>Ga0326727_10026746_pt1 | contig 10663 bp, 10 predicted proteins | sample MB2enrmetagenome_FD_207643 | JGI IMG/M metagenome (GOLD analysis project Ga0326727, IMG submission 207643) | Lab enriched peat soil microbial communities from McLean, Ithaca, NY, United States - MB29MY | ecosystem: Environmental > Terrestrial > Soil > Wetlands > Peat | place: USA: New York... | reverse complement strand
AAGGCAGGCGGGGTCAGGCCTGGACGATGCCGTTGCGGATGGCGTAGCGGACGAGGGCGGCGAAGGAGTCGAGACGGAGCTTGCGCATGATGGCGGCACGATGGGTCTCGACGGTCTTGACGCTGATGCCGAAGAGCTCGGCGATTTCCTTGTTGCTCCTGCCCTCGGCGATGAGCTGGACGGTCTCGCGCTCGCGAGGGGTGAGGGCGGTGTCCTCGATGCCCATGCCGCCCTGGAGGTAGCCGGAGAAGATCATCTCGGATACTTTTGAGGAGAAGTAGGTGCGATGCTTGCCGAGCATCTCGAGGGCGGGGATGAGGTGCTTGTTGGCCTCGGCCTTGAGGAGGTAGGCGCGGGCGCCGGCCTTGAAGACGTGGCGGACAATCTCCTCGGTCTCATTGGCGGTGAAGATGAGGACTTCTGTCTCGGGGAGATGGCGCTTGATCTGGCGTGTGGCGTCGAGGCCGTTGAGGTCGGGCATGCCGATATCCATGATGACGATGTCGGGCTTGAGCGTTTCGGCCTGGGTGACGGCTTCGCGGCCGGTGGTGGCCTCGCCGCAGATCTCCCAGCCCTGATGGAGCATGATGAGAGCGCGCAACCCTTCGCGCACGATTTCGTGGTCGTCAGCAATGAGGATACGAGTGGGTATCATAGGGGTAACTCCTGGTCCTGCGGACCGAGATCGAAGAAGAAGGTGGCGCCGCGGCCAACGGCGCTCTCTGCGCGGATCTGGCCGCCATGGCGGCGGATGATGCGCTGGACGGTGGTGAGGCCGATGCCGGTGCCGGGAAACTCCGCGGCGGAATGGAGGCGCTCGAAGGCGCCAAAGAGTTTGCCGGCGTAAGCCATGTCAAAGCCGGCGCCGTTGTCGCGGACGAAGTAGACGCGCTCGTCGAGGGCGGCGGTGCGTCCGACTTCGATCTCCGGATTGGACGTCCTGCCGGTGAATTTCCAGGCGTTGTTCAACAAGTTCTCAAGGACGATGCGAATGAGCGGGAGGTCGGCGTAGGCGACCATGCCCTCGGTGACGGTGGTGGAAACGGTGTGGCCGGGATGGGCTTCGTGTAAGTCCTGGAAGATGCCGCGTGAGAGCATGCTGAGGTCGACGGTCTCGCGGCGCATCTGGGCGCGGCTGGCGCGGGAAAGCCGGAGGAGATCGGTGGTGAGCTCGTTCATGCGGCGGGCGGCCTTGCAGATGTATTGCAAGTGCTCCATGGCCTCCGGGGTGACGCGACCCTCGCACTCGGTGAGGAGGACGTTGCTGAAGCCATCGATGGCCATGAGAGGGGAGCGGAGGTCGTGAGCGATGGAATGGCTGAAGGCCTCGAGTTCCTGATTGGCCACGACGAGCTCGGCGGTGCGCTCCTCGACGCGACGCTCCAGGCCCTGGTTGACCTGCATGATCTCGGCGCGGGCGCGCTCGAGCTTTGCGTTGCGCTCCTCGAGCTTGCGAACGAGGGCCTCGTTGTACTCGCGCATGATGAGGAGCTCCTCGGGCATCTGAGCGGCGCGAGGACGATGGGGGACCTGAGGATCAATCAGATCGTGCAGGGCATCGAGGATGGAGCGGAGGGGAGCGGGCTTTGTGAGGAAGCGGTCGGCGCCGCAGTCGAGGGCGAGCTTCTCGTCACCGGAACTGGTGTAGGTGCTGGTATAGAAGATGAAGGGGATGTCCTCGGTGGCCTTTTTTTTGCGGACTTCCTGGCAAAAGCGATAGCCGTCCATGCGCGGCATAAGGATGTCCGATATGATGGCGTCGGCGGTTTCAGCATCGAGCTTTTTCAATGCCTCGACGCCATCGGCCGCCTCGAACGTCTCGATGCCCTCCCCCTCGAGATTTACGCGGAGGAGTTTTCGATTCGTCTCGTTATCATCGACGATCAGCACCTTCATTGTTCGCCCTGCGTTTATTTGAGCCTCTCCATTATGTTAGCAACCTGGGTGGTGAGGTTGCGGGTATTGATGGGTTTGACGATGTAAGCATCGCAGCCGGCGGCGACGGCCTCGTCGCGCGGGAAGCGCTCGGGATAAGCGGTGACGGCGATGATGACGATGTGCTTCTTTGCGGGATCGTTCTTGATGGTGCGAGCGAGGGCGAGGCCATCGATGTTTGGGAGTTCGAGGTCGAGGAGGATGACTTCGGGCTCGGACTGGGAAATCTGGGAGATCGCCTTGTCCACGGCCTCGGCCTGGGAGACTTCGTGTCCTTCCCAGGAAAGAACGAGATGGGCGAGCTTGAGGCTGGCGGGCTCATCTTCAACAACGAGTATTTTCATGATTTGTTATTGTCTCCAAGCCATGTGGCGACCTGGGAGGCGAGGGAGCGGGTATCGATGGGTTTTGCGATGTAGCCATCGCAGCCAGCGTCGAGGACCTTCTGCGCGTCGCCTTTCATGGCGAAAGCGGTAAGGGCGACGATGCGGATGTGGCGCGTGTCCGGCGCGGCCTTGAGCCTGCGGGTAAGGGTGAGGCCGTCCATGCCCGGAAGACCAATGTCCATGAGGATCAGGTCGAAGGATGCTTGCTCGATGATGGTGAGGGCGTGCTCTGCATCTACAGCAGCGGAGACCTGGTAACCGGACCATTCGAGTACGTCGCAGGCGAGCTTGAGATTGGTGGGATTGTCATCCACGACGAGGATGGTCGCGCTCATGGATTCTTCCCCCCGGTGAAGACGAGCGGCATGGTAACGGTGAAGGTGCTGCCGCGGCCGTACTCGCTCTGCACGGTGACGGTGCCGTGCTGATACTCGACGAGCTTCCTGGTGAGGGCGAGGCCGAGGCCGGTGCCGCCGAAGCGGCGCGCGGAGCCGGTCTCGAGCTGCTCGAACTCGCGAAAGAGCCTGTCGAGATCCTCGCGCCTGATGCCAATGCCGGTGTCCCGAACGGTGACCTGGAAAGAGGAGTCGCCGGAGGGCGTGGCGGCGATATCGACGGAGCCGCCGGGATCGGTGAATTTTACGCCGTTTGAGAGGAGGTTGTAACAGATCTGCTTGAACTTCTGGACATCGAGGGTGACGCCGCCGATGCCGGGAGCGACGGAGCAATGGACCGTGACCTGTTTTTTCTGGGCGATGCCGTTGACGACGCCGCAGACTTCGGCAAGGGCCTTTTCGAGGGAGAAATGCTCCGGGTTGAGGTCGATCCTGCCGGCCTCGATCTTGGCAAGGTCAAGGACGTCGTTGATGAGCTGGAGGAGATGCTGGGCGCTGTTGTAGACGTCGAGGAGATATTCTTTTTGCTTGGGATTGAGGGGGCCGGGCTTTTCGTCGACGAGAAACTCGGTGAAACCGATGATGCCGTTGAGCGGGGTGCGCAGCTCATGGGACATGCTGGCGAGGAACTCGCTCTTCATCTGATTGGCATGCTGGAGGGAGCGCTCGAATATCTTGCGCTCGGTGATGTCGCGGATGGAACTGCTAACGAGGGTGCCCTCCTCGGTCTCAAGGGGACTGAGGCTGATCTCGACGGGGAACTCCGTGCCGTCCTTGCGGAGGCCGTAGAGATCGAGACCGGAGCCCATGGGGCGGGCTTTCGGGGAATGGAAATAGTGACCGCGATGGCCGGGATGCTGGTTCCTGAAGCGCTCGGGGACGAGCATCTCGATGGGGTGGCCGAGGAGCTCGGCGCGAGCGTAACCGAAGAGGATCTCGGTCTGAGAATTGACGAGAACGATGTTGCCATCGCGACCGACGATGACCATGGCGTCGGGGGCGGACTCGAGAAGGTCGCGGAATTTCTTGTCGGCTTTCTTGCGATCAGTGATGTCGCGCTTGTTATTGACGAAGGAGATGACCTCGCCCGCCGGATTCCGGACGGCGCGTGTGGCGGTATTGATATGGATGAGGGAGCCATCCTTCCTGCGGTGGATGGACTCATAGTTGGCTTCGCCGGCCTGGAGCAGCTCCTGACTGTGGGCCTTCTGCTCTTCGATGCGGTCGGGGGGGACGACGAGATCATCCAGGATGCGACCGAGGGCCTCTTGCGAGGAATAGCCGAAGGTTTTCTGCGCCCCTTTATTCCAATACAAGACCTTCCCGTCAGGCGCGGTCGCGATGAGAGCGTCCGGTGTCTCCTCGACGAGCATTTTCAAGTAATCCGCTTCAGTCATGACCTGCCACTAAGTCGTTCCACCACCCATCTCACCTATATTCGCATATATATGCCCAAATGAGCTCACATTTATCCATTTCTAACTTTTCCGCGTCTCCACCGGTCTGCCAAGACTCCACCAAAGAATCCCCGAAATTATCCGCAAGCAACATGAAATATTCCAGTATTCCATTTACGGGAGGAGACAGCACGGAAGTTAACAGATATCGGAGACGGATAATATCAGGAATATCCTCGAAATCGCTAGGGAAAATTCCTAGGCGGCCGAAACACTTAGCCTGCGGGAGGCTCCGGGTGAGTAAGCCCAGTGCGCATCGGGTAGCGAGCGAGGCTCAGGATGTCGTGAATGTTGAGCCGGTCCGTTCATTGAGCGCGATGAGGCTCGACTGTCTTGAGTATCCCGTCCGATCTGCACTCAAGATGCGAATTTTAGGCACAGGCCGGACGAGCCGTGGAGCGCCATGTACGAGCCGATTGAAAATTGCGGGGTCATTGGGAACATGCGGACGACGGCGCTAGTGGGAATGCATGGTTCCGTCGACTGGTATTGCTTTCCGGACATCGATTCGCCAAGCGTGTTCGGTGCGATCCTGGACGACGGGAAGGGAGGGCGATTCGTGATCGCGCGGGTGGAACGGGAAGCGGAAGGCGTTTACGCACCTGGCGCTGATCAGCGCGGCATTCAACCTGGACCGGGTGCTGGGAAAAGACGGGTGAAAGCGCTAATTGCCGACGCGGGCTGTCGGCTGGAAGGCGGGCTTTGGCTTGCGCTTGCCGTCGCTGGTCCGGGGGTAGTAGCCGGTGGCAACATGGCCGCCCCGGCCGAAGCCGAGAATGACCGGAGTCGCAGAGTTTACCATGCGTGAGGAGATAAAACGGACGGTTTTCATGGGCCACCTCTGCTTCCTAATTTTTTCCAGACACGCCCGCAACCCCCGGGGAAGCAGGGGAGGGGCAAAAGTGAAACGGTCGCGGGACCACGAGCGGTTTCATTTTATTGCGAAAAGGGATTTTTTTGGCTTCGGCGATGGCGGGGTTCCCGAATCCTGTTGCGCGCCGGATGCGGGCATGGCACCTTCCGACGCTCCTCCTCTTTGGTTATGCCCCACACCCGAGCTTTTGCGACGTTGCTTGCTACGGTAACCCTCCTTGGCGCCAGCCTGGTCCATGCGCAGGTGGGAATTCAACCGATTCCGGACCAGGATATTCCCTCCGGGAAGACGGTAGTGGTGCCAATCCCGGCGACCGATCCGGACGGGCCGGCGCGGTCCTACACCGTGACGACTGGCAGTATGACGGTGACGACGGGGACGACGACGGTATCCGCAACGGCGGCGGGAATCGTGGCGACGATCCGAACGGGGGATCCGCACTTTACGGTTGGAGTCACCTATACGGATGGCACGGGAGCCATGCAGACGGGGACGATGGAGTTCCAGATGCTGCGGGAGTTTTCGCCAATCGCTACGCAATTTATCAGCGGTCTGACGGAGGGGGGCTTTTACAACCCAACGACGGGGACGAGCGGGAAGATCAGTTATGTGCCGTTCCACCGGGTGGTGCCAGGGTTTGTGATCCAGGGAGGCGATCCGTCCGGGACGGGGACGGGCGGGCCGGGTTTCACGTTCAAGTCCGAGTACAGCAGCGCGCTGATTTACAGCGCGTCGGCGGGGCAACTGGCGATGGCGAATTCCAACGGCGCGAATCCGCTGCTCAACGGGCAGAGCAATGGGTCGCAATTTTTTGTCACCCTCGCCAGTCAACGTGTGGCCCTCGACTACGGGTACACGATCTTCGGGCACCTGCTAAGGGGCTACGATACGCTGACGGGAATCGCCAGCACGCCGGTGGAGGACAATGGATCGGGCGAGGTCAGCAAGCCGGTGAACCCGGTGGACATCACGAGCGCCACGATGACGACCAACAACACGGACGCTGTCCTGTTCCTGAGCGGGACTGGCGTGTGCGACGGGCCGGTGACGGTGACGGCGACGCCGCTGACGGGAACGGACGCGGCGGTTACGGGGACGTTTACGGCGCATTTGCAGGCGGACACGATCAGCGATCCGCCATTTCTCCAGCCGCCGCCGAATATCGCGGTGCCCAACGGCACGGCGAAAGTGCCGATCACCGCGACGGATTTGCAACTCGATCTGATCCGGTACGGGTGGGAGAGGCTGGAGCCGTTCGCGGATCCCGTGATAACGTCAGGTACATCGCCGGTGCTATCGATCCCGCTGGTGAAGAACAGCGATAACCTCATCGGCGCAAAGGTGGATAGCTGGACTGCGTCGCAGCGCGGGTATATTAATTTTAACTTTCACGCGCTGGCGGGATTCCCCGCGCTGACCGGGACGCTGGCACCGATCGCGGCAAGCCGCACTGGGGATTCGGTCAAGGTTACACTGACGTTTGCGGGAGGGACGGCGAAGGATACGGTGAAGAGCTTTGCAGGGACGGTGAACTGGGGCGACGACACGCTGACGTCCGGGACTACCATCGAGTTCAGCAAGGTGAAGCTCGCGCCAAAAAAGAACGGGTTCCAGATGACGGCGAGCCATATCTATAAGGACGCGGGCGAGTACCCGGTGGTGGTGGGAGTTGCGGATCGGAACCTGGCACAACTGACGCTGACGGGGACGGCGAATGTCTCGGTGTCGCAGATCGCGATGTCGGGGGTGGATATCGCCAATACCGGCGGCGTGATTGCGAACCAGGTGGTGGCGAATTTCGACGACATGGCGCCAACGAGCGGCACGGGATATACAGCAACGATCAATTGGGGAGACGGGGTGGTTTCCTCCGGCACGGTTGCGAGCACGGGGACGAGTGGATCGACGTTCCAAGTGCAGGGCGGGCATGTTTACGGGACAGCGGCCACGTACACGGTCTCGACGCTGGTCACGCGGTCGGGGACGAACGGAGCCATGTCCGCGTGGACGTGGGCGACGACGCAAACCACGGGCACGGGCGGGCCGCAGGTGCTGCCGCCATTCCCGCAAGCGCACCTTGCGCAGAAGTGGTCGGCAATCGTGAGCAGCTCTGACCCGGTGCTGGCAGATGGGGCGAACCCGTACGCGGTATTGGCGACGGGGACGGATGGGAATTATTACGGAACGACGTACGCCGGCAGCGGCTCGAATGCCGGAACGGTTTATCAATTGATCGAAACGGGGTCGACGGCGGGGACGGTGAATACGCTTTATACATTCACCGGCGGGAGCGACGGAGGAAACCCGTACGCGGGGCTGGTTCTGGGAGCGGACGGCAATTTCTACGGGACGACGGTGACTGGAGGGACTGACGGGGATGGCACGGTTTACCGGGTTGGCGTGAGCGGCACGCAGGCGACGCTCGAATCGCTGTTCTCTTTTTCCAAGGAGGGCAGAGATTATCCAGATGGACGGAATCCCTATGGCACGCTGGTCCAGGGGACGAGCGGGGAGCTTTACGGGACGACTTATGCGGGAGGCACCCACGGGTTTGGAACCGTGTTTGGAATCACCACGAGCGGGTCGGTGGCGAGTGTCTATTCATTCACCGGGGGAACGGACGGAGGCAATCCGATCGCAGGATTGACGGCCGGAACAGACGGCAATTATTACGGGACTACTTCGGCCGGCGGGGGGAGAGGCAAGGAAGGGACCGTGTTCAGGATCACGCCGGACGGGACGCTGACTACGCTGTATGCGTTTACGAGCGGGAGCGATGGAGGGCGGCCATTCGGACCGCTGCTGGCAAGCGGGACCGACTTCTATGGGACGACCGATGTGGGCGGGGGCGGGAGCGCAGGGACGGTGTTTGAGATTACGACGAGCGGGTCGCTGACGACGCTCTATTCATTTACCGGCGGGAGCGACGGAGGAAATCCGCGGGGTGGGCTGACGACGGGGACGGGCGGGAGCCTTTACGGCGCGACGACGACGAGCGGCACGAGCGGCGCGGGGACGGTGTTTCAACTATTCACGACGGGCACGGCGGCGCCGTCGCTCACCACGCTATATACATTCACAGGCGGAAATGACGGCGGGGTGCCGTACGCGGCGCCGGTGACGGGGACGGACGGGAATCTATACGGGACGACGGAGACGGATGGGTCGGCCGGAGCGGGGACGGTTTATCAATTGGTCGAAAGCGGATCGACGGCGGGGACGCTGAATACGCTGCACTCGTTCCTGGGGAACAGTCCGGTGACGACGGGGCTGCCGTTCCAGATATCGGTGAGCGGAACGGTGCAGATCATCAATACAGGCAATGTGACATCCCAGCCAGGATCGTTCTCGGTGTATGTGGATCCGAACGGCGCTCTCGACGGGCAGCAGACGATTTTCACGTCGAACGGCCAGAGTTCGTTTGCCATTCCCGCGCTTGTTTCAGGGTCGTCGATCACCTTCAGCTTCACGAAGCAAGGCGGGATAGACGGAAGGCTGAAGCTGCCGGTGGGCACTAATCCCACGGCGCAGCAGATCATCGGCGTCGTGAAGTACAGCGATCCCGTCGGGGATTACGACGGGGCGCTGAAGATTATCTCGCCGGGGAGTTTCTAGTATCCTGAGTCATTGATTTATCGAAGAATGAGTCTGGATGGTTGAAGAAGCAAAGCGGCCAATACGATACGACCGATTTGTGTCTGAGCAGACAGCTAGGCGAGGGCTTCGAGCTTGGCGATGAGGTCGCGCTTGCTGGTCATGCCGACGATCTGCTCGCGAACGGAACCGTTCTTGAAGAAGAGGAGGGTGGGGATGGCGCGAATGCCGTACCTGGAGGAGAGACCCTGGTTTTCGTCGACGTTGACCTTGGCGATCTTGACGGCGTCGCCTTTTTCGCTGGCGATCTCGTCGAGGATGGGGGCGATCATTTTGCAGGGGCCACACCATTCGGCCCAGAAATCAACGAGGACGGGGGAGGAAGTGTTAACGACTTCGGCGTCGAAATTGGCTTCGTTGACGGCGACAACGTTGGGGCTGGACATGGGTAAGAAAAGGGTTGGGTTTTGAACGGCAGCGGGAACTAGCTCCCGCCGCTCCATGCCCAGTAGCTGAGGCCTGCGGCGGCGGCCGAAACCGCAACGGCCAGCCAAAGAAGGATGGTCAAAAGTCCATCGGAGCCGCCGGCATCGGCAGTGGCAGCCGGAGCGGCGGCGGTGCGGATGGCGGGAGCCGGGGTGGTGGAAAGGGATTGGCTGGGCTGCACGAGCTTGACGGTCGGCTGGGGGGCGAGCTTCTGGGTGGGAGCGACCTGGATCCGCGCAGTCTCTTTTTTCGGCGCAGCTTTGATAGTCACGGGCTTGACATCCTCAGGGGTGGGCTTGGGAGCGACAGGAGCCTGGGGCCTGGGAGCAATGGGAGGCATGCCGGGCCTACCGCCGGCGGGCGGCATGCCGGGGGCTGCCGGAGGACGCGGAGCGGAGGGAGGCGGGACAAGAGGACGTGTGGCCGAAGGGGGCGGAGGGACCGGAGCGGAGACGCCCGGAAGCGGGGTGGCGCCACCGATGGAAGTGGTCTCTTTCTTGGGAGCTACGCCGGGAGCATTAATGCGAACAGTCTCGCGCTTAATCAAAGGAGTATCTTCGGGCTTAGGAGGGAGGGTGATCCGGACCGTTTCCTTTTTAGGAGCAGAGGAATCGGCGGGGTTGTTTGCTGAGGGGTCGTCGGGCATAAATGCGGAAGGTTTTCTATCTCATCGCGTCCAGATGGTGTCAAACATTTGCGCGGGAAAATACCCGGGGGACCAGCTTAAGAGAAAGTGGGGTGCGGCAACACGGCGGGTCCGCATGGGTATATGGCGCCGAAGGTACAAAGCAAAAAGATCAGGCTGGACCCTGACGGGTCCAGCCTGTTTCCAAATTGGCTTACCAGGGCCTCCGGACAGAATCCGGAGCTCAGGCCATGGGTGGGGTTCTGCGGCCCGCCAGTAGCGAGACGAGGAACAACACCAGGAAGACAATGAATAGAATCTTGGCGATTCCAGCGGCGGCGCCTGCAATGCCCGCGAAGCCCAAAAGGCCGGCGATCAGTGCGATAACCAGAAATGTCAGTGCCCAGGATAGCATAGTGTTTTCACCTCCTTCATCTGCCAACAGAATCGGAATCAGTCCGCGCTTTGCGCGTGGGGGTCGAGGTGCTCTGGGCTTTCACATTGACTTTCAGGGGGGGGCTCCTAAATTGCGGCGGTTTTTCTGCCGACGATTTTTGCCCATGATTTCACGCATAGCTGTAATCGCCCTTGTGGCGCTGGCGCCGTTTGCAAACATGCGTGCGCAAGCGGAGGAACAGGTATTGAACGGGATCGCGGCGGTGGTGAACTCCGACGTGATCACGTTTTCGCAGGTGCAGGAGCTGGTGGGGAGCCGTGAGAAATCGCTGGCGGAACAATACAAGGGGCAGGAGCTGGCGGACAAGGTGAAGGAGCTGCGGCTCTCGGCGGTGCAATTGCTGATCGACAACCAGTTGATCCTGCAGGAATTCACGAAGAACAAATTCAGCATGCCGGATTACGTGGTGGACGAGCAGGTGCAGTCGCGGATCAAGGAACAATTCGGCGGGGAC
>Ga0326727_10026742_pt1 | contig 10663 bp, 10 predicted proteins | sample MB2enrmetagenome_FD_207643 | JGI IMG/M metagenome (GOLD analysis project Ga0326727, IMG submission 207643) | Lab enriched peat soil microbial communities from McLean, Ithaca, NY, United States - MB29MY | ecosystem: Environmental > Terrestrial > Soil > Wetlands > Peat | place: USA: New York... | reverse complement strand
CTTTTGCAGGCAACATGTGGCACATTATCCTGCATCATCAGTATCAACATGCTGACGCGCTCTAACCCAGCCGTGGTCGGTCGCCGAACGCAGGTAATCGTTACCGCGCTGGTGCTTTTGTCCCTGCTGGTCTTCACCACGGTCCGCACCGCGCCGATCTACGGTGCCCCAGGACCGGAGTCCTCGCTCTCAAAGACGCATCCCAAGCAGCGGCATTTCGTCGCCAGCGTATTCACTCCGGTTGTGCTCCATGCGGTTGGTTCGCCTCCCGAGCAGGAGGACGGCAACGTGCTGCCTCATGTGGCCGGAGAGCCGCATCGTGAGTGCTTCTTCCCACGCTACACTGACCTTCCTCCGCCCCTGTCTTAGCAAAATCCCAATTGCAATTGCGCTCACAACCAACTGCTCCGGGCAGTCGGCGTGCGGGCGTGAAAGTAACGCGGCAGCGCGCAGCCGTGCGTTGCCCTGCTATGCAAGGAGATGGATATGAAAAGAATGTGGTTGTTGTTTGTGGGAATGGCTTTTGCCGCCACGATGACGGCTCAGACAAAGATTCCCGTGGGTACGGTGATTCCGGTGGAGCTTGAGTCGGTAATGAATGCAGGAAAGGTGCATCCGGGGCAAGCGATCACCGCCAAAGTGGCACAGGATGTGCCACTCGACAATGCAATGAAGATCAAAGCAGGTTCGCGCGTGATGGGAGAGGTGGTGGAAGCAACTCCTGCCAACGGCGCGCCGACGATTGCATTCCGCTTCGACAAGATCGAGATGAACGGGCAGACGATCCCGGTGCGGACCGACCTGCGGGCTATCGCCTCGCGGCTTGAGGTTGAGACTGCGCAGACCGACGTCACCGGCGACGACCGCGGCTCAGACCCGCCATGGGCACAGACCGTCAATCAGATCGGCGGAAATGACACGGTATACCGCGAGGAAGGGACAATCGATGAAGGCGACCATGTAGTAGGGAAGGCGGTCTACGCCGGTAACTGGGGAGCACTGGCCCCGGTTGCCTCAACGCCTGACGGTCCCTGCCGCGGTGCCGTTGCCGGCAACAACTCACCGCAGGCGCTCTGGGTCTTCTCGCATGACGCATGCGGCGTTTATGGCTACACGGCGAAGATCGTGCATGCCGGGCGCAACGACCCGCAGGGACGCATCGAGCTTGCTTCCACCGGAGGAGCGCTTAAGCTGCACCCCGGCAGCGCGCTGCTGCTGCGCGTGAACGGCGAGCCCGCTTCTAATCAGGAGGCCTCCAGGTAGCTCCACCAGGCGCTGGCCGTTGTGGTTGCGGCCAGCGCCGTTTTTTCTTCGCCCTGTATCCCGCGGCAATGCCCACGTCCCCGGTTCACTGGCGACCTAATCGCCAGCCACCTGAGCTGTACCGAGACCTCCGGCTTATGACACGCCACCTTCGGCCTGTATCTGAGCCGAGTCGCACGGATTGCCGCCTTTTTGCTTGTTACCGGACTGCAACTTCGAGCTCCGTCCGCTCCAAGCCTGCTCGACGGTAAATTGCCGGAAGGCACCGGCCAGTCCTTCGGGTTTCGGGCCTACCGGGTAGACGAGTGAAAAGTTGCGAGGAATCCGCAGGCCCCTGATTCTGGCGGTCGCAATGCGCCCCAACGGAAGGCGGGGCAGCACGGCAGCGCGGGTCACAAAGCCGATGCCTAAGCCCGATTCAACGCTGGAGATGATCGCTTCGCTGGAGTCCAGCTCCATCACGATCTCTAGGTCTTTTACCTTCAGTCCGGCTTTTTTCAGCGCTGCCTCCAGCACGCGGCGCGATCCCGAGCCGCGCTCGCGCAGCAGAAATGGCGCACCTTTCAGATCCTCCACTGTCAGCTCTGCGCGCTTGCTCCAGGGATGGCTGGCGGGGAAGAGCAGTACCAGTTCGTCTTCCATGAAGGGTTCCACGCGCACGTCTTTGCGCAGCGCAGGTCCCTCGATCAGGCCGATCTCGATTCGTCCTTCGATCAGCCATCTGACAACTTCTTCGGTGTTTCCGCTGCGGATCTGCAGCTTGACCCGCGGATGAACCTGCTGGAATGCTCCAAGCATCCGCGGCAGCACGTACTGTGCGATGCTGGTGGATGCCCCTGCGCGCAACAGTCCTGAGTGCTCGCCGTTCAGCGATGCGAGCTCCTCCTGCGTGCGGGCAGCCAGTGCGGCCATCTCTCCGGCTCGTTGTTTCAACAGGCGTCCTGCCGGAGTCAGCACGACGCGTCCGCCGGTGCGGTCCAGCAGACGCACGCCCAACTCCTGCTCCAGTGTCTTGATCTGCTGTGTCACCGCCGGCTGACTCAGATGCAATTCTTCACCGGCGCGCCGGAAGCTCAGGTGCTCGCAAACGAAGCGAAATACCTTCAGCCGGAAGTTTTCCATTGCAGTACCTCACGTGGTTGCGTCCATAGTACGCAAGGAGTTCGCGGCTGTCGCGTGATCGCTGTCACAAAGTGATTGGCAATTCCCATAAGCATTTGTGATTGCTGATTACTTCGTTCGGCTGGACAGGGCAAATCTTCCGGAGCAACATGCCACTGTCGTATCAACGCTTGCGGAGCCGTTGGCAGGCGATTCGATCTTATGCATTCTTATCCGGTAGATGGCGGGGCCGTGAGAGCGGTGGCGACGCATGCACGCAAGCTCTCTCGCTTTCTGCTGCAGGCGTCGGTCGTCGCGCTCGGCGTTGGGATGAATCTGCAGCAGGTGTTGCACGCCGGAATCTCCGGATTCCTCTACACGGCGCTGAGCATCCGAACCACTGCCAAAAATCGAGAGTACGCATAATCAGTACCATCCTCGACGACAACCTATCTGTTACCAAACGTCCAGCCGAGCCCCGAACTGGTGCCGTAGTCGCTGCCTGACGAATGAGCTGGTGGCTGGTTGTCCCAATTGCCGTAGAACGAGACGTTCCAAGTAAGGTTGCTCGAGAGCTTTACGTAATAGGTCACGTTCGTATTGGCATAGACACGCCCGGCTTGGGACAGCGCCGGGAACGCCGTGCCGGTAATACTTAGGCTGGTCTTCTTGAACTTGAAAAGCTTCACCTCCGTGCCCGCCACGGCAGCGGCGATGTTTTGGCTGCCTGACAAATCTGCAGACTGGGAATATCTTGTGTCCTGCCAACCGAAGCCAGCGAGCACGGAGATCGCTGCATGATTGGTGTTCTTCAAATACCGTCCGATGCCGCCACTGAGGTTCGTCTGAAGATGAATGTTCTGTGCCGAGCTCTGGAGGAAGGTAGCCATACCAGTGTAATACCAATTGTTCCAGCGCAATAAACGGAGGGCAGTAAAGCCCAGGGAATTTCGCTCCGAGTCGCTAGTACCGTTACTGGAGGACAAAGAGGAACTCATGGTTGCGCCTGCCGCCCAGCGTTCTCGCGGGTATGCGACGGATGAATTCAGGCTGTACTGGGTTGCTTCGTTGCCCTTGGAATACATGATCCCCGAGTTGATTTCTCCATTGAATCTCTGCCAGAACCGGTCCGAGGTCTGATTAACCCAGACGATCTGGGTTTGCTCAACCTTCTTCTCTGTTTCCTCGGGACCTTCCGAGATCTGAATTTGCATCGGTCGCCCAGCAGGGCTTTCTGCCGTCTGGAGCGTCCCGCTGTACACTGATCCGTCCTCCGTCTTCACAACAAACAACTGCTTACTCTCCAGATGATGAACTCTAGACCATTGAACCGAGCATGTGCCGTCGATGTAATCGAAGCTGACGTAAAGTACCCCGGAATCGAGACCTTTGATCTCGCCCGTAAAGCGATCGCCGTTGTTCATGACAATCACGTCGGACTTTTCTCGGGCGAGGAGAGGTACAGGAAGCAGAAGGGTGAAAATAAGGATAAGGGCTCGGATATTCATAAAGACTCCGATCTTTCATTTCGATTTCTACCCTCAAGGCTTAACAACGGTCACTCCCGCTCGGCGTTTACAGTTCTGTGCCACACGGCACGGCGCGCACTGTATGCCGGCGAATGAAAAAGTTGCCCGGGGTTTTGAGCCGGAAGATCCATGTTCGGAGCCTCCTAAATTAGTTCCTTGAGCATCATGAAAAGATCCTTAATGGGAATCTGCATCGCTAGTACCGGCAGAAACGGCAACAGCGCAGCGGCAAGGAGTTCCAGGAGTTGGTTCCTGCGAAACGGCAGCGGTCTCATCTGATGAACCTTGTCGACGGTCGAGTTGAGGTCGATTACCGCCGAGAAGTCCTGCACTTGCAACATGTCGGTCTGCCTGGAACGTTCGATCCAATTCTGCTCGAACTGCCGCAGTTGCTCCTGTGCAACGCGATCGTAACTTAGTAAGTCCCGGACCTTAGTCCTTTTGAGTTGGCCGTAGAACAGACACAGCGGCCCCGCGAACAAAGCACTGATGATGGCTGCGTTGAGGATGATGACGTACTTGAAACTAAGGACTGACACCCCCGTTGCCAAAACCAGGTTGGCAGTTCCGCCAGCCAGGGAGGTCGCAAGTGCGAACGCAGGCCACTTGAAGCGAGCCAGACTGAGGGCTAGAAACATGAGACCGCCGCCTCCGTCGGGATGCGACCCTTTCAACTGCAGATCTAGCCGGGAAATCATCCATAGAGTCCTCCACCAGAGGCACACCCGATACAGAAAATGCAAGGCGACAAACCCGAAAACAGGCTGGCTGACCACCACAAAGTACCACATCGCCAGCGACAAACTTCGTAGCCCTGCGGGACCGATTGTGCGCCATGCCGCAGAGTTGGCCAAAGCGACGGCCGGATGAAAAACAAGAGCTGCTGAGCGGCCATACGCGATTGCAAGGCAAACCCAGTCGGCCACGTGCGAATAGCGAAGCCGCATGGTGGAAGTGAGGATGACCACAAAGCGCTCTCGATCTGTGTCCTTGACCAGGCCCGAATTCAGGAAGTGTTGTATAAGTTGCTGAAACCTGTAACGACACTTGGAGGGAGTCGCAAGTAAGATCGGCAGCGCTACGAAGAATCGGGCATATATCGCGGCATCTTCAAAGAAAGAGAGGTGGGCCAGATCCAACTCCAGATCCACAGCCACGCCTTGGATGGCTGCCAGAACGGCCAACGGAATCCAGGTGACGGACACCACTATCATGATTTGCTGCCACAGGGTAAAGCGATCAAACCATCTCCGTGCGGGGGACCTTTCGAGGCCGAACAATGAACCCTCATCGAAGAGAGGGAAATCCGGTGGGTTGGAATCAGTCTTGGAGCCTGGCTCGTTTTCCTCCGCCATCATCCCCTCCCCAATGCTGGTGTTTCGCCGCTCTGGTTCCTTGGTTCTATTCCGCCCGCTTCAGCGGTGGCGCGGTCAATGTGCCGTCCAACGCTTCAGCTTTCGGCGAGTAGGCGCGCCGCCTCATTGTTGTTTCCTTTCAGTGACTGGTTGCTGGTTGAATCACTTCACCAACTCAAAACCGCCAGGTTTCTAGGTCTTGTCGACCGTACCGCCAGCGTCTGGCCTCTCGAGTCGTTGGAAGCGCCCTGCCTCACGTTGACAGCCATGGCAAGGTTTGTGACGGGGCATATGTTCGCTCCTCTTTCCTTTAACTTTTGGAGCAGTAACCTCCGGCCAATGCTTACTGCTTCTTGGAGATCATGAGATTCGTCAGTTTCCAGGGATTCTGATACGTCTCGATCTCGATCTGCTGCGTCTTCTTGTCCACCGTCAGTTTGCAAGCCGGCAGCGCCGTCCCCTCGGAGTCTTTTCCGTCGGGTGTAAGGAATAATTCGACGGCGCCGACGCTGTACTCCTTGGAGCGCGGGGAGGCGAAGGCCTCACCGAAGGTAATTCTGCGATCGGTGACGAGCCGGATGTGGCGGCGTCCTTTGTCCGGGGGTAATTCAAAAATGTACTTAACTTCGTTGCCTACGCCATATGGAGTCCTGAAACGGCCCTTGCCCTTCATATGATAGAGGGCATCCACAAGGCCATCTTGGCCGGAGCGTTTGAAGGCGTCGATCAGGGTTTTGCGATCTTCCTGCGTGGAAAACTGGTCAATGTTGATGTTGACGGGGACCATCTTTCCCATTTGCGTGCTTGTGCCCATGGCGGTCGCCTCGATTATCATGGGCCCCTGATCCTGCGCCTGGACGATTGTTCCGATGCCCGCCAACAAGAAGAAGACTGCAAGTGCGTGGCGGAAAAGCCTGCTCATGTTCCGCATGTCCGTTCTCCTTTTTTTGCCATTTGCCGTGGCGCGCAGTATTTTGCGAATATCTATTCTCCGTTCCTATCCGGATTGACTTGAAACTCAAAAGAGTTTTCACCGCAGCCGGATAATGCTAGATCTAGACGTTGTCTGTTGAAACTGGCAAAAGTCACAGTCGACGCCACAAGCGAGAGCCTATTTCGCTCGTAACAGGCACCCGAATAGCGCACCTGGGCTAGTACTACTGTGTTACAGGAAGGGACGTAGACAGCAGGGACACCTGGGTAGCGAACGTGCCAATTGGGTTGCGATGTGGCGGCGCAGGGTTGCGATGGAATGAGGACTATGCCGTTCTGTCCTAATCGGCAGCGCTGCGGGGCTAGACGACCAACCTGAACGCGAAGCCGACCATGATTCCGATGGGGCCTTCGGCTCGGTGGACGACGTTGCCTCGGTCGCGGTCATGCTCTCCATGAACGACTACATGACGGGGAGCAGGAGTGCGGTACGACGTTAATGAAGGAGTTCACCGCTGCGTTGCCGGACGATGACGCCGCTGGTCGAGTTCACGACGAAGGCGTCGGGGTTGAACTTCTGCACTGCCGAAGCATATTAGGGAGGAGATTCACTGCTCGCAATTCGCACGGTTGGGAATCCGTGACATGACTCAGGGCATCAGAATATTGAAACAACATGGACGCAGAGAAGACCATCGCCGAGATCGAGATGCTGGAGCACATCCTGACGCTGCCGGACAAAAGGCCGCTCCAGATGTCTGACTGGAAGGCCGCGAACCGGAAGCATGATGAGATGTACGCCGATAATCCATGGTTCCGGCTGTGGAAGCGGGATAGCGCGTGAGCGTGCGATTCATCAAGGCGGTCGCATCTCAGGCAATTTTTCGCTTGCAATAATTTTCAAACGGCGTTTAATGAAGCGTTCGGCACGCTCTCGTGCCAGAACCAAATGAGGGCACCGTCGAGGCACGAGGACTTTTTCAGAACCCATAATCGGGTGAAGGAGGGTATCGTAGCGACGACAATCAACGAAACTCCACAGGTATTCTGCCTAGCTGCCGTGCCCTCAGACGGCGCTTGATATTCCTATTCCGACCGGGCGTGGTCATCGACTGCGCCCGGTTTCGCGTTTTTAGGTGTGGCCTACAGTACGACAAGTTCCACGCACCGCCGCTTCATCGTTCTTCACCACTTGCGCGAGGTCAGGAGGATGCGTCACGCCACAGGAATTTGTTGAGTCCAATTCGCCTGACGTATAAGGCCTTGTCGCCCACGGATATCGTGATGGTTCGATTGAAGTCCAACATCCGGAGCCGAGCCTGCGTGTCTGCCGGAAACTCCCTCAGAGCCCATGGCCGGGGGTGCCAGTCAATCTGGGAACTGTTATACAGAGGTAATTGGCGTTCAGGGATGTCCTCAATAACCACCAAGGCCAGCTTCTCACCGCCGTCCGATATGGGGCTGGTCGTGATGAGAGCTGTTAGCTCTTGTGCAGTCAGTCCGTCAGCAAGCTGGAGGGTCATGATTTTGCGGCGGACCACTTGCGTTTCCAGACACTCCTTCACGGAATTGCGAATGACACAGCGTTGGCAGTGCAGCCCTCTGCCACACCCTTCGGGAACATCCGTGGAATGCAGACAATGGATTGCCTCGCCGCCCCGGCGTCTAACGACTGCTTCGCGGTCTTGGCCGCAAAAGTGGGCAGCAGCACCATTCAGGTCTAATATCATCACGTCGTCATCCACCACGAACGCAGGTGCTGAAGTCGCGGTCAACCTCATCTGGTAACCCGAGTCACTTGATCCCATTTGGCATCAGCCTCCCAACTGTGCTCGAATAAGTAGCCCTCGACAAAAGAACTCTTCGCCACTCAAACATCTTGTTAGACTTGATTCTGCCCCGGTGAGAGGTGCATTTTCCATCGGTGGCTGGTTCGACGCAAGCTCAAAACGTGCCAAGAGCAGAGACATCACATTTTCTAATGCGGTCATCACAGGCTTTTGTCTGGCGCTTGACCGGAGGGCGGGAGGCCTGACCGAGCGCGTCATCGACGCCGTTGAGACCAAACGCCGGCGGCTTTCTGGCGACCCAGTCTTCCATTAACTCAGGACAATAGAGGCATTGAGTGGCGCAGCAGAATTCAGAGAAGCTGAACAGCTTGCCCTCAATCACGGCGGCATTGACATAGAAAAAGGGCGGGCTGCTTGGCCCGCCCTTCTCTTTGACCGCCCTCAAAAAGTCCGCGGCGTTTCTTTTTGACTGTGGTCAAATGAGCTTTTTCAGCTCTGGCTGGTTTTCTGCACCCCAACTTCTTGCAGGGGACCAACCAAACCGGTTGATGCCAGAGGATAAGCAAGGGTTGCTATTTATTCTAAGAAAATTCAGGTGCACTGCCCGATGGAAGTAGAGGTTCTCTTGCGTTGCTGGAGACCAACTCTAATGTCATGCACTGTGACACCTGTCGTTGAATGTGACAGTGGCGATGGATGCGCGCTCCCGGTGGTTTCTTTTTGATATTCATTGAGGCGCGTGTCTCTGCGGCGAGCGGAGGGGCGGCTATGGATGTCACGGAGGGTGACACTCGAAGGCCGAAGGCCTGGTTCGACGCGAGCGAGAGGGCCGTGGTTCCTCAATACTCTCAACAAGTTGCAGCTTTACCGAAACATTGGAATCCTGACTGCTGCGTGATCTGCGTGCGCAAGCACCGAATTGCTGACGGGCTCGATGGGGGTTGCAGATGGGAAAGAAACTGAGCGAGGTGCTGGAGCAATCCGGTCTCTCGATGAACTTTGAGGCAGGAGGCTCAGCGCCTGAGTCGATGGTGTGCCGCGAGGTGTCGGATCAGCCGTCTCCGCGGGCGCAGAAGCTGCGCGAGCTCTACTACAACACGCTCTCTTCGGCGACCAGCGAATTTCCATACTGGTATACCCGCTTTCACAAGGCCCTGGACGGCGAGCTGCCGATTATGCGGCGTGCTCTGGCGTTGAAAGAGGCCTTTGCGCACCTGACTCCGACGATCTATCCCGGCGAGCTGATCGTGATGGGGCGCACGCACCACTATCGTGGATCGTATCCGATGCCGTGGCTCTCCGAAGGCTATTACATGGCCAAGGAGGACGAGCTGCACAAGGCGGCGATGGCAACCGGCGGCGCCAGCGCCGATGAGCTCTCGAAGTTCGGCACGGGCGGAGGCAATGTGACGCAGAGCTTCGGCGGCGTGGTCTCGCTGGCCGGCAAGTTCGGGATGCGGCAGGAAGAGGTTCCGGCGACGCTGCGGATTGCGCGCGAGTGGGTGAACAAGTCCGTCGACGATGTTTGCCGCAAGTACGAAAAGATGGTCCCCGAGTATCCGATCAAAGAGTCCATCATGCGCAACGTGGTCTGCATCATGGACTCCGGTTTCACTTTGCCGCAGGGGCGCGAGGTCATCAACTACTACTATCCGCTGCAGTACGGATTCGATGGCATCATCGCCATCTGCGAGAAGCGCAAGGCCGAGGTGGCAGGGCGCGCCGGCGGCGACGGAATAACCGGCATGAACCGCCTCTATAACTACGAGGCGATCAAGGTGGTGGTCGAAGGCATACAGGCGTGGATTGAGAACTACGCAAAGGAGGCGCGCCGGCTCGAAGAGTTGGAAACGGAGCCGGTGCAGAAGCAGGAGTACAGGGAGATTGCGGAGCGGCTGGAGTGGATCGCCCACAATCCGCCGCGCAACTTCCGCGAAGCCATCCAGCTCTGCTGGACGGCGCATCTCGCCGTGCTGAACGAGGACGTGGCAAGCGGAATGTCGCCGGGACGGATGGGGCAGATTCTCTTTCCCTACTTCGAGCAGGACAAGGAGAAAGGCGCGATCGACGATCGCGAGGTGCTGGAGTGGCTGCAACTGCAGCGCGTTAAATTCACATGCATCGATGTATTTGGTTCGGCGGGGGTGGTGGGCGGAGTGCTCAGCGGGAATACGTTCAACAATCTCAGCATGGGCGGACTGCAACGCAACGGGCAGCCGGCGGCAAACGAGCTGGAGAAGCTGATTATTGAGGCCGGAAAGCGGTGCGTCACCACTCAGCCGACGCTCTCTGTGATGTACGACGAGAAGCTGCCCGAGGAGTTTCTGCTGAGGGCGATCGAGTGCAACAAGACCGGAACCGGCTATCCGGCATGGATGAACAATCGCAACGCGATGGACTTCATGATGCGCCAGTATGGACGCGAGGGGATGACGGTCGAAGAGGCGCGGGCATGGTCGGTGGGCGGATGCCTGGAGAGCTCGCCGGGAAGCTGGTATGAGCTGGAGCTGAATGGCAGGAAGTACAGCATTCCCGGAGGAAGCGGCCAGCCCACCAGCGTCGGCGTTCACTTCCTCGGCCTGCCGAAAATTCTGGAGCTGGCGCTCTTCGACGGCGTCGATCAGCGCACGGGAGAGCGCGTCTTTCCGGCGCATGGCAAGAAGCTGGAAACGTACGAGGAGCTCTGGGAGCA
>Ga0326727_10026741_pt1 | contig 10664 bp, 11 predicted proteins | sample MB2enrmetagenome_FD_207643 | JGI IMG/M metagenome (GOLD analysis project Ga0326727, IMG submission 207643) | Lab enriched peat soil microbial communities from McLean, Ithaca, NY, United States - MB29MY | ecosystem: Environmental > Terrestrial > Soil > Wetlands > Peat | place: USA: New York... | reverse complement strand
CTGAATGACTTCACAGATCCTCTCCGCCTACTTCTCCCACCTGGAGAACACATCCGCGCTACGCTGGCGCGGCCGAGTGACACAGGTGGTCGGCCAACTCGTCGAATCCGAAGGCCCCTTCTGCACCGTCGGCGAGGCTTGCGAGATCATCGACTCCCGCGGGTGGCACTGGCCGGGAGAGATTGTCGGCTTTCGCGGCCACGTCGTTCTCTCCATGTCCCTGCACCGCCCGACCGGCATCCGTTACGGCGACCAGGTGGTGGTGTGGGGACGCCGTCCCTCCCTGCGGCTGAGCGAAGAACTGCTCGGCCGCGTGCTCGATGGCGCTGGGAAGCCCATCGACGGCCGTCCTGCGCCCGCTTGCCGCGAGCGCTATGCGCTCGATCGCGAAGCCCCGCTGGCCCTCGAACGCACGCCGATCCGCAGTGCGCTCGGCTGCGGCATCCGCGCCATTGACGCCTTCCTCACCTGCGGACGCGGCCAGCGCGTCGGCATCTTTGGCGGCAGCGGCGTCGGCAAAAGCACGCTCATCGGCATGATGGCCCGCAACACCACCGCCGACCTCACCGTGCTTGGTCTGATCGGTGAGCGCGGACGCGAAGTGGGAGAACTGCTCAACTCGCTCGGCGAAGCCGGCCGCAGCCGTTCCGTCGTCGTCGTCTCCACCTCCGACCAGGATCCGCTGCTCCGCATCCGTGCCTGTCTCGCCGCCACCACCATCGCCGAATATTTCTGCGCCCGCGGCCAGCACGTGCTGCTGGTCGTCGACTCGCTCACCCGTCTGGCCATGGCGCAACGTGAAATCGGACTCGCCGCTGGCGAGCCGCCCACCGCCAAAGGCTACACGCCCTCGGTCTTCACTTTGCTCGCCCGCCTTATCGAGCGGGCGGGCTCCTTCGGCTCCGGGACCATCACCGGCTTCTACACCGTTCTCATGGAAGGCGACGACGAAAACGATCCCCTGGTCGACGCCGCCCGCGCCCTGCTCGACGGCCACGTCATGCTCGATCGCCGCCTTGCCGCCCAGAGCCACTATCCTCCCATCTCCATTCTCGACAGCATCAGCCGCATCATGCCCGCCGTCATCTCCGCCGATCAGCTCGCAAAAACCAATGTGATCCGCCGCCTGTTCGCTACCTACAAGGCTTCCGAGGAACTCATCCGCATCGGGGCTTATCAGAAAGGCAGCGATCCCGATCTCGATCGCGCCATCGCGCTCATGCCCGCGCTTCGCGAATTCCTCATCCAGCCTTCGCAGGAAGTTGCCGGCATGAAAAATTCCATCGATCGCCTGATGGCGCTCCCGGCCTGAATCATGTCCTTCCGTTTCGCTCTCGCCCCGCTACTCCGCCTGCGCCAAAGCATCGAACGCCAGCGCACCCTCCAGTTGCAAGAGGCCAATCTCCGGGTCTCCCGTGCCCAGGAAACATTGGCGCAACTGGAACGCTACCTCTCCGACTCCGCTCAGTCCGATGCCACCGCGCTCATCGCCGGACGCACGGCCGCCGAACTCCAGTTCGCTTCCGTTCTCCGTGAGAACCTGCATCGCTTCCGCCAGGAACTTCAGTCCGACGCTCGCAAGCTCGAACTCGCGCGCCAGCAAGCGGCCAGCGAATATCATCAGGCTTATCGTGAACGCGAGGTCCTCGAAACTCTGCGCGCCCGCCAGCGCCGCGCCTACCAGCAGGAACAACTACGACGCCAGCAACGGGAACTCGATGCCGTCCACCTGCTGCAACGCTGGCATCATCGAGATTGAAGGGTGAGATTGAAGCGCCTGACTTTGACCTGCCGATTTTGCCGGGATGCACCGGGCAACGTTTGCCGCATCCACTCTCCTCGCCGTCCGACGTTCCGCTGCGACGGCCGTCGCCTTTCATGTAAGTCTCTGAAATTGCAACCATCGCCGCTTAGCCTTCCAGCCCAAATCAGACTTTGCGCATTGGCGCATCGAGTGCAATCGAACCGGTGGTACTCCGATGCAGGTAGAAGCAATTTCCATCCCGGCTGCGGCAGCAGCGGCTTTCACCGCGACCAGAGCTCCGTCGCCTGCGCCTTCTAGTTTCAGCGTTACGCTGGCCTCATCCATGTCCAGTTCTGTGCCCGAACATTCCGGAAATCAGTCTGCCGTGGATGAAACGACGGCGAAATCCGACTCGAAGTTCGGTGCAAAGCTCGATGAAAAGACAGGCACGGGGCTGGTCTCAAAGCCCGATACAAACATCGAATCCAAACCCACCCCCAACACTGTTCCGGACCGCGGCGCCAGCTTCAACCCAAGTCTCAATTCACCGCACCCGAATTCAAAGTGTGCTGGCAAGTCCGACGCCAAGGCGGCGACTATTCCAGGAACCACGCCTTCACTTTCCACACCTTTGCCAGACACAGCCCCGCCTTCACTGACCACATTACTGACCGCGACCGCATTACTGAGTGCATCACTGACCACGTCACCAACCACATCAAATACCGCGGGCGCTCCACTTCTCGCGGTTTTCGAGGAGCGGCGCTTTTCCACTCCTGCACCGAACCTTGCGGATCCTTCCTGGAATCAACAACCAGTTGCGCAGCGACTCACCGCGAACCTCGCTCGCGGGACCGCAACTCCGCCGCCGATGATCCTTCCGCCCGTTGCTGTTCCGCCCGGTCCCACCGCGACGTTCACCAAAACCACCACCGATCCACCCGCCGCGACCGGCTCAGCCGGGGCGTTGCCCACTTCGAATTCCAGCAAAGCCCTGGGCGTTCTTACCGCCAATTTCAGCGCCGCCAATGCGCCAGCGAATTTTCCCGTTCCAACCGCAGCCAGCCTGAAATCTCCTGAACTTCCATCTGCCTTCGGCCAGGCCGCTACCGGCGCCGCGCCCGCGTTTCAGAACATCCCGGCGCAACCCGCCACCGCACCGGCGCAGTTTCCGACTGACTCGGCCCCAGTTTTGCCAACGCCAACCGTGCTTGTTTCACTGGCGCCGATTTCACCAGCGTCGGTCATAATGACGCCATCGCCAGCGCGGTCCTCAACGGCTCCGGTCTCTATTTCAAACGCAATCGCGGCTTCGCCAACGCTTGCGCCCGTTGACAGCCAATTCCACACGCCGATTCCAACCGGCGCGACTATCTTCGCGCTTGACCCATCTCCAATTGTCCAATCTCCATCTGTACCGGCGGCACCTTTGACCCCAGCGCCGCTCACGCCCGCGACACTATCTATGAAAGCGGAGCCACCATCGCTTTCCAGTCGTTCGTCAGACCAGCCTGCGACCTCGTCAGCCTACGACCCGAGTCCGGCTCCACTACTCGACCCGGCCTTTAACATCTCCCCATCGACCTCCTTCGTTCCGATGCCAGCGCCGGCCCCCACGCCAATTCCAACTCTTCAATCGTCCGTCAGCGGCACCGACTCTGCGCCCCTAACGGAGCTTCCAAACGCAAATCAGCCCGCAGCGCCCCCATCAAGCGACTCCATGCCGGGCGACCTCACGCGGGGCAGTTCCACCACGGCGGAGCCAAGCCCAACGTCCGGTTCCGCCACTACAGACACCGCCCCGACTCAAGACCTCTCATCCGATGCCACCATGGCAGCGGCGCAAACTGCAGGCCCTCCAGAAGTCGGATTCGCCGTCGCTAATAATCGCAATAACAACGAGCCGCCTCTTGCGCCGAACCTCACTCCGAATTCCAAGCCCCCAGCGCCGACTCCGCCGCCGATTGCCGCAACCACGAAAGATGCCATCAGCAATGGCAAACCTGGCGTCTCCGCACCACCAACTCCCGCAGCCCCGCCGCAAACGAACACCACTGCGGCGGCACAGACTGCCAGGGCTCCGGAGACCGGATTCGCGATCAGAGATACGGTCGCCGATGCCGTCCCCGATACCGTCTCCGATAACAACGCGAATAACAATGCCAACAACAACGCCCCGCCTTCCACTCCGAAGCTCATGCCGAATCCCAGCGCCCCGGCGGCGATTGCCACGACCACAAATGATGCCCCCAGCAACAACAAGCTTGGCGTCTCCCCGCAACCAGTTTCTGCAGCAGCGCCCCTGACAACAGCCACCGATAAGAAACCCTCCGCTGCGCTCGAACCGAACGCCGCGCCATCAACCGCCGCTTCATTGCATGACGTTCCGGCCGCAGTCAACCCGGGAAGCGATCCCTCGGTTACGCTGACCGATCCCGCGCCGCCCGCCGCCACAGCCTCACCCCAGGCCGGCGCCGATCCCGCGCCCGCGCTTCCCCAAGCTCACCAGATGCTCGACTCCGCGCCGCCCGCTCCCGCCACTCTGCCGGCTGCACCCATCGCCACCGATCCCACCGCCGCCGCCCAAATGCATGTCGGCATGCGTACCGACACCTTCGGTGCGGTTGAGATTCACACCGTCGTCCAGCAGAGTCAGATCGGCATCACCGTTCACTCAGACCGTGATATCGCCCACTGGTTCAGTTCCGAAGTTCCGGGCCTCGAATCCGGACTCAACAAAAGCCACTTGAACCTAACCGCCGTCGATTTCGATCACGGACGCTCCGGCGTCCAGACCGCGACCAGCTTTCAGCATGGCCAGCCGCGGCAAAGTTTCTCTCAAACGCCGGGCTCCCCATCCGCTGCCCCGCCCCTCGCCTTGCCGGAAAAAGACACGGCGCCGGAGTTTGCGGCGGTTGACATTCTCCCGTCAGACCTGTCCGCCGGGCCTGCGCCAACTCACGTCAGTATTCACGTTTAGGAGGGCAACCCGATGCACGCCTCGCTGCTGCAAATGCTCCACCCGGCCAGTCAAACGACCTCCAGGTCGTCTACAGCTTCATCGTCGGCCGCAACTTCCACTTCCACGTCTTCGTCCACCGATCCCGGCGTGGACTTGACCAACACGTTCCTGCAGCTGCTGTCGGTGCAACTCGAAAACCAGAGTCCGCTCGATCCGGTCGATCCCAACCAGTTCACGGTCGAGTTGGCGCAGTTCGACTCTCTTGGCGAACTGACTCAGATCCAACAGCTCATGCAGACCCTCGTGAACGACGTGACCCCAACCTCCAGCGCCAGTGCGGGTGCCAATGCCAGCGCCAATTCGATTTCCAGCCCAAGCTTCAATTCCGTTTCTCACTAAGGAGCCCGTATGCCGAATTTCTCAATACCTCTTTCCGGGTTGGACGCGAGTTCCGCCGCGCTCTCAACCGCCGCCAACAACCTCGCCAACCTCAACACCACCGGCTACAAAGACCAGCAGATCCAGTTTTCCGATCTGTTTTACCAAAATCTCGGCACGAACGGCGCCGGCGACCCGATCCAGCAGGGCGCGGGCGTCCAAGTCAGCTCCCAGCCATCCAACTATACGCAGGGCGACGTCACCGCCACCGGCACCGATACCGATGTCGCCATCAACGGCAATGGCTTCTTCGTGGTGCAGCAAAACGGCGTGCAGACGTACACTCGCGCGGGCAATTTCGAAGTCGGCACCGACAACCTGCTCGAAACCGGCGGCGGGCAACAGGTCATGGGATACGCCGCCACCAATGGCGTCATCAGCACCAGCGCGGGACTCAGCACCCTCGCACTCGGGGCCGGAACCAGCAGTCCCGCTGCCGCCACCAAGAACCTTGCCATGACCACGAACCTCGACGCCAGCGATGTTGACGGCACCTACTCGACCCAAGCCACCATCTACGATTCCCTCGGCGCCGCGCACCAAGTTACGGTCACCTACACCAACCTCGACGCCCCCGCCGTTCCCGCCAAGGCTGCGACAGGCGTGCTAACCGCCACCGTCAACCCAGTTGACACCCAAAGCGTGCTCATCGGCGGCCAGACGTATACCTTCACGGCCACGGCCCCCCCTGGCGCCGGATCCAACGACGTTTATATCGGCGCAACTGCTGCTATAACCATGGCAAATCTGGTGAATGCCATCAACGACAACTATGCGGATCCCGCCGGAACTGCCACTCCGGGCGGTTATGGAACCACAACTGCCCTCAACCCGAATGTCACCGCAGTGGACAATGACAATGGTTCAATCACGGTCACGGCAGATGTCGCTGGCACCACGGGTTTCACCACAGGGAGTTCGGGCACGGGTGATACGAACCTCACTTGGGGTGCTGGTGCCGGAGCGAACGGCGTCGCCGCTACCGCCGCCGTCATCAACACCTGGGGCTATTCTGTTTCCATCCCCTCCACCGACCTCAATGCAATTGCGGGCGTCCCTCAGACCGGAATATTGCAGACCGGAACTTTGACCTTCGACGGCAATGGAAATCTGATCTCGGACACCATCGGCCCAGCGGGGATTCCAAACACGCCGGCGGTAAATATCGCGGCCATTCCCATCACCGGATTCACCGATGGAGCCAGCGACATGACGTTTAACTGGAATCTGCTCAACGGCAAGACTCCGGTCATCACTCAATTAGCCGCCGCCAACAGCACCGCCGACATCCAGCAGGATGGCACCAGCAGCGGCACCCTGCAGAAGTTCAGCATCGGTTCCGATGGCACCATTACCGGATCCTTCAGCAACGGTACAACCGCTATCCTCGGACAGATCGCGCTCGCCAGCTTCGCCGACGAGCAGGGCCTTTCCCGTAACGGCAACAACGACTATTCCCCAACGCTCGCTTCCGGTCAGCCCACCGTAGGCGCACCGACCAGCGGCGGACTGGGTAGCATTTCCGGCGGCGCCCTCGAAGCATCGAACGTCGATATCGCCACCGAGTTTGCCAACCTCATCGTCGCGCAGCGTACTTATGAAGCCAACGCTCGCGTCGTCACCACCTTCGACACCATCGCCCAGGACACCATTGCCCTGAAACAGTAGAATCCAACGTTCGCGGAGGGACGGGCGTCTCGCCCGTCCCAGGCAGGCAAAGCTCGGCAAGAACTGCGGCGAAAATCCGCAGCTCTTCTCTGAATTTTTTCATGAGCGCGCTTTCAGAAAAACTGTGGCGTCGCGCCGCCGTTTTCTCCCGCACCACACGCGAGCCAGGCGCGTCCCTGCAATCCCCTGATTCCAACCGGCTTTCCTCCATCGCCCTTTGGGTTGTCCGAATGTGCGTCCCGGCACCCAGCTTGCAAACATCGGCAATATGCCGGATGTGCAGGTGAGTTCCGCGCCCAACAAAGCGCCGCCAAAAAAGAAGAACTGGCTGGCCGTCGCGCTCGCTCTGGGGCTGGGCGCGGCCAGCGTCTTCGTCTGGTGGGGCTGCGAGCGCTCGACCAGCGCCGCCGAAGGCGCCGCTGGGGAATCCACAGTGGCGCTCGAAACCTTTGTCGTCAATCTCAACGGCTCCGGCCAGCGTGCCTACCTGCGGGTCGGAATCACACTCGGCATGGCGCACCCGCTCTCCACCCGCAACCGGGCAGAAGGCGTGCCCACGGCGCTGGTACGCGACACCATCCTCTCCGTGCTGGCCACTGCCCAGCCCGAGGCGTTGTTGCAGATCGAAGGCAAGCGCCGGCTCAAAGAGGAACTTCTGAAAGCCCTGCAGGAGCGAGTGCCGCAGATGGCGATCGAGAACGTGTACTTCACCGAATTTCTGGTGCAAATGTAAATAGTCCAATGTAAATGGTGCAAATGGAATGGCCGCCTCCGCCCAACCGAAACCCGAAGCTCCGATCGCCGATCCCCATGCCGACCCTCTTACCGGTCCTCTTGCCGAACGATGGCTGCGCGTCGAACCTCTGCCTTGCCTGCTCACCATCGAAATCTCCATGCCCGGCTTTACCGTAGCCGATCTCGTCCATCTTGGGGCCGGCCGCATCATCGCCACCCGCTGGACCGTAGGGCAGGACGTTCCCCTGCGCATCAACGGCGAATTGATCGCCTGGAGCGAGTTTGAAATCGTGCAGAACCGCCTGGCCGTGCGCTTGACGGAGCTGGCCTAGATGGAACCGACGATGGAGCTGACCCGAATGGAAATCGCGCCGACGCAAATCCGGCCCCACACGCTGCCCAAGCCGCCGCCAGCCGGCGCTCGGGCGGGCATGTTCACACGCACGCCGACGCTCGCCGCCGGCCCCCTCAAAATTCTCTGGCGTTCCGCGATTTCGAAATCATCTACTTGGAGATCATTGATCTGGAGATCATTGATCTGCCGCGCGGGCAGCAAGCGCAAGACGCTCTCCGTTCGCGAAACCGCCGCCCTCGGCGACCGCCGCTTCGTCTTTGTGATCCAGTTCGAGAGCCAGCGCTTCCTGATCGGCTCCAGCCCCTCCGCGGTCACCTTGCTCGCGCAATTGCCGGACGTATCCCCGAGCGACGAAGAAACAGGCGAACAGAGCAGAAAAGAAGGAAGAAAGAACTAATGCGGGTCTTTCCCATCTCGTCTTTTCGAAGCTCATTCTTACCACGCTCTTGCGGCCTCGTCCTGTTGCTCGTCGTCGTGGTTGCCGTCGCCGCCGCGCCGCTCTGGGCGCGTTCGCAGGCGGCGCCCGGCTTATCTCTGCCGGGTCTTTTGCCCGGGGCTTCCGCGCCGGGCAGTTCCGCTTCCTGGAACATCGTCGTACTGCTCACCCTGCTGACCATGATTCCCGCGATCATCCTCTCGATGACGCCCTTCGTGCGCCTGCTCATCGTCTTTCATTTCCTCCGCCAGGCGCTCGGCACCCAGACCGCGCCCAGCAATCAAACGCTCATCGGGCTCTCGCTCATTCTCACTTTCTTCCTCATGCAGCCGGTTGGCGCCGCCATCTATTCCGAGGCCATTGTTCCCCTCGACGCCGGGCACATCACGATGATGGCGGCTCTCGATCGCGCCATCGTTCCCATGCGCCACTTCATGCTCAAGTACGCCCGCGAAAAAGATCTCGCGCTCTTCGTCGAATTGGCGCACGAGCCGCGTCCCGCCCGCCCGGAAGATCTCGGCATGCGCATCGTTGCGCCCGCCTATCTCCTCAGCGAACTGCAGGCCGGGTTTCGCATCGGCGCCGCCCTTTTCCTCCCTTTTTTAATCATCGATCTGGTGACCGCCGCCATCACCACTTCGATCGGCATGATGCAACTGCCCCCGGTCATCATCTCCACCCCGCTCAAGATTCTTTTGTTCGTCGTGGTCGACGGATGGAACCTGCTGGTCGGGTCCCTGATGCGGAGTTTTTCCTGAAAGGCGCGTATGGGAACCGAACAAGTCGTCGCCCTCTTCCGCCACACGCTGCAGTTGGCTCTGCTCATGGGCGCGCCGCTGCTTCTGGTTGCGGTCGCGGTCAGCCTGCTCGTCAATGTCGTACAGGTGCTGACTTCCTTGCAGGATCAGACCCTCTCCACCGTCCCGCGCCTGGCGGCGGTGGGGGCGGCCATCCTGCTGTTTTTCCCCTGGATGTTGCGCAAGCTGATGTTCTTCACCATCGGCCTGTGGTCCGACTTCCACCCCTTCGTCCGATGAGATGTGTCCGATGAAAGTTTTGGAAAGAGTTCGCGGAGCGTTCGTTAACTGCCGGTTGAGGTGATTGTGTTTCAGATGCCCATAGCGCTGCCGTTTGCCATTCCGCTCGAGCGCACTCTCGCGGCCTGGATGATTGCCGGCGCGCGCGTCACCGGCGTGCTCGTCGTCGCGCCCTTCATTGGAAGCGCCGCCGTTCCCGCGCGCATCAAGATTGGTCTCGCTTTGCTGCTCACCCTATTCCTGGCGCCGCTGGTTCCCGCCACGCCGACGTCCCCTTCCGTTCCCGCGCTCATCGCGCTTTTGCTCGGCGAATTTGCCATCGGGTTCGTGCTCGGACTCACGCTCCAGCTCATCTTCGAAGCCGGACAGATTGCCGGCCAGGTGTGCGGTGTCCAGATGGGATATTCGCTCGCCAGTATCGTCAATCCCGACAACAGCCAGGCCGACTCGGCCGTGCTTTCCACTTTCTACGAACTGATTGTGCTCCTGCTTTTCATTCAACTCAGCGTCCCGCACTGGCTGTTGCGCGGACTGGCGCGCAGTTTCGACTATCTGCCGCCCGGCCATTTCTCCTGCACCTGGCCGGCGGTTCACGGGCTATTCGAATTCGCCGCCGCCATGTTTGTGGCCGGCCTGCAGATTGCCGCGCCGGTCGTAGTCGCCAGCTTGTTTGCCGATGTCGCGCTCGGTTTTATCGGCAAAGCTTCGCCGCAATTGCCCGTGCTGTTTGTCGGGATCTCGATCAAGAACCTGCTGGGTCTGGCGCTGATGTGCGGCGCGGCCGCGTTCTGGCCGCGCTTTTTTGACGCCCGCTTCAGCCGCGCCTTAGATGCCTCGGAAAGGATTCTGAAATTAGCGCACTGACCGCCGACTAACGGCTATCGACCAACGACCGACGACTAACGACCGCTTATGCCGCAATCCAACCAAACCGAACAGGCAACCCCGCGACGCCGCCAGAAGGCCCGCGAAAAAGGCCAGGTCGCCCGCAGCCGCGATCTGATCGGCGCCGCCTCCGGGATGGCCGCTATCTTCGTTCTCTTCTCCCTGATGTCGACTTTCCCCCTCGCCTGGCGGGGCTTCTTGCATGACTGCCTCGATGGCGCCGTTTCCGGCGACCTGCGCATGGATGCGCTCTCTCCCTTCCTTACCCACACCGGGCTGTTCGTGGCCACGGGCGCCGCTCTCGCCCTGGGATGGATCGCCGCGCTTTCCTCTGCCCTGGCGCAGGGCGGACTGGTCTTCGCCCCCACATCGCTCTTGCCCAAGGGTTCTCGCATGAGCCCCGC
>Ga0326727_10026740_pt1 | contig 10665 bp, 7 predicted proteins | sample MB2enrmetagenome_FD_207643 | JGI IMG/M metagenome (GOLD analysis project Ga0326727, IMG submission 207643) | Lab enriched peat soil microbial communities from McLean, Ithaca, NY, United States - MB29MY | ecosystem: Environmental > Terrestrial > Soil > Wetlands > Peat | place: USA: New York... | reverse complement strand
CGACATCATGCAGGTGGGCGCGCGCAACATGCAGAATTTTTCGCTGCTGAAATCCCTGGGACGCTGCGGACGCCCGGTGATGCTGAAGCGCGGGTTAAGTTCCACCATCAAGGAACTGCTGATGTCGGCGGAGTACATCGTGGCGCACGGCAACCCCAACGTGATGCTGTGCGAGCGCGGCATCCGCACTTTTGAGACAGCCACGCGCAACACCTGCGATATTTCAGCCGTACCCGTATTGAATGAACTGACGCACCTGCCCGTGGTGCTCGACCCCAGCCACGCCGCGGGGAAGCGCAGCCTAGTTCCGGCTCTCAGCCGTGCCGGCGTCGCGATTGGCGCGGATGCGCTCATCGTGGAAGTGCATCCCAATCCGGAAAAGGCCATCAGTGACGGAGCGCAGTCGCTTACCGTGCCACAGTTCCGCCAGATGATGAAAGATCTGAAACCGTACGTGGCCCTTTGGAATGAAAGCCGTGTGGGCGAAGCGGCGCTGGTAGGCTAGTCGCATGCCCATGAGCCCCCGCGCCAGAACGGTTTCCATCCTCGGCGGGGGTGTTTTGATATTGGCGGGGATGTCGGGCATGGCATGGTGGAACGCGCGCATCCCGACCGACCCCGAGTCACTTCTTAAGAGGCTGCCCACGCAAGACGCCGCGGTGGTGGGGATCGATTTTGCCGCCTTGCGCCGCGGCGGATTCATCGGGTGGCTCGACCGCGGCAAGGCGCCGGAGGAACCCGACTATCTCGCGTTCGTTCGGGACACCGGATTCGATTACAAGCGCGACCTCGACTTCGTTCTCGCGTCCTTCGCGCCCGATGGCGAGTTCTTTCTCGTGAAGGGGACCTTCAATTGGGCCAAAATCGAAGAGTACGTGCTACGGCAACACGGTTCCTGCTTCGATCATCTGTGCCGGGTCACCGGCAGCACACCGGACCGGCACATTTCCTTCTTCCCGCTAAAGCACAATGTAATGGCGATGGCGGTGGCGCCGGATGATACCGCGGCCGCGCGGCTGCAGAAGCCCGGTCCACAGAGCGATATCGACGTGCCGGGCGCGCCGGTCTGGATGACACTCAGCGCGGGCGCACTGCGCGGCTCGCGGCACTTTACGGAATTTGCTTCTGCATTGACCGGCGCGAACCAGGTCACTCTGACGGCTTCTCCTTCGGGCGCCGCTTTCGAGGCTCGCCTCGACGCGATCTGCCGCGATGCGCAACAAGCCGGGGCTCTCACGATGCAGCTTCGGACCCTGACGAATATGCTGCCGCGCGATGCAAGCGGAGTCGCGGGGTTGCTGAGAACCGGCACGTTCCAGCAATCCGCCTCGCATGTTTTTGGGCGCTGGCCGGTAAACGCGGATTTCGTGCAAAGCATCGCCGCGCCCTAGCCGGCAGGTTTCTAGCCACCGTCGATCTTGGTCTGGTTGATCAACAGCCAGGCTTTGGCCAGGCGGAAGTTGAACAGGGCGGCGAAGATGCGCCCGATCAGATAGGAGATGCCGGTCATGAAGCCGTAGTGCTTGGAGAGAAAGCGCGAGATGCCGAGCTCGCGGTCGGCATCGTAGGCCGCGCCGGAAGGTACGGATACGGGATGGAAAACGGCCGTCGCCGTTGGGTGGATCAGAATGGTTTTCCCCGCGCGCCGGACCTGCTGGCAGAGTTCGATGTCCGGGCCGTAGTCCCCATAACGCTCGTCGATGTTGCGCAAGGCGCGAAGGAAGAACGAGCGGAACATGATGGCGCCGATGCGGGCTCGTGGTATTCGTTCGCCTGCGCGGGCAGCACGCAGACGGGGCTCGACGGAGCCTTTTGACGGGAGATCGGAAACCTGATCGGGGCACCCTACCAGCAGCGGACAAACGGCTCCGGTGGAAGGTTCGGCGTCCAGGGTATCGGCCAGTGCGTTCAGGGTTTCGGCGGTGATCTCGACTTCGGGCGCGACCAGTGCGATGTACTCGGTTTCGGCGGCGCGAATGCCCAGGTTGAGCGCTTTGGTCATGCCGAAGTCGCGCGGCAGCCGGATCAACCGGACGCCGGCGAACTGCTCATCGAGGCCGTTGGTGTCGCCCCAGCCGCAATCGACCGCGATCAGAAAGAGCCCTTTGCCGTAGAGGGTGGTCAAGCTTCGCCGGAGAGCATCCGCGGAGTTTCTTGAAACGATAACGACCGCGACCCGCGGCGGCGCGGCCGGCTGTTCAGGAGTGGGAGTCAACCTGCTTAGTGTACTGTGATTTTCTGGACGCTTGTATTTTCGTAATCGTCGGTGACGCGGACGGCGACGATGTGCTCACCCGCGGCAAGGCCTGATAACTTGAGCGTATATTCCAGGGTTTTCGAGTCCGAAAGGTGGGAGACGGGGTCGATCAGCATCCAGTCGTCACCATCCAGCGAGTATTCGGCGCGTTTGATGACATTGAGCGCATCCGTGGCCTTCCAGGAGACTGCCGCATTTCTGGTGGAGAGCCCGGAAATTACGGGCGGCGTGTTGTCAATCAAAAGCGGGCTCGAATCCAGTTCTCCCGTCAGCGCATTGCCTGCGGTGTTGCCCGGTTGGTCGCTGGCGATCACGCGGACGCGGTATTCGCCGTCGGGAAAGGCGGTGGAGTCAAACGAATAATGCCTTTCGGAAAGCTTGTCTTTCAAAGGCTTCCACTGCTTCTCGTCGATCCCGCGGATTTCCAGGGTGTACGTGAGCGGGTCGTTGTTCTCGTCGGCGGCGGTCCAGCGCACGCCAATCCAGCCCTTGGCCCAGGTCATCGAGGAGGAATCGGAGTCGCTGGAGTTCGGTGAGGGCGGCGCCGCGTGATGGCCGATCGGGGGTAATCCGATGGTTTGAGGAACGCGCTGAAGAATGGACGCGACCAGCGGCGCGGCGAATTTGTAATTCGCCGGCGTGGCTTCAATCTCGTCAACGCGTGGGGCGACGTTACGTGAAAGATACGCCTGCTCCACCGAATCGAGGTGCGCGTCTGTGCCAGTTAAGGTGGCGCGCCATTGAATGAAGCGTGAAGCAGGCGGCTGGGACGTAGACCATTCGCTCCAGTAATTGCGCGGCCGGTCGAGATTGCCGCTGCGCGACTCCAGTTTGATACTGCTCTGGGGCGAATCGCCGTAAGAGACCAGCCGTCCCCAGGAGGAGAATACGCCCGAATCGAACACCTCGCTGGTCACAGTGCCTTCGGTTTCGGCGCCCGGGCCGATTGCGAAAACCTTTCCCACATTGGCGCATGCAGCGGTGATGGCCCCATCCGGAGAGGAAAGCAGCGCGGTGATCTGATTCACATTGATGGTGGCGAGCGCGGTGTAGAGCGACGGCGATTCGACGCGGTAAAGCGTCCCTTTATTTCCCGAGCCGAGAATGGCCTGCCCATTTCGATCGAAAGCGATGGCGTAGACGACATCGCGCGCGTGGCTCCAGACCTTTTGTGGAAGACCGCTGGGGTCGATGCGATAAACCTCAGAGCCGCCCGTCAGCGCGGCGGCGCGAGGTAATGCCGGTGGTTCCGTAGCGGGAGTAGCCGTCGTCGCCGCCGGAAGTGCGGCACGCGGAGCAGGCGAGGTGATGGCGGCTAAGAGCGCGCTCGGGCTGCCACCGGGCTGCTGCGTGCCCGCGCCGGCCGCGTAGATGCTTCCATCGGGCGCGACGGCCACCGCCGTGACTTCACGCTTCGGTAATTGATAGAGCACGAATCCGTGACCGTCGGGCGAAACGCGGATCACAAGACCTGTCGGGTCGGTACCCACGATGAGGTCGGCGCCGCGAAAAACCATGCTACGGACGTGCGTGTCTTCGGTCCGGAAGAAGACTTCGCCTTTGCCATCGGGCTTGACCCGTATGATCTGGCCATCGTCTCCGGTGGCGATAAAGAGATTGCCCGAGGGGTCGAACAACATCGACCAGATGTACTTGCACTTTGGATCGTAGAATTCTTCAGGCTTACCGTCCTTGGTCAAGCGGTAAATCTTTCCGTCCGGGAACGTGGCGGCGTAGACGCGGTCCTTTTGATCGATGGCCAGCGCGTGGACTTCGACCGCGTCGAACTCGGCGATTTTCTCGGCCTTGCCACCCGAATATCGATACACGCGCGCGCCAGGTCCGCCGCCGGCGTACAGTGCACCCTTCGAATCGCGGGTTAGAGCCCAAACGTAAGGCAGGCTGGCGTCGAATAGCTCAGAGGTTTTAGGCGCCAGCGTGACGCGTCCGTCGCTGCGAAGCGATACGCCTTTGAGTTCCCCTTTCTCAAAATCGGCGTATGAGGAGCAAAGCCAGGTCCGCGTGGAAACGGCGAGGCAAATGACAGGCAGCGCGGCGCAGACGGCCACGCTCATTAGTGTTCGATTCATTTTTGGTGAGCTTACTTGATGTCTACCTTCAGCGTGTAGCTACCGGCAACAACATAATCGAAGGGGAGCGACATCTGTTCAGAGGCGCTCTCCGGCAGCGTGGTTAACTCGCGGTTCAGGGAGCGACCGGACTGCATGACGTTGAGGACGGAAAGCGGCAAATTGGGCAACGTCTTATCGTCGTAATAGGCCGTGGGGCTCGATTCCAGTAGCGAAATATACAGGCGATCGTTGCTGCGCTCCTGATTGAGCAGCGAAACAGTCTGCGGGATATCGATGAAATGGTTGCCCGCTTCGATCACATTTTGAACCCGGTTGAGCGTCTCGGCGTCGCTCAGAAGGATGCGATGTTCGCCCTTGGCGATACCGGGGGGAAGCTTGATGGCAAACTGGCGCTCGATGCGTTCTCCGCGATACGCGCGCAGGAACACCTTCACCGGCAGTTCGTCGCCAGGGTGCGCTTCGTTCGAGGAAATCCACGCGCTTTCGATCGAAACCAGACGACGCTCAGGAAGCAGGTCCACGGTTACGTTCACGTCTTTAATGCTTGGATTTTCGACATTGTTCACGTAGAGCCGGTTGAAATGATCCCCCCACCAACCGGCCAGAATCATAGGCGCGGGCGCGGGCAGTTCGCCCGAGGTTTGCATGGTATTGAGTTGCACTGGGCCCTGTCCGCCCTGAAATGCAATCTTGCCGCTCAGCCGGTAGGTGGCTTCCTCGCTGAATTCGTTCAAACCGGAGAGCGAGTTGTAGAGCGTCATCATCATCAGGTAGGGCGTCCACTTCTGCTGTTGGAAGACGTGAAAGTGCAAAGTCTTCTCGCTCGCTACGGAACTGTCGTCATGCAGCGAACGAACGGTGACGCTTACGGGAATCATGGGAGCCTCTTCACCCAGCGTGCCCATGATGCCGCTATGCCGGTCTTGATGCAGAGCACCCACAATTTCAGTTGCGTTGGCGAGTTTGTTGGGCTGATAAGAAGAAGAGAGCACCATCAGGACTTCGCCTTTGCTCATCGGCATGTCGACCGGACCCAGATTGAAGAACGGGTGTCCGAAAGCCAGAATGCGCTTGCCATCGTTGTAAGTAACCGTGCCCAAGCCTGTCATGCTCATGTCGCCCGAGACGAGGACACCAGCGACGGATTCTCCGGGCTGCAAGGAAGTCTTCCAATCCGCAGCGGGCTTGGAACCCCGCAGAGAGCTACCGGCTCCTCCCGCCACTGCTGCGATTCCCATTTTCTCCAGAGTCGGCGCGAACGCGCTCATGGTTTCCTGGGAAAATCCTGAAAAGCTAACAGGCGTGTCGATGGGCACCATAGCGGCGTTGTGGAGAAAATCGGGAGCGGGGCTGAGGCTGGCCACCTGTTGCGTTTGACCGGGTCCTTTCGCATCGCGCGGTTTAGTTTTGTCGAGGTCGTTGATCTCCAGCATCAGCTCAATGGGGGTGATTCCGCAGATGGCGTCCGGGGAAAAGACACTAAGGCGAAGCGCCACTGCGCCGATGAGCTTGCCATCTATATAAACCGGGCTTCCGCTCATGCCGCCCGCGACGTTCGTCTGCACCGCTCGGCCGCCCATCTTGCCGATGATGATGTCCTGTCCGGGCCCCCACATGTTCTTCCACGCCCCGATGATCTCGATGGGAACTGGTTCGGGTTGGGAGCCTTGGAACACTGTCCATGCGACGGCATGCATACCAGGCTTCACTTCGGAAGCCTTGAGGATGGCGACAGGACCGGATTTGGGGCGCTCCGAATCGGCAGCGAGGGCCAAACCGGCGAGAGTGACAAAACCGATCATCGCGCGCATGCAAAGCGGCGCGGCGATTCTAAATTGCATGCTTGTAGGGGCTCCGTTACACCAAGTTTAACGGATGGTCATTGAGTACCGCCACGTTCTGCATGCAGGCTGTGCTGAGAATGAGCAGATCTCGCGTGGTGCGGTCGTCATCCGCCTCATCTTCGTAGAAGGCAAACTGGGACTCCGAACCAGCCTTGGCGGAGTACATGGCAAGGTGCGCGCGCCGCCGCATCTCAGCAGGGTCAGCGGCCTGTTCGGGGAAGAGGCAAATGCCGACTGCGGCGCCGACGTGAATGTTGGCATGTTCCACGCCGATGGGTGCGTCCAGGCTCTTCACAATACGCTGAGCCACTTCTTCGGCACTGTCCCGATTGTGCAGTTCGGTGAGGATGACCGAGAATTCGTCTCTGCCGATGCGCGCGACGTGGTCACTGGGGCGTGTGCATGCGAGCAAACGAAACGCGGCGCAGTGTAGTACGATTTCCGCCGCGCCGGCGCCGAGGAGTTCACTAATGTCCTCAAAGCTTTCCAGCCCTACGTGGATCAGCGCGACGGTGTGACCGTAGATTCGGGCACGGCTGAGTGCCGCTTCCAGCCGCTGATCGAGCAGCACGCGGTCCACAATTCCCTCCAGCATACTGTGAGGAGACTGGCGAAGAAGTCGATCATAGAGACGACGCTGCTCCACCGCCTGCGCGGTCAGACGTTTGATTTCTTCGAGCAATGTTGCGCTCTCCTGCTTGATTTGGCATCCGGTAACGCGCATGATGGCAACCGTCTTGCCATCCACGGCGACAATGGGCATACCGCCCGGAGAGTTGTCGCGCGCAACCCCGCCTTCGCGAATCAATTCGATCCGGCAGGCGCTGCCAGGCAGATAGGACTCAACCAGCGAACTCACCCGGTTCAGGATGGCTTCCAGGGATTCGTCGCGGCCAAACGAGTCAATGATGGCATTCCGATCCCGCGCGAAAGCCGCACCCGATGCCAGTTTCCGCGTCCACAGTGTCGCGCGGCGCCGCAGGATGACAACCCAGGCGACCAGGCATAACGCAAGGATGGTCGGACAGACAGCCGAAAATCCGCGGGGCAACAGCAGACATAGTGGTTCCATGCTTTTGGCTCCTATCCAAGAATTCGGCACATCGTCGCAAATCTTTAGAGATAGAACTCAAGCGGAAGCAAAACCCTGGCGTGTAACCCTATAATTAGTTAAATATGCACCAGAACCTTACCGAGCGAGCGGTGGACCTCGATCCGCGCGAGACCGAAGAGTGGATTGAAGCGTTCGACCAGATCGTGGAGCAAGTAGGCATGGATCGCGCCGCCTTCCTAATGGAGAAGCTGGCGGAACGCGCCCGGCACAACGGCGTTGAAATCCCGGTCCAATTGAACACCCCCTACGTCAACACGATCCCGGTTTCGGCCGAAGTGCCTTACCCTGGGGACCGCGCGCTGGAGCGCCGGATGAAAAGCCTGACGCGCTGGAACGCGATGGCGATGGTTTCCCACCAGAACAAATTGGACGAGGGCATTGGCGGGCATATTTCCACGTACGCTTCTTTGGCGGCGCTGCTCGAAGTTGGGTTCAATCATTTTTTCCACGCCAGCTACGGCGACCAGCCCGGCGACTTTGTCTATTTTCAAGGCCACGCGTCACCCGGTGTTTACGCACGCGCGTTCCTCGAAGGACGCCTGAGCTTCGAGCTGCTCGAGAACTTCCGTCACGAGCTGCGCGATACGCCCGGCCTTTCGAGCTATCCGCATCCCTGGCTGATGCCGGATTTCTGGAATTTCCCCACCGTTTCAATGGGTCTCGCACCCATCAATTCCATCTACCAGGCGCGCTTCATGCGCTACATGGAAAACCGCGGATTGATCCCCCAGACGCCGCGCAAGGTGTGGGCATTTCTGGGTGACGGCGAGACGGATGAGCCAGAGTCGCTGGGCTCCATCACGCTGGGTTCCCGGGAGAAACTGGACAACCTGATCTTCGTTGTGAACTGCAACCTGCAGCGGCTGGATGGCCCGGTGCGCGGGAATGGCAAGATCGTGCAGGAACTGGAAGCGGCCTTCCGCGGCGCGGGCTGGAATGTGATCAAGTGCCTGTGGAGTTCGGATTGGGACCCGCTTTTGGAAAAGGATACTAACGGGTTGCTGGTGAAGCGCATGAACGAAGCCGTGGATGGCGAGTATCAGGCGTTCAAAGCCAAGGGCGGCGCTTACGTGCGCGAGCACTTCTTCGGGAAGTACCCGGAGTTGCTCAAGCTGGTGGAAAACATGAGCGACGAGGAAATTGGACGCCTGCGCCGCGGCGGGCACGATCCGGATAAGATCTACAACGCATACAAAGCCGCGACGGATTACACCGGCGGCCCCAGCATCATTCTGGCGAAGACCGTAAAGGGTTACGGCATTGCGGACTTTGAAGGCCGCAATCCCACGCACCAGCAGAAGAAGCTGGACGAGAAGAAGATGGAGTACTTCAAGGCGCGGTTCGAGATTCCGATTCCCGATGAAGCGGCGCGCAACGGGGCATTCTATCGCCCGCCGGACTCGAGTCCGGAAATGGCTTACATGCATGAGCGGCGCAAGCAACTGGGTGGGTACATGCCGTCGAGGAAGTTCGGGCCGAGCCAGTTCACCGCCCCACCGCTGGAGTACATGGGCGACATGCTGGAAGGGTCGCGCGGACCGGACCCATCGACTACCATGGCCTTCGTCCGGTTGCTGACCAAGCTGATGAAGCATGAACAGATCGGCAAGCGCGTGGTGCCGATTATTCCCGATGAAGCGCGTACTTTCGGGATGGAAGCGATGTTCCGGCAGTTCGGAATCTATGCCAGCCAGGGGCAGCTTTACAAGCCGCACGATTCCGACATCATGCTCTATTACAAGGAATCGAAAGACGGGCAGATTCTGGAGGAAGGAATCACGGAGGCCGGCTCAATGGCTTCGTTCACCGCGGCCGGGACTTCTTACTCCACTTACGGCGTGGAGATGATTCCATTCTTCATTTACTACTCCATGTTCGGTTTCCAGCGCGTGGGCGATCTGATCTGGGCGTTTGCGGACTCACGCGGCAAGGGCTTCCTGATGGGAGGCACAGCCGGCAGGACCACTCTTTCAGGCGAGGGATTGCAGCACCAGGACGGCCATAGCCCGATTCTGGCGAGTACGGTGCCGACTTTAGCCACTTACGATCCGGCGTACGCATATGAAATCGCAGTTATCGTTCAGGACGGAATTCGCAGGATGTACCAGGAGCAGGAAAACCTGTTCTACTACATCACGCTTTATAACGAGAACTATGCCCAGCCGGCGATGCCGGAGGGTGTCACGGAAGGGATACTGCGGGGTATTTATCAGTTCAAGACGGCAGAGGACAAGAAACCCAAAGCGCGCGTGCAGTTACTGGGAAGCGGGCCAATTCTGAATGAGAGTCTGAAGGCTGCGTCCATTCTTGGTGAGAAGTATGGAATCGCCGCCGACGTGTGGAGCGTGACCAGTTATAACGAACTGCGCCGAGAAGCTCTGCGGGTGGATCGCTGGAACCGGCTGCACCCTGCTGAACTGCAAAAGACCCCTTACATCGTGAACGCCTTAGGCGGAACCGAGGGACCAATTATCGCAGCGTCGGACTATATGAAGATGGTGCCGGATCAAGTGACGCAATGGATGCCGGGGCGTATGCTTTCACTGGGAACGGACGGTTTCGGGCGCAGCGATAATCGCCAGCATCTGCGTGAGCACTTTGAAGTGAATGCCGCGTCGATCGCGGCGGCGGCGCTTTCTAAGTTGTCGCGCGATGGTAAGTTCGACGCGAAGAAAGCCGCGCAGGCTATCACGGATCTAGGTGTGAATCCGGAGAAGATTGATCCGGCTGTGGCATAGCTGCAGTTTGCCAGTTCCGGCACGATCGAGCTTCGATCCAGAATCCAGGATGCCGCACTTGTAGCCCGAAGCCGATCGCGTAGGGTCCGACGATTAGAAATTGAAGCCAACGGGTGAGGGTGACAACCCCACCCAGGGCTTCGGAATTGCCGGCGAAATATAGGGCCACGCAATTAGAGAGAACGAGCAGCGCAATCTGCGGCCATAGGATCCATATCCAGAGGCGCACCGTCTCTGGCGTGCTAGGTCGGCGGGTTTGCTCACCGTCCTCACGGACCACGTTCAAACGGAACGACCGATAGTTTTTTCTGACCAACCGCGGCGTCAGAATCAACTGGACGAGATAAAAGACGAGATTTCCCACCAGCGAGACCATCAGTGCGTGACTTGCCAGGTGATCCAGAGACCATTTCCTGGTGAACCAGAATACGGCGGCGAAGGACGCTAAAAAGGCAGGCGAGGAGATTGACCAGTAGGCTGCCAGTTTCTGCGACCACGCCAACTTTATCCGCCATCCGGCCGCGGCGGGTTGGACCTGGAGGTCGTGTAGGCAATCGCACGTGAATCCCTCAGGAGGATGGACAAGACCGCACGCCGGGCACTGCATAGCTTACAAGAT
>Ga0326727_10026738_pt1 | contig 10666 bp, 11 predicted proteins | sample MB2enrmetagenome_FD_207643 | JGI IMG/M metagenome (GOLD analysis project Ga0326727, IMG submission 207643) | Lab enriched peat soil microbial communities from McLean, Ithaca, NY, United States - MB29MY | ecosystem: Environmental > Terrestrial > Soil > Wetlands > Peat | place: USA: New York... | reverse complement strand
CGTATTGGTTCCAATCGTTGATCTTCACATAGCCGCCAAGCGCACTGCGGTCGCCGATGGTTCCGATAAGGGTGGGAGCGGAGCCCGCGGCGGATGTGACGACCTCTCCGCGCCAGGCAATGATGCCCAGAGATGTGTTCTCCGAGTAAAACTGGCCGGAGTAGGAGGCGTGCAGCGGGTTGACCGGGAACCAAAAGTCGGCCTGCGGACCGGTCATCAGCCAGTCGAGATTGAGCGGCTTTTCGCCGGGACGATGAGGCTTGGTCCAGGGCAGTCCGGTCTGGCTGCGATACTGAATGCCGCTGCCTCCGGCGATCTCGCACTTGATCTCCAGCCTGAGATCGAAGTCTTTCGCTTCAAGATTGCGGCGCCAGATATAGGTGTTGGCAACCGGGTTGTCCTTGCTGGATTCGCCGACGATGGCGCCGTTCTCCACGCGCCAGACCGCAGGGTCACCCTCCCAGTCGGCAAGACTCTTGCCATCGAAGATCTGCGTGAAGCCGGTGTGATCGTTGAAGTCCATCGCGGCCGGTTCATGAAACTGCGAGCGAACGGGGGGAGGGCCAGGCTGGGGCGCGGCAGGCGCCTGCGCCGACAAGAGTCCGGCACTGGCAACCCAGAGGATTGAGCAGGTACCGCAGAGACGAAGGGCATTTCGTCGTTTGGAGATGGAGTGTTTGTGCAACAGGATCATTGGAACCTCTCAGGGAAGGAATAAGAAGCATAGACCGCTCAGGAAGCTGCTAGTACTTTGGCAGGGCGGGGTCGATTTTTTCGGCCCAGGCCAGGATTCCGCCGGCGAGATTCGCGACGTGTGGGAAGCCAGCGCTTTTCAGGATCAACGCGGCCTTCTGGCTGCGCCCGCCGGACTTGCAGTGTACGACAATCTCACGATCTTTTACTGAGGCGAGTTCGTCGAGACGTTTGGGCAGATCGCCGAGTGGGATGAGCGGCGCGCCAATGTTGACGATCTTGACCTCGTGCGGCTCGCGCACATCGAGGACGAAGACGTCTTCCTGCGCATCGAGGCGGCGCTTCAGCTCCTGCACGCTGATCTGCGGGATGCCATCGACGATGGGCGCGTCGGCCACTGTCTTATTCTGCGCGACCTCGAGCGGGCCGACGCTGGTTGGCTTTTCGATGCCGCAGAACTGGTCGTAGTCGATGAGCGCGGTGACGGTGGGATGCGTGCCGCAGACCGGGCAGTCGGGGTTTTTGCGCAGCTTGAGCGTGCGGAAGTGCATGGTGAGCGCGTCGACCAGAAGCAGGCGACCGGCCAGCGATTCGCCGATGCCGAGGATCAGCTTGATGACCTCGGTGGCCTGGATGACGCCGACCAGACCGGGCAGAATGCCTAGCACGCCGCCCTCCGCGCAGGAGGGAACGAGGCCCGGCGGCGGCGGTTCGGGATAGAGGCAGCGGTAGCAGGGACCGGACTCGGTGGCGAAGACGCTGGCCTGGCCCTCGAAGCGGAAGATGGAGCCGTAGGCGTTGGGCTTGCCGAGCAGGACGCAGGCGTCGTTGACCAGATAGCGCGTCTGGAAGTTGTCCGTGCCGTCGGCGATGATGTCGTAGTCCTTCAAGATTTCGAGGGCGTTGGCGCTGGTGAGCATGATGTTGTGCTTGACCACGTTCATGTAGGGGTTCAGGGCCTTCAGCATGAGTTCGGCGGAGTCGACCTTGAGCTTGCCGACGGTGGCGGTGGAGTGGATGATCTGGCGCTGCAGGTTGCTGGCGTCGACGGTGTCGAAGTCGACCAGGCCGAGCGTGCCAACGCCGGCGGCCGCGAGATAGAGCGCGAGCGGCGCGCCGAGACCGCCGGTGCCCACGCAGAGCACGCGCGCGGCCTTCAATTTCTGCTGGCCCTCCATGCCCACCTCGGGCAGGATCAGGTGGCGCGAGTAACGCGCGATCTCATCGTTGGAGAGCCCGGGGAGTCCAATTTCGGGGAGTGTTGACGCTGCCATTTTTGTTGTCCTTCGCACGCATTCGCGCAGGTTTTCTATGGTATGTGACGATTTCGGTTACGAATGATTCAATAATGACCTAAATAAGTTACAAATTTGCGCATGGTGAACAAAAACAGTTACAAATAGCGGCGACAACCGCCGGCGATGGAGGGGATGATGGTCAACTCGTCGTTCTCTTGGGCCGGGGTTGATTCCTTTTGCGGAAGGTAGCGGATGTCGTCGTCGTTGAGGTAGAGGTTGACGAAGGAGCGCAGCCTGCCTTCGCCGGTGTAGAGGTGCTGGCGCAGCTCGGGATACGCGCCGGTGAGGGCTTGGAGCGCCTCGGCGACGGTTGCGCCGGGAACGCTGACCATCTGTTCTCCGCCAGTGTATGCGCGCAATGGGGTGGGGATGTTGATCTTCATGGCTGGCCTCTCTCTTGCTCGTTTTCAACGCTGCCCACTTCAATCTCGACCGGTTCGTCGAGGAACTTCTTGTCTTCCTCGTTCGTTCCAGTCAGCAGGAACGAGTTGGTGGTCGCGGCCTTGCCCTGGTCGACTCGCGTGATGACGTAGGAACAGCCGACCCAGTGCGCCTCGGCAAAATCCGTCTGCGACCACTGTGCCGGACAGTCGGGGTGCGAGTGGTAGAAGCCGACGATGTCGAGGCCCAGCGTGCGCGCCTGGCGCTGGATGCGGATGAGTTCCTCGGGCGCGATGTTGTAGCGGTTGTGCGCCGAATCGGTGCGGGTGTTGCCGGCGCGGACGATCTGGCGGACGCGGTTTCCATCCGGCGCAGCCTTGCCCAGCAGCACGCCGCAGCACTCGTGCGGATAGGTCTCTTCGCCGTGCGCGCGCAGGGCTGCGTAGTCGGAGTAGCTGAGATGCAGCATTATCCCTCCCGCCAGAATCGTTCGCTGAGATATTTGTCGGCGGAGTCGGAGAGGATGGTGACGATGACGGCCTCGCGACCGGCGCGCGCCTCCTGCTCGGCGATCTGGAGCGAAGCGGCTACCACGCCCGCGGCGGAGACGCCGACCAGCAGGCCGTCGCTTCGGCCCAGCTCGCGCGCCATGGTGTAGGCGCGCTCCGTTTCCATGAAGATATTGGCGTCGGCGAGCGAGGCGTCGTAGATCTGCGGAACGATCGCGGTGGCCATGTGCTTGAGCCCCTCGAAGCCGTTGAAGGGCGAATCGGGCTGCATGGAGATGCACTGGATGGAGGGGTTGAGCTCCTTGAGGCGGCGCGTGGTGCCCATGAAGGTGCCGCTGGTGCCGAGGCCAGCGATGAAGTGCGTGACCTGGCCCTCGGTCTGGCGCCAGATTTCGTTGGCGGTGGTGCGGTAGTGGGCCCTCCAGTTCTGCGGGTTGCCGTACTGGTCGGCGTAAAAATAGCGGCCGGGCTGGGCGGCGATCATCTCGCGGGCCTTGCGGATGGCTCCGTCGGAGCCGTCTGCAGGGTCGGTCCAGACAACCTCCGCTCCGTATGCGTCGAGGATGTGCTTGCGCTCTTCGGAGACGTTCGATGGCACGCAGAGCGTGACGGGGAAGCCCAGCGCCGCGCCCAGCATGGCGTAGGCGATGCCGGTATTGCCGCTGGTAGCGTCGAGCAACGCGCGGTCATTGCGCTGATGGAAGCGGAGCAGGCCGCGCTTCTGGGCGTCGAGGATGATGGAGGCCGCGGCGCGGTCCTTGATGGAGCCGCCGGGATTAACCCACTCAACCTTGCCCAGGATCTGCACGCCGCCGAGGTGCGCGGTCAGCCGCTCGAGCGCGAGCAACGGCGTGTTGCCGATGCGGTCGAGCAGAGACACTCCAAGCGCGCGAGCGGTTGCAATCATCAATGAGTTTCCTTCCTTCGTGTGCTGCGCATCGATCCCCTGGTCCTGCGCCGTAGGCCATCCTGCGAAGCCGATTGAAGGCTGGCCGTGGATGTGCGACAGTTAAACCGAGTCTAGCGTATCGATAATCATGGCAAAGAAGACCACACCGCGAAACTTCACCGACGCGCTGGCAACGCTCGCCGGCCACCAATTTGATGTATCCGCGGCGCGCGACGCTTCAGGAAGCGGCGCTAAAGCCTTCCAGGTGCGCAAGTACGGCTGCGCGGCGGAGATTGCCGCCGCCGCCGACGGCACCACGATGCTGCTGGCGCGGCCGGGATGGCTGCTGAATGGTGTGATCTCGCGGCTACTGGACCGGGGCTACCAGAAGTTCCTGAAGACGCCGCAGATGGAGATTCCCGCGACGGCCGACCATCTGCACGCCATCCACGAGTTCAGCGAAGAGTTGAACGAGGCGGCCGGCGCGACGAGTTTGTACAACGAATCGCTGGGGACGACCAGCGACCAGTATCTCTATGACCGGGTGAAGGGGCGGGAGTAGGAAGGAGTAGGCTAGACGCGTGGATGGTCAGTGGAGGAAGCACGATGAAACTCCATGCGGTCAGTTTCGGCGTTTTGTTCGCTATTATCTTTCTTACAGCTCAACAGTTACCGACTAAGCAGGTTGAACCTTCTCCGCCCATCCCCATGCCTGCTGACCGCGCTGCCGACTCATACCGCATCTATTCCATGCTGATGCCGGTCGGTGAGCTTGGTAAACAGGGCTGGCCTCACGACCTTTGGCTTCTTGCGGATACGACCCGAACAATGGTTCAACCGGCTCAGCCGTGTAATCCGCCGAGTAATCAAGACCTGCGGGTTAGCAATCCCATGAATCCTCACGTCGCCGTGCATCCCACACCCGAACAGACTAAGGACTTCGCCGAATTGCTGGAAGACTTCGACCACAATTGTCATGTCCGCGTCATCCTGACGGCAAATTCTTTCAATCTCACTGTTCCTTTGCATGTGTTAACAGAGGCGGAGCAGACTGAGTTTCGCGGGACGCGCTTCGGACCCAATTCCCGGGACAAAGCCGACCCTGCTGTGCTTGCGAAGTACAAGGGCGCGCCAGGACTGTCCAGCTTCAGCGAGGTGTACTTCAACGCTCACCATACCGTTGCCATGGTCTATGCCGAGGGTTGGTGTGGGGGACTCTGCGCAAATGGCTTCTGGGCGTTCTTTGGATTGGAAGACGGCCAGTGGAAGCCGCTTCGCTGGAACGCCACCTTCATGGTGTCTTGAGGATGTCAAGACTGGCGAACTATTTACTGTGGATGCGCTGGAGTTCGCGGTAGGCTTCGCTCTTGGCCATGCCGCGGGCGCGGGCGACTCGCTTGAGGGCGTCCTTTTCGGCGAGGCTTTCTTTTGCCATCAGCTCGCGGACCTCGGCGGCGATGCTGACGGGCGCGGTGTCGCTGGCGGGCGCAGCGGCGGCGGGGACGAAGAGAAGGACGATCTCGCCGCGGACGATGGCGCGGGCGGCGAGCGTCTTGCGGACCTCGGATACAGCCCCGCGCAGGAACTCCTCGTGCAGCTTGGTCAGCTCGCGTGCGACAACGACGTGCTGCGCGGGGCCGAAGATGGATTCAATGTCGGCGAGCGTGGCCAGGATGCGGTGCGGGGCTTCGTAGAAGATGTGCGGCGTTGCGGCGTCATTCCCATGTCCCAAAAGCGGGACATGGGGCACCCGGCGGCCTTCGCTCGGGATGACAGTATTCTTTAAGGTTTCGAGCGCGGTGCGACGCTGGCCCTCCTTGGAGGGAAGGAAGCCGTGGAAGGTGAAGGACTCGGCGCTTGGGCTGTCGCCGGCTGGGCTGGTTCCGGCGAGCGCGGTTCCGATGAGGCCGCTGGCGATGAGGGCGCTGATGGCGGCGTTGGCGCCCGGCACGGGGAAGACGGGGACACCGGCGGCGATGGCTGCGGCGGCGATCTGGCCGCCGGGGTCGGCGATGCCCGGCGTTCCCGCGTCGCTGACGACGGCGATGCGCGCGCCGGCCTTGAGTGAAGTGGCCAGTTCAATCGCGCGGGCGGCCTCATTGTGCTTGTGGTAGCTGACGGTGGGGGTGCGGATCTGGAAGTGGTTGAGCAGCTTCTGGGTCTGGCGCGTGTCCTCGCAGGCGATGCGGTCGACCGAGCGCAGGACGCGCAGGGCGCGCAGGGTGATGTCTTCGAGGTTGCCGATGGGCGTGGCGACGAGATAGAGGCCGGGGGCGAGGGGGCGCTGATCGGCGGCGGATTCGCTTGAGGTCTCCTCGTTGCGAATCAGGTCTTCGTCGCTCTCAGGTTTTTGATCCGTCTTCATCCGCGTTGGTCCGTGGTGTGGATTGCGCTTCGTTTGTTGCCGAAGGTGCGTGGTTGCGCCAGGCAGGGAAGCTTTGAACAACTCCTCAACATTCCCTCGACGGCTAAAGCCGCTTTGCAATTGTTACGATCACTGCGGGACTAAAGTCCCGCCCTTTCAAAACAAGGCTGAAGCCCGTCCCTATCGAAACATCCACCGTTTCCCTATCGAAACTTCTAGCGATTCAGCATTTCTCTAGGAGTCTTCGGGGCGGCGGATGCGGCGGCTCTGGTTGAGCAGGCCCATCGACTGCGAGAGGTTCTGCGGGGTGACGATGCCGACGATGCGTTCGCCCTGCATGACGGGGACGAGTTGCGCGCCCTGTCCGCCGGTGATGCGGCCCAGGGTGTGGACCAGCGAATCTTCGGGCAGCGCGGTTTGGAAGCTGCGCGTCATGACACCCTGCACATAGCTGTTGCCGCCGGTGGCCAGCGCCTCCATGATGTTCTGGCGGGAGACGGCGCCGACCAGGTTGCCTCCGCGCACCACAGGGAAGACGTCCTGCAGCGAGTGGACGGCGCGCTGCAGCGCATCTTCCAGCGTGTCGGATGCGGAGAGGGTGCTGAACTGGGTGAGCATGACGTCGCGCATGAGCACGCTGTCGGCGTCGCTCTGGGCAAGCATGCCCGGGGTCTCCATGTGCGCTGCGATGAGCACAAAGGCGCCCATGATGAGGAGCCAGAGGTTGCCCAGCAGAAGCCCCGTGACGATCAGAGCGATAGCGATCCACTGGCCCATCCCCGCGCCCATCCCCCACCGCAGCCCCGCGCCCAGACCTGCGCCCAGTCCGGTCGCAGGGCCGGCGCTTGTTGTGGCGGGTCGGCGCTCGCCTTTGCCCTCCTGCGCGGCCCCTGCGTAAGTGCGGCGAAAGACGTGTCCTCCATCCAGCGGAAAGGCGGGCAGAAGATTGATTGCGCCGAGCAGAAGATTCAACCAAACCATGGCGCGCAGCAGGTGCGACGGCGCAATCCACGGCCTCTGCAGCAGGTTGATGCCGGGCGTGGAGGCGAGCACGATGGCCGCGAGCAGAAGGCCGAAACCGATGCTGGCGAGCGGGCCGACCACGGCCATGCGCCGCGCGATCGCCGGCTCGGCGGCGCGCTCGGTGGCTTCCGGCGTGGCGTAGGACATCAGGCCACCGGTGGGCAGCAGCAGAATTCCGCGCAGCTCCAGGCCAAACCAAGCCGCGGCCAGCGCGCGCGCACCCTCCCGCACGGCGACGGCGAACAAGAGCAGGAGCCAGAGCGTCAGCCCGCGCCCGGTGCTCGACCCGGCGAACGAACCAAGGCTGATCGCCATGGCGAGCAGGAGCATGAAGAAGGCATGGATGCGGACCTCCACTCCATAAAAACGGCCGATCGGGAAGCTCCATCCGCGCATGGCTCCATTGTATGCGCTCGCCGGCAAGAGTTCGGCTGGCGTCATAAGATGGACGGATGCGGGTTATCGCCGGGACCTATCGCTCACGCAAATTGATTGCTCCACGCGGCAGCAAGACGCGGCCCACCAGCGACCGGCTACGCGAGACGCTCTTCGATATTCTGGCGCCGAGGATTGCGGGATGCCGATTTGCCGACCTGTACGCAGGCACCGGTGCGGTGGGGATCGAGGCGATCAGCCGCGGCGCGGCGCATGTGTGGTTTGCGGAGCGGGCGGAGCCAGCGCTGGCGGCCATCCGCGCCAATTTGAAGGCGCTGCGGATTGCGCAGGGCTTTACGGTGGAAGAGCGCGGAACGAGCGCGCTGCTGGAACGGCTGGCCAAGGCCGCGGAGAAGGCGGGACCGGAGAACACACAGTCCGGCGAGCTGATCGACCTGGTCTACCTCGACCCTCCTTGGGAGGCCGAGGAGGAGTATGAGAAGACGCTGCAACTGCTGGGCAGCGCGCAGGGACGGCTGACGCTTGCGCCCGGCGCGCTGGTCATCGCGGAGCACAGCAGCAAGGCGCAGTTTGCGGAGCGGTACGGCGAGCTGGCGCAGACGCGGACGCTGAAGCAGAGCGACGCGGCACTGAGCTTTTATGCTGTTGCTGATCGGTAATCAGCGCAGCGCGTCGAGGGCCTGGGCGATGTCTTCGAGCATATCTTCAACGTCTTCCAAACCCGCGCTCAGGCGAATGAAGCCCTCGGGGACGGCGTCTCCGCCCCAGCGGGCGCGGCGCTCGGCGCAGGTGCAGGTGCCGCCGAAGCTGGTGGCCTCGGTGATGAGCTTGGCTTTGGAGAGGAAGGTCTCGGCGGCAGCTTTGTCGGCGAGGGTGAAGCTCAGGATCGCGCCGAAGAACTGCATCTGGCGCGCGGCGAGGTCGTGGCCGGGATGGGTGGGCAGACCGGCGTAGAGGACGTTGTGGACGACATCGGTGCGCGTGGTGAGGTACTCGGCGATGCGCAGGGCATTGGCGGAGCTTCGCTCCAGGCGCAGTGGCAGGGTCGCGATGGAGCGCAGGGCGAGCCATGCCTCCATGGGGCCGAGGATGCCGCCCATCAGGGTGCGACCCTGCTCGATCTGCTGGCGGAGTTCGAGGTCGCGGACGGCGACGTGGCCGAGGACGATGTCGCTGTGGCCAGTCATGGACTTGGTGTCGGAGGCGACGGCAAAGTCCGCGCCGAGCGAGAGCGTGCGCTGGCCGAGCGGGGTTGCGGTGGTGTTGTCGACAGCGACCAGAGCGCCGGCGCGATGCGCGCGTTCACTGAGCGCACAGATGTCGCAGATCTCCATGAGCGGGTTGCTGGGCGACTCGATCCAGAGCAGGCGCGCGCCTTCGAGCTGTTTGCCCTGCGCGTCGCCGGCGGAGGGCGCGAGGCGGACGACCACCCCCATCTTGACGAAGTACTCCTGCATCAGGGTGCGCGCGGCGAAGTAGGCGTGGGTTGGCAGAACGACCACATCGCCCGGCCGCAGCACGGCGCCGAAGACCGAGGCGCAGGCGGCCATGCCAGAGGCGAAGACCAGGGCGCTGGCGCGGTAGGGCTTGCCTGCATCCGCGTGGGAGGGAGCAAAGACGCCGGACTCCATCTGGCCGATGGCGCGCTCCAAGACGGTCCAGGTGGGATTGTTATTCCGCGCGTAGTTGTAGGGCGCGTCGTTGGGGTCTCCCGGCGTGTGGAAGGGCGCGGCGAAGACCGGGCTGGGATGCAGCGGCTCGCCCGCGACCGCGCGCGTCAGGGTGGAACGAACGATCCGGGTCGAGTCATGCATGGCGCAGGCTAAATCCTAATGCCTTTCGGTGAAATGTTCCCAGCCGCCGGGGGTGAGCGGCGTGCGGCGTCCGGCGAGGTCCAGCAATGAGATGCTGCTGCCGCGCACGAGGCTTCCGATATGTGTGATGCGGACCCCGGCCAGGCTTCGCGGAACGCGGATCGTCGGCGGAGCGGCAAAGAGGAGTTCGTAGTCCTCGCCGCCGTGGAGGGCGAGATCGAGGGCGCGGCCGGGTGCAGCGTGAGCCTCGCTGGCCAGGGGATGAATCGGCAGCGCGGCGGAGGAGATTTCCGCGCCGACGCCGGATTCGCGGCAGAGGTGCGCGAGATCGGTGGAGAGGCCGTCGCTGAGGTCGATCGCTGCGGTCGCCAGGCGACGCCGCAGAAGAGCCAGCCCCACGGCAATGCGCGGCTGCGGAAAGAGGTGCGGATGCGCGGCGAGCTGATTCGGCGTTGTCTCCCACCCATTCCGCCAAGAACGCGGAATGGATGGGGCACCCGGCATTCGCGGCGTTTTAGCGTTCGACTTCTCGGCACGGGGCTCCATTGCGGCGAGCTCTGCGGCCGCGCCACCCAGTTCACCGGTGACGTAGAGCGCGTCTCCGGCGCGTGCCGTACCGCGACGTAGCGCGCGACCGGCAGGGGCCGACCCGACCAGTACAATGTCCGCCAGCACCAGTCCGCAGGGCGACTGGGCAGTGTCTCCGCCCGCCAGCGGGACGGCGTGCCGGTCTGCTAAGTTGCGCAGGCCGGTGAAGAAGCGCTCGACCCAGGCACGTCCGGCGCGGCTGGCGAGCATCTCGCCGGGCAGGGCGAGCGAGAGGAAGGCTGCCAGCGGACGCGCGCCCATTGCGGCCAGATCGCTCAGGCCGCGCGCCAGCGTCCGGTGACCGACCGACTCCGGCGGATGCCAGTCGCGGCGGAAGTGGCGGCCTTCGAGGGTGAGGTCGGTGGTGACCAGCAGCTCATGGCCCCTGGGCGGGCGCAGGATGGCGCAGTCGTCGCCGATGCCGAGGGCGAGATTGGGTGCGAGGCTACGGCTGCCACGCCCGGCGGCTCCCGCTCCTCTGTGCCCGGTCGCTCCCCATCCCGAACGGATGCGTTCGATCAGCTCCAACTCGCGCAACTCTCTCCTCATCGTGAGCCAAGCATAAACCAGCGGGGGATTGGCCCGGCGGAGGCTGCGGAACCAGGCCGATGACAGGCGAAGAAAGGGGGAAATGGCGGGCAAATCCCTACAACTTATCGACGATCTCCGACACAAATGGATTGTGTTCGCTCCCGGTGACGGTTAAAATC
>Ga0326727_10026737_pt1 | contig 10666 bp, 5 predicted proteins | sample MB2enrmetagenome_FD_207643 | JGI IMG/M metagenome (GOLD analysis project Ga0326727, IMG submission 207643) | Lab enriched peat soil microbial communities from McLean, Ithaca, NY, United States - MB29MY | ecosystem: Environmental > Terrestrial > Soil > Wetlands > Peat | place: USA: New York... | reverse complement strand
CCTCAGCAAGCTGACCATCGATACCACCGGCGACGGCGACATCTTTGCCTCGGCGGGAGCGGAGTTTAACGGCGCCATCGATCACAACCTGAGAACCGGCATGCTGGCCGTCGTCTTCAGGTTAGGAGGAGTGGATTACCTCAGGTACAGCACCTTCAGGCATTCCGAACCGGAGGCATACCAGAAGATCCAGGCTGAGATGCGAGCGATTGGCGGCTTCCCTTTGCTGGCCCTGGCTACGCACCGCGACGACCAGGTTTGGGTGAACAACTGGGTGCCGGGGAATGACTGCCTGAATGTGGAACACCTTACCGGAGCGGAGGTGAAGGTGCGCAAGGTGATGCTGAAGACCCTGGAGCTTTTGCGGAAGCAGATGCCGGGCTTCGGGCAAAGCTATATTCTGGATACCGCGTCGCAAATCGGCACCAGGGGCAGCCGGCGGCTGCGCGGCGAATACGTGGTTACGCGCGACGATGTGCGCGAGGGCACGGTATTTCCCGATACCATTGCTGCCGTTCCGCCGTATGCGGAGAACATCTCCCAGACCATTCACAACAAATGCATTCCCTATCGCGCCCTGGTTCCCGTCAGCATGGAGAACCTGCTGGCTGCGGGCCGCTGCTTCTCATCGGACGTGGAAGCCAACGATCTGCTGAACCTCATCCCCTTCTGCGTGCAAATGGGCGAAGCTGCCGGAACCGCGGCGGCGCTGGCCCTGAAGAACCACACCAGCCTGCGGCAGGTAAGCTACCAGGCACTGCAGAAGCGGCTGCTGGAGCAGGGAGCCTGGCTGCCGCGGGAAGTGCGCCCCGGCGAGGACACGGCAAAGGGTGCTACCGGCGAGCAAGGGGTAGAGGAAGAAAGGACCAGCCTGCTTGGAGCGGGGCCGCTCCATTAACCGGCGCATAAAGAAGGAAATTCAGGGATGAGTGCAACGGCAAGTTCACGGAGCGTTAAGCTGTGCGAAACACCTTCCGCCTTGGCGATCTATCCCGCCGCGGGCTACCTGCTCGCCTTGCTGACTTTGGTCGGTGCGGTGAACTCCCTGAACCGGACCATTTTCGGGGTAGTACTGCAGTCGATCAAGACCGAGATGCATGCTTCCGACACGGTGATGGGCCTGGTGGCAGGTCTCGCCTTCGCGCTCTTCTATGCCTTCATGGGGATGCCGATCGCTTACCTGGCCGACCGGTACAATCGCCGCAACATCATTGTCATAGGCATGACTTTCTGGAGTGCCATGACGTGCCTGACCGGCCTCGCGGCCAATGTCTGGCAGTTGGCAGTGAATCGCTTCCTGATGGGCGCCGGAGAAGCCTCCAGCGGTCCGCCCTCCAATGCCATGGTGGTGGACCTCTACCCCAAGGAGAAGCGTCCGTTCGTGCTTGGGATTCTGTGGGCAGGAGCCAGTCTCGGCGCAATCGTTGCACTTGCGGGGGGCGGCTGGGTCAACCAGCACTATGGGTGGCGAACGGCCTTCATCTGGTCGGGAATTCCGGGGTTTCTTTTGGCGGGGTTACTGCTCTTCACCAAGGAGCCTGTTCGCGGGGCCTCGGACAAGGGGAAGGCGTCTCTCGAGGTCAGTTCGTTCTGGGGAACCATAAGGTTCCTGGCGACATCGAAGACCTACGTTCTTATGGCGTTCGGCGGGGTGGTGATGGCGATCGGGATGTCGAGTCAGGGCGCCTGGTCCGTTCCGTTCCTGATCCGTGTCCATCATTTCACCGCGTCTTCGGCCGGAGCTTTTCTTGGGCTGAATCGGGTTGCCAGCCTTCCTGGCTATCTTTTGGGGGGATACTTCGCCACCGCATTCAGCAAGTGGGACGATCGCTGGCGAGTCTGGGTTCCTGCTCTCGGGTGCCTCCTGGGAGTTCCCGCGGGGTTGCTGTTCGTGTTTTCCAATGTCCCCTGGATCATGTTTGTGGGATGCGCATTGATGGCATTTTTCACATCCATGCACTTCGGCCCCTTGATGGCGGTATGTCAGACGGTGGTCAAGGTTCGTATGCGCGCGGTGGCGGTGGCGGTGTTCATCTTCATGGTGAATTTCATCGGCCAGACCGTCGGACCACTGGGCATAGGCATCATGAACGACAAAATGGGTCCGGTCTATGGTGCGGACGCCATTCGCTATTCGATGCTTTGGTTCGGCACGCTTGTTGGAATCGGCGGGGGCGCATTCATGTGGATGGCCGCTCGCTACTTAGAGGGAGATACGGAGCGGGCGCTTCAAGGGTAGAGGAGGCAAACCTTTACGGGCAGCCGACGCCGGGACTGCCACCCGAGCGTATTGGGTACAGACGGACTGGTGCAACTTTAGGGCTCTGCGAAGACGTCCCACTTCTATGCCACGCATCTTTCCAGAAACCCGAGCGCTGCGACGGGCCCGAGAGGTGCTATCATCGCGTCGTGAATTCTCCAACCAACTCGCTTGAGCGCGGGCTCATGATGCTTGAGCTCGTGGCGCGGCGATCCGGAGGACTCAGCAACGCTGAGATCGGCCGCTACTTCAATGTCGCTACTAGCACGTGCTCCTACATCCTGGGCCGGCTGGAGTCTCACGGCTATATCAAAAGGGACAGAGACACCGGACGCTACGAGATTGGAATCAAGATTGCCGGTCTGGCGCATAGCGTGCAACAAGACAATGCTCTCCGGTCCATTCTGCTGCCGGCACTGCACAGCTTGGTGGAGGATACCCGGCTTACTGCAGCGGTGGGCGTGCTCCGCCACGGGCGGGTGCTATTGGTTGGCCACGTCGACAGTCCCGAACACTTAAGGGTCCATCTCAGCACCGGTTCCGAGGTGGAGTTCGATATCAGCGCACTGGGCAAGGTGTTGGTGGCGTGGCTTCCGGCCAAAGAATTGTCACAACTCATTAAGCAGTTCGGATTGTCCAAGGCCAACTCCCGCAATAATTCCCGCGGCGTCAACTCCCCCTCCAAGTTTATCCAGGAAATGGAGCTGGTTCGGAAGCAAGGATATGCGATGAACAAAAGCATACCCGAGGTGCTATCCATGGCTGTCCCTATCCTCGACGCCGGTGGGGTAGTTTGCGCCGCCGTGGTTGTAACCGGAGCGATAAGTCAGGCGGTGTGGAAGCGTCCGCGCGGCCTTGTCGATCGGCTTAAGGCGGCCGCCGGACAAATCTCAAGCAGGGCTACGTCCCTCTACTGGCTGCACCTGAGTTCATAGACGAATTTTTCCGCCAGGACAAGATTCTAGACACTCCAGACGATTTCATAATCTCCCCCTTAAAATATGGCGACGGTGCGCACATTGAATTGCTGTTTTTGCGCGACCTCATGTTCCCATTCGAATCGTCGGGTACAGAAGATCAAGCATGCCTTCCGACCCTCGGCGCTTGGTCAATCCGCACTGAGTGGACCTCCACTCGACTTCCTGACTGTGACTCCCTGCAACCCGTGCTCAATATATTGATGGCTTTGTTGACAGGCGCCGGGTGGCGGCGTAGCTTTCATCGCAGCTACTCCCGAGATGCTTCTCTGCCGATACACTCCGGGCTGGACTGTGCCCGGGTGCGGGAAGCACCAGGTGCGGAAAGCATCGAGGGTGCAGCAGGAGAACGAGTTGTCAATTCAAAAATCCGGTATTGATGAATAATCCGGTAGTCACTGATTCGGGAACCATTCAGTGGCGCACGTGCTGGTGGTCAAAGCGGGTTCTGAGGGATTTAGGAGGAGTGATGAAAAAGCGAATATTTGGCTCGAGTGTGGGATTTGTGGCGCTCGTGCTGGTCGTCATGGCTGGTTCGCTGATGGCGCAAGTAGGCACAGGCCGTATCATGGGCACGGTTACGGACAGCACCGGCGCGGTGCTCGTGGGTGCGTCGGTCACGATTACGGACGCCCAAACCGGTGTCGCGCGCCAAATGGTCAGCAACGGCGCCGGACTCTATGTCGCCCCTGACCTCAACGTCGGCGTATACAACATTGAGGTCAAGGCCAAAGGCTTTACGGGGCAGAGACGGGTAGGAGTTGAACTCCAGGTCGGCCGCCAGATGGAGGTGGACTTCTCACTGGCTCCTGGCGCACAAAACGAGACTGTCACTGTGCAGGGCATAGCATCGCAGGTCGAGACCAGTACCTCCGAGGTGTCGGCACAGGTGGGACAATCGCAAATGCGCGAGCTGCCCCTCAACGGCCGCGACTTCGAGCAACTGATTCTTCTGGCTCCCGGGGTAGAGCAGATCACCTCCGGCGAGCAGGATTCCTTTTACGGACGCGCCCAGGCATATTCGATCGCAGGTTCCCGTCCTGAAGGCCAGGAGCTTTTGCTCGACGGCGCCAATATCCAGACCTTTTGGGGACACGGCGCCGGTAACAGCATTATTGGCACGTCGCTTGGCGTCGACGCCATCGGCGAATTCCAAGTGCTTACCAATACTTATAGCGCCCGATTCGGCGGCAGTGGCAGCGTGATGAATCAGACTACGCGTTCGGGCACCAATAATATTCACGGCTCGGCCTTTGAGTTTATCCGCAACAGTGCGGTCGATGCCAAGAACTACTTCGATTCCGCAACGCAGTCCATCCCGGAATTCCGGAGAAACCAGTTTGGCGGCACGGTGGGGGGGCCCGTCAAGAAGGACAAGGCTTTCTTCTTCGCAAATTACGAAGGTCTCCGCCAGCTGCTCGGGGAGACCCAGGTGGTCGACATTCCCGACGCTCAAGCTCGCCTAGGCATCATTGGCGGCCACAATTACAATCCGCTCAATTCTGGCATAGCGGCTGCATTGGCCCTTTATCCCGCCCCTTCCCCAGCGGCGACAGAGAGAGGTGGCGGCGTGGACCAGGATTTGATCGTCGGCAACGAGCCGGCGCACGAGAACTATCTCAACACCCGCTGGGATTACACCCTGGGCTCGAAGGACAGTGTGTTTGCTCGCTATGTGTACGACAATGGCAATATGACGAATCACTTCGGGGACGACGGCACGGTCGGCACCCTGCTGGGTCTCTATCCTCAACTGTCCAAAGGCATCAATCAGTATCTGACCATTGGCGAAAAGCGCCTGGCCAGCTCCACCTTGCTCAACGATGCCCGCGTCAGCTTTGTGCGCACGAATGAGTCCGCTCACACGACGGCCTACAATTCCGCCTTAGACTTTTTCCCCGGCGAGAACCGGCAAAACGGTTACCTCAATATTCCCGGGGTGAGCTTTCTCGGGCCGTCAGCCTACACGCCCGATTTTGAAGTTCAGAATACCTACTCTGTCGGCGACGACGTTGTTTGGACCCGGGGCAGGCATACCATTTCGTTCGGCATGGAAGTGGAACGCCAGCAGAGCAACGTCATGAACAGCGTTTTTACCAATGGCGAGTGGTCCTTCACCGGCCTGGCAGGTTTCCTCGGGAACCAACCCACCAGCTTCCTGGGGGCTCTACCCGGCCATGACAATTCTTATCGCGGCTTCCGCGAAACGCATTTGCTTCCTTACTTCCAGGACGACTGGAAGGTGCTACCTACTCTGACGCTGAATCTCGGGCTGCGCTACGACTTCGTCGCCAACCCGACTGCGGTGCAAGCGCTGTGTGCATATGAGGATCCTTCCGATCCCACCGAGACAGCTTGCACTCCCGTCAGCAAAGTGTTTGCCAGCAACCCATCGGTCAAGGCCCTGGATCCGCGCGTGGGCTTCGCCTGGGACGTGTTTAAGGACCATAAGACCTCTTTGCGTGGGGGCGTCGGGCTTTTCCACGACCCAATTGGAGTGCGTACCTACAACGCTTCCTATCTGTTTACCAGTCCCTATACGATTGGCGTGCAGCCCTGCATATTCGTAGGTTTTTGTCACTACCCGACGCCGTTTGTTCCGATGAGCGTCGCCATACCATTGATCGCGGAGGGAGTGTCTTACCATGCGGACACGACTCCCTTTGTCATGCAGTACAACCTCACCGTTCAGCGGGAAATCGCCTCAGGCACAGTGCTCAGTCTCGGATATGTTGGCTCCCGCGGTTACAATCTGCTGGTACAGGATGATTTGAATCCGCCGATTCCCAACATCATCAATGGAGTGGCTAATTACGCCAAGACTACCCCCGGCACAGAAGCGATCGGCACCTCGACTGCGCGCGCAAACTCCACTTTCTTCCTCGGCATGCCCTACTCCAGGCCGGTTGGCCCGTCGTGGTATAACTCGCTGCAGCTCTACGTGACGCGCAATGTCGGCAAGACGCTGCAGTTCCAGGCGAGCTATATCTACTCCAAGTGCCTCGACGAAGGTTCGGCGGATGTCGGCATGTCGAGTTCCAACAGCGCCCAGACGCAGTATAACCCTTACAATCTAGCGGCAGACAAAGGGGACTGTAACTTCGATGCGCGTCAGGCCGTTGTAGGCAACGCGGTCTACGCCATTCCTTTCAAGCAGAACACTCGGATAGGGGGCTGGCAATACGGCCTTATAGCCCGCGCCCACAGTGGAAACCCGTTCACCGTGTTTGATGGCTTCGACCGGGCGGATTTGGGCGACAACGGCGGCATCGGTAACAGTCCGGGCGGCGGCGAGCGCCCGAACCTGGTTCCCGGCATGAGTAACAACCCGAAACTGGGCAGTGCGAAGGGATGGTACAATCCCGCCGCCTTTGCTCTCCAGTACCCGGGTTCGATCGGCGATCTGGGACGTAATACCCTGGTCGCTCCGGGCTTCATGGATTTCGATATGTCGCTAGACAAGGAGACCCGGCTTACCGAACGTATGGGGATGCAGATCCGGTTCGAAGTGTTCAATACTTTCAACCATCCAGACTTTGCGCTTCCCGATCAGACGCTATACTTGGGGCCGGAGGGCCTGTATGGTCCCGGCTCCTGTTCCGGCACGACCAACTGTCAGGGCCCGGGCGTTCCGAACCCTGACGCCGGCGTAATTCACGGTACGGTTTTCGCTTCACGCCAGATGCAGCTTGGCGCGAAGTTTACGTTCTAAGCAGATGTTCCAGGCTTAGAACTCTGTTGAGCGCCATGTATTGCGAGCGAGGGGAAGAGTCAGGACCGAGACTCTTCCCCTTCGCTCGTATCGCCCGTTATTAAACAGGACTGGAACCATGAGAGGCCTTCTTGCGGTGATGCCAGCAGTATTCGCGCTTGCGAGCCCGTTGAGCGCGCAGATCACATCTTCAAAGCCCGTCCCAATCCATGTCGAGACCGGGTTTGTGCAAGGGATAGCGGAACAGGGACTGACTGTCTATCGCGGGATTCCGTTCGCAGCGCCTCCCATCGGCGAGAGCCGGTGGCGCCCTCCCGCTCCAGTTGCCAACTGGAAGGGAGTGCGTGAGGCGCACGAGTTTGCGCCCGGATGCATGCAAGAAACGCGATGGGCCTCGACGGTCGGCAAGCCGGACCTGCCGTTCAGTGAGGATTGCCTCTATCTCAACGTTTGGTCGCCAGCCCAGTCGCCCAAAGAGCGTCTGCCAGTGATGGTATGGATCTATGGAGGTGGTTTCGTCTCGGGTTTCACATCCTTACCGCTCTACAGCGGTGAAAACCTGGCCAGGAAAGGTGTGGTGGTAGTCAGCATCGCCTACAGGGTTGGTCCGTTCGGATTTCTGGCCCATCCGGAGCTCAGCTCTGAATCGGGTGGGCATGGTTCCGGCAACTACGGTCTGCTGGATCAGATTGCGGGCTTGGGTTGGGTCAAGCGCAATATCGCGGCATTCGGTGGAGACCCGAGCCGGGTGACCATATTCGGCGAATCGGCCGGCGGCATCTCGGTCAGCATGTTGGCCGCTTCACCGCTGGCAAAGGGATTGTTCCAAGGCGTGATCTCCGAAAGTGGCGGCTCGTTCGCCCCGGCCAAGTCCGACGATGAGGGCGGAGAAAACGTGCTGCAGTTGTCAGCGGCAGAAAGCAGAGGGGTAGCGTTCCTGAACGGCCTGGGAGCTCGGACGATCGTAGAAGCTCGAAAACTGCCGGCAGAGAAGCTGAGCGCGGCCGGCGGAGGCGCACTGGACAGATTCTGGCCGGTGATGGACAGCTACGTAATCGTCGGCGATCAGTACAAACTCTATCAGGCTGGCAAGTACAACGACATCCCTGCTCTAATCGGAACAAACTCCAACGAGGGCGCTATTTGGGTGCATAGCACTACTGTTGAGGCATACACCGCCTACCTCAAAAAAATGTTTGGCCCTTTTGCTGACCGAATCCTTGCGGCCTATCCGGCGGTTTCGGAGGGACAAGCACTGCAATCGCAACGCGACGTGTGGCGCGAAACCGCCTTTGCGTGGGCTACTTGGGCTTGGGCGCGCCTTCAATCCCAGACTGGGAAGGGCCAGGTGTTTGTCTACTATTTCAATCGCCGGCCACCCTACCCGAACACCCCGGAGTATCAGACTGCGGGAGCGTCGCACGGCGATGAGATCCAGTATGTGTTTGGCCATCCCGAACCCAGAGCATTGCCCTGGACTCTCAATGACAAAGCGTTGTCAGATGCGATCTCTTCCTATTGGGTGAACTTTGCCAAGACAGGCGATCCGAACAGCTCCGGCCTGCCCCAGTGGCCGGCATTCAGCGGGAAACACCCGCTCGCGATGCACTTCAGCGATAAGCCTCGGGCGGACGCCTATCCCAACCTGGAGAAGCTCGAATTGTGGGAGAAGTACTTCGCATGGAGACGCGGCGAAACGACGTTACCCGCGCCCAGTGGCGACGGGCAGTAACTCGCGCTTTGCATGTTGATCGCCGGCCTGTTCCTCTGCATCAGCGCTCGCCACGCGGTGCAGGACTCGAGTCGCCGCGAAAGGCCAGCCAAAGAAGACCGGCTACAACGGTCTTGTGCTCGTACCACCTTTGATCCCGAATCTGCTCCGCCAACGCCCAACGTCCATGCGATTGCCCTGCAACTACAGGATTCACCTGATATCGAAGTGCGGACCTGATGGTAATATGCTGATGACAAAGTGGTACATATTTCCCCGGCGAGTTCATGGGGAAACAACCCGGCTATCCCCGGAGCCAGGCTTGACGGTTGCCCAACGAGTACTTCCGTGTCGGCGGTGATCCTACCGGAACCGACGAGAACGTTCATTTTGGGGACCCAAAAATTTCTCAATGCGTGATTTGGCGATCATGCGACAATCGAGACTCAACAAAGCAGATAACCGTCTTGAGCCGGCTCACTCATGCTGCCGGCGCTGGTAATCTGTCTGTTGATGGGTCTGGGGTTCTTTTAGTTTCGCTGGCTTCAGATGGGTAGCAGAAACGCAAGGGGAAAAACTGGGATGAGGGATCACGCGATGAAACTTGGCGTCAGTGCATTCGCTTGGACCGCTCAATTCCATCGTGAACATCTCGCTCTGCTGCCAAAGATCAAGGAAGCTGGGCTCGATGGTCTAGAGATTCCCATGTTTGATCCGACGCAACTAGGCGTCCAGGAAATCCGGAAGACATTCGAAGCAAACGGGGTGGAATGCACCGTCTGTGCCATTCTTCCTGACGCAGTCAATCCCATCAGTCCGGATGCTGCGGTGCGGAAGAAATCTCTTGAGCATTTGATTGCCTGTGTGGAGACCTCGGCGGCTCTCGGAGCCAGAGTCTTGGGTGGCCCCCTATATGCGCCAATCGGATATCTGCCAGGGCATAGGCCAAATAAGGACGAGTGGCTTTGGGCCGTTGAAATATTTCAGAAGCTGGGTGAAATTCTGGACGTTCACAAGATGACGCTTTCAATTGAACCCGTGAATCGCTCCGAGACATTCTTTCTGAGAACTGCGAAAGAGGCGGATTCATTCTGTGAAGCCGTTGGTCATCCGAGGATAGGCGTCACCATCGACACTTTCCACGCCAACATTGAAGAGAGAGATATTGTTAACTCTATTCATTCGCTTGGCAGCCGACTCAAGCATATTCATCTGAGCGAGAATGACCGCGGACCTTTGGGGCAAGGCCATGTCGATTTTCCGGGGATAGTTTTGGCACTGCAACAGATTAAGTACGAAGGCTACTTGATGATCGAAGGTTTCGGCTATTCACCAGATGAGAAGTCCGCGCCGGGGTTTCTGTGGGCCGAAACTCACGTCTCGCCCGAGGATGTTGCATTTAAGGGAGCAGAGTACCTGCGCGGTCTCCTGAATCAAGAGATGGACTGAAAGACACAGGCGCTCAAATATCCCTATGTGTTTCCGACCCACTGACCCTCCTCAGACATGAAAATGATCGAGGCTGAAGGTAGAGCCTCTCATTGGCCAGAGTTTTAAGGATTCCAGACGCGGCGGCTGTGGGGCGGCGAAGTCAGGCATGCCGGCTGGAGGTTTCCCTCCAGGGAATTTCGGCAAAGGCGCCACCTGACCAAAAACGGCGATCCCTGTATCGAGCGCTGGCGCGTCGACCCATTTATATACAGCGACTAAGCCATCGTTGGCAAATACTTCGATGCACCGCTTGTCCAGGAACACGTGCAACTTGTATTTTTCGGCCGGACCGACATAAGCGCGGGCGTTTCCGACATTCAGGTAAGTACCCTGAAAGCCAGCCTGTATTGAGACCACCACGCCGGGCTTACCGCCGGCGGACCGTCTAAGTTCGAGACCGAATGTGCCACTGCCGGCGAAAACCGCTTCGATTTCGGCGCAGTCGGTTGCAGCGCCGTCGATTACGGAGGGCTTCTCAAGAGCCTGACCGGGAAACTCGAGAACAGATCCGCGCA
>Ga0326727_10026736_pt1 | contig 10666 bp, 12 predicted proteins | sample MB2enrmetagenome_FD_207643 | JGI IMG/M metagenome (GOLD analysis project Ga0326727, IMG submission 207643) | Lab enriched peat soil microbial communities from McLean, Ithaca, NY, United States - MB29MY | ecosystem: Environmental > Terrestrial > Soil > Wetlands > Peat | place: USA: New York... | reverse complement strand
CCAGCCAAGCGGAGAGGTAGGCGGGGATTTGGTGGACGTCATCCGCGAGGGAAACCGATGGTTCGGCTACGTGGCCGACGTCTCAGGTCATGGGGTTCCAGCCGGCGTCATGATGGCCATGGTCAAAAGCGCCGTCCGCATGCATTGGGTTCAGGGTCAAAACGCATCCAGCCTGATGGAACCCTTGAACTCCGTGGTCAGAGCCGTGAGGGCGGAGGATATGTTTGTCACTTGCGCTTACTTGCAGTCTGACGGCGGGACCGCCCTCCGTTTTTCGCTGGCTGGCCACCTGCCCATACTCCACTTCCAAGCCGCTACGGGAACGGTGGCTGAACACTCCATCCTCAACTTTCCTTTAGGCCTTTTTCCCCAACCGGCATTCGAGACCTCGGAGATTCAGTGTTCCCCGGGCGACGTCCTGGTGGTTTTGACGGACGGCCTCACCGAAGTCTTTGACCGAAAAGAGACGGAACTGGGCTTGGAGCCTTTGAAGCGCGCCCTCCGGGAATCCGGCGCCGAGCCTCTGGAACAAATCTCGCTCAGCCTGCAACGCACGGCTCGCCGGCACGGACCTCAGTCCGACGACCAAACGATGCTCATCGTTCGCCGGTTGCCCTCTAACCGCGAATCTGCAACCTGATTCGTGCAGGTCCGTCTTGCCGGATGCAGTGCAAAATGCTACGTCGGCCGGAAACCGAGGGAGAATCAGCGGGCGTAACGCAGGCCTCCGTCTTTTGATTCTGCGATTTCCCAAAGGAATTTGTGGCAGTTGACGGCTCAACTAAGTCAGTTGATAAAACGGCATGCTGCTACGGAGTGTACCCGCGACGATGCCGTGCCAGAGGAGAGTCCCTTCGAGAGATCGCGGACGCCAAAAACTGACCCTCTGCGCCAGCCCGCCACTCCGCGACTTAGACCGCCGCGCACCCCCCTCGCTGCAGCATCGCCCCGGCCGCGGTTTGATTTTGTCTGCGCTTGGCGGGACAATGCATAAATAGGTGTTCAGTTCAGAAAGTGAGGCGTTCGCAATGGCCTACAAAAAATTTCATTGCCTGGTCTGCGACCAACCCGAGGACCGCTGCAAGTGCATTAAGTATTGCGCTCTGTGCCAAGCGGATTACAGCGTTCGCCTCACCGAGGACGGCCAGTATTACTGTGCAGAATGCCGGGAGGCATGCGACTACAAGACCCAGGAACAGGTTTGACGGCGCGACAGGATTGCATTTACTCAGATGCGCCTATACCATCGAAGGCATGCTTGCGGCCCGCCCATCGCTGGCCTGGAAAACAGCCAACATCCTGCTCGCGCTCTTTGCCGTACGGTTAGCAGGGATACTGCAATACCGCAGAGAGCGCCGTATTCTCGCTGCGACCATGCGCCAGGAATTGGCGCAGGTGGTCACCAGTGGCGCGCTACTGATTGATGGCGAAAGGGCGGAAGGGGGCTGACTCAACTCTTGATGCGTCCCACCCGCGGCCTGTTCGTGACCATGGCCTATCTGGTGCTGGAGGCGCAATGAGGGGAACTCTGCTATGCTACCGGTGGTCACCTCCCCATGCTGCGCCGCAGCGGGGGAACCCCTGATGTGGAGATTCTATACGGAGACAAGGGGCTACCCCTCGGCATCGAGAAGGACTCAATGCTGGTTGATCGCAAAATCCAGCTTGCACCCGGCGACACCTTGCTGTTGGTGACGGATGGGATTATGGAAGCCTTGGGCCCCGATCGCACGGTCTTCACAATGGAGAAGCTCGCGGAAATTTTTCGCCAGCAGGGCTCTGGCGCCAGCCAGCTTGTGGAAGATATTTTTGAGGTAATCGGCCGGATTTCTCCTGCGCCCGCGGAGGATGATTTGACGGTGCTGGCAGTTACCTGGACTCCTCAGCGGACGGGAGTTCGGGAATGATGAGAATTGCCATTGGCAGCGAGCCGCGCCTGCTGAATATCCTGCGTGCTGTGGTAAAATTTCATGCTCAGGAAGCCGGATTATCCAAATCTGACGCTGAGTATGTGGCGTTGGCCATCGATGAGGCCGCCGCGAATGTCATCCGGCATACTTATTGCGGGCGCCACGACGCGCTCTTGGCCCTGGAAGTCCGTAGCCTGCCGGACCGCCTGGAGTTCGTTCTGGAGGATTGGGGTCCCAAGGTCCGCGAGGATCAGATCCGCCCCCGGCCCCTGGATGAGTTGAGGCCGGGCGGCCTCGGCACATTTTTTATCAATAGCTTTATGGACGAGTGCTCCTATGACCCGGATTTCAAAGAAGGTAATCGCCTGAAGTTAGTCAAGTTTCTGTCACGAAAGGGTGCTTGGTGCAATGAAGATTCAAGTGCGAAATCTGGATAAGATCTCGGTTCTCGACTGCTCGGGCGACGTCGATCTGTATTCTTCGCCACGTTTACGCGAAGTCCTGTTGGCGGAGATCAAGGCGGACGGTCCCAGCGTCCTGGTTAATATGTCCGGCGTGGCCTATATTGATAGCTCGGGGATCGCCACGCTGGTCGAAGGCTTGCAACTTTCCCGGCAGACCAAGACACGCTTTGGCCTGTTTGGACTGCGGCCCAATGCCCGCTCGGTATTGGAGCTGGCGCGGCTTCACAAGGTCTTCGCGATTTTTGAAGACGAAGCGGAGGCCCTGGGAAAAATCGGTTCAATTAAGCCCTTTAGCGGGATCTGACAAGAGCAGTGGTTAGTGGCTAGTGAAACGGAACCCATGCGGCTCGCGGACGCTCACCCGACACCCGTAACCCGTCACTAACCACTAACCACTAACCATTAACCACTAGCCACTAGGCACTGGTTTTCTATGACCGGCGTTCTGGCTTTCCTTGGGCGCAATACGCTAGGTTTTCTCCGCTACGTGAGCGGACTCTACGACCTGAGCGCCAAGGCCGCCTATGGGGCCTTCGTCGCGCCGTTCAAGGGCCGCCCGGTGAAGTGGGGGAATGCCGTTCATCAAATGGTGGTGGCGGGCGTCGATTCCATCCCCATTGTCTCGCTGATCTCCCTTTTCATCGGCATCGTGCTGGGCTTGCAGGGCGCTTATCAGCTTGCCAAGTTCGGGGCAACGTACTTTGTCACCGCGCTGGTGGGCGTTTCCATGACGCGGGAGCTGGGGCCGCTCATGACCGCCATTATCATCGCCGGGCGATCAGGGTCGGCGTTTGCCGCCGAGCTGGGCACCATGAAGGTTTCCGAAGAAATCGACGCGCTCGAGGCCATGGGACTCGACAGCGTGCGTTACCTGGTGGTGCCCAAGTACCTCGCCATGTTGGTCATGATGCCATGCCTCACCCTGATCTCCGACCTCGCGGGCATCCTGGGAGGCGCGGCCTTTGAGATGGCGGAGCTCGGTCGGACGTTCTCGATGTGCCTTTCGGTGACCCGCGACTCGCTGGTGATGCGTGACATCACAACGGGCCTGATCAAGAGCCTGGTGTTCGGCCTGATCATCACCAACGTCGGGTGCTATGAGGGCTTCTCCGTCAAGGGGGGCGCGGAAGGGGTCGGGAAGGCGACGACTTCCTCCGTGGTGATTTCGATTTTTCTGATTATTTTTGCGGACGTGATCTTTACCGCGATCTTTTACTACACGGGTTGAGCATGGCGAATGATTTCGAGGGCCCGATGATTCGCGTGGTAGACCTGGTCACCCACTATGGTGAGCGGCTCATCCTGAACCACGTTAATTTGGATTTTCCTACGGGCGAGACCATGGTGATTCTGGGGGGGAGCGGAACTGGCAAGAGCACGCTGTTGCGCCACATCATGCGCCTGGAGCGACCCACCTCCGGCCGGATCTTCATCAAAAATCAGGACATCTGCCCCATGCCGGAGGAACGCTTCAACCAGCTTCGCCGCAAGATCGGCATGTTGTTCCAAGGCGCCGCGCTCTTCAACTCCATGACCATTGAAGAAAACGTGGCCTTGCCGTTGCGCGAGCTTACGCAACTGGAAGATTCCACCATTCGCATCATGACGCGCATCAAGCTGGATTTGGTGGGGCTGAACGGATTTGAAAACTACATGCCCTCGGAATTGAGTGGGGGCATGAAAAAACGCGCCGGCTTGGCGAGAGCGCTGGCGATGGATCCGGAGATTCTCCTTTTCGATGAGCCTTCGGCAGGACTCGACCCCATTACTGCGGCGGGAATCGATTCGCTGATCCTGAAACTGAAACTCGCCTTCCGCATGACCATCATCGTGGTGACGCACGAGCTCGCCAGCACGTTTATGATTGCTGACCGCATCACCGTGATGGACCACGGCGAGGTGATCGCCACGGGAACGCCGGAAGAGATTCGCAACTGCCAGCACCCACGCGTGCTGCAATTCCTGAACCGGATTCCCGAAGGCGAGCAGGTGGACCAACAGGAGTACCTGCGCTCGCTGACGCAGAACTAGGTTCGGGATTCGGGATACGGGACACGGGGTTCGGGACTCGGGGCTCGGGTCCGATTTGCGGTTCGGCGCACATCAGACCATCGAATTCCTATAATTGGAATGTCGCCGGAACCCCCGTGTCCCGAGTCCCGAATTCCTGATGTGAGGTGGGATCTATGGCGCGTACCAACGAGGAGATTAAGGTCGGAGTGGTGGTGGTCGTGGCCGCGCTACTATTTCTGGTGGCGCTGGTCTTTGTGGGTGGAGTGAACCTGCTTCGCAAGAAGAAAGTCGAGTACACCACCTACTTCAAATTTGCCGGCGGTCTCGAGCCCGGCAGCCTCGTCCGCTTCGGCGGTTTCAAAGTCGGGACCATCAAGTCCGCCTCCCTTGACCCGGAGGATACCACTCGCATCCGGGTTATTCTTCAGGTCGATGACGGTACGCCGATCCACACCAACTCCAAAGCGCGCATTTCGTCGCTCGGTTTCTTGGGCGAGAATTACCTGGAGATTTCCGCCGGCACTCGCGATGCCGCGCCGCTGCCTCCGGGGAGCGAGATCCCTACTGTCGAAATCGTCCAATTGGCGGACGTATTTAATAACGTGAACAATATCACCGTCAATGCCACAAAACTGGTCAACGATCTTGACGACCGTATCCTAGCGCTGTCCGATAACGCCAACCAATTGATCAAGAGCCTGAATGAGGTGGTGAGCCCGGAGAACAAGGAGCATATCGGGTCGGTTCTGGCCAATGCCGACGGGATGCTGAAGGAATCACGCCCGCACATGGAAAAGACGCTGGACAACCTCGAGACTGCAAGCGGCAAGGTGTCGCCGGCCATCGACAACCTCAATGGCACGATCAGCAAGGCCGACAAGCTGACCGACCACCTGGACGGCGTAGTGGTGGAAAACCGCAAGGAAATTCACGACACCCTTCTGCGCCTGCAAGCCTCCCTCGCCGACGCGGAGCGGATGATCAACGACCTGGACGATACCCTGGGCGCGAATCGGGGCAACCTGGACGAGACTCTGGAAAACATCCGCGCCACCAGTGAAAACCTCAAGGAATTCACCGACACCCTCAAACAGCGTCCCTATAGCCTGATCCGAATCAAGACGGAGAAGGACCGCTTGCCGCCGGGGGGGAAGTAAGCAGTGGGCAGTAGGCACAAGGCAGTAGGCAGGTGGGCAGATCGGCAGATAGATAAGTCAAAAGGCAAAGCGCAAAAGGCAAAAGTCAAAAGTGCAAGTCTTCTGGGTTTTAGGTGGTGGGTCATTAAGAAATCTGGGCTAGTGGAAGAATGGATACCAATTTGACGGTCACCGAAGCTTTCAGGAACGCAAAACTTTCGCCCTCCAAACCAGTGCGCTGGGAAACTCTGGAAACTTGCATATCTGATCTCCCCCAAAGCAAAGGTGTTTACGTGGTGGCGCGCGTCGGGGACCCTAATCTCGGTTGTGAGGTGTGTGATCTGCCCTTCAGATACCCCCTCCCTCCAAACCTCGTGCTTGATTTTGAATACGAACGGCAGCGATGGCTTCCGAACTAACCCGTTCTTTACATTGGGGGAACCACGCGGACAGTACGCGAACGTGTCAGAGAGTTCTATGTTCACAAGGTTGGGGAGAAGCGTCCTCATAAAGGTGGTGAAGTCGTCAAGCTGTTAGCGTGCGACGAGTGGGTTTACTGGTCACCAGCAGATGACCCAGAGGATTCGGAATTGGTGATGATTTGCGCCTTCAGAAATAAAGTGGGTCAACTACCGTTCGCAAATAAGCTACATGCGAAACCCAAGCGGATTCGATGTTCAAGCTGACCCACTACCCAGTTTTGCCTTTTGACTTTTGCGTTTTGCCTTTTGACTTGCTTTTGCGGTTTTGCCGCGCTGTGCTCCCCGCTTAGGATTTCTGCCTTCCGCCGACTGCCCACTGCCGACTGCCTACTGCTTACTGCCGACTGCCTACTGCTTACTGCCTACTGCCTACTGCTTACTGCCTACTGCCTACTGCTTTACTGCTCCGGCCGGATTCTTGCCGGCGGGGGCTGTGGGGTGATGGTGAGCCAGTCGGCGCGCACGCGGTCCCATTCCTGGATGAACAGGCCTTGTTCCTCAAAGAAAGTGCGGATGCGAGTGGTGTCCCAGCCGGCGATTTCCTCCAGGATCGGGACCATGATGCTCAGGGCGTCGTCGCTGAGGACGGTGCGCGTGGCAATGGGAGCGATGTGCCGCGCCTGCGAAACCGCAATGGTGAAGCCCTCGCGGCGGTTCACATGCAACATGACATGAATGTCAGATCCGCCGTCTCCGACGTAGAGGATTCGTTCCGGGCTGACCTGAAACTTCTTCTGTAAGTCGTCCAGTACCGCCACTTTGCCGTATCCGGCGTTAACCCGGATGATGGACTCCACCCGCCCGGAACTGTCGTACTGTAATTGCGTGGCGTGGATGTGATCGGCGGGAATGATATTTTCCAGCGCCGATTCAATAACTTCCTGCGGTGCGGCGGAAATGACGTGGAAGTCAAAGCGATGACCCGGGATGGCGCTGGCGAGCAACTCCGAAAGCTGCCGGATGTTTTTCTTCAGCCGCACAACTTTCCCTGCCTCCACCAAGTGTTCTTTGCGGACGCTGGCGCGATACTCGGGGTCGTGGAGCAGGAGATAGCTCAATTCGCCGCCTTGCTGCACCAGGTTTTGTATCGCCAGCGCCGCGACTTTGGCTTCGAAAATCTTGGCCGGGATTTCCACCAATTCGCTGAGGACCAGGCCGGAATCGTTGAAACTCAAGGTCTGATCGAAATCGCTTGCCAGCAGATACTGCTTGACCAATGGAATAGTGGCTTGCATAACTATCCTCCTGCTTATGTAGTCTGGAGTCTCTTGGCTGCGGCCGATGTTCAGATTCGATGAAGATTTGATGGCGGAACGATTATCTGATCGATGCCATATTCCCGTGGCCAGCACAGGCGGCAACTCTTTGCCGCATCGCACCATTGCAACGGAAAACGGGCTCAGGGGGCCGGTTCTGATCTTTCAGTGGATATACCATCGCAAGATCGATGTTAGCGGAAAGTGCCCGGCTTGGTCAAATCGATTGAATTTATGACGCCCATAAGCAGCAGGCAGAAAGCAGGAAGTGGGAGGACGGCTTGCCGCCCCCTGAGGGGCGTGTCTTATTGCCACGAGAATAAGAGAAACCCTACCCTTATTCCAGAAAAGGCGGCTCGGGAAAAAACACCGTCCCTTGAAAAGTTCTTGTGGTGAGAAAAACCGGTTATGATAGCATTTCGAGTCTGCGATCCCTTTGACTGCCTGGGCGCGGAGTCTACAAGCAGAGAAGAGTCAGAGGTATGGCGCGTCGAAGAGCGTTTGCGGTTGCCGGTCCGTCCAGAATATCAGGGGGATTTGTCCTTCGATTACTACTGGGGGTTTTAGTCCTGCTGCTTGTCATTTTTCTGGCCCTGGCCGGAGTAGGAGCGGGTCTGACCTACTATGTGACCACAGCAAATAACTCGGAGGAAGCAGTTAACCCCCAAAGTTACCTTTTAAATAGTTATATCTCGCACAGCTTTACGGACCGCTCCGGGGGGGAACATGAGGGGTGGTTGCTGCTGGGTTTGCGGGGCGCGCCCGTCATCATTCTCTGTCACGGGTATGATTCGAATCGCGCTGATCTATTGTGGCTGGGAAGCATATTGCGTGACAACCACTTCAACGTGTACCTCTTCAATTTTCATGGACCTAAGGCCAAGGAAAGCCGCTCGAACTTGGGACCCCGGCAGGCATCCGATTTGATGGCGGCAATTGCGACCGTTACCAAGCAACGCGATGTCAATCCCAACCGCGTGGGATTATTCGGGACATCCGTGGGCGGGTACGCTGCGTTAGTGGCCGCTGAGTCGAATCCCAAAGTGAAGGCGCTGGTGGTCGACACGATCTACTCGACCCCCGAGCGGATGTTTGATTCGCAGATTGAACGTCTGTTGGGAGGCTCCAGCGGGCTTTTCCACATTCTCACGGAGGCGGAGTTTCACGTTGCCTCGATGGGAGGTCAGTCCTACGCGATGCCTGCCAACCTGCCCAAGCTCGCCAACGTCCCCAAACTCTTCATTTCCGGGCGCGACAATCCCCCTCTGGCGGCGATGACCGAGGCACTTTACGAGCAGGCGCCCCAACCCAAGCAGTTGCTGGTGATGGAGCATTCGGCGTCGGGCTTGGCATCCGAGGCGGAGAAAAAGGAATACGAGAATCAGGTCCTCAATTTCTTCCTTCAGAAACTCTCTCTCCGCGCCAACTAACGCTTGCACGCCAACAGTGCTTTAGTGCTTGGGCAGGTCGAACGGGCAGGAGCTCAAAGCATTTCCTTTGTATCTGAGCAGTGAATGAAACCAGCGGTGATTGACAACAGTCCTCAAATTTCCGCACCGGCAGAGCAGGCCGCAACTCGGCCCCACGTGACGTTCAATCAGCGATTGCAATACTGGGCCGCGCTGGCGGTACTCAAGACGCTCGGCTGGCTTCCCCACAAGCTGGCGCGCGGTGTGTGCGCCCTTTTGGCGGCATTGAGCTACTGGCTTTGGCCTCGCCTGCGGCGAGTGGGGCTGTTCAATCTGCGGCGGGCGTTTCCGGAATGGACCGAACGGCAGCGGCGACGTGTTATTTACGGTCTCTTCCAGAATTTCGGGCGCATGCTGGCCGACTACGCTCATTTCCCCCGCTGGAATCGCGACAACATTGAAAGCCTGATTATTTACGATGGGTTTGAAAACTACGCGCGCGCCCAAAGCCAAGGCCGTGGCGTGCTTTTCCTGACGGCGCACTTCGGCAACTGGGAGCTGGGTTCTTTTGCTCATGGGCTGTATGGCTATCCCTGCCATTTCGTCGTGCGCGAGATGGACAATCCCCTGGTTGATCGGCTTGTTAATCGCTATCGCTGCCAGAGCGGAGGGAAATCGATCGACAAAAGCGAATTTGCGCGGGGAGTCCTGCGGGCATTTGCGCAAGGGCACGCGGTGGGCGTGCTTACTGATCAGAACATGCTGCTGAACGAAGGCGTCTTCGTGGACTTCTTCGGCCTGCCGGCTTGCACCACTACGGGCCCCGCGCGCGTTGCACGGAAAACCGGCGTCCCTATCGTCCTGGGGCTGGTGATCTGGGATGCGAAGCTGAAGAAATACCGCCTGCGCTTCGACGCCGTGGAATGGGTCAAGCGCGAAGACCCCGAGGAAGAGATCCTGGCCAACACGGCGAACTTCACCCGCCTTATCGAAGAATATGCGCGCCGCTATCCGGACCAATGGCTCTGGGTGCACCGGCGTTGGAAAACCCGGCCGCCCGGGGAACCGCCCCTGTATCCTTTCTAGCTGTCAGCTTTCAGCCATCAGCTATCAGCTTAGATCCAATGCCCTGGTCGATAGATGATAGCTGACGGCTGAAAGCTCGCGCTTCGGAGGCCTCCTATGAAAGTCTCTGAGATTGCCGGACTGTTGCGAGGAAATCCTGCGGGCGACACCGAGCGCGAGATTCAAGCTGTGGCCGCCCTTGAAACCGCCGGGCCCACGGAGTTGGCATACCTGGAGAGCTCGCGCGCCCACGAACAGGCCGCAGGTTCTCGCGCCGGATGCCTGCTGGTGCCGGAGGGCGTGTCCCTGCCGGGGCACACCACCATTGCCGTGCCCCATCCCAAGCTGGCGCTGATTCGCGCCGCCGAGGCATTACATCCGGCTTCATCCCCTCCGCCGGGGATTCATCCCGCGGCGGTGGTGGCGCGGGACGCACAATTGGCTCCGGACTGTTCGGTGGGCGCGAACGTGGTGATCGAAAGCGGAGTTACCGTAGGCGCGGGAACCCGGCTTTGTCCGGGAGTCTTCCTCGGCGTGGGCGTGCGCGTGGGGGCGCAGTGCATCTTGCACCCCCGCGTCACCGTCTACCCCGGCGCGCAAATTGGGGACCGCGTCATTCTCCATGCGGGTGTGGTGATCGGGTCGGACGGTTTCGGATATGTCTTGGCGGAAGGGCGGCAGGTGAAGTTTCCGCAGTTAGGAAAGATCGTGATCGAGGATGATGTGGAGATCGGCAGCAACACTACGCTCGACCGGGGCTCGCTGGGCGCCACCGTGATCGGGCAGGGCACGAAAATCGACAACTTGGTGCAGATCGCCCATAACGTCAAGATTGGCCGCCACTGCATCATTGTTTCGCAGACAGGGATTTCCGGGAGCACTGAGGTGGGTGACTATGTGGTAATGGCCGGGCAGGTCGGCATTGGCGAGC
>Ga0326727_10026732_pt1 | contig 10668 bp, 7 predicted proteins | sample MB2enrmetagenome_FD_207643 | JGI IMG/M metagenome (GOLD analysis project Ga0326727, IMG submission 207643) | Lab enriched peat soil microbial communities from McLean, Ithaca, NY, United States - MB29MY | ecosystem: Environmental > Terrestrial > Soil > Wetlands > Peat | place: USA: New York... | reverse complement strand
TCTTATTGAGCCGGGATCTGGAATTCCTGCCACCCAATTCCTGCGCGGAGCTGGCCGAGTTCCGGCGGCGGTGCCTGGAGCTGCCGGACCGGCCCGCGGAGGCCGGCCGCTTCGATCTGGTCGTGGTGGGTGGGGGGATTGCAGGCATGACGGCGGCCTTGTCGGCGGCGCGGCTGGGTTTGGACGTGGCATTGGTGCAAGACCGGCCCGTGCTGGGTGGCAACAACAGCTCCGAGGTCCGCGTCTGGCTCGGCGGCGAGATCCAGAAAAGCCCCTATCCCCACGTCGGCGACGTGGTCCACGAGCTGGAGCCGCGCCGCAGCGCCCAGCCCGGCACCGCCGAGATGTATGAAGACCAGAAGCGGATCGCTATCGTGCGGGCCGAGCAGCGGATCCGCCTGTTCTTGAACGTCCACGTGAACCGGGTCGAAAAGGAAGGGGACCGCATTGCCGCGGCCGTGGGCCAGGACATCCGCACGGCCCGGCCCACCCGCTTTGCCGGCCGCTGGTTTGCCGACTGCACGGGCGACGCCACGCTAGGCTGGCTGGCGGGTGCGGACTGCGACCTGACGCTCGCCGGGCACATGGGCGCGTCGAACCTGTGGGCGGTGGAGGACACGGGCCGGCCCGCCCCTTTTCCCCGCTGCCCTTGGGCCGTCGATTTCAGCGGGCGGCCGCTGCCCACCAGGCTGGACCAGTTGGGCGTGTGGTTCTGGGAGTCCGGCTTCGACCGGCACCCAATCGACGACTTGGAGCGGGTCCGCGACACGAATTTCCGCGCCATGTACGGCGCCTGGGACGCGCTGAAGAACCAGAAGCACCTTTACCCGAACCACCGGCTGAGTTGGGCAGCATACGTGGCCGGCCAGCGGGAGTCGCGGCGGTTGCTGGGCGACCTGGTGCTCAGCCGCGAGGATCTGCTCCGCGGCAGGAAATATCCCGACGGCTGCGTGCCCACAAGCTGGACAATCGACCTGCACCTGGCCGACCCGCGTTACGCGAAGGGATTCGAGGAAGACCCGTTCCTCGCGCACGTCGCCAGCCGCTACGAGCAGTACGGGCGGCCATATTGGGTCCCCTACCGCTGCCTCTATTCGCGCAACGTGCCGAACCTGTTCATGGCCGGGCGGAACATCAGCGTGACGCACGAGGCCCTCGGCACGACCCGCGTCATGCGGACCACGGGGATGATGGGCGAGATCGTCGGCATGGCGGCCGAGGTTTGCAAGCGGTTCGGGACCGATCCCCGCGCGGTGTACCAGAACTACCTGCCCGAGCTGAAGAAGCTCATGGGGCGCGGGACAGGAAAGGGGACGGGGGCCAGGGAGTGAGGCGGCGGTAGAAGGCCCCCCGCGGGAGAGGGACAGGGGGTGGGGGCATCGGCGAAACACGTGAACCAGGCGACGAAATTTGCGTCCACTCCCTATTTGTCTAAATGCAGTAGGCAATTCTCAATAGCACACCCCGTTAGGCTGGTGCGTGCAAGTAAAGAAGGCGATGATTCTCCAGGGGTGGCAGCTTCCTCCCACGAGCCCTCACCCTTACCCTCTCCCGGAGGGAGAGGAAACCTTGAATCTCCGGGTTGAAGAAGTCCTGTAGGATCTACTTCCCCGCCGGCATTTGCATGAGGATTTCCGCGTGTGCGGCGACCGTGTCGCCGTCGAGCGTGGCATCGAGGTCCAGGCCGCGGAACCACGAGAGCGGCGGGGCCACGTAGCCCGGCGGGGCCGTCACACGCCCGCCCGCCGGGCTGGGCAGCTTTTCCATCGCGCTGGAGGTCCAGCCGCCGCCGGGCGGGGTGCCGGGCACCATCGAAGATGGTCGCGGGTCGCGGAGCACGTATTGGCCGCCCAGCGGGCAGACGAGTTTTGCCCCCAGTAGCAGCTCGGCCGCCTCCTTGCAGTCCTTCACCGGCATGTGGAGCTGTTCATGCAGGCCGACGAGCAGCCGCAGGTTGCCCAGCGCCGTCTGGCGGGTGCGGGCGTAGCCCAGATCGTTCAGAAAGGGCGTCATCCGCGCGCCGGAGGGGTCGCCGACGTGCAGCCGCAGTTGGGCCGGCCGCAGGGCCGCCTCGAAACGAAGCTGCGGCACCGTGCCCGCCAGCACGTCCGCCTGGAACGAATAGAGCACGAACTGGCCCGACGCCAGCCGCCACAGGCCGACGAGGTTCTTCGAGAATCCGTTGGCGGCGGGCGGGGGGAAGGTCAGGTCGAGCACTGCCAGCAGCCCCGGTTGACCCATGTTGCCCAAGTAGCCGATCACGGTGTCGCGGAGCTTCAGCCAGGGGAAGAACGGACCGCTGGGGATCTCCAGCGGCGGAACGACGTCGCGGAGGCCCCCGAAGAGCCGCTGGCCCGGCAGGACGGCCTCGAACGCGGCTAGGTTGCCCGGGATGGCCGAGAGCCGCTGCGGGTCGGCCGGGCCGGCCCAGGGCTTGAGCATCGCCACGCGGCGGCGCTCCAGCGGCGTCATGCGGACATCGACCATCACCTGTTCCTGCCCGCCGGCCAGCGATTTGTGCCGCAGGGCAATCATGATCGGCTCGATCCGTCCCCACTTGTCCCGATACACGTCGGCGAAGCGGCGGTAGGCCTGGGCTTCGGCCTGGGTCACCCGCCCGACGGGCACGTCGGGCACGGGGATGAACAGGCCGCGGCGGCCGCGGACCTCGTCGAGCACTTCTCCCGCGGTGATTACGGCCCGGCTGCCGTCCGGCCGCGGCCCGAACCCCGGCGGCAGCATCCCGCCGGCCACCAGCTCCTCGATCGTGCCGCCCGGCTTGCCCTCGCTGGCCGCCGCGAGTTTCGCCAGCATCAGCACCTCGATGTCCGTGGCCGCCTGGAGCCGCCGCAGCATCTCGATGCGGTACCGCGGGCTGGTGAGGTACTGGAAGAAGGCGTCGGAGAAGTAAATGAAGACGCTGTCGTCCCGCCCGAGCGGCATGAGGCCCCGGGCGTGGCGGAACTCCGCGGTGGCGCCGAGCGAGCCGCGACCATCGGCCGTTTCGAGGAACCGCGTCACGAGGACCCTCGACGTGGTGATGAAATGGTAGCTGCCCTGCACCGCGTAATAGGACCGCACCGAGCCGTCGGGCGCGTGGAGATAGGAGACTTCCTGCCCCGCGATCTTGAGTTTTTCTTCCGTGACTCCTCCCTTCTTGATCCGCTCGCTCCGCTTATCCTCGAAGTCGGAGCCCAGCAGTATGTTGTTGCGGGCCTCGAACAGGAAGCCGATGGCCGGCCCGTCCTGAAACAGCAGATCGCTGCCGATCATGGCCACGTCGGAAATGACGGTGCCGCCCAGCATCCGCGACAACTGCGACTGCCGGAGCACGAGCTGTTCCTGAACGCGCTCGTTGCGGCCGTCGTCCAGGCCGCGCAGCGCGACCAGGTTCTTCAGGTCGCCGCCCCAGGCGTCCAGCGTGTCCTGAAACCAGAGAAAATTGGCGAAACTCCCGAAACGGATGTAGAGGCACTCGGCGGGCACATGCCGGGCGATGGGCTCGATCGCCACGCCCTTCTCCGGCGGGGGCATCTCCAGCGGCGCCAGTTCGATGGCCGGCGGCAGCGGCTCCCCGGCCGGCAGATCGAAAGGCACCAGTCCCAGCAGCCGGTCCTGCTCCAGCGCGATGCGGATCGATTCCGTCCCCACCAGCAGGCCCACCTCCCGCACGAACTGGGCCTCCGGCGACTCGGCCACCCGCTCCTCCGGCAGCCGCAGGTTCAACCGCCGGGCCAGCGTGTTGATCAGGTAGGTCTCCACCAACGGCGGGTAGTCGGGCTTAGACCGTAGCAGCCGCTCGGGGGCCGTGTAATCCAGCCACCACGCCTGGAGCCAGCGCCGCTGAAGGACGGGCTGCGGCCGAGGCCGGACCACTAGCCGTGTCGGCTGCCGGGCGCAAAGCGTCAGTTCCAGGGGATCGCTTCCGCGGAACAGGAAGTGGATGGTGACGCGGGCCGGGCGGCTGAGCACCGCGCGCAGGATGCCGCCCACCTCTTCCCGCACCGGGCCCCCGCTGGTTAGCGGCGACCCCTCGGCCAGAAACTCCTTCATCAAGGCGGCCGCCACCGGATTGTGGATGGCGGGGTAAAACACCCGGCCGCTCTTCTCCTCCAGCCCGAGCCCTTCGACCCCCAGCGGCTCGGGCAGGTCGCCGGTGCCCAGCTCGACCACGAGGCGTCCGACGCCCCAGGGCTGGCCCAAGACGGCCTCCGCCTCGACAACGGCGGCCCCGGCGGCCCCCGCCAGGCCCAGCAGCCACACCAGCCAGCCGGCCAGAACAACCCACCGGTAATCGACACGCATTGCAGGCACCCTCCGCGGCTAACTCTATCCCTCCGGCTGGCCGGAAGCAAGGGCCGGTGATATCATCATTCTGAGGGTTGTCGGATGAGCATAGAGTTGCCGGTGCCGTTGACGGTCCGTAATGCCGCCTGGAAGGCCGCCTGCGGCGACGCGGAGGTAGCACGGATCGAAGACTGCCTCGACCCGCGCTTCCCGCTGGAGGAACTCTGCCGGCGGGCGGCCCAGACAACGCGGGAGCGATTCTGCGGGGGCGGGCCGCGGTGGCGGATGCTGCTTTACGCGCCGCTGTACCTTTCCAGCCATTGCCTCAACCACTGCCTCTATTGCGGGTTCCGCGCCCCGCAGGCCATCCGCCGGAAACACCTCAGCGTCGCCGAGGCGGTCCGGCAGGTGGAAATCCTCATGGGGCGATCTTTCCGCCACATCCTGCTCGTGGCGGGCGATTTCCCGCGGTTGACCACGACCGCGTACTTCGCCCAAGTCCTTCGCGAGATGACGGCCCGGGGCGTCAAGGCGGCCATCGAGATCGCGCCGCAGTCCACGGAGTCGTATGCTGCCTTGGCGGCCGCCGGCGCCTGCGGCCTGACGCTGTTCCAGGAGACCTACGACAAAGAGCGCTACGCCCACTATCATCCGCAGGGGACGAAGGCTTCCTACGACTGGCGATTGGCAGCGCCGCAACGGGCGGCTGAGGCGGGCATCCGCCGGCTGGGGCTGGGGTTCCTGCTGGGCCTGGCCGATCCCCGCGAAGACCTGCTTGCCATGGCGCGGCACGCCGCCTATCTGGAAGACCGCTTTCCCGGCTGCACGCTCGGTTTCAGCCTGCCGCGGATCCGCCAGGCCCCCGCAGGGTTCGTCGCGCCTTACACCGTGGACGACGACCTGCTGCTGCGGATGTACTCCGCCCTGAGACTTGCGTTTCCCGGGGCGATGCTCGTCTTGTCCACTCGCGAGCACCCCGAGCTGCGCAACCGGCTGGCGAAGACCTGCATCACGCAGATGAGTGCGGGCAGTTCAACCTCCCCGGGCGGCTACGGTGCGGACGAAGTTCCGGGATCCTGCGGGCAGCAGTTCCCGGTGTGCGACCGCCGCTTGCCGGCGGAAATGGCCGATTGGCTGCGGGGCGAGGGCTTCGACGTGAGCTGGCTGTCGGCGTAAGGCGCGAGCTCGCCGCCTGGGTGCGAAGCACCGAAAAACCCCCGGACGCAGTCGGGGGGCTTTAGCTTGCGTTGCTCCGGCGATTCCTACTTGGGCCAGGGCGCCGGTGCGGCAGGTGACGGCGGCTCCACTGCGGCCGCCACCGGCGACTTCACCGCAAAGGTCACCAGGCCGGCCAGCAGCAACAAGACGAAGGACACGTAGTACGAGTAGGAATAGTGTCCGAAGCTATCCCGCAGCCAGCCGGCCAAGAGCGCCAGCACGAATCCCCCGATCCCCCAGGCCGTGAAGACCAGCCCGTAGTTTACGCCGAAGTTCCTCAGCCCGTAGTAGTCCTTCGTCACCGACGGGAAGAGCGAGAGGTTGGCGCCGTAGTTGGCGCCCATGAGGGCCGAAAGGACCACCAGGGCGGGGACGGTGCCCAGGGGCGTGTCCTTCTGCGCCAGGGACACCAGGATCATCAAGACGGCCTGGAAGAGGAAGCAGCCCAGCAGGGTGTGCAGCCGGCCGAGGCGGTCGGAGAGGCTGCCGGCGATGATCCGCCCGGCCCCGTTGCCGACCGCCATGGCGGCCACGAGCACGAAGCCTTGCTGGTAACCTGCCTGTTCCTTTGCGATCGTGGCCAGCTTCGAGATGATCATCAGTCCCGCGCCCGCGCCGCAGGCGTACATGAACCAGAGGAGATAGAATTGCGGCGTGCCGAGCATTTCCAGGGGGGAATAATCGCGGGCGGCGGTCTTCCGGCCGGCCGCAGCCGCGGAGCCCCCCTTGGGTCCGGCGGGGACGTATCCCTTGGGCGGCGCGGCCAGCAGTTGCGCCAGACATACCACGACCACGAGGAAGGCAATGCCCAGGCAGAGCATCGTGGTGGGGATGCCCTCGCAGTGGATAAGCCAGCGGGCCAACGGCGCCGCATAGACCGAGGCCAGCCCGAAGCCGGAGACCACGATCCCGGCCACCAGGCCCGTCCGGGCGGAGGGAAACCACTTGACGGCCGGGGGCGTGGCCGCGGCATAGCCGAAACCGATCCCGCTGCCCGCCAGCAGCCCGAAACCGAGCATGTACCCCAGTGGCAAGGTCGTCATGCTGCACAGGATTAGCCCCAGCCCCACGAGCAATCCCCCGATGCTGGCCACCAGCCGGGGACCCAGCTTGTCCTGCAGCCGGCCGGCCGGCACCATCATCAGCGAGAAGACCAGGCAGGCGATGGAATAAGGCCAGGCCTTGGCCGCGTGGGTCCAGCCCCATTCCGCGGGGACTTCGTTGCTGACGACGCTCCAGGTATAGAGGATCCCTAGCGCCAGGTTGATGCCCACCGCCGCCGAGGTCACGCGAACGCCGTGGTTTTTCAGGCCCTGGTCCATGAAAAGGCCCCTTGTTCAGGTGGAATCGGACGACGGCGCATTCTAGCCCACCCCGGCCGGACTGTCGAGCACGGTGCGGGCTACATGAGCCGGGAAACCTTGCCGTGCGTGTGCCACTGCTTGCGGGGAGCCGCCAACCCGCACTGCTTGCCGGGAATCGCCGGCAGTTCTACCGTCCGCAAGCAGTGCCGGGCTCCTCGACAATTCCCCGGCCGGGCACCGACCGAAGGTCGGTCGTGGCACACATGGGGCCGCCAGAAAACACTGCCGCGCTTGCGACCGCTCCGCTTTCCATTTTCCCCGATTTTGTGTAGGATCATCGCTGTTGGTGATCGTTTTACCTCATGGGAGAGAACGAGCATGGAAAAGCGCGTCTACAACTTCTCGCCGGGGCCGGCCGTCCTGCCGCTACCCGCCCTGGAAGAGGCCCAGCGCGACCTGCTGGCCTTGCCGGGCACCGGCATCTCGATCCTCGAAATCAGCCACCGCGCCAAGAAATTCGATGCAGTGATCCAGCAGGCCGAGGCCAACCTCCGCACGCTGCTGGCCATCCCGGACAACTACCGCGTGCTCTTCCTCCAGGGCGGGGCCCTGCTGCAGTTCGGCATGGTCCCGATGAGCTTCCTCCGCAACACGGGCGGGTCGGCGGACTACATCGTCACCGGCACCTGGTCCAAGAAGGCCATGGACGAGGCGAAAACCCAAGGGACGGTGCGGGCGGCCTGGGACGGCAAGCCCGGCAACTACAACCGCGTCCCGCGCCAGGACGAGCTCGCGCTGGACCCCAAGGCGGCCTACGTCTACATCGCCATTAACGAGACGATTCAGGGCGTGCAGTACCCGGCCGTGCCCGAGGTGGGCGACGTGCCGCTGGTCTGCGACGCCTCCTCCGAGCTGCTCTCCCGCCCTGTGCCGGTCGGCAAGTACGGCATCCTCTTCGCCTGCGCGCAGAAGAACCTCGGTCCGGCGGGCGTGACCATCGTCATCATTCGCGACGATCTGGTCGCGCGGGCCCCGCAGGACCTGCCCTCGATGCTCAACTACCGCCTGCTGGCGGAGAACGGCTCGCGGGCCAACACGCCGCCCACGTTCTGCATCTACATGGTCAAGCTCGTGACCGACTGGCTGTTGCGGGAGGTGGGCTCTTTGGAGAAGATGCAGGCCATCAACCGGCGGAAGGCCCAACTGCTTTACGACGCGATCGACGCCTCGGGCGGTTTCTACCAGGCCCACGCCGAGCCCGGCAGCCGCTCGATCATGAACGTCCCCTTCCGCCTGTCCGACCCGTCGCTGGAGGAGGCTTTCTTGAAGGAAGCCGCCGGCCGCGGGCTGGTCGAGTTGAAAGGTCACCGCTCCGTGGGCGGCTGCCGCGCCTCGATCTACAACGCCATGCCGGTCGAAGGCGTCACCGCATTGCGGGATTTCATGGTTGAGTTCGCAAAGAAACGGGGGTAGGGCCGCTGGAGTCGGTGAAGGATGGCGCAAGATAAGATGGCCGCCGGACTGGCAGTCGGTGGTGTCCTGTTCCCGTACGCGGTTGGCATAGCGAGCACCGCTATGCTTGGCAAAGACTTGGGGAGCGTCGAGTTCTATTATTCAGGTCAGCTACAAGCCTGGGACGACGCGACATTCGTGTGGACGCTTGTCGCTTACGGGCTCGGGCTCCTGGGCTGTGTTCCTTGGTTTTGGGGCCGCTTAACCATCCTAACGCCCAAGGGGCGGTTGTGCGCAGGGTTTGCTCTAGCGCTGCTTGCGGCTGTACATTTCGCGGCGGTGTTCGCGGTGCAGTTTCTCTGCTATTATCATGCGGGTGGAATCTTGTGAGCCTGCGCGAGGCAGAAAGCGGCGCGCGCCGGTACTGGGCACGCCATGGGGCGCAGTAACTCGCGGGCGCCACAAGATGGCCCATGTGGGTCCCGGGGGTCGTTTACGACCCTTGCCGCGCAGCGGTAATAGGCCCATGCTTTAGCATGGGTCGGCGGGCGCCGCCAAACGAACCCGGGGTAAACCCCGGCCCGAACACCGCTTGCGGCGGTCACGATCCCTGCTAACGCCTGCCGCGCTTCTCGCCGGGCTGGGCCTTTTCGGCTTTCGGGTCGAGTCGCAGCGAGACCGAATTGATGCAGTAGCGCTGGCCGGTAGGGCCGGGGCCGTCGTCGAATACGTGGCCCAGGTGGGCCCCGCACTTAGGGCAGATGACCTCGGTGCGGTGCATGAAGTGGCTGTCGTCCGGCGCGGTTTTGACGTTCTGGCCCTGGACGGGCCGGGTGAAGCTCGGCCAGCCGCAGCCCGCCTCGAATTGGTCCTCCGAGGAGAACAGCGGCGCCCCGCAGCACACGCAGCGGAACACGCCCTGCGGACCGGGCTTCCAGTACTGGCCGGTGAACGGCCGCTCGGTGCCCTTCTGCCGCGTCACGTGATATTGCTCGGGCGTGAGCACCTTCCGCCACTCGGCGTCAGTCGCCGGCAGCGGCGGGGCCTTGCTTTCCTGATCGGTGGACATAACCGTTTCCCCGCCGGCAATCGCCGGATCGGCCTGCTCCGCCACACGCGAACATCCCAGGACCATCGCCAGGGGCACCACGCAAAGAAGACCGACCCGCCCGGATATCATGGGCCTCAACCCCTTCCAGAGCCCTATACCCACGGTGAATTATACGCGTGCCCCACCGCTTTGTCGCGGCGCCCGCGCGAGGATTTCCAGGGCCCGGTCCACGTCGGCCGCGGTAACGTCCAGGTGGGTCACGGCGCGGACGCGGGTGGGGGCGACCGGCAGCATCAAGAGCCCTTCGCCCCGCAGCCACTCGCAGAACTCGGCCGCGGTCCCCGGCCGCGCATCGACCTGGAAGAACAAGATGTTGGTATCGACCAAGTCGGGGTCCAGCCGCAGGCTGGGGATTTGGCGGATGCCGGCGGCCAGCCGCCGGGCGTTGGCGTGGTCCTCGGCTAGGCGGTCGATGTTATGGTCCAAGGCGTAGAGGGCGGCGGCGGCCAAAATGCCCGCCTGCCGCATCCCGCCCCCCAGCACCTTGCGATGACGGACCGCCTCGTGGATGAGGTCCCGCGGGCCGGCCAGGGCCGAGCCCACCGGGGCGCCCAGCCCCTTGCTGAAGCAGACGTTGACCGTGTCAAAGTGCTCGGCCCAACGGGCCGCGGCAATGCCCGTGGCCACGACCGCGTTCAGCAGCCGGGCCCCGTCCAGGTGGGTCCGCAGCCCATGTTCGTGGGCCCAGCGGCACAGCGCGGCCAGCGTTTCGTAGGGCTGGATGCGGCCGCCGCCGCGGTTGTGGGTATTCTCCAGGCACAGCAGCCGCGTCCGCGGGAAATGCGTGTTTTGCGGCCTGAGCAGGCCCTCGACCTGGTCGGGCCGCAGGATGCCGTCCTGGCCGGCCAGCGGGCGGACCGCCACGCCGTTGATCTGGGCATAGCCGCCCTGCTCGTAGAAGTAGAGGTGGCAGTTGGCCTCGCAGAGCATTTCGTCGCCGGGCCGGCAGTGCAGCCGCACCCCGATCAGGTTCGACATCGTGCCCGAGGGCACCAGCACGGCCGCCTCTTTGCCCAGCAGGGCGGCCACGCGGTCCTGGAGTTGATGGATCGTGGGGTCTTCGTCGAACACGTCGTCGCCCACTTCGGCGGCGGCCATGGCCGCGCGCATGCCGGCGGTCGGCCGTGTGACGGTATCGCTGCGGAAATCGAGGCAGGGTCCGCTCATGGCCTTGCGCCGCTCAAGGGTGAAAGCCCCATCTTATTCCCTGGGCCCGGCGCGTGGCAAGCCTCCGCGGGGCGTGGCCCGGCGTGTGCCCCCCTGATATAATGGGGCGTCGTTGGCAGGAAGGAGACT
>Ga0326727_10026731_pt1 | contig 10668 bp, 10 predicted proteins | sample MB2enrmetagenome_FD_207643 | JGI IMG/M metagenome (GOLD analysis project Ga0326727, IMG submission 207643) | Lab enriched peat soil microbial communities from McLean, Ithaca, NY, United States - MB29MY | ecosystem: Environmental > Terrestrial > Soil > Wetlands > Peat | place: USA: New York... | reverse complement strand
GGCACGTGAAGTGGCTCATGTTCTCCACAATCCCCAGCACGTCCACGTTCACCTGCCGAAACATCTCCAGCGCCTTGCGCGCGTCTTCCAGGCTCACGTCGCTGGGCGTCGACACCACCACCGCTCCAGTCAGCGGCACCGTCTGCACCAGCGAAATCGCCACGTCACCTGTGCCCGGCGGCAGGTCCACCACCAGGTAATCCAGCTCGCCCCAGTTCACCTGCTGCAAAAACTGCCGGATGATCTGGTGCAGCATCGGTCCCCGCATCACCAGCGGCTTGTCGCCCGGCGAAATGTAGCCGATCGAGATGGTCTTGATCCCGTGCGTCAGGTTGGGCTCGATCATGTTGCCCGGCCCCACCTTCGGCTGCTCGGACGAGCCCATCATCAGCGGCACATTCGGCCCGTAGATGTCGGCGTCCATCAGTCCCACGCGCTGGCCCAGCTTCGCGAGCGCGATGGCCAGGTTGACGGCGATGGTGGTCTTGCCCACGCCGCCCTTGCCGGAACCGATAGCGACGATCTTCGATATACCCGGCAATGCGACGGGCGAAGGCATGGCAGGTCCATGCGCCATATCAAGAAACTCCTTGTTCAGTCTCTCGTCTTTAGATTTCGCAACTCGAATTCCGGCGTCATCCTGAGCGAGGACGAGCGACGCGAGGAGGAGTCGAAGGATCTGCGGTTGCTCTTTCCGCTTTTGCCAATTCCGCCTACCACGCAGACGATCGTCGCGGCAAGATGGCCTATTCAAATTTTACAGGAGCCCACATCAGCTTCTCGGGACGAGCCTAGCTCCGCTAACACCGCTAGCTCCGCCAACTCCGCTCCCCGGTCTTACGGCTCAATCGCGCCCGCGTCCTTCAGCTCCGCGGTTTCAATCTGCGCTTTCTTGCGCCGCGCGTGCTCGCGCTCGCGGTGCTCGCGCCGCAGCAGCGCATCGGCGTACCGCCGCATCTCGTCCGGCGTCTCCGGCTTCAGTTGCGGAACCTTCTCGAGCCGCCCATGCTCGTCCACGGCCACAAACACGAGATACGCGCTGGCCACATGCGACACCGCGCCGGTGCGCGTATTCTCCGCCCACACCTTCACGCCCACCTCCATCGAGCTGGTAAACGCCCGGTTCACGCTCGACTTCAGCGTCACCAGGTCGCCCAACTGCACCGGCTGGATGAAATCGATATGATCCATCGCCGCCGTCACCACGTGCGTGCGCGCGTGCCGGTAGGCCGCCATCGCGCCCGTCAAATCGATGAAGTGCATCAGCCGCCCGCCCAGCAGCTTGCCCAGCATGTTCGTGTCGTTGGGCAGGATGATCTCCGTCATCTCCGATTGCGTGCTCTCGACTGTCCGCACCTGTGGATGGCTCTCATGGCTGCTCATTGCGCCTCCGCTCCGTTCACTTTCGCCCGGTTTTTCGTGCCGTTTCGTTCTCCGCCAGCTACAATGGATTCATCGGCGGGGTTTGACCCTGGTTGCGTTGCCGCATCCAGTTCCAGTTTCGGCAATCCTCGCCAATTACGCAAATCCCTCGCGGCCCGATCGAACAGAATCGAGCCGGATGCGAGTACGATGGATAAAATCGCAGGACTGAAAGAAATTCTTGCTTTGGACCCCGGAAACAGCTTTGCCCGTTATGGGCTTGCCATGGAACTGGCGAGCCGGGGCGATGTTGCGGCTGCGCTCGCGGAGTTTGATACACTTCTGGCCAACGATCCGGATTACACGGCAGGCTACTTTATGTCCGCGCAAACCCTGGCGAGCGAGGGCAGAATGCCAGAGGCCGTGGAACGGCTCAAAGCCGGCATCGCTTCTGCGGCGCGCAGCGGCAACAACCACGCCGTCAGCGAGATGCAGGCGATGCTCGACGAATTGAAGCGATAGCAGCTGCTTGAGGAATGCAGCCGCATTTTTAGCTACCCCGGACCCGCCTGGGCTTTAACCCGCAGGGCTGCCTGAAGTACATTTTTTTTGAGACGGCCAGGTATCCTTCGCGCGGTAATTTGGCGTCTAAAGGATCAATATGGCGAAATACTCGATTGTTGTGCCATTTCACAATGAAGAAGAAAACGTAACGATCCTGTACGCGCGCCTCAAGCAGGTCATGGAGCAGGTGGCCGACTCATTTGAGCTTGTCCTGGTTGACGACGGTTCGACTGACCGGACCTACAAGCTGCTCGAAGAGATTGCCGCCGTCGACAGCCGCGTTCTGATCGTCAAGCTGCGCCGCAACTTCGGCCAGACTTCGGCCCTGTCCGCGGGCTTTGACCACGCCTCGGGCGAGTTCCTCCTGGCCATGGACGGCGACCTGCAGCACGACCCCAACGATATTCCCGCGTTTATTGAGAAGCTCGACGAAGGCTACGACGTCGTCTCCGGATGGCGCAAGACCCGCATCGACAACTTCTTTCTGCGCCGCATTCCCTCCGCCTGCGCCAACTGGATCATGGCGCGGCTTTCCGGCGTGCCCATCCACGACTTCGGCACCACCTTCAAGGCCTATCGCCGCGAAGTCATCCAGGGCATTCCCCTCTACGGCGAGATGCACCGCTTTATTCCCGCGCTCGCCAGTTGGTACGGCGCAAGCATCTGTGAGATTCCCATCCGCAACGTGAATCGCGAACGCGGCAGGAGCCATTACGGCCTGGGACGCACTTTCCGCGTCTTCTTCGACCTGATGACCATTCGCTTCCTGCTGCGCTATATGAGCCGGCCGCTGCACTTCTTCGGCGGCTTCGGCATCCTGGGCATGTTCACCGGAAGCATCATGGCCGCGGTTCTTCTGGGCATCAAGCTCGCCCATCCGGAGTTGAGCCTGATGGTTTATCACGGCCCCATGTTCGTCATCGCCTCGGTGCTCATCGTGGCCGGCATTCAGTTGCTCGCCCTCGGCCTGCTCGGCGAATTGCAGGTGCGCCACTATTACTCCAGCCAGCGCCCCACATCCTACACTGTCGATCGCCTGGTTCGCCTCGTCTCCGCCGAAGAGCAAAGCCTGCTCTCCGAGCACCAGGACGGCATGTTGTAGAAGCAGGGACTAGGGACTAGGGACTAGGGACTAGAAAAACATCGAGCTTACGCGATGTCTGCCATTCGATGTGGTGAACATTCGTCTTGTGCTCGATGAGCACGAATCTGAGCATAGCGACGAAGCTGCGTTCCTCGTTCCTCGTTCCTAGTTCCTAGTCCCTACGTCCCTAGTCCCTTGCGTTCATCCACCCCGAAGGTTCATCCTTATCCCAGTTATGAAAGCCATTCAGTTTCATTCGACTGGCGGACCCGAGGTTCTTCAACTGTCCGACCTGCCCATCCCCGAGCCGGGGCCGGGTCAGGTGTTGTTGCGCATCGAGGCCACCGGCGTCAACTTCATCGAGATCTACTTTCGCAAAGGCGTCTACAAGGCCGCGCTGCCCCTGATCCCCGGCAGTGAAGCTGCGGGCACGGTGGAAGAACTCGGCCCCGGTGTTACCGGATTCGCCGCCGGCGACGCGGTCGCCTCCACAGCCGTCATCGGCAGCTACGCCGAGTACGCTCTGGTTCCCGCCGCGCAGCTCGTCAAGATTCCCCAGGGCGTCACCATGGAGCAGGCGGCGGCGGCCATGCTGCAGGGCATGACGGCGCACTATCTCGCCTTCTCCACCTATCCGCTCAAAGCCGGCAACACCGCGCTGGTGCACGCAGGAGCCGGCGGCGTGGGCCTGCTCCTCACGCAAATCGCCACGGCGCAAGGCGCGCGCGTCATCACCACCGTCTCCACCCCGGCCAAAGCCGAGCTCTCGCGCGAGGCCGGTGCCTCCGATGTCATCCTTTACACCAAAAAAGACTTCGAAGCCGAGATCAAGCGCCTCACCGGCGGCAAAGGCGTCGATGTGGTCTACGACTCGGTGGGCAAAACCACCTTCGAAGGCAGCCTCAACTCTCTGCGCCCGCGCGGCCTGCTGGTGCTCTTCGGCGCATCCAGCGGCCCCGTTCCGCCCTTCGATCTCGTTCAGCTCAACAGCAAAGGCTCGCTCTTTATCACCCGTCCTACGCTCTGGCATTACATCGCCACACGCGCCGAGCTCGAATGGCGCTCCAGCGAAGTGCTCAACCGGGTGGCCAAGGGCGACCTCAAGCTGCGCACCGAGTTTACCTACCCCCTCGCCGAAGCCGCTCAGGCGCAGATTGATATGGAAGAGCGCAAAACCACCGGCAAGATTCTGCTGGTGCCGTAGAAACAGGGAATTGGGGATTAGGGAACAGTGAGCACGGAGCAGAGACCGGGGATCAGAAGGATGAAACGAATCTGCATCAGTTGCCGCTTCCAAGAAGCACCCTGCAGATAGGACGGGGCTGATAAATGAAACGCAACTTCGAGATCGCATGCATCCTTTTCTGCTGCACTTGGTTTGTCGCTTCACACGCAAAGTCAGAGCCAATGTATAAACGTTCAATCTGTATCGAGTATTTTGGCGAACAAGCCTCGCCACTTTTCCCAGTCGTTATAAGCGATTCCGAAGCGGCATCTGAACTCGGACGGCAGGAGACACTTAATGACACGAAGCTAATCATCCATGACAAATACGTCATCGATCCTAAACTGATGGAGCAGTTCATATCCGAGGTCAAGGCGACACCCACTCACGAAATCAAATTGCAAAATCCCTATGTCGTTTTTCATGTGGTCATCATTGACGACGACCTTCGAGAGGTCAAGATTCTCGACGGAGAGCTGACCTTTGACCTTCTAGAACGTTTCAAGAATGTCTGCGGCAAGGGACCTCTCTTCGACCACCTCGTTTATGTGCAAAAAGTGATAGAGCTTTATGAGGGGCGAGGCAGGTGGCAAACGCTGATTCAACGGGCTAGTACAGTCGAATTAGCTGTTAACCAATTTATCCAACCAACCGGAGGGTAGAGCCGTGGCAAGTATTTCGATTGGTGCGAGCGACCGCGTCATCGTCCTCACCGGCGCAGGCATCAGCGCCGAGAGCGGCCTGCCCACCTTCCGCGCCTCCGACGGCCTCTGGGCCGGACACAACGTGGAAGAGATCTGCACCCCCGAGGCTTTGCGGCGCAACCCGGCGCTGGTCTGGGATTTCTATTCCAAGCGCCGCGCCGACTGCGCGAAGGCCGCGCCCAATCCCGCGCACATCGCTCTCGCCGAGCTCGAAGCCCAGGTCCCCGGCCGCTTTTTTCTTTGCACGCAAAACGTCGACGACCTGCACGAGCGCGCCGGTTCGCACAATCTCATCCACATGCACGGCGAACTTGCCAAGGCCCGCTGCGAGCGCGAGTGCGGACGCCCGCCCGTCGAAGACCACGCCGTTTACGCGAGCCTGGACGAGGTCGGCCGCTGCCCCTGCGGAGGCCGCTTGCGCCCCCACATTGTCTTCTTCGGAGAAATCCCCCTCGAAATGCCGCGCATCGAGCGCGAAATCGCCGCATCCACGCTTATGCTCGTCGTCGGCACCTCCGGCTCGGTCTACCCGGCAGCCAATTTCGTCCACTGGGCTCGCCAGGCCGGCGCCCGAACGGTCTACATCGGTCCCGAGCCCCCACTCAACGCTGGAGCCTTCACCCACATCGTCGAAGGCAAAGCCGGCGAGGTTCTGCCGGGGTTGTTTTCTGCAGCGTAAAGCGGTCCCCGGCTGCTGCGCGCAAGATGCAACACCTATCGAGTTGTCATCCTGAGCGAGTTCGCGGCAGGCGAAGGAGTCGAAGGATCTGCGGTTGCTTTTCGGCTTTCAAAAGCACGCGATTCGTGGGAAACCAGCCCCGCTATCTCCGCTAACCCTGCTACTTCTCCTCCACATCCTTCTGCACCAGTTGCGGCAGATGTAATTGCTGCCCATCGTTCTCGCGGTCAAGGACTGCCCGCTTGGGAACCTCAACCAGATCCTGGTCATGTGCAGCCCGTTGGACCTCATTTTGCGCCGGCTGCAGTTTCCTCACCATGTTTTGCATACGTCTCCTCTCCGTCTCGATGGTCTCGATCCGTTCCAAATTCAATGGTTGTTTTTTGTACCGCCGGTCTCCCGACCGGGGCCCCCGGCGAGCGATCTTTGCTCGCTGGGGCGGCTGACCGGCTGTCGTGCCGGCCTCCTGACCCGCACCCTCACGGCCAGCCCCGCCAATTCGCGAACTCGCCAACCCGCTGACTCGCTCACCTGCTAACCCCGCAAGCTCCGCTAACCCCGCTTAATAAACTCTTTTCGCCGGAAGCGCAGCGCCGTCCAGTCCTCGTCGATGGCCACGGCCCGCACTGTATCGAACCCCAGCTTCTTCAGCGCTGCCCATCCGGTGTCGCGATTGAAGTCGCAGGTGTACTTCTTCGACGTGCCCTTGGGATAAGCGAACCACACCACGGCATCGCCCTTGGCGCGGCGCGCCACGAGCGGCGTAAGTCGCTCCACCTCGCTCTTGCGCGTCACAAACACCAGCCAGAACTCCGCCTCCGCCACCGATTCCAGATGGTGATGGATCGTAATCACCGGCAGTTTGGCCAGCTCCGGTTGAAGGCTCTCCGGCGCGTCCAGCACCACGATCTCCTGCCGGCTCCCGAGGTTCAGTTTCTCGAATACGCTTCCCATGAATTGTCATACTACGCGTTTCTGCGAAATAATCTGCAAATTCCCGGAAGAATATTTTGCCTGCCCGGAAGTGGCGTTCAGGAGCCGGTCCGGCCTGCTGACCTCATAAGCGTCGGGCCAACTCGCGAACTTGCGATGTCGCCAAGCGACGCCAATTCGCCGGGAAACTAACCCCGCTAACTCCGCTAGCTCCGCCAACCCCGCCGTCTCCCTAGAAATGAAACCGGTACTTCACCTCCGCCGCAATCATCCGCGGATCGTTATAGTGGAACCCCCCGATCGTGACCGAGTTATCCTGCAGCACGCGGTGATTCGTCACATTGATCGCCGTCACCGACAGCTTCCATCGCTCGCGGATCGCGTGGCCCAGCGACGAATCGAAGGTCGTATGCACCGGCAGATACGGGCCAAGATAGGGACTGTTGTCATTGGGACATGACGATGGAACCGAGCATGCTAGCCCATTCGAAAAGCCCGACCCGTAGTACACATTCGTCGCGAACCATGTGTGCATCGGCAGCTTTGCCGTGAACCCCGCATTCAGCGTCTCGCGCTGGTCGTGGTCGAGCGCAATGTACTGCGGCCCCAGGTCGCAGGAGGTATTGGCGATGGGATCGGCGGGATTCCCGTTGTTGCAGATGAACCCGCCGATGATATTCCCGCGCTGCTCGGCAATCTGGTTCGAGTAGGTGACGTAAAATCGTCCTCGCTGCCACAACTGGGGCGAGTGCAGCGTCATCTCCCACGCGCGCACCAGCGCTCCATCCACCGCGATCGGGAAGTACATATTCGATTCGCCCAGGTTCGAGTGATCGAGGAAGTTGTTCACGCGGTTCTTAAATGTATCCACGTTCAGCATCCATCCCCGGTACGGAATCTCGATGCCGAACTGGTGCTCTTCGTCGCGCTCGGAAGGTATGGGCGCAAACGCATTCTCCTCTGTATCGGGCAGATTCGCCGCGTAGTTGAGCACCGAAACCGAAACTGTCAGAATCGGCGCCGGCTGGAAGAAGTGTCCGTAGAATCCGCGCAGCACCCAGTTCAGCTTGGGAATCCGCACCGTTGCGCCGATGTGCGGATACGTCGCGCTCTCGTTCAATTGCGCGCGGTAAATCGAAAACCGCTCCCCGCCCAGCAGCGTCACATACTGCCCCAGCCGCAGGTGATCGCCCACGTAGAACTCCACCAGGCCGGCGTTGGCATTGCCGGGTCTGTTGGGATAGGTAACGTCGTTTTGGTTGTCGATCACACCGAATAGATCGCGTTCCGCCTGAACGAATGAGTAAAGTCCACCGGAGAAGCTGTTCCAGCCCACGTCGAGTCGGCCGTCAGCTTGCGCGCCTGCATAGCTCGAGTCCTGGTCCCAGGTTGTCGCTGCCGGAGTGTCTGTGGGGAGGGAATTATAGTCCGATTGGTTGAAGTGGTAAAATGGCGCCGCCGAAACTAACGCCTTCGGCGAGAAGGTGTGCACCCAATTCGCGATGAAGAACGCATCGCGTTCTGTCTGCCCATCGCGCAGCCCGGTGGAGCAGTAATAAGGATTGGGCGGAGTGCACTCATAGTCGCCGGGATTGGGATCGTACGGAACCTGGAAGAAGTCCTCGCGAAACTGCCCATTCACGCGCAACTGATCCTTCGGCGTCTGGTTGCGCAGCAGCGACACATATCCGCTCTCCGAATTCGTCGCGTCGTGGTAGTTCGCCGCCACCGGCGTCGCCAGCCCGTAGTTCGACCGCGAGCCCGTGGCGCTTGTGTACCACGCCGTCTTTTCCGAGTGGTCGCCCAGCGTAACCTGCGCCTCGCCGGTGTCGAGATTGCCCGCGTACAACATCAGCTCGCCCTCGCGATTGAAGGCGAATCCATTCCGCGGCAGCACGTTGAACATGCCGTAAGTGCGGTCGCCCAGGTCGGCGTCGTAGCTGCCGCTCAAGGTCTCCAGCGAGTCGATGTCCTTGGGATCGATCTGCGGCCCCACGTTCGACGCGATTTTGGTATTGGGAATTGCCACGCCGTCGATCAGCCAGCTCGTCTGGTGGCCGCCGCGCATGTGCAGCATGTCGTGCGTCATATACGCGCCCGGAACGTAGTCGGTGATCATCTCCGTGCCGATGGTGCGATCCGCGCCCGGCGTTTCGTCGATCATCTGCCGCGTAATCAGCACCGTCGGCGTTACGGTATCGGCCGCGATGGTCGCGCCCTCGACCACCACCGATTGCGTCACGCCGCCCACGCTCAACATAAAGTGCAGAACGGGATTCGTGCCCGACGCCAGGCTGATGGTCTGCGTCTCCGTCTCGAAGCCCTTCGCCTCAACCGTCAATCGATACACGCCGATCGGCGCCGCCGGCAACTCGAACTCTCCGTCGCCGTTCGTTGTGGCATGCAAGACGAAATCCGAGTCCGCCGCCCGCAGGGCAATTTTGGCTCCGGCAATGGGCCGGTGCTCAGGATCGTGCACCACGCCGTGCAGGGTGGCAAAGACCGTGGCCAACGCGGGAAGGGAAGTGGCCAGCAACGCCGCCCCCGCAAGAATAGAACGTCGCATCTAGGAAAGACCTCCGTACTGATTTCGCTCAAGCCAAGGAAGCAGCCACGCTCTCCAACGCGCAGAGACACAATGCCTGGCAGCATGTAGGGAATCGCTGAACAAACACCGGCGTCCACCACCACGAAACCCGGCGCTCGCGGCACTTTCGTGTTTGCCGCAAAGGCACGTTCGGCGCCGAATTCGTACCGCCGGTCTCCACAGGCTGCGGGACAGCTTTTGCTGAGCGGCGAAACGCGAAAGGGCACGACTTCTAGCCTGCCCTGAGCGAAGTCGAAGGGTGCCGTGAACACCGCAAAGTAAATGACGGGCTTTAGCCCTGCCCATGCAGCTACACATCGAGCAGCGTGATCGGAGACCGTGGCCAGAGCAGAATCTTCAGCGCAGTGTTTAGCTGAACTTCGCTCGAGGAGGTCCGCGCCCAGCATACGAGCGTGTCGGCGTCGATTCCGGCGCCGCGTAATCCGCAGGTGCAACGCGCGCCCGCGTCCTCGGCGCCGGTAGGCCCGCAACGCTGACCGTAAGCGCCGGAGCCGGCGCGGCGAACCATGCAGCCACTCCCGGATACTCCGGGCAGGTCATCGGCGCTTCGGCCATCGGCATCTTGCCCGATGCCGCGTCGCGCATCATCGCGGCCATGCGCAGCGCCATGGCGCAGTGGTGCGCCCCGTGCCACCGGCAACAGGGCGGCAGATTCGCGTCCTCGCTGTCGAAGATCACCGACAGCGGCCCCAACCCGAAGAACAGGACGAGGAAGATGGAGAAGCCGCGCCGCATCTGCCTCGATGCTAGCAGACGGCCAGCCTGGGTCGTGGACCGAGGACCGCGGACCGGGAACCGTGAACAACTGATCGCCGGCGAGTACCATCGCACAGGACCACGGTCCTCGGTCCACGGCTCACTGCCCCCTCATTTATCATCAAAGCATCGCTCGCTTTCGCCGCGCACTCCAATCCAAGGAACCTCCCGTGCCTGAAGCGCAAAACTCCGCATCGCCGCTCGACGCATCTGCCGATCACAACTCCCGCTCCGCATATCCGTTGCGTATCGCCATCTTCGGTTTCGGCACCGTGGGCAGTTCGGTGGCGCGCATCCTCGTCGAATCCAAACCGCAGGGGCTGGAGCTCACCCACATCTTCAATCGCGGCGTGGCGCGCAAGCGCGTCGATTGGGTGCCCTCGAGCGTGGTCTGGAGCGAAGACTTGGACGCAGTCCTCGCCTCGGATGTCGATGTCGTCGTCGAGCTCGCCGGCGGTCTCGATCCTGCCGGAACCTGGGTGCGCCGCGCTCTTGAAGCCGGCAAGAGCGTCGTAACCGCCAACAAAAAACTCATCGCCTTTCACGGCATCGATCTCGAGCGTTTGGCCGCGGCCGGCGGCGGCCATCTCAAGTACGGCGCTGCCGTCGCCGGCGGCATTCCCGTGATTCCCGGCCTCGAACAGGGCCTGGCTGGCGACCGCATCGAGCGTCTCGAAGGCATTCTCAACGGCACCTGCAACTTCATCCTCAGCAAAATGGAGACCGGCGCGGAATACGCGCCGGTGCTCGCCG
>Ga0326727_10026730_pt1 | contig 10668 bp, 3 predicted proteins | sample MB2enrmetagenome_FD_207643 | JGI IMG/M metagenome (GOLD analysis project Ga0326727, IMG submission 207643) | Lab enriched peat soil microbial communities from McLean, Ithaca, NY, United States - MB29MY | ecosystem: Environmental > Terrestrial > Soil > Wetlands > Peat | place: USA: New York... | reverse complement strand
AAAAAGGCCCGGCGGTTAAGCCGGGCCCCTCTGACCACTGATCACTGACAACTGATCGCTGTCGTTACTCCGCCGCCATCTCCTCGGCTTCGCCTTCCTGGCGCATCAGCTCGAGCTCGCGCTCTTCGGCTTCGCGCTCGGCGGTCACTTCCTGCTGCACGCGCTGCGCCGCCTCTTCAAGCTCGGGCGAGAGCTGCACGTTGCGGTAGTACTCGAGGCCCGTGCCCGCCGGGATCAGGCGTCCGACGATCACGTTCTCCTTGAGGCCGCGCAGGTTATCTATCGCGCCGTTGATGCTGGCTTCAGTCAGCACGCGAGTCGTCTCCTGGAAGCTGGCAGCCGAGATAAAGCTGTCAGTGGAGAGCGAGGCCTTGGTGATGCCCAGCAGCAGCGGCCTGCCGATGGCGGGACGGCCGCCGTTGGCGAGAACCTTCTCGTTCTCTTCGCGGAAGCGGAACCGGTCGACCTGCTGCTCGAGCAGGAAGCTCGTGTCGCCCACCTCGTCGATGCGCACCCAGCGCAGCATCTGCCGCACGATCACCTCGATGTGCTTGTCGCTGATGGCCACGCCTTGCAGGCGGTAGACCTCCTGGATTTCGTTCACCAGGTAAGCCTGCAGCTCTTTTTCGCCCAGCACGGCGAGAATGTCGTGCGGGTTCAGGGGGCCGTCCATCAACGGGTCGCCGGCGCGCAGGCGTTCGCCTTCCTGCACGTTGACGTGAATGCCGCGAGGCACCGCGTACTCCTTCTCGTCGCCGTTGTCGGCGGTTACGTAGATCTTGCGCTGGCCCTTGGCCACTTCGCCGAAGCGAACCACGCCGTCGATTTCGGAAATGATGGCCTTCTCTCGCGGAGTGCGGGCTTCGAAGAGCTCGACCACGCGCGGCAGACCGCCGGTGATGTCCTTGGTGCGGGTCGATTCCTTGGGAATCTTGGCCAGCACGTCGCCGGGACCGACCTCATCGCCATCCTGCACCATGAGGTGAGCGCCGCGAGGCAGCAGGTAGCGCTTGCTGCCCTTGGAGTTCTTGACCACGATGGCAGGCTGGCGCTTCTCATCGGGAGAGTCGGCGACCACCCAGCGCGAAAGGCCGGTGACTTCGTCCACTTCCTCGTTGAGCGTGATGCCTTCCTGCAGGTCCTTGAAGCTGACCGCGCCGCCGATCTCAGTGAGGATCGCGTAGGTGTACGGATCCCACTCAGCCAGCAGTTCGCCGAGCTTCACGGCCGCGCCGTCCTTGACGCGCAGGCGCGCGCCGTAAACCACCTGGTAGCGCTCCTTTTCACGGCCGCGCTCATCCACGATGGCCACTGACCCGGAGCGGTTCATGGCCACCAGCGCGCCGTCCTTGCTTTCCACGGTGTTCAGGTTGATGAAGCGCACAAAGCCGTTGTTCTTGGCGTCGAGGCGCGAGCTTTCAGACACGCGGCTGGCCGTGCCGCCCACGTGGAAGGTACGCATGGTGAGCTGCGTGCCCGGTTCGCCGATGGACTGCGCGGCGATGACGCCACAGGTTTCGCCGAGTTCGACCATGCGGCCCGAGCCCAGGTTGCGGCCGTAGCACAGCGCGCAAACGCCGCGGCGCGACTCGCAGGTGAGCACCGAGCGAATCTTCACCTTCTCAACGCCCGCGCCCTGGATAGCCGAAGCAATCTCTTCGTCGATGGGCTGGTTGACCTCGACCACCACGTTGCCGTCGTAGTCCTTGATGCGCTCGAGCGACACGCGGCCGATGATGCGGTCGCGCAGCGGCTCGATGATCTCGCCGGACTCGACAATCGAGCCCACGTAGATGCCTTCCACCGTTCCGCAGTCCTGCTCGGTCACGATCACGTCCTGCGCCACGTCGACCAGGCGGCGGGTCAGGTAGCCGGAGTCGGCGGTCTTGAGCGCCGTATCGGCTAGGCCCTTGCGCGCGCCGTGGGTCGAGATGAAGTACTCGAGCACCGTGAGGCCTTCGCGGAAATTCGAAGTGATCGGCGTCTCAATGACTTCGCCCGAAGGCTTGGCCATCAGTCCGCGCATGCCGCTGAGCTGGCGGATCTGCTGCTTGGAACCGCGGGCGCCGGAGTCGGCCATGATGTAGATCGGGTTCATGGCGCCTTCTTCGTCGGCCCGTTTCATGTTGCCAAACATCTCGTCGGCCACCTTATCCGTGACGGAAGACCACATCTGGATGACCTTGTTGGAGCGCTCGCCGTTGGTGATGGCGCCGTCCATGTATTGCTTCTGGACCTCGATCACCTTCTTGTCGGCTTCGTCGACCACGGTGTACTTCGAATCGGGAATGACCATGTCGTCAAGACCGACGGAGAGGCCCGAGCGCGTGGCGTACTGGAAGCCCAGTGACTTGATGCGGTCGAGCATGCCCACCGTGACTTCGAGGCCGAGGTTCTGGTTGCAGTAGTTCACCAGCTGGCCGATGCCCTTCTTCTTGAGCAGGCCGTTGATGAACGGCATGCCCGCGGGAAGCGCGTCGTTCAGAATGACGCGGCCCACCGTGGTCGAGATGTACTCCTTGTTGAAGTCCACCGGCTCGGTGTGCAGCAGGTCCTGATCGTCGTAAGCCGTGGTCATATCGAGCACCTTGCCCGTGTAGCGAAGGCGGATGGGCGAAAGCGTCTCGATCTCCCTGGCTTCAAGAGCCATCAGGACTTCTTCGACGTTGGCAAACACGCGGCCTTCGCCCCGCCCGCCCTTCTTGGCCTTGGTCAGGTAGTAGAGGCCGAGAACCATGTCCTGCGTGGGCACGGTGATGGGCTGGCCGGAGGCCGGCGAAAGAATGTTGTGCGAGGCCAGCATCAGCACGCTGGCTTCAATCTGCGCCTCAGGCGAGAGCGGAATGTGCACGGCCATCTGGTCGCCGTCGAAGTCGGCGTTGAAGGCCGTGCAGACCAGCGGGTGAATCTTGATGGCCTTGCCCTCGACCAGCACCGGTTCAAAGGCCTGAATGCCCAGGCGGTGCAGCGTTGGGGCGCGGTTGAGCAGCACCGGATGGTCCTTGATGACCTCTTCAAGGATGTCCCACACCACCGGCTCCTGCATCTCCACCATTTCCTTGGCCTGCTTGATGGTGGTGCACTGGCCGGTCTGCTCCAGGCGGTGATAGATGAACGGCTTGAAGAGTTCGAGCGCCATCTTCTTGGGCAAACCGCACTGGTGCAGTTTGAGCTCGGGGCCTACGACAATAACCGAACGGCCGGAGTAGTCGACGCGCTTGCCGAGCAGGTTCTGGCGGAATCGGCCCTGCTTGCCCTTGAGCGTGTCAGAGAGCGACTTGAGCGGGCGGTTGTTGGCGCCGCGCAACACGCGGCCGCGGCGGCCGTTGTCGAACAGGGCGTCCACGGCCTCCTGCAGCATGCGCTTTTCGTTTCGCACGATCACTTCCGGCGCGTGCAGGTCCATCAGCTTCTTCAACCGGTTGTTGCGGTTGATCACGCGGCGATAGAGATCGTTGAGATCGGACGTGGCGAAGCGGCCGCCATCGAGCGGCACCAGCGGGCGCAGCTCTGGAGGAATGACCGGCAGCACGTCGAGAATCATCCACTGCGGCTTGTTGCTCGACTTGCGGAAGGCCTCGACCACCTTGAGCCGCTTGGCGTACTTGAGCTTCTTCTGCGCCGAGGCTTCGTTCTTCATGCGCTCGCGCAGCTCCATCCCCAATTCGTCGACGTTGACGCGCTTGAGCAGCTCCTTGATGGCTTCAGCGCCCATCATGGCCTTGAAGCCGGAGGGGCGGAACTGCTGATCGAGCTCGCGGAAGCGGGTCTCGTCCTTGATGATCTCGCGCTCGCGCACCGGCGCGTCGCCGGGATCCACTACAACATAAGACTCGAAGTAGAGGATGCTCTCCAAGTCGCGCAGAGAGATATCGAGCAGGTGGCCGATACGCGAAGGCAGGCCCTTGAAGAACCACACGTGCGAGCAGGGCGAAGCCAGCTCGATGTGGCCCATGCGCTCGCGGCGCACCTTGCTCACGGTTACTTCAACGCCGCACTTGTCGCAGATCACGCCGCGGTGCTTCATGCGCTTGTACTTGCCGCACAGGCACTCCCAGTCAGTGACCGGGCCAAAGATGCGGGCGCAGAACAGGCCGTCGCGTTCCGGCTTGAAGGTGCGGTAGTTGATGGTCTCAGGCTTGGTAACCTCGCCATGCGACCAACTCCGGATCTTCTCGGGCGAAGCCAGCATGATGCGAATGGCGTCGAAGTCTGTAATCGGGCTGGTAAGCTCAAACGGGTTCGAACGGAACAAGGCGACCCTCCCAGGCGGCTATTTGCCGCCACTGTGTTTCCCGGGATTCTTTACTGGATCCTTCCTTCCCGGGCAGCGGTGTTTGCCGCTGTTAGGAAGGACCCGAAAATCAGCTTTCAGCTATTGGCCTTTAGCTTTTAGCTTTCCCTGCTCGCCGAAGCCGCATCAGCAAACCGCGGCACCATCGAGCTAAGAGCTAACAGCTAGAAGCTGCTTTTAGTCCGCCACCGCCGCCACTTCAGGCGCCGGCAGCTTCTTCTGTATGTCGGCGCGCTTGATCAGCTCCACGTCGAGGCAGAGCGACTGCAGCTCGCGGATGAGCACGTTGAACGATTCGGGCACGCCCGGCTCGATCGCCGCTTCGCCCTTGACGATGGCCTCGTAGATCTTGGTGCGGCCGTAGACGTCGTCGGACTTGGCGGTGAGCAGCTCCTGCAGGATGTATGCGGCGCCGTAGGCTTCCAGCGCCCAGACCTCCATTTCGCCGAAGCGCTGGCCGCCGAACTGCGCCTTGCCGCCCAGCGGCTGCTGCGTAATCAGCGAGTACGGCCCGATGGAACGCGCGTGGATCTTGTCGTCGACCAGGTGCGAGAGCTTGAGCATGTAGATGTAGCCAACCGTCACCGGCTGCTCGAACTGCTCGCCCGTCATGCCGTCGTAGAGCATGGTCTTGCCCGACGAAGGCAGGCCCGCCGACGCCAGCAGCGCCTTGATCTCGCTCTCCTGCGCGCCGTCGAACACGTTGGTGCCGAACCAGATGCCCTTCTCCATTCCGCGCGTCACGCGAATCAGCATCTCGTCATCGAGCTCGAGCAACTGGCGCAGGGCCGCGGTGCCGGCGAACTCCTTCTTCACTTCCTCGCGGACGAAGTTGGCGTCGCTGTTACCCTTGACCAGCGCGGCGATCTTTTTGCCCAGCCCCGCGGCGGCCCAGCCAAGGTGGGTTTCAAGAATCTGGCCCACGTTCATACGGCTGGGCACGCCCAGCGGGTTGAGCACGATCTCAACCGGTGTGCCGTCGGGCAGGTACGGCATGTCTTCCTCGGGAAGAATGCGCGCGATCACGCCCTTGTTGCCGTGGCGGCCGGCCATCTTGTCGCCCACGCTCAGCTTGCGCTTCATGGCGACGTACACCTTCACCAGCTTGATGACGCCCGGCGGCAGCTCATCGCCCTTCTGCAGCTTGGCCACCTTCTCATTGGTGATCTTGCGCAGAACTTCGATCTGGCGCGAGGTCATCTCCTCGATCTCGTCGATCTGCTCGTTCACCCGCGGATCCTTGTCGGCATAACGAATTCTCTTGAGGTTCTTGGTCGAGATCCTCTCGATGGTGTCGCGGTCCAGAATCGCGCCCTTGGTCAACAACCTCTTATTGGTCCGCTCATCGTGCAGGTCGGCGAGAACTTCCTTGCCGCCCAGGATCGCTTCGAGACGCTTCAAACGCTCGTCGGTCAGAATGCGGATCTCGTCGCCCAGGTTCTTCTCGAGCTTGGCCACGTATTCGGCTTCGATCTGCTTGGCGCGCTCGTCCTTCTCCTGGCCTTTGCGGCTGAAGATGCGCACGTCAACCACCGTGCCCTCGATGCCCGGAGGGCAGGTGAGCGAAGCGTCGCGTACGTCGCCCGCCTTTTCGCCGAAGATCGCGCGCAGCAGTTTTTCCTCGGGAGTAAGCTGTGTTTCTCCCTTAGGAGTGACTTTGCCGACCAGGATGTCGCCGTGGCCGATCTGCGCGCCGATGCGGATGACGCCGCTCTCGTCCAGATCGCGCAGCGCATGCTCTGAAACGTTGGGAATGTCGCGCGTAATCTCTTCCGGTCCCAGCTTGGTATCGCGCGCCTCGATCTCGAACTCCTCGATGTGCACGCTGGTGTAGTAGTCATCCTTCACCAGCCTCTCGCTGATCAGGATGGCGTCCTCGAAGTTGTAGCCGCGCCAGGGCATGAAGGCCACCAGCACGTTGCGGCCGAGAGCGAGCTCGCCGTGTTCGGTGCAGGGGCCGTCGGCAATCACCTGGCCCTTGAGCACCCGGTCGCCCTCGCGAACCACCGGCTTCTGGTTGATGCAGGTGTTCTGGTTCGAGCGCTTGAACTTGATGAGCTGGTAGATGTCCGATCCCACTTCGCGCGAGAGCTGCGTGGGGTGGTGTTCACCCTCCACGCGCACGATAATGCGCTCGGAGTCGACCGAGTCGACGATGCCGTTGCGCTTGGCCAGGATTACGGCGCCCGAGTCGCGCGCGGTCACGCCTTCCATGCCCGTGCCCACCAGCGGAGCCTCGGCAACCAGCAGCGGAACCGACTGGCGCTGCATATTTGCGCCCATCAATGCGCGGTTGGCGTCGTCGTGCTCGAGGAACGGCACCAGCGAAGCGGCTACCGAAACCAGCTGCTTCGGCGAGACGTCGATGTAGTCCACTTCGGCGCGGTTCACCAGCACAAAGTTGCCCTGGCGGCGCGCGTTTACCAGATCCTCGGTAATCTCGCCCTTGTCGTTGAACTCGATGTTGGCCTGCGCGATGGTGTGCTTGTCTTCTTCCCACGCCGACAGGTAGAAGCTGTACGGAATGGAGTCGATGGCGCGCTTGCCGGCCTTTTTGAGCTGGGCGTTGAGGCGAATCCACTCTTCCTTCTCAATGTGGTCGCCCACGCGCAAACCGCTTTCACCCGCGTTCACGATCTCAACGTAGTCGAGAATCCGCGAGTCCTTCACCTTGCGGTAAGGCGACTCGATGAAGCCGTACTCGTTGATGCGCGCAAAGCACGAGAGCGAGCTGATGAGGCCGATATTCGGGCCTTCAGGCGTCTCGATGGGGCAGATGCGGCCGTAGTGCGTGGGGTGCACGTCGCGGACTTCGAATCCGGCGCGCTCGCGGCTCAGGCCGCCCGGTCCCAGAGCCGACAGCCGCCGCTTGTGCGTGATCTCCGACAGCGGATTGGTCTGGTCCATGAACTGCGAGAGCTGCGAAGACCCGAAGAACTCGCGGATGGCCGCCATCACCGGCTTGGCGTTGATGAGGTCGTGCGGCATGGCCGTGTTCAGCTCCTGGTACACGCTCATCTTTTCCTTGATGGCGCGTTCCATGCGCACCAGGCCGATGCGGAACTGGTTTTCCATCAGCTCGCCCACCGCGCGCACGCGGCGGTTGCCCAGGTGGTCGATGTCGTCCACCATGCCGATGTTCTTGCGCAGCTTGAGCAGGTAACGGATGGTCGCGTAGAAGTCCTCGGGCGTCAGCGTGCGGTGATCGAGCGCGGTGGCGTCCTGGCTCTCGTAAAGCTTGATGTTGAACTTCAGGCGGCCTACGCGCGAAAAGTCGTACTTGCGCGGATCGAAGAACATGCCTTCGAAGAGCGCGGTCGCCGTGTCGAGCGTGGGCGGATCGCCCGGGCGCAGCTTGCGGTAAATCTCGATGAGCGCTTCTTCAGGCTTGTGCACCGAGTCGCGCTTGAGCGTGTTGGTGATGATGTTGCCCACGTCGTCGCGGTCGGGAAAGAAGACTTCGAAGCTGGCCGCATTCGAGGCCATGATCTTGTGCAGACGATCGGCCGTCAGCTCCACGTTGGCCTCGACAATCACCTCGCCGCTTTCGGTGTCCACCACATCGGATGCGGTCAGCGCGCCATCGAGCTCGGCGGCTTCAACCTCAACCTTGTCGATTGCGGCGGCGCGCAGCGCCTTGAGCGCGTGCGGCGTGATCTTGCGGCCGGAGTGAGCAATCTCTTCGCCGTTGTGCAGCACCCCATGGGCAGGCTTGGCGCCGAGCAGGTGGGTGCTCGTGCCGGCCTCCTGCGGAACGGTCCAGTAAAGCTTGCTGTCGGCCACACGGATGCGATCGACCGTGTAGAAGGTCTTGAGAATTTCTTCGTCGCTGCGCAGACCGAGCGCGCGCAGGAAGATCGTTCCCAGGAACTTGCGCTTGCGGTCGATGCGTACGTAGAGCGTGTTCTTCTGGTCGAATTCGAATTCAACCCACGAACCGCGGTAGGGGATGATCTTGCCCAGGAAGTAGGTGCGGTTGTTGGCCGTCTCAAAGAACACGCCGGGCGAGCGGTGCAGTTGCGAGACGATGACACGCTCGGTGCCGTTCACGATGAACGTGCCGTTGGGCGTCATCAGCGGAATATCGCCGAAGAAGACTTCCTGCTCCTTGATGTCGCGGATGGTCTTGTTGCCGGTCTCGGCATCCTTGTCGTAGATGGTGAGGCGCACCGTAACCTTCAGCGGGGCCGAGAAGGTCATGCCGCGCTCTTCGCACTCCTGCTGGTCGTACTTGAGCTGCAGGCTCACCGGGTCGCCGCACTTGTTGCAGAAGTCGGGCATGTTCTTGTTGTAGGTGCCGCACTTCTGACAGAGAACGTCGCCGGGCAGGAACGGATCGGTAATCACCATCGCTCCGCAGTGCACGCAGGCGGTGCGCAGGTGATGCAGCCCCTTCAGGTGTCCGCACTTGCACTCCCAGTTGCCGATCGAGTAATCGACAAAGTCGAGCTGCGAGATGCCGCGGAAGTCGGTAATGGGGAATACCGAGACGAAGACCGACTGCAGGCCCGAGTCGTCGCGCTCGTTGGGCAGTTTGTCCATCTGCAGAAAGCGCTCGTAGCTGCGCCGCTGCACTTCAATCAGGTTGGGAATCTGGGTTGCGGTGGGAATTTTTGAAAAATCGAGCCGGCTGCGAATCGCGCGCTTCTCGTTAGACATGATCACTCCTGAGCCTCGTCGCTCCGGCGCGCCAGGTTGCGTGCCGGGCCGGCGCCCGAGTCCCTGGGGCGCCGGCAGATTGCTTTCTTCCGTCGAAAACCGGACGAACCAGCCTCAGATCTTGAGGCTTCGGTCATCGCATGCGGGCCGGTTTGCCTGGTCGCGCCAAACCTGTCCCGCTTTGAACCCTGGTCAGGGGTTAATTGAGAACCGCGTTAAAAACGCGTGGAGGGCATTGCCGTCCATCGGGTTGTTAGGCTAGACTGCGCTCAATTGGTAAAGCGTGAGTAGCGGCAGATCCGGATTTCCGGAAAAAACCGCAACGGGTGGTTGTGTGCGCAGGGCGCGTGGGAGGTCAAAATACCTCTGTCCGGGGGGAAAAATTCCCATTCAGACACGAAAAGCCCGCGAGGACGCAATACCTCACGAGCGTGGCTTAACGCCAGTGCTCCCATCCGAATTCTGTTGCCCTGTTCTCGCCGATCCCAATCTTCGCTTCTGCCGCTCGCTCGCCAGCCGCTCAACCCCGGTCAACGTGTTTGCCCGCCTGACCTCGAAGCAAACCATTGACCTTAAATCACTTAACAACCAATTATGCCTGCGCGACCCAAAGCCTCTCCTGCTGTTTGAGTGCGCGAAAGCCTGACATTACCGCATGTGTCACGAATGAGCGCGCCAAATGCCTGGCTCAATACTGTGGAATACCGGTATGAGCCGGAAAGACGCGCAACCTTTATGGTAGCGCGTCCCGGACATCCTTGCAAGTGGCGGGCCGTTTACTTGATCTCGACGGTGGCCACGCCTTCGAACTTCTTCCTGATGGCCTCGGCCTCTTCCTTGGTCGCGTTCTCCTTCAACGCCTTCGGAGCACCATCGACCAGGTCCTTGGCTTCCTTCAGACCCAGCGAGGTGACTTCGCGTACAGCCTTGATGGTGTTGATTTTATTGGCGCCGGTATCCTTGAGGATGACCTGGAACTCGGTCTTCTCCTCAACCACCGGAGCAGCCGCGCCAGCGCCGCCGCCCGCCACAACCACCGGAGCAGCCGCCGCGGCCGAAACGCCAAGACGCTCCTCCAGCTTCTTCACGAGAGCCGCTGCTTCCAGCAGGCTCAAAGAGACAATCTGTTCTTCCAACTGTGCAAGATCCGCCATTTTCTTCTCCCAATCAAAATCCGATTTGAATTCCTCTTACCCCGGCTGACCGTCAAATCAGAAAGTTTCCGATGCGCCAGACATGCGCCCTTTCAGATTGAAGTGCAGCCAAAACCCTAAAAGCAGCTATCAGCTCTCAGCCGTCAGCCATCAGCTTTTTCTGTGCTAATTCAATCCGTATCGCCTCACGCACAATAAAGCTGAAAGCTGAGAGCTGAAGGCTGACAGCTTCCGCGGCTACGCGGCCGCAAACTTTTCCTTCTCCACGCCCTGGCCGATCACCACCGCAAGATCGCGGCCCGCGGCGTTGAGTACCGTAACCAGCCGCTGCGCCGGGGCATTGATGAGGAAGAGCAGCTTGGCAAAGATCTCTTCCTTGCCCGGCATGGTGGCCAGCGCCTTGATTTCTTCCGCGTTCAGCAGCTTGCCGTCAACAATGGCCAGCTTGAACTGGAACTCTGCAGCATTCTCGCCGGCCCACTTGGCAAACACCTTGGCCAGCGCCACGGGATCGCCCGCGGTAAACGCCACCGAGTTCACGCCCTTCAGGCCCTTGAGCGC
>Ga0326727_10026729_pt1 | contig 10668 bp, 8 predicted proteins | sample MB2enrmetagenome_FD_207643 | JGI IMG/M metagenome (GOLD analysis project Ga0326727, IMG submission 207643) | Lab enriched peat soil microbial communities from McLean, Ithaca, NY, United States - MB29MY | ecosystem: Environmental > Terrestrial > Soil > Wetlands > Peat | place: USA: New York... | reverse complement strand
AAGAAGACTTGGTGGACCCGACAGACGCTAATGGCCCCTTAAGCTGGCTTCCGCGTCATCCCTCACGGCGTCCCCCAGCTTCGCAGCAGCGCGATGTCGCTTCGATAGGTCAACGATGAACCGGCGCCCATCCGCAGCGCTAAATCGTCGACGGCGGCGTACGCGTTGGTGCGCGCTTCGGGTAGCGTTTCGCCGAGCGCCGTCACCGTTAAGACACGGCCGCCGCGGGAGTCGACGGTGCCGCTTTCGTTGAGCGTCGAGGCGCCCCAGAAGGCAGCCTTGCCTTCGCCCAACTCGACGTCTGCGGGCAAGCCCGCGAGCGGCGTGCTGCTACGCGGATAGTCGGCGGTCGCGAGCACGACGCCGACGCAGGCTTCGGTTGCGAGTTCGGCCGCGTCCGGTTCGAGCGCGCCGTTGGCGGCGCTCGCGAGCAGGCGCGCGAAATCGCCGCGCACGCGCGGCATCATCACCTGCGTCTCCGGATCGCCGAAGCGCACGTTGAACTCGATGACCGACGGACCTTTGGCCGTCCACATCAAGCCGCAATACAGCACGCCGATATACCGTTCGCCGTCTTCGCCGAGGCCGCGGGCGACGTTATCGAGCACGCGCTGACCGACCGTAGCGAGAAAGTCGTCGGGGAAGCCGGACGGGGGCGAATACGCGCCCATGCCCCCGGTATTGGGCCCCGTGTCGCCATCGCCGGCGCGTTTGTAATCGCAGGCCGAGCAGAACGGCACGAACCGCTTGCCGTCGCCGATCGCGAAGACGCTGATCTCGCGGCCTTCGAGCTTCTCCTCGAGCAGCACGTCGGTGCCGCCGCCGGGCACGCCGCCTTTTCCGTACCAGTCGCGTAGGACCGCCAGCGCGCTGGCGGGATCGGGCGTGACGATCACGCCCTTGCCCGCGGCCAAGCCGTCGGCCTTGACCACGCAGCCGCCGCTCCAATCCCCGAGCGCGCGTTCGGCGTTCGCCAGCGAGCGCACGACCTGCGCGCGCGCCGTCGGAATGCCGTGGCGCTCCATGAAGCGCTTCGCAAAGATCTTGCTCGACTCGAGCCTGCCCGCCGCGCGGCTCGGCCCGAACGTCGCAATGCCCGCATCGCGCAGTTTATCGGCAACGCCCGCCGCAATCGCCGTCTCGGGCCCGATCACCGCGAGATCGATGCCGACCTCTTTGGCGCGCGCGGCGAGCGCCTTGCCTTCGGTCGCGCCGATCTTCCAGTTCTCGCCGCGTTTCGCCGTGCCGGCGTTCCCCGGCGCCGAAAACAGCGCGCTGCACGACGGCGAGCGCGCGAGCGCCCAGGCCAGCGCGTCTTCACGCGCGCCGTTGCCCACGACCAGGATCTTCACGGCCGCATCTTCATTCCCACTCGACGGTGGCCGGCGGCTTCGAGGTGATGTCGTAAGCCACTCGATTCACGCCGGGGACTTCGTTGACGATGCGCGTGCTGATCCGTTCGAGCAACTCGTGCGGCAAGCGCGACCAGTCCGCGGTCATGCCGTCTTCACTCGAAATAGCGCGCACGGCGACCAGGTTTGCGTAGGTCCGGCCGTCGCCCATCACGCCGACGCTCTGCAGCGGCGTCAGCACCGCGAAGTACTGCCACGGTTTGCGCGCCAGCGGGGCCGCCTCGATTTCGCCGGTCACGATCGCGTCGGCCGCGCGCACCGTTTCCAGCCGCGCGGCGGTCACTTCGCCCAGCACGCGCACCGCCAGGCCCGGACCCGGGAACGGCTGGCGCTCCACGATGGCCTCGGGCAGCCCGAGGACGCGACCCGCTTCGCGCACTTCGTCCTTGAAGAGTTTGCGCAGCGGCTCGATCAGCTTGAGATTCATCGTCTCCGGCAAGCCGCCGACGTTGTGATGCGACTTGATCTTGTGGCCGGATTTCGAATCGGGCGTCTTCGACTCGATCACGTCCGGATAGAGGGTGCCCTGCACGAGCCACTCCACGTCGGGCAGTTTGTTCGCTTCCTCTTCGAAGATCGCGATGAACTCGTGGCCGATGCGGATGCGCTTCTCCTCGGGATCGATCACGCCGGCAAGGCGCTCGAGAAAACGCTCGCGCGCGTCGATCCTGATCACGTTGAGGTGCAGCACGTTGCGAAACGCGGCGAGCACGGCGTCGCCTTCGCCTTTGCGCAGCAAGCCGGTGTCGACGAAGATGCAGGTCAGCCGTTCGCCGATGGCTCGCGCCACGAGCGTCGCCGCAACCGCGGAATCGACGCCGCCCGAAAGCGCGCAGATGACGCGGCCGTCGCCGACCAGCGCGCGGATCTCTTCGATCGAACGGTCGACGAACGATTCCATCTGCCAGCCGGAGGCGATGCCCGCGACCGTATGTAGAAAGTTCGAGATGACGGCCTTGCCCGCGTCGGTGTGCACGACTTCGGGATGGAACTGCACGCCGTAGATGCGCCGCGCGTCGTCGCCCATGGCCGCCACGGGACAGGCGGGCGTGCGCGCCAGCGTCGCGAACCCCGGCGGCGGTTGACTGACGGTATCGCCGTGCGACATCCAGGCGCGGGTGAAATCGTCGACGCCCGCCGTGAGCGGCGAGCGCGTCAGCATTTCCAGCGTCGCGGGACCGAACTCGCGATGCGTCGAGCGCACCAGCGTTCCGCCCAAGTCGCGCGCGATCAACTGCTGACCGTAGCAGATGCCCAGAATCGGCACGCCCGCGTCGTAGATCGCCGGATCGACCGCGAGCGCGTCGTCTTCGAGCGTGCTCTCGGGGCCGCCGGTCAGGATGATCGCGGCCGGATCGCGTTCGGCGATCGTGGACCAGGGTGCGTCGTGCGGCAGAATTTCGGAGTAGACGCCGGCCTCGCGCGCGCGCCGCGCGATCAACTGGCTGTACTGCGCGCCGAAATCGAGGATCACCACGGTTGCCGCCATCGTGGGCCGTTCTTCCGCAAGCAACGCCTTCGCTCCGCCGCGCGCGTTCACGTCACGATCTCGGCCAGCCGCCCGGCGTCGCGGGCCATCACGACTTCCATCGCAATGCGCTCGCCCACCGACACGTCGCGGCCCCAGCGATAGGCGCTGTAGGGCGTGTAGCGCGTCCCCGGCGAGCCCGGGATGCGCAGCGACACGTCGTAGACCACGAAGGCCTTGGGCGGCCCGGCGACGATCACGCACTGCAGCGCGAACGGCCCGACCGCACCCGGCGGATCGGCCTCGCGCGCGGCGCGCACGAAGCGTTCGCCCATCGCGAAAGCCTGCTCCAACATGGATTCGGTCAAGGTGGTGGCGATGTGACCCGCTTCTTCCATCTTCACCGGCACGGCCGCGGCCGCTTCGAGTTGTCCCGGCGGGAGCGAGCGGAGGCCGTCGAGGTTGGTCTGGCGGCGCGTGTCGGTGCCGAGCAATTCGAGTTCGTCGAGCACCGGCGAATAGAAGAAATTGAGGTTGACCGTCGGCCCGAGCGCGTACTCCTCGATGCGCGCCGCGCGCAGACCCTCGGCGTCGACGATGCCCGCGGCGAGCAGCCGTTGCGCCTGCGCTTCGTACTCCGCCGGCGACGAGCAGAGAAAGAACGCCCGCTCGAAGCCGACCACGGCGTGCTGGGCCTTGACCATCACCAACCGGTCGATCTCGGCCGGCGAGGCGAAGCTGCGCGGATGGCGGATGCCGGCGCGCGCCAGCAGCGCGTACTGGTTGTCGGCCTCGTCACGCTCCTCGGCGCGCAGCAGGCGGCGGTTGCCGAACATCGGCACCAGCATGCCCGACTCGATCTCGTCGTACGAGTAGCGCTGGTGCAGATACACTTCGAACGAGCGGTTGGGCACGAAGATCGCGTTCTCGTCGAGGAGCCGTTGCTGCACGTCCGGGCGCAGAATGTCGGCAAACGCCTCCAGTTCGACCGTAGCATCGACGCAGCCGCGCGGCGGGTCTTCGCGACGCGCGTAGTAACGTGCGTAGGTCTGTTCGCGGCCTTTGGCCGTGACGATCAGGCTGCGCAGACCGCAGGCGCGCGCGCCCGCGGCCACGTCGAGCGCCGAGTGACTGCCGACCGAACACATGGCAAGACGACGCGAGTCGTAACGCGCGAGCGCAGCCGCGATGCGAGGCTCCAACACCGTTGCGTCTACGACGCCGCCAGTTCGAGCGCCTGGGGCGAGCCGGCGTACTCGACGAGCAATAGCGAGCGAATCCTCTCCGCTTCGCTCTTGGTCTGCGTCGAACCGACGCGTATCAGGAGATGATAGAGGTCGAGGAGGTGGCGCGCCATCGTCGGGTCGTGCGGATATTGGTGCTGCCAGTCGACCACGGCGTCGTCGACCCACAGCGCGTCCTCCGACATCCGGTCGCCCCAACCGGCGTCGAGGTACTTGTTGATGCGGATCAGTTCGTTGCGCACGCCCAGCGGCGAGAGCTTGGTGTGGCCGAAATACTCGTCGGCCGGCGCCGTCCGCGTCAGGCGCAGGCTATGCGGGATGGCGTGCACCGCCCCGATGATCTGCAGCCGCGGGTCGTGCTTGCGCCGCTCCTCGACGCTTTGCGCCGCGGCCAGGTCGGCAGGGTCGACGGCCGTTCCGGCGTCGAGCACCTGTTTGACCAGCCCGAACATCTCGCCGCTCTCGGGATCGGGCACGCGTTCGAGCGGCAACGCCGGATCTGCGGCGTGCCGAACGAGGGCGCTGCGGTAGCGCGCGTCCTTGGTCAGATTGTAGGCGCGTACGTCGGCCACGATCACCTCGACCAGCGCGTCGGGATCGCGATCGAACGCCGCCGCGAGCGCCTGCGCGTCGCTCTCGGCTTGCGCGGCCAGGGCGCGGGGGTCGGCGTCGGCCGCATCGAGCCGCGCCAGCAACGCCTTGCCCGCCGCGGCCGCGTCGGCGTCGCCGTGCGCCTCGGCCCACACCGCCGCCGAGCGGACGTACCAGGCCGCCGCGTTGTCGTCGATCAACGGGTTGTAGTGCAGCCGCGTCGCGATGCGCACGGTGAGCAGGAGGAGTTCGGCGTTCTGCGGGTCGTCGGGGCGAAACAGCGCGTACGAACGGCCCGCGTCGAGTACGGCCGCCTCGTAGTAGCGCTCGCTCTCGAAGGGCCAGCCCTTGGCCGACCCTTCGTCGTAGGCACGCTTCATCGTCGCGTAGAGCGCGGCGGGGTCGGTTTCGATCGCGGCGTTCGCGCCGCCCGGCCCGAGGATGGCGGCGCAGAACGCGCCGGCGAGCGTTAGGAGCCTGAAGCCTCGGCTACTGAATGCCGTCATCCAAAACGGCTTGGAGCGAGTTGGAAAGCAGCGCATTCTTGATCTCGCGCGCGATCCGCCGGCCGGTCGACATCGGCTCGCTGTAATTCAGATACGAGTACGGCGAACCGTCGATGAACAGGTTGGTGCCCGCCACGATGCGCGCCGACACTTCCATGATGTAGAATTGCGCGTCGGGCGTGATGATCGTCTCGATGCAGAACGCGCCGAAAAGGCCCTTGGGCGGACATATCTCCTGGCTGACCCGCACCAAGTCTTCGCCCATACGGTACGCCTCGGCCAACATCGACTCGCGCAACGACAGCGGCGAGTTTCCGATCACAACGTAGCTCGGACTCACGTCCATGCCTTCTTGCGCCGCCGCGGGAATGCGGCCGAGCGAATCGACGTTGGTCTCGTAGCGCCGGTCCATGCTCATGATCTCGAGCTTGCCGGTCAGCGGCGAGTAGAAGTAGTGGATGTAGAACGGCACCCCGATGATGTACTCTTGCAGGATGTAGTTCTGCCGGGCGAGTTCGCCCGCGCGCCGCTCGAAATCGGCCGCGTCGCGCACGAACATGTAGCCCTTGCCGCCCTGCGCCCCGTAGAGTTTGACGATCACCGGCCGGTCGATCTCGGCCCCGGTCTTGAACTGACGCGGCACCTTGAGCCCGGCCCGGGTGAGCCAAATACGTTGCATCTCGCGGCTCGCTTCCCAATCGAGCACCGCCTTGTTGCCGAAGTAGGGCACGCGCATGCGCTTGTGCTCTTCGAGCGAGAGGTAGGCCACGAAGGAACCGTGCGGCACGATGATGATCTTGCGCTTCTCCAACTCGGGGACGAGGCCCATGAAGTCCTCGTACCGGTCGATCGAGATCACCTCGTCGACGAAGTTGAACGAACGGTACAGCCGTTCGGTCTCCTTGTTGGCGATGGCCAGCGTCTTGAAGCCCTCGTCGCGCGCGCCCTTGAGAATCTGCAGGGCGGAGTGCGAGCCGAGCGTGGCGATCGTGTAGAAATCGCTCTCGTGTTGTTGCGCCGGAGTGGGGAGCAGTTCTGGTGCGATCATGATGTTGTTGCCACCTGAAACGCAGGATTGCAGAGCAACGTTTCGGCGGCCTTGGCGACCGCCTCGCCCGAGGCGGGCGCGCCGGACTCGTCGTCGAGGCGCCAGACCGTGAACCGTTCGATTCCGCGCACGCCGGGCAGCGTTCGGCCTGCGATGCGCACCTGCCCTTCGCGCGGAGCGCCTTCGTGCGCGATCTCATGGACCCAGACTTCGCCCGCTTCGGGCGCGGCGGCGCGCTCGCGCAGCACGTGCTTGTTCGGGTTGAAGAGCGGCTCGATGCGGCGCACCGCGTCGAGCAAGGCCGGCCCTTCCCCCTCGGGACCGACGTCGAAGCGGTACAGATCGGCCCGGCTCACGCCGATTCCGGGCAACCCGAGGCGGCGCAGCGTCGAGGCCGCCGTCTCGGCCTCGTTATCGGGGATCGTCAGCGCAATCTCGATGCAGCGGATCACGATTCGCCCTCCAGAGCGCGGGCCAGCCCGCGGAAGAGTTCGATCCCACCCGAAGGCGCCAGCATCGCCGGCGTGTCGCCGCGCGCCGCCTCCCGCGCCGGACCCGAATGCATGAAGGTCCAGGCGTCGCGTTCGGGGTGCGGCATCAAGGCCAACACGTTTCCGCGCTCGTTGATCAGGCCGGCTGCGCCGAGCGCCGACCCGTTGGGAATCGCTTCGGGCAACGCGTTGCCGTTGGCGTCGCAGTAGACGAAAGCCAGCCGCGACTCTCGACCGATCCGCTCCAAGACGGCGTCGGTGGCCGCCAAGCGGCCCTCGCCATGCGAGGCCCAGGCGGGCAGGAAAGCGTGCGCTTCGAAGCTCGCGGTGAAGACGCAATTCGCGGGCGGCAATGCGAGCTTGATCCACACGTGCGTCGACCGATACTTGCCCAGCGGCGCGTTGCGCGCGAAGGCGGCTTGCGGCCGATCGGTATGGCCGTCGAGTGCGGGAACGAGGCCGGCCTCGAGCAGCACCTGGGCGCCGTTGCAGATGCCGAGCACGGGCTTGCCTGCCGCCGCGGCTTCGCGCACCGGCTGCATGAGCCGATCGTGCGCCGCGATCGCGCCGGCGCGCACCCGGTCTTCGTACGCGAAGCCGCCGGGGACGACGTACGCGTCGAAGGCGCTCGCGCGCGCGAGATCCCAACTCCAATGCACGAGGTCGGCTTGCAGCCCCGCGGCCACGCACGCGCGCTGCGTCTCCTCCTCGCTGTTGGTTCCCGGAAAGACGACGATGCCGACGCGCTTGCTCATTGTGGCACCTCGTCGTAGAAATCGCGCAGCGGCGTCGACCACGCGTGTTCGAGTTCGCGCAGCGACGCGTCGAGGACGTCGGCCACGCGCAAGCGCGGTTCGTGGAGCGTCGCGCCCAAACGTTCGCAGACCGCGCCGTGGGTCGCGCAGAGCGCGGCCAAGGCGTCGGGGTCGGCCGTCTCCACGATCGTGCCGGCCGGCTCGCCGAAGGCTTCCTGCAGCGACGGCACGGCGTCGATCTCGGCCCCGATGCGCGTGCCGCTCGCAAACGACATCTCGGCCAGCGCGGCCAGCGTGCCGCCGTCGGAAACGTCGTGCGCGGCGAGCAGCAAACCCGCTTCGTGCGCGGCCAAGAGCGCGGCGATCTCGGCCCGCAACGCTGCGTAATCGGGCGGCGCCAGCGGACCCGGCGGAAGCGTGGTGAACTCGGAGGCGACCGAGCCGCCGAAATAGCGCGAGACCGTGCCGACCCGGAAGAGCGCGGAACCGACGCGCTTGAAGCCCGGCGTCGCACTGCGCGACACGTCGGCCAGCGTGCCGACGCACGCCACGATCGGCGACGGCGGAATCGCCGCGCCGTTTGCGCTCTGGTTGTAGAGGCTGACGTTGCCCGAAACGAACGGGACGGCGAGTTCTTTGGCCGCGCGCGCGATGCCCTCGACGCCCGCGACGAACTCGCCCATCTGCTCGGGCACCTCGGGGTTGCCGTAATTCAAGCAGTCGGTGAGGCCGGCGGGCCGAGCGCCGACGGCGACCACGTTACGCACCGCTTCCACCACCGCGAGTTCGGCGGCGATTCCCGGGTCGACGCGCGCGTAGCGCGGATTGCCCGCGACGCCCAGCGCAACCGCCAAGGGCGCGCCGGGAATCGGCACGATCACGCCCGCGTCGGCGTAGCCGCACGGAATCGACGTCGTTCCGCGCACGACCGAGTCGTATCGTTCGTAGATCGGCTTACGCGAGCAGACGTCGAGGTGCGTCAGCACCTGATCGAGCAGCACGCCGAACGAGAAGACGCCCGCGTCGCGCAGGGTCAGCGGCGGCGGCGGGTCGGCCGAGCGCAACTGCGGCAGCGTGAACGGACGCTGATAGCGGATGCCGCCCGTCAGGAAGTCGATCGGCACGCGCATCACTTCCTCGCCGCCGCGGGTGAGCGCGTACTCGGGCTCGGCGGTGATCGTGCCGATGACCGCGGCGCGCGCGCCGCGGGCGATCGCGGGCAGCGAAAACTCGTCGTTGTAGATGGCCAGCAGTTCCGGCGTGAACTCGGGCGGCACGACCCAGGCCAAGCGTTCCTGCGTTTCGCCGACGGCGATCACCGCCGAGGGTAAGTGCTCTTGCGCCGTCGGACACGCGTCGAGGTCGATGCGCGCGCCGAAGCCGCCGCCGGCGGCGAGTTCCGCCGTGCAGCCCATGATTCCGCCCGCACCCAAATCCTTGAAGCCGACGGTCAGCCCGCGCGCCTTGATCGTGTCGAAGACGCGGTACGACGCGCGCATCAAGACGCTCTTGAGAAACGGATCGGGCACTTGCACCGCACCCTTGTTCGCTTCCGCGTCGGCCTCGTCGAGCACGAGCGAGGAGAAGGCGGCGCCGCCGAAGCCGCTCCGGTCCGTCGCCTTGCCCACCAGCACCACGTCCCAACCGGCGGAGCCGGCGGGCGCGGCGGAGTGGATGATCTCGCTCTCCTCGAGCAGGCCGAGCGCGACGACGTTGACCAGACAGTTGTCCAGAAAGCCGTCGTGAAAGTAGACGTCGCCGCCGATCGTCGGCACCCCGATGGCGTTGCCGTAGGCCGCGATGCCGTCGACGACGCCCTGCGCCACGTAGCGCGCGTGCGGATCGTCGCGCGGCCCGAAGCGCAGCGGGTCGGCCAGCGCGATCACCCGCGCGCCCATGCACAGCACGTCGCGGACGATGCCGCCGATGCCGGTCGCCGCGCCTTCGAAGGGCACGACTTGGGAGGGGTGGTTGTGCGATTCGTGCGCGAAGACGACGCCGTAGCGTTTGCCTTCCCACTCGCCGAGGTGCACGATGCCCGCATCTTCCTGCGGACCTTGCATCACCGTGGGACCTTCGGTCGGTAGCGTCCGCAAATAGGCGCGCGAACTCTTATACGAGCAATGCTCGCTCCACTGCGCGTCGAAGCCGTAGCACTCGACGAGCGTCGGATCGCGGCCGAGTTTGTCGGCGATCTGCCGCACCTCGGCCGGCTTGAGCGCGAGCCCGTGCGTGCGCAGCGACGCAGCCAGCGCGTCGTCCGAAACGCCGGCGACGGCGAGGCGTTCAGGCAAGGCTGGGATTGGCGGACGAAGGCGGCGCGTTGAGCTGCGCGTCGGCCTGGACCACCGCGCTCCGCGAATTGGCCTGAACCAGCAGCGTGCGGCCGTACATCACCGTATCGTCGAGCGCCAGCGTCTTGGCCACGGCCAGCGCCAGTTCTTCGCTCTCGTATTCGGTCGTGTCGAACACCGGCTGCGGCGTCGCCGCACCGAGCAGCGCCGCGAGGTGCGGCCCCGACGCGACGTAGACGATGCGCGGAAAGGTCGCGTCGAGTTGCTGCACGGCTTGCAACGCGAACCCCGGCACCAGATGCGAGGAGACGACGCGGCGCAGGCTCTGCAACCCAAACTGTCCGAGCGCGCGGGCCGCCTGATCGAGCAGCGGAACGCCCGCGGGCCCGTCGGCCACGAGCGCCACCATCGCCGGACGCATGCTCGGAAACGTCCCGACGAGTTCGGCGACCCGTTCGTAGTTGTCGCGCACGCGGTCGAGGTCGGCCGGCGTCACCTCGGGCAAGTTGCGATACATCTGCTTGTCGAGCATCAGTTCTTCGCGGCCTTGCGGCCAGATGCGCCACGAGTCGTTGTCGATCACGTCGGCGATCACCAAGTTGCCGCGGCCTTCGCCGCCGACCAGGCGTCCGAACTCGACTTTGAGATCGACCAACAGCGTGTTGTGCCGCCGCCAGGCGTGCGCCAATATCTCGAAGGTCAGCCGCGCGACTTCGCCCATCATCGCGATCTCGGCCGGCTGCGCGAGCCCGCGCGCCACGATCTCGTCGGGTTCGATCAGCGGATCGTGGTTGGCGTCGTCTTTGAAGAAGAACTCGAGCAGTCGCGGCACCAGGATCGACCCGCGGGCGATGCCCGG
>Ga0326727_10026728_pt1 | contig 10669 bp, 4 predicted proteins | sample MB2enrmetagenome_FD_207643 | JGI IMG/M metagenome (GOLD analysis project Ga0326727, IMG submission 207643) | Lab enriched peat soil microbial communities from McLean, Ithaca, NY, United States - MB29MY | ecosystem: Environmental > Terrestrial > Soil > Wetlands > Peat | place: USA: New York... | reverse complement strand
GCAGTAGTCCGCGACCTCGACGCGCGCCTTGTCGCCGGGCTTCAGCGTGCAACTGGTCTCCTTGTGACAGGTTAGGCAGGCGGCGCGATAAGCGGCCTTTTCGTCTCCGGGGCGCGGCTCGTGATGCACGGAGTGGCAGGTGCTGCAGGTGAGCCGGCCGTGGCTGGCCTGGTAACACTTGCTCAACTCCAGGGTGGAGTTCTTCCACCACATGGGCTGCTCCAGGCTGCCGCGAATGGGCGGATTGGTCTCAAGGCGGTTGGCTTCGGCCCGCTGCTCCGGCTTGATGGGGCGCTTGACGATGGCCATCGAGTCGCTGAGCGGCGTGCCGGGCCGGAAGTCGAGGTCGGTCTTGCCCGGATAGAGGGCTACCGAGTCGCCCGCCTGGTGGCACTCGCGGCAGATGTCGTCTGCCACGCGCGGCGACAGCTTGGCCGGGTTCACGATGGAGGTGTCTACCTCGTTCGGTCCCAGCACGCGGCCCTTCTTGTTCTGCATCTCCTTGACGTGCAGCGCCCCGGGACCATGGCACGCCTCGCAACTGATGCCCAGCTCGCCGAAACGGAAAGGCGGCTCTTTGTACATGCCCTCGCGGTTGGGAACGGGGTCGGGCTGGCCATTGTGGCACACCAGGCAGCCGGTGGTCATGACGCGCGTAAAGCCGGGGTCGTCCACCGGGTAGCCCGGAGACAGTTCCCATGTTTTGGAGTGCGCATAGTAGGAGAGCGGAGCCTGGAACATCCACGGGCCGACGCGGAACAGGTAGCTGTAGCCAACGCTTTCGCCGCCGGAGACGTAATCGATCTCGTGGGCGACGTCGTAGATGCGATGGCCCTTCTTGTCCAGCTCGTAGGCGCTCTGGTACATCTTTCCGCCCTGCTGGTAGACGGTGTAGTAGCGATTGTTCTTGGGGTTGAAGACGGTCACCGGCTGGGGCACGCGAGCCAGCTCGGTGGGCGCATTTCCCGGCGCCATCGACTGGCCATGGGGAGTGGGGTCGTAGGTGCGGTTGATGTCTTCGTGGCAGCCGGATTGGCCGCAGCTCTTGGAGCCGACGTAGGCCACCGAGGGATCGGTATTGCGGAAGATGCTGGGGCTCTGCGCGTGTAGAAGGGCCGCAACCGCGTGTGCCGCAAGGAGTGCGAGGCACAGCCGGAAAGCAAACGAAGCGCGGCGGGCGGTGTTGCGGGTGAATCGCGGCATAGGGAGTTCGACCTGAAGCCAGAACACGGCACGCTCTTTTGTTCGGGGCGCGCTCGGTTTCGCAAGTGGCGGGTTAAGGGTAGCGCCCCGAAGCATCATGGGTCAAGGAACAGATGGGCGCCAGTTCAGGCCGGCACATCTTCTTCCGGTTGCGCTCCTTCCGGCACGCCCAGCGGGTCGTTGTCGCGATCGGTCACTTCGGCCAGCTCGGCCAGCCTGGCCGCGATCTCCGGCGTCCAGGCGCCTTCCGGGGCGCGCCAGCTCCAGTTGCCGGCGGCCACGGACGGGGTGTTCATGCGGGCTTCCGCGCCCAACTCCAGCAAATCCTGCGCGGGAACAACGGCCATCTCCGCCACGCTCGCTGCGGTGGCGCGCATCAGCGACCAGACCGGCCGTTCGCCCACCGGCCCCACGTACGCCTGCACCGCGGCGCGCTCCACTTTGCCGGCGGCGTTCCACCAGCCCTGCGTGGTGTCGTTGTCGTGAGTGCCGGTGTAGGCTACCGTGTCCGGCGTAAAGCGGTGGGGCAGGTGTGTGTGCGCGCCCTTTGAGTTGTAGCCGAACTGGAGCACCTTCATGCCCGGCATTCCGAGTTCCTTGCGCAGCGCCTCCACCTCCGGCGTGATCAGGCCCAGGTCCTCGGCCACCAGCGGCAGCGGACCAAGCGCGCCTTCCAGCGCGTGGAAGAGTTCCAGCCCCGGTGCCTTGACCCATTCGCCGTGGATGGCCGTCTCCTCTTCGGCGGGGATGGCCCAGTAGGCCTCGAAGCCGCGGAAGTGGTCCAGGCGGACGATGTCGTAAAGCTGGCGGGCGTGGTGAATGCGGTCGATCCACCATCGGAAGCCGCTCGCGGCAAGCACGTCCCAGCGATACAGCGGGTTGCCCCAACGCTGGCCGGTAGGCGAGAAGTAGTCGGGCGGCACGCCGGCAATGCGGATGGGTTGCAGGTCTTCGTCCAGCTCGAAGAGGTCAGGATGCACCCAGACGTCGGACGAGTCCATGTTGACGAAGATGGCCACGTCGCCCAGGATTCGGATGCCCTTCTCGGCCGCGGCTTTACGGAGCTTGCTCCACTGCTGCGCAAATGCAAACTGCAGCACCTGTTCAATGGCCAGGGCGCGGCCGTGCTGGGCCGCGGCGCGGGCCAGGGCCTGCGGCTGGCGCCGGCGGATCGGCTCGGGCCATGCGGTCCACGCGCCGGTCCCGAATTCGCGGCGCAGCACGGCATAGAGAACGTAGTCGGTGAGCCATGCGGATTGGGCACGGCAGAAGGCTTCAAACTGCCTCCAGTGCGGAGCAAGCTGGTCGTCGTGCGGGGCATGATCGAGGAAGTTTGCGGCGGCCTCCTCGAGCAGTGGGCGCTTGCGGGCTTCTACCTCTTCAAAGTCGACGTTGCCGCTGCGACCGGCCAGCCCGGCAATGCGCTCCCCGTCGATCAGGCCCCAGTCCGACAGGAACTCCAGGCTGATGAGAGACGGATTGCCGGCAAAAGCCGACGAACCCGCGTAAGGCGAGTTGCCGTAGCCGGTGGGGCACAGCGGCAGCACCTGCCAGACGTGCTGCTTGGCCGCGGCGAGAAAGGCGACGAACTGGTGGGCGGCGGGACCAAGGTCTCCGATACCTCCGTACGAGGGCAACGAGCTGACATGCAGCAAAACTCCGGACGAACGCTGAAACTCCATCTCTCGATTATCGGCCAGGGACGGGCAAATGGCGACTATAGCGGAACCAGAGCCGATGTATCCCGAAAGCACAGCATTCAAGTCGATGCGACCATCAGGACCGAGGCCCCCAACGACAGGTCTTCGTCGTTGGGGTGGAGCGAGCAGCGACCCTGCACAAAACTTCACAGGACACAGTGACTCTGGTTCCGCTCTTGAGACGGCTGGCCAACTATAATCCGGAAGTCCGGCGCTTGAGAGCGCCACATTATCCAGGAGAATGCAGAGAATGGAACTCCTCCAGATGCGATTTGGCAGGTCATTGATTTCAGCCCTTGTGTTTACACTTGCAACTCTCGCGCCGGTTGCGGCCGAGGCAAAATCTGCGCCGCAGCCGGTTGTGTTGTCCGCAGGCTGGCAGTTGCAGGATGCGGCCAAGGTGCCGCAGGCCGGCGCGGAGGTTGCCGGCACGGGCTTCAGCGCAAGCGGCTGGTACGCGGCCACCGTGCCAGGCACTGTGCTGACGACGCTTGTGGCGAACCACGTCTATCCGGAGCCGCTCTACGGAGAAAACAACCGGCCGGAGACGATTCCCGAGAGCCTGACGCAAACATCGTATTGGTACCGCAACGTGGTGGAGATTCCGAAGGACTACAAGGGCCGACAGATCTGGCTAAACTTCGAGGGCATCAACTACTCCGCCGGCGTGTGGGTGAATGGCGTGCAGGTGGGCGCCATGCGCGGGGCCTTCAGCCGGGGCATCTTCGACATTTCGGCGCAGGTAAAGCCGGGCGAGCGGGCCGTGGTGGCCGTCCTGGTTGCGCCACAGCCGCACCCCGGCGTCCCGCACGAGCACACCATCCGCAACGGCATGGGCCAGAACGGCGGCATTACCGCCATCGACGGGCCCACGTTTCTTTCGACGATCGGCTGGGACTGGCTGCCCGCCATACGCGATCGCGACACCGGCATTTGGCAAAAGGTGTTTCTCTCGGCAACTGGGCCGGTGCTGTTGAAGGACCCGCTGGTGACCACCGATCTGCCTCTGCCGCGAACCGACTCGACCGACGTAGCCGTCGAGGCGACCGTGGAGAACGTAAGCGACAAGCCGGTGAAGGGCGCGCTGGAGGGGACCATCGAAGACATCCGCTTCAAGCAGCCGGTAGAACTGGCCGCGCACAGCAAGCAACTGGTGCGCTTCGACGCGAAGACAACGCCCGCGCTGCACATAAGCAATCCGCGGTTGTGGTGGCCCAACGGCTATGGCGCGCAGAATCTGTACGCGCTGCACCTCGGATTCAAGATCGGCCGCAAGGTTTCCTCCCAGCAGGACATCTTCTTCGGCGTCCGCAAGATTACCTATAGCGTTCCCGGCACCGACAACCTGACCATCTCGGTGAACGGCGTGCCCGTTTTCATTCGCGGCGGCAATTGGGGCCTCGATGAGGCCTTGAAGCGCATTCCGCGCGAGCGGCTGGAAGCGCAGATTCGCATGCACCAGCTTGCGAATCTGAACCTGATCCGAAACTGGGTGGGCCAGAGCACGAGCGAAGACTTCTACGAACTCTGCGACAAATACGGCATTCTGCTATGGGATGAGTTCTTCCAGGCGAACCCCTTCGACGGGCCGAACCCGAGCGACCTGGACACCTATATCGCCAACGTGCGCGAGAAGATTCTGCGCTTCCGCAATCATCCATCGATTGCGGTGTGGTGCGCGCGCAACGAGGGCTACCCGCCCAAGCAGATCGATGATCGTCTGCGCGTGCTGATGGCCGAGCTGGAGCCGACGCGGCTTTACCAACCCAGTTCGACGGCGGGTCGCGGCGTACGGTCCAACGGCCCGTACTTCTGGCGCACACCGCGCGAGTTTTATGTCATCCACGACGATTTCTTCAAGACCGAAACGGGCAGCGTCTCCGTGCCCACGCTGGAGTCCGTTCACGGCATGATGCCCCAGAAGGATTGGGAAACGATCAACGACGACTGGGCGGAGCACGATCTGGCCAAGGGCGCGCAACACGGCAACGAATACCCTGGCGTCCTGGCCAGCCGCTACGGCAAAGTGGCCAACCTGGCCGACTTCGTGCGCAAGGCGCAGCTGATGAACTATGAGGCGTATCACGCCATGTACGAGGGGCGGAACGCGCAAATGTTCCACCCGGCAACCGCCATCATCACCTGGATGAGTCATCCGGCACAGCCCAGCTTTGTGTGGCAGCTCTACCACTACGACCTGGAGCCGAACGCGTCGCTCTTTGCGGTCAGGAGCGCGGGCGAACCGGTTCATATTCAACTCAACGAGTCGAATGGGACTGTGCAGGTAATCGACAATCTGCCCGAGCCGCTGGCCGATGCAAGCGCGGTGGTTGAGGTCTACAACCTGGACGGGACTCTGGCCGCACGCCACGAGACGAAGCTGACGGCTGCGGCCAGCGCCGTAACCAGCCTGGGCCCCGTCGAGATTCCCGCGGCTGTGTCGCCGGTGTACTTCCTCAAGCTGGAGCTGCACGATGCACAGGGCAAGCTGGTTTCAAGAAACTTCTACTGGCAGGGAACGGCGGAACATCCCGACGATTTGACCGATCTGGAAAAGCTGCCCACGGTCACGCTGGACGTGAAGGCGGAGAGCAAGGATGCGGACGGCAAACGGCTGCTGACGGTGACCCTCCACAATCCAACGGCGAACGTTGCGCTGATGGCGCATCTGCAACTGCGCCGCCAGCGTTCCGGCGAGCGCGTGCTTCCGGTTTACGCCAGCGACAACTATGTGTCGCTGATGGCCAATGAGACCCGGACCATTACGCTGGAGGCCGACGTGAGCGCCTTCAACGGCGAGGACGCGCTGGTGGTGCTGGATGGATGGAACACCACGGTAGCGCCGGCTTCGTTTGCGGGGGTGACGATTGCGCCGAATATCGACGCGGAACCCACGCATTGGCCGGTAACCGGGTTGCCATTTCAGACAACGGGGCTTCGGTAGATCCGCCTGGCTCCGCACGCAAAAAAGGCCCGCATCCGTTGCTGGATGCGGGCCTTTCTGTGTGCGATTGCCTGCCGCGGTTTACGTGACGGGAATCTCCGGGCCTTGCGCCTTGGCGTTGAGGCGGATGCGGTTGTGCTTCTTGTAGTCGGCCATCACGTTGCTCATGAAGACGCTGAAGGCCTGCGACTGGCGCTCGTCGAGAATCTGTTCGCGCGTTTGATCGAAGTTCTTGGCGATGTCGTCTGCGGTGGGCTCCTGCTTGTCGAGCAGCTTGGCCACCACGCCGGTGCGGCCCGCGCTGATGGCGCCGCTGATATTGCCCGGCGTCATGTCAAAGAGCTGCGGGGCCACCTGGCCCACGCTGCCCAGGTCGGGAACCTGGCCGGTCTGGCCGACGAGGTCGCTGGTCTTCACCGTTGCCCCCACGGCCTTGGCGGCCTTGGCAAGGTCGTTCATGGACTTGGCCTTGTCGGCGAGCTCGGCGGTCTTTTGCGCAAGCAGCGCGGGCAGTTGGTCGTCGCGATAGTCGTCGGCAACGTGGCTCTTCCAGTCGGCAAAGTTGGGCGCGTGGGCCGGTGCAATGCCGGTGACCTGGAAGATGGCGTAACCTTCGCCGGTGGTTGCAAACTGCGGCGGATCGCCCTGCTTGGATTCAAAGGCCTTGGCAACCATGTCCGCGCCGTTGGGCAGCGCGCTGATGACGCCGGCGCGGCCGATCAGCGGCGTTGTCGTCAGCTCAAGGTGGTGCGCTGCCGCGGTCTTCTCCAGACCGTTCTTGATGGCCTCTGAGGTGAGCGCGTGGGCAAAGTTCTCTTCCGCATCGGCAGCCTTCTGGCGGATGAGCGTGGCCTGGATGGTGGGTAGCACCTCGGCAAGCGACTGCGAGTGAGCGGCCTGGCGCTCCTCCACCTGCACGATGTGGTAGCCGAACTGCGACTTCACGATCTTGGTTTCGCCGATCTTCTGGGTGAAGATGGCGTTGTCAAACTCCGGCACCATGCGGCCGCGCTGGGAGAAGCCCAGTTCGCCGCCCGTATCCTTGCTGCCGGGGTCGTCGGAGTTCTTCTTGGCCAGATCGGCAAAGTTGCCGCCGGCCACAATCTGCTTGAGCAGCCCTTCGGCCTTGGCCTTGGCAGCCGCATCGGCCTTGGGGTCCGCGCCGGCATCCACCTTGATGAGGATGTGGCGGCTGCGGGCCTGCTCGGGCACCGAGTACTCCGACTGGTGCGCGTTGAAGTACTGCTGAATCTCCTGCTGCGTGGGCTGCGGAATGCCGCCGGGCAGCTCGTTGGGAGTGAACGCGAAGTAGGTGATCTTGCGCTCTTCCGGCATGGCGGTGGCGTAGCGCGCGGCATTCTTCTTGAAGAAGCCTTCGAGATCGCCGTCGGAGGGGTTGATGGTCTTGCGCAGGTCGTCGGAGGCTATAACCGCGTAGTCGAACTTGACCTTGATGTTTTCCTTGCGGTAGGTCTCGCGCACTTCCTGGTCGCCGACCGAGATTCCGGCAGTGATGAGCGAGCGGAGGCGGCGCACTACGATGTCCTGCTTGACGTTGTCTTCGAATTCCTTGACGGAGATCTGGAACCGATTGGCGATGAGCGCGGTGTACTGGTCTTCGCCGATAAACTGGCCGTTGGGGAAGATGACCTGGCCGGCGGAGCCGGTGTGCAGGTACTGGATGACATCGTCGTCGGTGGCATGGATGCCGAGCTTGTCCGCCTCAGCCAGCAGCACCTGCTGGGAGACGAGCTGCTGGCCCACCTGGCGCTCGAAGATGCCGACGATCATGGCGTTGTCGGCATACTGCGGGTCGCGCTGCTGCACTTCGCGGCGGGCGCGCAGGCTTACCGTCTGCTGGCTGATGGCCACGCCGGAAGAGAACAGGCGGCTGTACCAGTGGGGGTAGATGACGGCATAGGTGTCAGCCGATGTGGCTCCCCCGCCGGTGAGGCCGGGAATCAGGTAAACCACCATGGACACCGAAGCGGCGGCGATGATGACGACGAAAAGTGCCTTGGTAAGGCGATTGTCTCTCTGCAGGAAACGGATCATGGATGGACTTGAGCCTTCTACTCTCTATGCGCAGGCCGGTTGAAAACCACGGGAGCAGCCGGGGTGGGCTGCGGGCGGGCATCTGTCTGCAAGCGCAATTCTCGCTCGATGCGATTCTCTGCCATTATAGACGACCCCGGACCGGGCGCCGCGGCGGGCCGCAGGCGGTACCAGGCGCACTTCGATGCGGGAGAGGCGAGGCTGGGAGAAATTCGTGTTTGAATCCGGAGTGGACAGGCAGTTATTCCAGATTGAACGCAGACATAATGGCCTGCGAGCCGGGTTGAAGTCTGGCCTTTTCGAACGGTGACAGCCACCAAGAAAACGGGCATCCCGGAGGCCGGGATGCCCGCCCTGTTGCATGACGCTCTCAGGCGTTTACCGCCAGTAGTAGTACCCGCCCACCACGTAGTAAGGCCGGTAATAAACCGGAGGGTAGCCGTAGTAAGGATAGCCCGCCGCGTACGGACCGCCGTAGGGGGCATAGCCGCGCCGGTAGAGGGTTGGGCCACCCTGGTAGAGGCCCGCAGCCAACCGCGCTGCTTCCTGCTTGTCCACCGGGTCGACGGTGAGCGGCGCCTTCAGGTGGAAATCGGCCAGCGCCTCGGCGGGAATCCAGGCCGCCGGCCCGGGAGACGCAGCGGAAACCGCCGTGCCTGCGGCAGCGCCTGCCCCGGCGCCGATACCCGCATCTTCGCCTCGGCTACCGCGCCCACCCGCGGCGGTTCCGATAATGGCGCCCAATACTGCGCCGCCAAATGCGCTGCCTACCGTCTGCCCGGCCTTGTTCGGCCCCTTCACCTTGAACTCGTCGGTATCCAGCGGGTAGCTCTTACCGCCCAGATCGAGCGAAACGAGCTTCAGAGCCAACTCCGGGCTGCCGCCCAGGGCGCCAGCCTTCTTCACATCCGTAATCACTCCATGCACGGTAGCTCCGCGCGGAATGGCCAGAACGCCGCCCACCGCCACGTCATGGATCACCGTGAACTGAACCGGCTCGCCATCCTTGGCCCTCTTGCTGGTCACCGCCTCGCTGGTCCGCACCTGCACCAGCGTTCCCTGGGCAATCGTCACCGGCCCCTTGGGTGTCTCATACGCGGGCGCCGGTGGTGGAACTGGCCGATACTGGGGCCGCTCGGAAGGGTAGGGGGGCGGAGGAGGATACGGCGGCGGAGCCTGTGCCTGACCCTGGTTCTGGTTGTCTCCAGGAGCCCGCTGCGGCAAACCCTGCGGCGGAGGCATTGGGCCGTCGTCCGGCTGGGACTGGGGCTGGTTCCCGGCCGTCGGGTCGGCGCTGGTATCGGGGATGCCCGCCTGCGCGGCCTGAGCGTCCTGGGGATTGCCCACCTTCAGGTTGTTGTGCACCGCTGTCACGCCCATAACGCGGCCGGCGATAGACTCCGCAAGTTCGCTCGAGGCTTCGCTGGCCACGGTTCCTGAGAGCGTAACCTCGCCCTGAATGGTGGCGGCGGTGATGAGGTCCTTCTTGAGCGCTTTGGAGGCGTCGAGAGCGTGAACCACGTCCATCTCAATCTGCCCGTCCGTGCGCTGGCCGGCTGCGGGAGTCGCATTGTCCTGGGCGATGGCAACCGCGCTCGAAAGTACAACAACAGCGGCCCAAGCCAGGGCCTGGGGAAAAATCTTCTTGAGCAATGGCCGATTCATCATTGTGTATCTCCTCTGCCTCGGGTGCGGTTCCTGTTCCTTAGGCTTAGACGGGGAACCGCGCCTTACTGTCATCGGTGAGAACCCTGCCTGGGGGGAAAAGTTCCGGAGATTTCGTCGGAAATTGCTGCAAATGCATAACGGGGAGCGCGGGAACAGGCCTATTCCTGTTCCCTGGCACCCCAATTCTCTGCTCTTACGCCAGCGCCTCATCGAATGCCGCGGCCAGCGTCTTCAGCCCGGCTGCCACGTCTGCTCCCAGATGAACCCGCAGGGCGCGGCGGCCGCGCGACTCCAGCACCGCCAGGTCCCCGCCCGCCTGGGCGTCGATGACCACGCCAAAGCTCAGCTTCTGGCCCGGAATGGCGACATCGATGGCGTGGTCCGCGGTGATCTGCAGGAAGACGCCGGTGTTCGGCCCGCCCTTGTAGTCCTGGCCGGTGGAGTGGAGGAAGCGCGGTCCGAAGCCCAGGCAGGTGGCCACATGCTTGCGGTCGCGCACCTTGTGCCGGAAGCCCTGGATGGCCGCCTCGTGCTCGGGGAACATGGGCAGGTAGGCCAGCGCGGCAAAGTAGTCGCCGGCGTGAAGCTGGTTGAGATGCGCGCGGAGCAGGCCGGCAAGGGTCTGCGCCGGTGCGGCGGCCTTGAGCGTCGCGGCGTAGGCGTCCGTGGCATAGAGCTTGATGCCGCGGTCTTCGAGGATGGCGGTGCGCTCGGGCAGCTTGCCGGTCTGCTCGTACGCTGCGGTCAGGGCGCGGGTTTCAATCTTGGCGGACTCGACGTCGGGCTGGTTGAAGGGGTTGATGCCCATCACTGAGCCGGCCACCGCGGTGGCAACCTCCCAGGTAAAGAACTGGCCGAAGATCTCGTACAGATCGGCGACCTCGATGTAGATGACCGGATGGCCGGCGGCCTCGAGGGCGGCTACCCTGGCGTCGAGACTCGCGGCGGCGCCGGAGTCGGCGGCGCCCGCAAGGCGAATGTAGGCAAAGATGCGGTCGTTGCCATAAACCTCGGGTGCCGCGATAGCTTCGCGGTCTACCGGCGTGATTCCCTTGCCCAGCTTGCCGGTGGATTCGGCGATCAACTGCTCCATCCATGC
>Ga0326727_10026726_pt1 | contig 10669 bp, 7 predicted proteins | sample MB2enrmetagenome_FD_207643 | JGI IMG/M metagenome (GOLD analysis project Ga0326727, IMG submission 207643) | Lab enriched peat soil microbial communities from McLean, Ithaca, NY, United States - MB29MY | ecosystem: Environmental > Terrestrial > Soil > Wetlands > Peat | place: USA: New York... | reverse complement strand
CCGCCCCCTTTTATCGCTTGCACATTTCCGATATGCCATGTGGCCCCGCGGCTGTAGGCGATGGATGGTCTGGCCTTAATTACTCGCTCTAGCACCTGCTGCGGGGTCATCTCCGCATTACCGAAAAGCCATTCCTGGTTGCGATAAACCTGAATTCGGTAAAGGCATAATTCCAACATTGCTGTTTCCTCCACATCTGTACATTATCTTCAAATGGGGTGGGGAACCAAGTCGAGATTTGACTCCCCCTTCTTCCACTTTCCACCATTCGCCCACTACGGCACATGATACCATTCCACCGGGCATGCTCATTATGTAGAAATTAGTTTACAACCCCAAGTCCTTCTGCTCGCCGGTGCGGGTGAGTTTGGAGGACGCGGCGCTTCGCTGGGTCCAGGAGCGAGGGTACTGGAATTCCGTGCCGTCGAGGAGTTCCTTGATGGTGAGAATCTGCATCTTGGGGATTCTCTTCTGCTCCATGACCTCTTTTAGCTCGAACCAGCCTGATTCCTCCGCCTCCTGATACATTCCCTTGGTGGGCGTTTGGAGGGTGATGAAGAAGCCGAGGGCGGCTTTGTCCCGGTTGATCACCTGGGCGAAATCCCGTATCGCGCTCGGAGTGAGATGGCCACCTTTGACCTGGCAGACCGCGAATTGCATCTTGGCGTCCGCATCGCCGAAATAGACCTTTCCATCGACCCCTTTGTCCCCGGATTTATCCGGCTGGGGAAGGCCGCCGACAAGGCCGATTGCCCAAATCTCGAACTGCTTAGGGCTCTCCTCGAAGAGCTTGCGTGCCGAATATACGTCTTTGGGATCGCCGAGAATGTCGTAGTCCTTCTTCCGGCTGAGGCCAAAGTCCTTGGCAAGCCTGCTGACCATGAGGTCGATGGCGATGAAAGTGACGTCGACGCCGATCCACTTCCTTCCGAGCCTTTCTGCCGCCACGACCGCCGTCCCGCACCCGCAGAATGGATCGAGCACTACGTCGCCGGGGTTGGAGGAGGCGTTGATGATTCGCTCAAGCAGGGCGAGGGGCTTTTGGGTCGGATAGCCCATTGCCTCGTTGGCTTGGGAGTTAATGGGGAATATGTCCGTCCATACGTTCTGTAGAGGAACTCCGGGTGCTTCATCAAAATACCTTTTCAAACGTGGGGTTCCTTGTTTAGTCCAGTGGATCTTCCCCTCTACTACTAGTCTGTCGATTCCCTCTTGGTCGTACATCCAGTGGCGCCCGTTGGGCGGTGCAATTTCCCCTTTTTCGCCGAAAGTTCTTGCTGGACCTGCACCGGCGCCGGTAAGATCGCCGTCCCACCACCTTCTGCCATCGGCGTCAGCATTCCGGAACCTAGTGAGCATCTCTGGCGAATAAGGCTGGTATTGGGGGTTCCAAATCCGGTCTGGAGACTTGGCGTAGTAGAGGAGTATATCCGCGACGTTTCCATACTTGCTTGCGTCGTTGTGGGCGCTGCTCCGCTTCCAGGTGATCTCATTCCTGAATCGCGCGGGGCCAAAGATAACATCAAGCATTACCTTCAGGTAATGACTCGCCGCTGGATCGCAGTGAAGGTATAGGCTGCCGGTAGGTTTGAGTGTCCGATGGAGCTCCAGGAGACGAGGAGCCATCATTACCAGGTAGGCCATCATTTCGCTTGCACCGAGGATCTTGTGGAGGGCTTCCATGAGATCGAAAAGCCGGGCGTTGCGGGGATCTTCGAAAAACTCATCGTAATGGCGCTTGCTCCACTGCCAGGTATCGGTGAACGCGGTTATTTGTGCCTGGTTCTCATCCTTCTTCGCCTGCTTGAAAAGGACGTTGTAGTCACGGGCGGAGTTGAACGGCGGATCGAGATAGACTAGATCGACTGATTCGTCCTGGATGTGCTCTCGGAGGATGGCAAGGTTGTCGCCGTAGTAGAGTGTGTTTTTCATATATGGTTATGTTAGGCGTGGGGCCGGTGTTTTCCTGCTTTGGCGGTGGGGAATTTTGGGGTTGTAGGGGCATGGTTACCCGGAACCTCCCCCAACCCCCTTCCTTCGCTATGCTCTGGACAGGCTCTTATTAAGGAGGGGAGCCCAGACCCGGAACCCCCCCCAACCCCCCCTTAGCAGGTGGGGGGTCCCGGACCCAGACGGAACGGCACGGAAATCCGTTCCCAGCCAGTGGAGTCCTTTACGGTCCGGCGGCAGGGAGTTGGAACTCCTTTGGGACGAACTCGCTGTCCGAGGCTTCGGCGACCGCAAGGCGGATTTGGAAGGCCATGGTTTCCGGCGGGACCGGGCTGAGGTAGTCCTTCAGGCAATCCTCGAGCGCCTGGATGGGTGTGCAGGATTCGGTTCGCGTCCGGCGATAGACTTTCACGGCAAGGGCCTCCGCCGCACCGGGCGTAAGAAGATTGGGGATGAGCGGAGTCATGGCATCGGTGAGCGCGCTCGGCACGTCGAGGCCACGGCGCTTGCACAGGCCGCAGAGCAGGGCGAATCCCTCCTCCGGCGTGGTGGTCGGGAAGATGGGGATTTTCACATCGATGCGCCCGGGACGCTTGAGATCGACCTCTATCAGATCCGGCCTGCTGGATGCAAGCACCCAGATGATCTTGCCACGATTGTTTGTGTCGCTCATCTCCGCCGCCATCATGGAATAAACACGGTTTGAGACGCCGGAGTCATCTGCATCGGACTGGCGTCTCCCGAGCGCCTGATCCGCCTCGTCAATGAAGACGTAGCAGCGTCCGAGGGCGTGAACGAGCCTGAAAATCTTCTCCAGATTGCCCTCTGTGCTTCCGACCCACTTATCCCTGAAGTTCTGCAGCTTGACCACCGGCACGCCTGCTTCCCCGGCGAGGCACTCCGCCATGTACGTCTTGCCGGTTCCAACAGGCCCGCAGAGTAGGTAGCCCATGGGAAGTGCGGCAAGGTCGCCGGCATTCCAGAGCGCGATGTCCTGCCTCAGCCAAGCCTTGATCTTCTCCTGGCCGGAGAGATCGTCGAGGCTTTTCGTCGATTCTATGAACTCGATCAGGCCGTTCGCGTCCTTTTCGACGAGTTGCTTCTTTAGTTGAACCATGTCATTCGGCGCGATGGGCTGCTTGGAGTGTTCCTTCACTTTCAGCAGGCTGTCAACCGAACTGAGGGTTGCGCCGGTCATGCTCTGCGCCAGATCGCCCATTTTGTCGGAATATTTTGAAAGGGCGGTTGGGAAGCTTGGCGCAAGGATCGCGAATGCCGTTTGAAGCTCATTCTCCGTGGGCAGGGGAATCTGAATTTGGGAGACCCTCGGATTGTTGGCGATGATCGGATGAAGGTCGTTGAGGTTCTCCACAATAAGAAATGTGGCAAGGCTGTGCTGAAGGAGGTCTGATTCGCTCGACCAGTCGCGGACAAGCGTGGCGAGGGCATTTACGTCGTTACTGAGACCCTGATAGGCGTTCGGGGCGACGAGATCGGCGGTCTTGATGTAGCAGCCGATATGATATTTATCTCTGCCGATGTTCGCCAGATTCGCGCAGTATCTCAAGTACCGGGTCAGGGTCTCGATCGCGGCGCGAGGAGCCTTCGGCAGATCGGGCATGTCGTGCATGAACGGCCATTCGCTGAAGATTTTTGCGCCCTGTTCCACCCTAATGCCGTTGCCGACATCGTAGCTGAGGATGACGTCGAAACTCGGCATGAGCACGTGGAGAAGGAAATCGGCCAGGGAACCGATGCGGCAGGCGCTGTTGAGCGGCAGGACGATTTCATCGTTTACGTTCCCGTAGAGGATGAACTGATTTGCCGCGCCGCTTTCATAAAGGCTGACGACGTCTCGCGCCCACGCCGGCATGGCGCCTAACTGAAGATTTGTTGTGTTCATTGTTTCCTTTGTTTGGCCCGGAAGTCTCACGCGGGGACGCCAAGTTTACGTAGGGGAGGGCCACCGTGCCCTCCCTGCGCCTTTCGATTCGGCCCGCCGTTCATCGGGCCTCGTTACACAGCGTCTTTCGCAACGTGTCTCTGATTCCGATGTTTTGTATAATGTTCGGGTCTGCCGGAAGAATTCCCTCTCCTGCTCCCTGGCGGGAGAGGGCAAGGGTGAGGGCTTTCCCGCGCGGAACGGCACGGAAATCCGTTCCCTACAGGATTGCCTATGCCCCTACACATCTATCTATTGCTTGACTTCCTTGTTCGACATGATCTGTGCATCCAATTCGCTGATGTCGGACTGGGAGTCGCCGTAGAAGCCATCGTCAAGGAGGTGGCTTGCGAGTTCCACGTTGGTCGAAATCGCCGCCGGGCGGCCCTGGAGGGTTGTGTTCTCCAGCGCCAAATCCACCTGCGCTTCCACGCGCGTGAGATCGCTGTCCAGTTCCTCGAGATACTGGTCCTTCTTCTGAAGGTTATCCAATCTCTTGTTGAGTATGTTGAGCGTGGCCGTCTTGGATTCCTTGAGCGCGTCCGATATGTCCGGCTGCTGGAGATCCTTCTTGCACTCGTCAATCTCGCCCTTCAACTGATCAGCCGAGGTTTGAAGATCGTTGGCCTGGATGTTGTGCTTTGCGATCAGGAGCTTCAGATAGACCCACTGTAGTTTCTGGAGGGCGTCGGCACTGTTGTCGATGACGAACTGATCGGCCTGCGCGTCGCGGTATAGGCCGAGGATTCGGTTGCACTTGGTCTGAATCTCCTGCAGGCGCTTCTGGGAGGACGGATCCAGACGATCGATCAGTTGTCGCCGCTTGTCCTCGGCGCTGTCGGCTGTCCGATATTGCTCCTGGGCATCGATCACCTGCTGGAATCGCGTGTTGAGGCCGAGGCCAAACAGGAAAGCGGCCTCCAGCCCGAATCCGAGGAGCCAGAAGCCGATGTTGCCGAAGCCGAGAATGGCGAAACAGACCACGGCGATGGCGTTGATCGGAATAGCTCCGAGCCCCTGGATCTGCGGTCTCACCCAAAAGGCGGCTTTGAGGTATTTGAACATGAGTTTTCCTGCTGTTAGCGGCTAGCGGTTAGCCGGAACCAGACTCGTAGGAAGCGATTATATCGCCGATTCCGGTTGCTTGGGCTTCGGCTGCGCCGTCCGCCTTCACTCCGTTCGTCGGACTTTGCGACCGAAGCATCCGAATAGCGGTGAGTGGGACGTGACCTATGGGACATATGGGACGGGTTTGTCCCGATCCATGAATCCCTGCCTCACGTCTGACACCTCGGACCTTCGGCAGCGACGCTTCGCTCTGCTACCGAAGTATCGTGTTAGATACAACTTACTCATTCGATGCTTGTATAATCAATGCATTGGGCATTGCCGCAGAAAGCTCCCTCTCCTGCTCCCTGGCGGGAGAGGGTTGGGGTGAGGGTAATCCAAAGGGCAGCACATATATGCAGGGTTAACCTCCCGGAACCTCCCCTAACCCCTCCTTATTAAGGAGGGGAATTCCGGAACACGATGCTTCGGTAGCAGAGGCCGACAAAGGCGGTCGTCGCTGCCGGAGCCAAATACACAGCGGACTGCCCGGCGCATTCAACCAGACTTGTAGGAGGCTATTATATCGCCGATTCCGGTTGCTTGGGCTTCGGCTGCGCCGTCCGCCTTCACTTCGTTCGTCGGACTTTGCGACCGAAGCATCCGAATAGCGGTGAGTGGGATGTGACCTATAGGACATATGGGACGGGTTTGTCCCGATCCGTGAATCCCTAACGCCTAACACCCAACGCCCGGCTCCTACTGCGAACTTTCAGGGGTTTCGGTGGTTGGTCCCATGACTTTCGGCGCAGAGTCGGTTGAAGGCTGAGTTGAACCTGTTTTCGTTTCCAGTGGGATTCCCTCTTTCGCCGCAAAATCGGCCAGCGCCTGCTCCGCAAGTGCGGACTGCTCGGCCCCCTTCATCTGTACGCCGGAGGTATCCAGCGTGTCCCGTGCAACGCGTGCCTTCCCGGCTGCCTTGTTGCGTTCATCCTGCACCATCTCGGTCAGGCGGTCGAGAGTGTCACCCGATCCGCCGATCTGGCTGACCATGCCTGACGCCATTTCGCTGAGTTCCGCCATAGCTCTCTGTACCTTCAGATCGTCGATCCCTCTCTTGAGCGTGTCCAGTTTGGCCTTAGCCTCGGTGATCGCCACGTCACGGGCCTGGGTGAGCTGCTTGTAGGTCGCTTCCGCCTGCTCCAGTGCCTTGCGGTTGTCATCGAGTTGGCCCTGCACAGTCTGGAGTTGAAGAGCGTACTGACCGGCGATGTCGTTGTTGCCTGCACGAAGGTTGGCGGTCGTCTTGGCCTTCAGATCGCGCTCCTGAGTCTCCTCATTCTTGACTTGAGCCATGAGGTTCTCGCAGAGCGCCGCGTGAGATGCCAGCCCCTGGTTGTACTTGGCGATCTGCTCTCGCAGGTGCTCTTTTTCCGCTTCGAGAAGCGCTTCCGGGTTCTGTTTCTCGATACCTGAGATGAACAGACTAAGAAATCCCTTTATTAGATTGGAGATACGTTGGAACATGACTTCACCCTCCGGTTTGTTCGTATTCGATGTCGGACATTCGACGTTCGATGTTGGATACTGGATAGGGAACTAATAGTTAATTCTGTACTTCCATCCTCATTCCTCTCCCGTCTATCTACTATGTACTCTGTACTATGTACTTCCCTCAGCGTGCCTGGCTGCGCTGCCAACTGGCGAGCAGATTGTTGATCACATCGGCTTTCGGTGCCTCGCAGATCGTTCCGATGTCCGGCTTGAGGCCGTACTTTTCATAGACCACGAAGGGGCTGCCTGAGAAGCGCACGGGAACGTTCACATTTGCCGGTCGGAAGCCATGCGTCAACGCCTGCTTCTGGACCGCTTCGCTCATCAGGAACTGCAGGAACTTGTCCGCCGCGTCTCGTTGCTCCTGAGTTGACCAGGAGGCGTTGATAATGTAATACGGATTATCATTCCACATGTTGCGCTGCGGATACACGATTCTGAGGTTGCCCCATCGTCCCTCCGCGTTCTTCAGGTAGTCGATGGCCACGCTTTCATAGACAAAAACCGCGTCATAGACTGATGGGCCTTTGAGGACCATGTCCTTCATGAGGTTGCCGGTGCTGTTCTCCTGGCAGCTTGCCCCGGCCTCGACGTCTCTGAGCCACGTTTGGAAGCCCACATCCACCACGCTTCCCGGGCCGAGACCCTTGGTCTTTCCGGTGTAGTCATACGCCATGAGAACGAGAGTGAGCAAACCGCTGTTGGACTCATTCGGATTGGTGTGGCCGAACTTGAAAAGGCCCCAATCGGGCTTGCCGGCGATGGAGTTCCAGCCGCCCTTTTCCATCAGAGCCGCGCCGATCTTGCTGAAGGTGACGGTTTTGTATTTGTGAATGAAAGCCTGGTATCGCTCATCCCACATCACAATGACCATTGGCGTGAGTGCAAGGTTTTCCTGCTTGACGATGGGGTCGGAATTGTACTTCGACTGCCAGTCCTGAACGAACGTTTCCTTATAGACGCCGGATGCGGGCGCCCAAACGTTGATTCGCTGATCGCCGCCGACGATCGCCTGCGCGCCTTCGAGCGATCCCATGGGGATCAGGTTGATTTTGACGCCCCGGCCGTCGCCGGTCTTGGCGAACTCATCGGCAGCCCATTGGAGCCAGCGTTCTTTCTCCGTGCCGTATGCGATACCAATTTCAACCTGCTTGCCGGTGAACAGCGCAGGTCCGCCCTGTTTTCCCAGTGAGAAACCGCTGGGATAGAGATAGTGATACGCGCCATAAAGCGATCCGGCGATCACAAGGAAGATCACCAGTTTTCCGAGAATGGCCAGTTTCGGTCCATCAGCGGGCATTTGTCACCTCATGGGCGGTTAAATCAGAAGAAGGTCGAGATATCCTTGAAAACCTCACGTATGTTCTCAGGGGTTCCGTCATAGTATTTCGCCTGGGTAGCATCGGCGATTCCCTTCAAGACGTCCTTGTTCGCCTCGGAGCCGTATCCGATTGTGAAGATGCGTACGTTCTTGCGCTCATTGTCGCTCTTCACCTCGGCGATCAGGTCTTTGTATGTCATTCGGCTGGCGGTGTCGTCACCGTCGGTGAGAACGATTATGGCCGATATCCTTCCCGGATTCGGTTTGTTTTGCAGGAATCGAAAAGCTTCCTGGATTGAATCGTAAAGCCGTGTTCCGCCCTCAGGGAAGAGGCCTTCGATGTGATCCGATATCATTTTCTTGTCTTTTCCAATTCGGGCGTTCTGGACTATCCAGTTCATGTTATCGCTGAACGGCAGAACGGAGATGCAGTCCTCAGCGCCCAACATGGAAAGCAGGCCTTCAGCCCCCGCCTTCGCCTCCACTAGCTTGTTCTCATTCTGCATGCTGCCGGAGCAGTCCAGCACCAGCACCGCGTTCGAATGCTTCTTCTGCCTGTGCCACGTCTTCAGAATTTCGTTGATCACCTGTGCGGATGGCAGTTGCAGGGTGGTCTTCGGCTCCTTCGGATCAACCCCGTGCGCGACGTCGATTGGCGAGGCAAGCGAAATTGAGACGTCTGCGGGTCGGAATCCGAGAGTCATTGCCTTTTCCTGCTGATCATGGCTGAGGAGGAAGGCGATGTACTGCTTTGCGGCATCCTTATGTTCGTCCGTAACCCATTCGCGCTGAACGATGCCTATCGGGTGGTCGCTCCAAAATGTGCCTTCCTTGGGGTATATGGCTACAACAGGGAGCGGGAGCTTGGAGGGATCGTTATTCGCCGCGCTGACCATGCTTTCATATAGAACGGCGGCGCTGAGATACTGCGGGCCGTTATCGAACATCTTCTTGCCGAAGAACCCGGTGGAGCTTCCATAGTGAACAACGGATTTTTCGATATCTGAGACGAACGTCGAAGTCTTTGGGTCGTCAACATCTGCGAGAGTGAGACCGGATTTAACCTTCCTGGCGGCATAGACCTCGGCCATTATGGAGATGAGGCCGCTATTGCTGAACTCCGGGTGAGTGTGGCCGAATTTGAACGATCCCCACTCGGGGTGGCCGTAGGATGACCACCCCTGCCGGTTTCTCGCGAGCGACAGAATGTCGGCCCAGCCGATCGGCTTCTTACCCCAGCCTATGGCTTGCGCCATCGGTTTCCACATCGCGATAACCACTGGCGAGAGCACCAGGTTCTGGGTCGGGCCGATGAGGTCTTTGCCGGTCTTTGTCTTGGATTGGGCGTTGCCGAGCGTTATGAAGGCGGCCGATGCGGGGCTTGTGATATCTGCTTGTCGCGTTCCGGCGAGGAGTTCATCGATGCAGTCGCCTGAGCCCATCGGGTAGGCGCTGACGTGGATGTTCTTCCCGTCTGATGTCTTGTGGTTGCCGGAGTTGAACTCATCCGTAGCCGCCTTGATCCATTCTTCCTTCTCTGATCCATAGGTGAAGACAACTTCGACGTCATTGGGGCCGGGTTTGTAAGCGGTGGTGTTATTGCCGGATGCGTGATTGCCGCTCGGAATGAGAGCCCGAATGAGGAATCCCGCAAGAATCAGTAAGATAACCACAACTACGAATTTCTTCATTTCGGCCTCCATTTGAAGAAGAATACGTCATGGATCGGATCAAGGCTGCATAGGGTTGTAAGTTCACCACTAGGATACTTTGTACGACACCTCCTGTCAAGTAGTAAAGCAGTATAATTGAGGGTGAAATTCCTGGTCGGCGGACGGATACGGGCTAACAGAATCCCTCTTTGGCGCAAATGTGACATTATCGTCAAAAATAATTGCGGCTGGATGGCAGCTAAGCAGGAGGAATTCGGTAGCTCGTTGATGAACTTGTTATATCAAGGGCAACTGCCATAATATGCGACACGCATAGTTGTGAAATTTATCACAAAGCGCTTGGGGTTCGTTCGGCCAACGCTTGCGGGGTTGGGCAGGGCGGATTGGATCGATTCCCGGAGTTCGTGATATGTTTCCGGCAAAATCACAGGTGGTTGCATCAGAGGAGGGTAATATGAATCGAGTTTGGAGGGCGGGTTGTGCCGTCCTGGGGCTGCTTGCGCTGAGCGGCTCCGCGTTTGCTTACAGGTTGATCCTTGATCCGACGATTGACGTGCTTCCGGACGGCGTCTATAAGCTGGAGCTTCCGGCGATCAAGAATGACCATGGCAGCGGGAACTGGCTGCCGTACTATCGAGCCGACCTGGGACTGCCCGGCAACGTTGAGATCGGTTTCAGGACAGGGAACAACATCGGGCACCTGGATCCCAAAGAGGCGTCCGCGAATGTGCAATGGATGATCTCCAAGGAAACCGAGAGTTTTCCCGGTTACGGCATCGGCGTGTGGAATCTGTACGATTCCGATATGTACGCTGCCAACAAGACTTCCTTATTCGGCGGCTTTTACAAGACGTTTCCCAGCCCATGGCCGATAAATCCCTGGAAGGTGGAGTTGGAGGTTGGCAACCAGCAGCTCGATGGTCTATTCGGTGGCGTTGCGATACCGGTTGGCCGAGACGTAAACTTCGCTGCTGAGTATACTCCCTACCCGAGCGTCGGGAAGTCGTTGCTTCAGCCTGGCGATACCAACCACCTGACAATGGCAGTTGGCTGGAACTACACGCCGAATATCCGCTTCAAGCTCGCGGATGCAGGCGGCGACATCGGTTACAGCATAGTGTATACCAACAGGATCAAGTAGTTTCGGAAAATGATGTATGATGAATGACGAAGGATGAAAGC
>Ga0326727_10026725_pt1 | contig 10670 bp, 10 predicted proteins | sample MB2enrmetagenome_FD_207643 | JGI IMG/M metagenome (GOLD analysis project Ga0326727, IMG submission 207643) | Lab enriched peat soil microbial communities from McLean, Ithaca, NY, United States - MB29MY | ecosystem: Environmental > Terrestrial > Soil > Wetlands > Peat | place: USA: New York... | reverse complement strand
TGCCCGGGGTGCACTTTGTGGATGCGACGGTGTTTCCAAGCATTCCCGCGACGACGATCACGCTGACGGTCATGGCGAATGCGCATCGCATCGCGACCGAGGCGCCCGAATGATCCCATGAGCGGCGTGGCCATAACCGGCGCGGCGGGGTATGTGGGATCGGCGATTGCGCGGTGCTTTCGCGCGCACGGGTGGCAGGTGCTGGAGCTGGGCCGGCGCGGACCGCACCGGTACGAATTGGGCGGGGAGGCGAAGGTCGACTGGACAGGCATCGACGCGCTGGTGCATTGCGCATGGGACTTTCGGCTGACGCGCTGGGAGGAGATCGAGCGCGTCAATGTGCGCGGGAGCATCCGGCTCATGGAAGCCGCGCGCCAGGCTGGCGTCGGGCGCGGCGTGTTCATATCGTCGCTGAGTTGCTTCGAAGGCTGCCGCTCGCTTTACGGAAAAGGGAAGCTTGCGGTGGAAAAGGAAGCGCTGCGCATGGGGTTCGCCGTCGTCCGGCCCGGGCTCGTCTATGGCGAGCGCCCCGGCGGGATGATGGGCGCGCTGGAAAAGGCGGCAAAGGCAAGCCCGGTGGTGCCGTTGATTGGTGACGGGTCGTACCCGCAATATCCCGTCCATGAGGAAGACCTGGCGGAACTGATTGTCGCGCTCTGCCAGCGTACGGCGCCGGTAGAGCCTGTCTCCGCAGCGTCGGGAGAGGCGATCCCCTTTCGCGAACTGCTGCGCCGGATTGCCGCGCGCCATGGACGCAAGCCGGTCTTCGTGCCGGTCCCGTGGCGCCTTATCCTGGCGGGGCTGCGGGCGATGGAAGCGCTGGGATTGAATCCGCCATTCCGGAGTGACAGTCTCACGGGATTCGTGTTCCAGAACCCGCAGCCGAATTTCGAAGCGGCCCACAAGATCGCGTCCTTCAGGCCTTTTGCGTGAAAACGTTTCTATTCTCCATCGATTTCGAGGAGTTCTACGCTGCCGAACGGCAGGAGACGTTTCGTCGGACACCGCTGCCGGAGCTGGCGGAACGGCTGCTGGGTTTTCTACGCCGGGCGGGGATGAAGTGTACATTTTTCGTCGTGGGGGAAATCGCAGAGCGTTTTCCGGAAGCGTTGCGTGCTATCGCGGCGGAGGGTCACGAACTGGCCTGCCACACGCATACCCATCGGCCGTTGAACGAGCACACGCCGGAGTCGCTGCGCGAGGATTTGCGGCGGAACCTGGACGCAGTGCGTGCTTGCGCGAAGGGGCCGGTCACCGGGTTCCGAGCGCCGATTCTCTCGCTGACACAACAGACGAGCTGGGCTCACGGAGTGCTGGCGGAGGCGGGCTTCAAGTATTCCAGCTCCGTGCTGCCAGGGCGCAATCCGTTGCACGGCTGGCCGGGGTTCGGCGCAGCGCCGCGCATGGTCGACGGCGTTTTCGAGGTGCCGGTGACACTCGCGCGAGTTGGTCCGCTGCTGGCGCCGGTGGGCGCCGGGACGTATTTTCGTTGCCTGCCGATGCCGCTGGTGCGGCGCGCGTTTGACGCCTGTGCGCGGCGACACGAGGCGGTGGTGGGATATTTTCACCCGTACGATATCGATACGGAGCAGGAGCGGGTGATGAACCGGGGGGTCAACGGAAGCCGTTTGATGAACGCGCTGCTTTATGTGAATAGGGGCAGGACTCTCGAAAGGCTTGAGTCCCTGGTGGCAGACGGCTTTAACATCATCCCGTACAGTGATTTCCTTGCCGGCCATTAATCCCACCCGTGTCTCGCGCCCGAAGGTCGCGGCCGTATTGCCGTGCTACCGAGTGCGGGAAAAGATCGTGGGCGTGGTCGAGTCATTGATCGGCCGGGTCGATTATATCATCGTCGTTGACGACAAATGCCCCGAGCAATCCGGCGAATGGCTGTGTGAAAAATGCGCTGATCCCTCTGTGCGCGTACTCTTCCATCAGGAAAACCAGGGCGTCGGCGGGGCGATGATCACCGGCTATCAAGCCGCCCTGGAGACGGACGCGGAGGTGATCGTGAAAATGGATGGCGACGGGCAAATGGACGCGCGCTTCCTGGGGCGATTGATCGCCCCGCTGCTCGCGGGAAAGGCGGATTTTGCGAAGGGCAACCGCTTCTTCGACCTGCGCGCGCTCAGGGCGATGCCGCTGGGCCGGCGCGTTGGCAACTTCGGACTTACACTGCTGACGAAGGCCGCGAGTGGTTTCTGGCATCTATCCGACCCGACCAATGGATACTTCGCGTTGCGGCGAGGCGCGCTGGGGTTGGTGAATTTTCATCTGCTCGACCGGCGGTACTTTTTCGAAATCAGCCTGCTGGTTCAACTTAACGTCGTGCGCGCCGTGGCAATCGACGTGCCGATCCCGGCGATTTACGCCGACGAAAACTCTTCGCTCAACCCGCTGAAAGCGCTGATCAGTTTTCCGGGCAAGCTTCTTGGTGGATTCTTCCATCGCATCTGGTGGAGATACTTCATATACGATATCAACATCGTCAGCGTCTTCCTTGTCGCCGGAATGGTGATGTTTGTCGGGGGCGGGATATTCGGCGCGGAGCGCTGGAGCGCGAATGTCGAGCAAGGGGCTAATCAAAGCGCGGGGACCGTGGCGTTGGCGATGCTGCCGATGCTGCTCGGTTTTCAGATGCTGCTTCAGGCGATGGTCCTCGACGTGATGGACAAACCCGAAGAGCCGGTAAGCGAAATCCTCGAAGCCGGCGAGTTGAAGGACGCAAAGCCTTAGCCATGGGTCACCGGCCCATGCGGGGGTAATCCCGGCGGTCGTGTCTCCGCCTAATTGAACTTACTCTTGAACTTGAAGCCCCTGCGCCGCCTCATCGCCAATCCGGTCTTTCGCGAGGTTCTCCTCTACAGCCTTCCCGCGCTGCTGGTTGGCATCGCGCTGCGCGTCGCACTTACCTTCCGGATGCCGTGGGGTTATGTGCAATACGATACGTGTGAGTATCTGGAAACGCCCTTCCGCCTTCTGAAAGGCGGTGCCTTTTTCGTCAACGGAAAGCGCGGCTTCCTAGTGCCCATCCTTTATACTATTCCTTTTCTGCTGCATATCCCGGCGCTGATCGTCATCCCACTCGGCCAGCACCTGCTCGGGCTCGCGGCGACATTCATGAGTGGCGCGCTGGTCCGTTTCTGGTTTCGATGCTGGCGCTGGTTCATCATTCCGGTGACGCTCTTTGTCGCGGCGAATCCCTCGATGCTTTGGTACGAGCAGACGATCATGGGCGAATCGGAGTTCCTGTTCGCGCTCATCTTCCTCGCCCTTGCGGGTACGCTCTGGGCAGTGAGACCGTCGCCGGGCCGGTTTGCCTTGCTGCTGGGCGCGCTGGTCTGCACGGCAGGCGCGCGTCCGGAGGGGAAGCTCTTCTTCACGTTCGGCCTGCTACTCGCCGGGTTCGTGCTATGGGGACAATGGCGGCTTCTCGGCAAATGCGCGGGGGTGATGCTCGCGGTAGCGCTGGCCTGGAGCTTCATCGTTCGGCAAAGCACGGCGCCGCAGCTGCTCTACGCTTCGCTGATCCAGCTTTCGCCCGACCATTCGCGCCTGCTGCCGGGCGTGGAACCGTATATCATTCCATTGCGGGATCAGGTGCGGACGCAATCCGGCGGAGACCCGCAGGGATTGGTGAAGGTATCGAAGAAAATCCGTGATGCGATCGATCCCTACTTGCGGCTTAACATCCGGAACGACCATGAGTATTACAAGGAATTGAACCGGACGCTGCGGGACTTGTGCATCGACGCGGTCCTTGCGCATCCGATTGAAGCGATGGAGATCCCGCTGCAGAAGTTCCGTGTGGCGTCGGATAGCTGGAGCGCTTACCAATTTACCGAACCGGCGCTGCATAATAACCAGGTGAACGCCTATCTATCGGATAAGTGGATGTTCGAGGTGCTGGGGAAGGGGTTGACCGGTGGCGGGATGGACGAGCCGGCGATGCGCTGTTTTGTGGCGACCCATTATTTGCCCGCGAATGTGGCGTGGGTAGGAAATCTCCAGCGCGAATGGAACGACGCGTTGATCTGGTGGCGGACGCCGGACCAACCCGCTCGACATGAGCGGTGGGTGCACGATTTTGCGGGTGGTGTTCCCGGAGGATTGGCCATCATGCCGGGGCTCCCGTGGTTTTACCCCATTGCGCTCATGGGGATGCTGGCCGCGATGGTGTGGCCGCATCCGACCAGGCGGGTGCATCTCGCCTGGGCGCCGGTGATGCTTGCGGTATGGTACGCAGGGACCTTCGTGGGTGTGACGAACGCTCGGTACCGGTTTGCTTACGAACCGTTTTGTTTCGTCTATCTGTGCCTTCTTGTGGATTGCGTCGCGCGCGTCCGGAGAACAAAGGGCAACGGGGATTAATCTTGAAGCCGCCCGCGATTCGCACAGAGTTGCAACACCCCCTTTTCTCCAAAAGCAAACCATGACCCCCTCCCGCCATCCCGCCCTGATTCTCCTCATTGCGATGCTTTCCGGCGCATCCGCATTCGCCCAGTCCCCCGCCCCGTATCAAGATCCGAAAACTCCTGTGGAGGACCGCGTGGCGGACCTCCTGGGACGCATGACGCTCCAGGAAAAAATCACATTGCTGGGTGGGGGCGGAATGGCGACCAAGCCCATCCCGCGGCTCGGCATTCCCGCCTTCAAGATGAGCGACGGCCCGATGGGGACGCGTTGCTATGGTCCATCGACCGCGTATCCCAACGGCGTGATCCTTGCCGCGACCTGGGACGTCGATCATGCGCTCAAGGTAGGCCAGTCGATCGGCCGCGATGCGCGGGCTCGCGGCGTCAATTTCCTGCTCGCGCCCGGCATGAACCTTTACCGCGCGCCGTTTTGCGGGAGAAACTTCGAGTACCTAGGCGAGGATCCGCTGGTCGCGGGAATCATCGCATCGGCTTACATTCGCGGCGTGCAGAGTCAAGGAGTGGCCGCCACGGCCAAGCACTTTGCGGGTAACGAGCAGGACGCAAGCCGCAATGAACTCAACAGCGAAATCGACGACCGAACCTTGCACGAACTCTATCTCAAGCCATTCGCCATGGTGGTCAAGAGCGGCGTCTGGTGCGTGATGAATTCGTACAATCCGCTCAATGGCGTGCATACTTCGCAAAACTGCTGGCTCGATAACATCATCCTCAAAGGCGAATTCGGTTTCAAAGGCATGGTAATGTCCGATTGGGGCTCCTGTTACGACGCGTTCGGCATGGCCAATGGCGGACTGGACCTCGAGATGCCGGAGGGAAAGTTTTTCAATGAAAAGCTGCTGATGCCGCTGCTCTCCGCCGGTCTGGTAAAGCAGGCGACCATCGACGAAAAGATCAGGCGCCAGCTTCGGGTGGCGTTCAGCCTGGGCTGGTTCGACCGGCCCCAGCAGGATGACTCGATTCCAAAGGACGATCCGCGAAGCGCCGCGGTCGCGCTGGAAGGCGCGCGAGACGGCATGGTTCTTTTGAAAAACGAGGGAAACATCCTGCCGCTCGATCCGGCGAAGGCGAAGAAGATCGTGCTGCTGGGATGGCATGTCGATCCCGCCGTCATTGGCGGCGTTGGGAGCGCATATACCATACCATTTCATTCTGTGAGCACGTTGAAGGCGCTCCAGGACAAGGGCGGCCTCTCCATCGTTCAGGTGCCGTGGAACGAAGGCCAGGCTTCCGTTCCCGCTGATTTTGTCGAGCAGGTGAAGGGGGCTGATGCCGCCATTGTCTGCGTCGGATTCAACGATCAGGCGAATACGCAGGCCAATTCAACAATGCCCGGTGCGGAGGGGGAGGGTACGGACCGGACTTATCCATTGCCGTTTAAACAGGATGCACTCATTCAATCCGTTGCCGCGCTCAATGCGCACACGATCGTCATCCTGAACGCGGGAGGCAGCGTCGAGACGAAGGGCTGGATCGGAAATGTGCCGGTCCTGCTGGACGCCTTTTATCCCGGCCAGGAGGGTGGCACCGCGATTGCGGAGATTTTGTTCGGCCAGACCAATCCGTCCGGCAAGCTCCCGTTCACCTGGGAGAAGCGGTGGGAGGATTGTCCCGCTTATCATAACTATCCCACTCCGGAAAATCCGAAGTCGAATACTTACAAGGAAGGTATCTTCGCCGGTTATCGCGGCTTTGATAAAAGGAAGATCGAGCCGCTTTTCCCGTTTGGTTACGGCTTGAGTTACACCACCTTCGATATCTCAGACGCCAGGGTCTCGTCGGACAATATTGATGGCGTCGAAGTGTCCGCCACTGTGCACAACACGGGCAGCCGCGCAGGCGCGGAAGTGGTTCAGGTGTATGTCGAACCTCCAACTGCCAGCATACCGCGGCCCGTCCGGGAATTGAAGGCGTTTACAAAAGTCACGCTGAACCCCGGTGAGAGCAAAACCGTTACGATGAATATTCCGCGCAGTGATCTTGCCTACTGGAGTTCGGATAAGCGCCAGTGGATCGTCACGCCGGGCGGCTACACCGCGCGCGTGGGAGATTCATCGCGCAATCTCCCGCTCAAAGCGGCGTTCAGCATTGCAAACTGACTTAGTCGCTCGCCCGCTCTGTTTTTACCTCCACGATGTCGTGCGGCGCGGACTCGCGCTGCCCTGCCGGAGTGATCCGGGCGAACCGCGCCCGGTTGCGCAACTCCCGCAGGTTTGCGGCGCCGAGATAACCCATCCCGGACTGCAAGCCGCCGACGAGTTGCGTCATCACGCTATCGAGCGAGGCGGAGACTTCCTTTAATGCTTCGACGCCTTCCGCGGCTACTTTGCGCGTCGCGTCTCTGGTGTGGCCATAGCGCGCGGCAGAGCCGGCTTTCATCGCCGCGGCGCTTCCCATGCCGCGGTATTGTTTATAAAGCTTCCCGTTGATTTCCATGATCTGCCCGGGCGCCTCAGGGCAACCGGCGAACAGGCCGCCGCAGAGGACGGCATGAGAAAGCGTGAGCGCCTTCACGACATCGCCGCTCTTTGAGATGCCGCCATCGGCGATGATCGTGACTCCGGCTCTTTCGGCTGCCTTGCCGCAGACATAGAGAGCGGTTAACTGCGGGATGCCGACGCCTGCGACGATCCGCGTGGTGCAGATCGATCCGGGGCCCTGGCCCACCTTGATCGCGTTTGCGCCGCAATGAGCGAGGTATTCGACGCCGTCGCCGCTCGTGACATTACCCGCAATGATCGGCAGGTCCGGGTAGGCGTCGCGTATGAGGCGCACCGTTTCGCCGACGCCCTTGCTAAAGCCGTGCGCCGTGGAAATGGCGATCACATCCACGCCCCGCTCCACCAGCCCGCCGACGTGCCGGATGATCCGCTCCTGGTCGAGATCGCCCGTGGAGTTGCGCGTCGCGGACACTGCCGCTCCGCACAGCAAGCGGAACTGCGAATCCCGCCCCGGCTTGAGCGGCGCGGCTTTCTCCTGCGTAATGCGTTCGATATCGCTGAGGGTAAACAGGCCGCGCAGCCGATCCTGGTCGTCCACGACCAGCAGCTTGTGAATCCCGATGTGCTCGTTGAAAAACTTGTCCGCGCGCCCGATCGGGTCCGGCTGCAACTCCCGCTCCGGGATCGTGTGCACGCTCTCTCGGGGCATCATCGCCTCGCTTACCTTGCGCATGGCGTAGCGTGGCCGCACCACGTGCCCGGGCAGCAACCCCAGCAGCCGCTCGCCTTCATCGACGATGGGGAATGTGCTGAAGGAAAAATGCCGTTCGTCGATGAGCTGCAGCACGTCGCCTATGAATTGGTCCGGCGATACCTTGATCGGCTCCTGTATCAACCCGTGGACGTGGTACTTGACCCGCGTCACCTCGGAGAGCTGCTGGCGCTCCGGCATGTTGTAATGGATGAGCCCCAGCCCGCCGTTGAGCGCCATAGCGATTGCCATCCGCGATTCCGTGACGGTATCCATATCCGCCGAGATGATTGGAATCTGGAGGTTCAGCCGGTCTGCGAGACTGGTCTCGAGGCTGGCGTCCCTGGGAAGGATTTCCGAGTATTGGGTGGCGAGGGTAACGTCGTCGTAAGTGAGGGCGACGCCTTGTTGGGCGGGAAAAAAGGAGTCCGCGGACTGATAGAATGCGTCGTCGATGGCGGCGCGTGCAGGGAGGTTGTCTGCCATGGCCTATCTTGCGGAATCACCCGGGTTCCTTGCAAGGGGGAACTTATTCCGATTTGAAACGGAACGTGCGGTTCCGCCGGAAGGCGGCCGGGTTCAATATCGAGCGTGCCGGCTTAAAGTTGGCGGAACGCCGTGCGCTCATTCAGGCAACCGCAGCGGGGGCAGCGCGGCAGCACCTCTCCGGACGGATCCTCGAATTCAAACGAGCAGATCGAGCAGCGCAGCCTGTGCCGCAACGCCTGCCGCTCCCGGCGCAGCCGCCCGATATTCCACACGATCCAATTTCCGAAGATCAGCGCCAGGAACGCGCCGAGATAAACGAAGACGAGCATCGTCAGCGAAGCGTGGATCATCGCGCCATCTCCGTGGCGGGGCTCGGCTGAGCGTAAACCGTGGACCCCCAGTGAAACGTGGCAAAACCCCAGGTCAGCGGTGTCTCCGTCGCCCGAAACCGGATCTGCTCCAGCATCCGGCTTGCGCTGGCGTCGAGCGCCTTGTCCCCGGACGTGTCCTGGAGGAAAACGTATTGCACATCCCCGTGCCCCGATACTCCCAGGAGGAAACGGGCAGGCATCAATTCCCCAAGCTCCGCCTCGCGGAGCCCATCAAAACCGGGCAACGGATCGAGCGCGGCACCCTTGAGCGCTCCCGAGATGCTCACGACCGTGGCCGCCGGGGCAGGCGCCGCCGGAGAGGCAGAGGGACGTGCGGCTGCCATCCGGATCAGATCCAGCCCGCTTGTCCCGGCAGGGTAGGGGAGCGGTTTCCGCGGTGCCGGAGCCATGATCGGCCTCGCATGGACGACGCTGTACGAGGGAATGTACGGAAGGCTCAGCAATCCCGGCACAGGCGCCTTGCCCGGTTCCGCGGCCAGCGCCGGGTCCTCCGAGTCGATCCAGCGCAGGAGCGCGTCCGCCTCCGGCGTCCCCGGTGCGAGAAGACCCACCTGGGCGGGTGGCGGTCCCACGCGGGCTGCGGGCGGATAGATCGCCTGGAATATATAGAACCCGAACGCGTGGAGGCATGCGGAGAGCAGGATGAAGCCGAGCAGCGTCCATGGGATGATGCCGGCCTCGAGGCTTCGAAAAACCAGGCCGCGATGCGGTTCGGTGCTCATGGCCGCCCGGGCGCAGTGGCCAGCACCACCGGGAGACCCGCGCGCAGCCCTTCATTGACCACGTGAATCACGAGCGCGTACGGCGTCGTGCGGTCGGCTTTTACGATGAGGGTGTGATCCTTGAGGTCCGGCGACGAGAGCGCCTCGCGGATGTCTCCCACTTCCCAACGCCGGTCCCGGAAGAAGATTGCCGGCGCCGCGCCGCCCGTGATCGTCAGGATTTGCGGGTTCTTCTGCGGGCCGAGCGTCCAGGAGGAAAATGGAAGGCTGATCGGGATGCCCGGCTGAAGGACGAACCGGGAGCCGACCGAGAAAAACAGAACCACCAGGAACAGCACGTTGATGATTGGGATCATCCCGAAAAGCGCCGGATGAAACTTGACGGTCCGGGTTAACTTCATGAGGCGATGGCCGATGGCTTTCGAGCCGCTCGCCGGCGGCTCCCGTCCGGCGGGTTCCTACTCGGCGGTGCGCGCCACCCGGCGCGTGCTTTTGAAATCGATGATCTGTGCGCTGGTATCCTCCGGCTCCCGCGCGCCGGTGATGAGGCCGACTACTTCGATGCCGCCACGTTCCATATCGCGCATCATGGCGTTCACTCGGGAGGAGAGATAACTATACGCTGCAAATGCGGGAATGGCGACCACCAGGCCGGCCGCGGTGGTCAGGAGGCTCTGGTAAATGCCGCCGGAGAGATCAGTCGTGCTGGCCAGGCCGCTGTGGCTGGAGATGGTGACAAAGGTTTCAATCAACCCGGTGACCGTCCCGAGGAGCCCTATCAACGGGGTGATGAGTGCCACCGTAGCCAGCAAGCCCAGATTCCGCTCCAGATTTGGCATCTCCAGTTGACCCGCCTCCTGGACGATCTCTTTCAGTTCGTCCCGCGGAGCCTCGTGGCGGATGATGGCGGCGTGGATGACCCGGGCGACCGGCCCAGGGGTACCCGCGCACTCGTGGAGCGCCTCGGCAAAGTTGCGGCGCTGGATCAGGTTCGCCAGCCCTCGCAGAAATTCGCCCACGCGAATGCTTGCCCGGTAGAAGTAGGTGACTCGTTCAGCGAAGATGCCCGCGGCAATCACGCTGCACAGGAGGATGAGCCACATGAGCGGCCCCCCTTTTTGCATGTAGTCCAGCATTGGCCAGACGTTATAGGGCAACCGCGCCGGGTATGCAAGGCCCCATGAAGGGGGGTGTTTTAGGCATTTATTGCCCCTTCAGCCCACCTTGCTCAGGTCGTCCGCGGCCGAAATGAGAGCGTCGTGTGCCAATGTCGGCAGAATACGGTCATGGTGCAGGGCGACGATGAAGTGCCGTTCCCTCACGACTGCCGTGGCGTAGAAGTGCTCGCAGGCGATGGTAAGCACCCTGTTCCAACCGAGCCGCCGGCCGCTCTCCCGGGCGTGATCGACGAAGGAGCCCATAAAATCGCGCAGTGC
>Ga0326727_10026723_pt1 | contig 10670 bp, 2 predicted proteins | sample MB2enrmetagenome_FD_207643 | JGI IMG/M metagenome (GOLD analysis project Ga0326727, IMG submission 207643) | Lab enriched peat soil microbial communities from McLean, Ithaca, NY, United States - MB29MY | ecosystem: Environmental > Terrestrial > Soil > Wetlands > Peat | place: USA: New York... | reverse complement strand
AAAGGGTACGATGTTTGTCGCTGCTTCGGCAGGCACAAGCTGGAACAATCAGATTCCAAGACCGGCGGGGGATCTCGGAATCAGTTTGCATTCAAAAGTAAACCGGCCTTGACTGAACAACGGCTTGAGCGTTGAACTATTCTCAGAGCCAGACGCAGTCGCGCCTCTAACTCGGTTGGCGGGGAACCGGCGGTGAGCAGCGCCGGAATACCCTTGGTTGAGCTGGACAGCACTGGATGTGGGTGGCTCGTGTGTTGAAACGTTCGGAATAAATATAAGAGATGGTGCACCTACCTCATTGCAAGGCCGCGAACTCCAAGAAGCTGTGTCTGGCGCCGTTCAAATAGGTGGCATGCGCCATGCTATTGGTTGCCGTCTGATATCAGCTAATCCCCTACCCACTTTACCGTTCGAATATCTACAAACTTTCCGCCGCACTTGCATTCCACATTTCCATCTGGCCCTTTTACCATTCCACACTTTGGGCACACCAAAGACGTCACCCGGCTTTCGTCCCGATAACGCGATAGCAACCACCATCCCGCTACGCCGCCAGCAAGTAACGGAGGCACGATCCACCTAGGTAAACCTCCCAGACCACGTAAATGCATGCCGCCCCAAATTGGGCGATAATAGTGAGTTGGTGGAGTTATCACTATAAACGCCACTGCCAAGATCCAAAAAATAAAAGCAGCACGTCGGTCTTTTCCTCGCCTGACCAATTTCTCAGAGTTCATTTCTTCGAGTGATTTCTTGCACCACATATACAAAATGCTACTTTGAGTCAGGGTCTGAAAACCAGTCAATGACGGCATCGGCGATAGCAGCTACCTCTTGATACTTGTTCTCAAATACTTGGGGCGATTTATAGTCCATAAGCCTCCCAAACGCCATGTCAAATCCCGCTGAAATCTGTTCCGAATGATTTGCGACATAAACATAAGTTGCTACGTAAGCTGCCCGCCCGGCCCTTGAGGCAAACATTCCCGCTGCCTGCTTTCCCACATCAATGAATGCGTTGGGAAGAACGCTTGGTAAATCCGAGAAGATCGTGCTCGTTAGTTCACCGAAACTTTGAAAAGTCCACGTAAGCCTCGCATAGATGTTCGCGTAGAATGCTCCGGATTCGAGTTCAGCAGCTTCGGCTTGAGTGAATCCTAAAAGACCGAACAGTGTGACGCGACCATTGCTGTCTAATTGCCCGACCGCATTATTGGCAACAGCGAGGTAAAGATTCACCCCGCCTGACTCGTAAGCTGGGTCTCTGCCTATCCATCTTCCAAAAGTTGGGCTATAATATCTGTAGCCGTAATAAAGTAGCCCGCTTTCGTCGTCGTAGAACTTGGTGGAAAATCGGAAAGAATTGGCTTTGGCCATAGGGCCTGTGGCTCGGGTGAGTTCGCCAAAGGGGCTGTATTCGTATCGCGCGCTGGTTGTTTTATCGACACCATTGATCAATCCAGTGATGTTTCCATTGCCATCGTATGATGCAACATAATTTGTCCCGCCAGCAGTTATCTCTGCCAGTCCCCCGATTCCGCCGGCCTTCGTCATGGTGCGGCTCAGATCCAATCCCCATACGAAGGATTGTTGAATGGTGTCCGTCGGCCCAAACGTGGCGATAAGGTTCCAACCGTCGTATATGAAATAGTTGGTTGACTGCGGGACGAAGTTCGAACCAGTGCTGTTGGTCGAAACCACCTTGCTGATGCGCCGGTTCATGTAATCATAGTCAAAGACCAACTGCAATCGGTTGGACGCAGCGATCCCGGAAATGTTGGCCATGTTCATTTCGATCAGCCTGTTATCAGCATCCCAAATATACGTCCAAACGCCGTCAAAAGTCAAGTTTCCGTCAGCGTCGTAGGTCAGCGATTGCGAACTAGCCGGGAAAACCAGGCCGCCAGTGTTGGTGGCACCCCCGGCGCTGTTGGTCACCTTCTGCCAGACCGGCCCGCCGCTGTTGGCGACGGTGATTTGCTTGTGGAAGTATTCGACCTTGCGGTCGGCCAAACCGCTGTTGATGGTAACGGTGTTGGTGGCAATTGCGTCGCCGAGGATGTCCTTGTAACCGGGCGTCACAGTGTTCGTGTATTCGTTGAGGCCGTTGACGGCATAGGTGCTGGCGGGCATATTTCCGACGCTGCCCACCTGTGCGCTGGTGCGGTTGCCGATGTTGTCAAAACCATATCCGTATTGCTGGCCGGTAACCGGAGACCAATCCGACCAGAACCGCGCCGCGCCGGTCAATTCGTTTCGGTTGTTGTAGGCGTACTTCCAGATCGAGCCATCTTCCAATGTCGCCTGTGTCCGTCGGTTGACGTTGTCGTACGTGTAAGCGTGCGATGTGACGGCAGAGCCGTTAACCGTATTGGCTATGCTGCGCAGACGGAACCCGTAGTCCCATTGGCGGGAGGTGGTCAGCACCGCGCTGCTGGCGTTGGAGCAGGACGTCGTTTGCAGCAAATCCGAATTGGGAAGGTAACCGTAGCCGACGTGACTTGTGCCGGAAGAAACGGAATTCATCCGGCCATACGTGTCGTAGCTGTAAACTGTGTTCAACGTCGAGGAAAGGCCGGTCGTGACCAAAGCATTGCGGCCGTAAACCGGGTCGTAATTATTGCTGATCGTGATCCCATTATCCAACCCGCTAGTCCATGTTTCAGTCGTGACCCGGCTAAGGACATCATAGGCCATCACACAATTGCCGTTGGCATCGACGATCAGACGTGGCAGGCCACGCCGGTCTTGGTTGGTGTACACGATTCCAGTTGTTCCATCCGAGTAAACCGTGGCGATGAGATCATTTAATCCGTTGTAATAGTTCGTATAGGAAACCCCGCGCGCCCAAGTGCAGCTTTGAAGCAACCGATTGTTATAGTAGAAATAAGAAACCGAGTTTCCAGAAGCATCCTGCTTGTTGGTGAGCAGGCCGGTCGGTTGGTCATAAGACCAAGTGGTGGTGTCCGCCGTTCCTGGGGTGGACGGCCACGTGAAGCCGGTCCAACCGCTGCCGCCACGGAAGGTTTGCAGCGTGACCAAGTCCCCGAACTGGTTGTAAGTAAGCTGTTCCGGGTACGGCACATCGCCCCATTTTTGGATCAATCGGCCACAGCCGTCGTAATTGAAATAGGTATTCTTTCCATTGGGATCGGTTTGGGAACGCAACAGGCCGGCGTTGGTTCCTCCCGCCGCATAGTACGCATAACTAGTGACGTTCCCCGCCGGATCGCTCCGGGCGGTCATCTGGCCCGTTGTGGCGTTATACGATGTCGTCGTGGAAAAACCCAAAGGATCCGTCTTCCCGGTTTCCCTGCCCAACGCGTCGTAAAAATGCCACGTCGGGTTGCTGACGGTCGGTGTGGATTCGGTTTGCAGCAGACCGTTGACAGCTACGCTTGTGGCCGTCAGCGTGGACTGAGGAACGGTGACAACCGTTGTGACCATCGCATTTCCATAATTTATTGTGACATTTGTGTCGGTTAGGTTGCCGAAAGCGTCATAGACCCGGGTTTCCGACTGTTGAGAACTGGAGAAGCCAGTCAGGCGCTGTTCAACGGTTTGCATCAAAGTCGACGTCCCGCTCCAGTCGCCGAGGAAGGCGTACTGTTGGGTGACCTTGAACCATGCGCCGCTGCTATCGGACTGATAAAACCAATAATTGGAGTAGCCGCGATTCATGCTGGCCCACCCGCTATCCGCCATATCATCCCAGACATTTGAACTGATATTAATGAGCTGACATGTCACATTTCCTAGGAAATCGTAGCAATAAATCGTCGTCTTGAGGTCTTGACTGCCATCGCTGTTAGTTATGCCCGTTTCGAAAGTGCCATAGGCGTCCTTGCCGGCCCGATCATAGGTATAGGCATAAAGACAGGCGGGGCTATTGAAGGCCGGCTGCTGTTGCTCACATTGGATGCCTGCGGCGTCAGTGCAGGAGACAGTCCAGCGTTGCGACGTCGGGTTACCCAACATGTTAGTGGTGTTGTTCCGGGGTTCATAGCCGTAATTCTCGTCAAAGGGACACCCGGCATTAGGATCATATGGGGTCAGCGCATAGCTGAAATACTGATTTGTCACCGCAGAACCAGTTATAGAAGCCAAGCGACGGTCCAGATAATTGGAAATCACCTCGGTGGTGCCGGAGGAATAGGTGATGTTGGTCTGCTGTCCCCCTCCTCCGAAGGTGTAAGTAGTAGTCAAGCCGTCAGGTGTGGTGAGCGCCGTCAGGCGACCGCTGACATCGAAGGTTGAAACGGTGTTCAGGGCCAGGCTACCGGACGCCACCGAATTAGTTAAAATGCGACTGGCAGAGTCGTAGTTTAGCGTTGTGACGATAGAGTTCTGCGACGGAAAGCCGCTAGCGGAAACCCCTTGTTTCGTCTTGGTTTTGATTCGCTTGAGCGAGTCGTACGCGTAAGTGATCGTCGTTCCCGATTTGTCGGTTTCCGACAATTTCAGATCCGCCGGCCAGGCGTTGCCGCCCTGCCAATCCGCCTTGTAAATAGTGAGGATTTGGCTGGTGAGGGGGTCCACTCGGAAGATGTTGGTGGCGTGACCAAGGCAATCTCTTTGATACACGATCTGGCTGGTAAGCGCATAATTTCCATTGCCTATGTACGCATAGGATTCACGAGCAACCAGGTTGCCATTCTGTAAAATCTTGACGTCCTTTGTTGACTGAAACGGACTTAAATAGCCGCCGGCCATTTGAGCTCCTGAATCTCCATAATACAGCGGGTCGCCTTGAACTCCCACAGAGTTATCAATAGCTGGAAACCAGCCCCCTGCCCAAGATATTGCCGTGTGGTAAATGATTTTCCGCACATCATTCGTTCCCGGGCCATTCGTGTTAAATGTGTAGGTAGAGGGAATCCATTGGCCAAACTGATAATCATAGCAATCCATCTCGCCGGCATAGGGATCAGTATCCTCCACATAATAGTTTTGGCCGGCCAGGCGCCCGTAAGAACCGTCCCACCTGCACGTAATCTTTCCCGGCATCCATTTGGTTGTGTTGTCGCATTGTCCTATGTCATGCTCCTCTGCAATGAATTGACCTGCCGAAAAGCAATCCTGTTCTGTGAAAATGGTCTCCTCGGCGTAGCACCTAGCTGTGATCAATGAAGAACTCCAGCCTTCATTCTCGCCGTATTGCGCTGCATTATACCATTTCACCAACCCGTAGTCCCCGTTTCCGTAAGCCCCACTAATAGCCGGTCCATACTGAGCGACAAGGCATTGCTCTATTTCACTGCCCGTCGGATCAATCGGCCCTGGCGGGCCATTCATCCACGGGGTGATCACTCGAAAAAGCAGACCCTGAGTTACGTCGTAGTTGGGATATGGGTACGTATTTGTGTCCCCATAGACTCGTTGTTCCCAATAACCGTCCGGATATGCGGTGAACGTCAATTGTCCATAATCTCCAGTGTTTGTGTTTGTTCCATAGGCGAAAGTCGTCACGAGCTTGGCGCCCGCCGGATCGTTGGTGACGGCCACCAGTTGCCAGCCCCAAGGGAACTGCTGATACGACTCAACCGTTACATCGCTCACAGCACCGCCACCGGATTGGACCTGCTGGGTTTCTTGCCGGTTGGTAACGCCACCGGATATATTGGTGACGACGGTTCTGGTCTCCATGCGCGCTTCCGACCCCGTCCCCTGGGTCAAAGTCCAGACATAACCACTGGAAGTGCTATATTGTAGCGTCGTGTCGTTGGTCGTCGTGTTGCGCATTTCCCTCAGGCGCCACGAAGTGGTTGAGCCATTCGGCGAGTCCACCCACCACGTCACGAAGGGCACAGCGTTCGGACTGATCGTGAAAAATCCATTGGTGGTCACACCAGTGATTGCAGAGGGTAGGTAAAAATCGAGGGCGATGCTGTTGCAGGGCGGCGCAATGGAAATGGCGGTTCCGCTGCTGTAATTGGTGCCCGCGTTGGCCAACACAAGGGTCGTCACTATGCCGCCCGACGAGATTTGCGCGGTGATGAGGCCGTTGGAACCCGTACCAGCAGGGTCATGGATGGTGACCGTCGGGGCGGAGGAATATCGGCCACCGACCGATGTCAGCACGAGATTCGTTAGAACACCGTGAGAATTCACTGAAACCGACGCTGTCGCACCATTGGCGTTGACATTGACAAACGATTGAGGCGCCTTTATTTGTTGAATCACAGTCGAATTGGTGGATTGGTATACGACGTCAATTTCGTTTGTGTCACTCGACCGAGCCCCATAGTTCAGGCAGGCGGCGGCGTAGGCGCTGCCATCGCTCAGTCTTTGGGCCAAGAGAAGAATTTCGCCGGCCGAGGCCCCATTCCATAGCCGTCCCAATTGCACCGCCCAGGAGATATTGATACTGGAGGGATCTGTGCTTTGACCCGCGCTAATCGTGACTTTGCCACCATCGCCGGGGGCGGTATTCGCGTCAATCGCAGTCTCATCCCGGTCTCCGGTTTCGTTCTCCTCATCATCCGTTGCGCTGGTCGCCAACGGCCGGGCATTTCCATCCGGCCGGATTTGAATGAGAAAGGTTTCCGAAACCGAATCACAGGAACCATCCCCGTCGGCTTCAGAGTTCCATTGCGGCATATTTGCCGAACAAAGCGGCTCCCATCCAGGCACGATTTGACTCTGTGTCCAGTTATTCGTCGGATTGTAGTAGTTCAATGTCGAATTCGTGTTCCAAATGTAGGCACGGTAGTGCAAAGACGCACTCTGATTGCCCTTAGTCGTGGAAGGAACGGTGGGGGGGTCAGGAACGTAAATTCCGACGAGATTGAAGCCATAAACAGCGCTGCCGGACATCGTGAGTGCATAGGTTTGCCGCGGCACCAAGTAAACAGTCGGCGCTGACGTGTACAGCCACAAGTCGCCGCAGATATCGTCAACGTCGTTGGTCACCATCGCCGTCTGTCCCCCCAACGATATTCCAGCCGTTCCGAGTGCATTGATTTGCCCCTGGAATTGCACAGCGACAGAGGACGGATCGCGAAAATTCCGGACCCAAGCGTCACCTCCTTTAAGGGTGTGGACTTTCGGCATGGCTTGGAGCGCCGTTCCGAAAACAATCGCACAGCCGGGTGCAAAGCATGCCAGACGAACAACCAACTTTAGAGTCAAATGAAGTTTCATAAAAATAGGGCAGTGAATTGTTCTACTTCAAGGGGGTGAACACAACCAAACCATTCGGAACCGTTAATCCGTTAGGCGAAATGTAATTGGTCCAACTTCCCGTTCCTCCGCTGTTATTTCCGTTTGTGTCCGCAAGATAATCAGGTATTCCGTCGCCGGAGGTGCAAATCGGTATTCCATTACTGTTGACCGCCACGTAGTGGTAGCCAAGATCGACGATGGAGTTGGTTTCCTTAATTTCCAATCCGTTGATCAAATTGGTCGTGACGGTATATTGATACAGGCCGAGTTGGTCGGCGGTGGTGCTTCCCTTGTTAATCAACGGGCTGTTGGTCGCCTGATAATAGGCTCCCAACGGACCTCCCAGCCAGGTGAGGTTGGTCCGAATATCGTTGGTTTGGAAGGTGGTGTTGGTGGCGCCGTGCAGATAGGCGTTGTAACCGACAAGGCCATCGAGCGACGCCGTGACGCCGTCAAACACGTTGTTCTGGTTGGTGTTCGGCGAATTGGTGCCCCGATGCCGTATAGAGATCGTGAAGGCGTTGGTGTTGGTCGTCCCATAGAACAGGTTGTTGAAGGATGTTGTGGTTGCGCTGTTGCTTATGGCAAATGGGACGCGATGAAAGACATTGTTGGTCAATCCGACGACGGGCGCGTGGTTGGATTCGCTCATTAGCCAGTTGGCGCCCGCGCCATAGATTTCGCAGTCCCGCAGGGTCAAGCCGCTGATAATCTGTTTTGGGTAGCAGGTATCCCCGGTGTTCAGCAGATTGGTCTCGCCCGTCGGCGCGCAGATAGTGGTCAAGCGAAGGAAAATGGAGGGATTGGCGTTGGAGCCATATGGGCAGGGGGCAATCGGCAGCGATTGGGCCACGGCATTCGTGGCCCCCCAATAATTGACGGGTTGTTCCTGCACCAGGCCGTAATAAACCAGGTAATTCCGCTGGATGGGCGAGCCTTGCGAAACAAGCTGGCTGCCGTCCTGGAGCCAGATGCCCAAGTTGTCGTAGTAAGCCAGCGCCACACCGTTGGTCAGAAGCAGGGTCGCATTCGAGACGGAGCACGCGGCGATGTAGTCAATGGGGTCATAGTGCCAGCCGAGCGCCGGTCCGGTCGTGTCCCGTTGCGCCACGGGCGTCAACACCGTGTTATTGGTGAAGCAATTGCTTATCACCAACGGCGGCAGCACCGTTTTGGCCTGCAATTGCGACAGGAGAGCCGAGCCAATGTTGGTCGTTCCGCCGGTCAAAAACGAACTGGCGGACGAAAGATAATAGTTGCCCGCGCCGACCGCTTGGTAGGGACTGGAACTGACGCTGATAGAGGAACTTCCAAATGGAGTCGCGTTGTAAAATCCATTGTAAGCCCCGTTGGACGCGAAAGCGCTGGAGGAATTGATCGCGAATTCATTGGTGATGTTGGATAAAATGGAATTGGTTATATTAAAAGTGGTCGACGACCCCCAGGACCCGTCCGCGTAAAACAGATCGGTGGCTGAATCAAAGGTGCAATTGCAAACGTTGACCGTCATGGGAAAGGAATGCGATTGGACCGGGTATTGCACATTTGCAAATAGGCAGTTGTTGAGGTTGAGCGTCAAGGGTTCGGAAGGCTCAAAGGTGGTTCCGGCAAGGCAATCAACGAATTGACAGTGGGAGAGAGTAATCACCTGGTTGGCGCTTCCGTACCCAGCGGCGACGCCGTTGAACTGATAGCGAAACTGAAGGTTATTGAGCGCCATGTTTGTCGCGGCGTAAAGCCACAAGGGGGTAAGGCCATAGATATTGGTGCCCGGATTCCCCGTATAATGGGACCAGATATTGGTGCTCAGAGTGGTTCCGATCGTATTATCATCGGCCGCGGTGAAAATGGCCGGACGGTAATTGGTCGTGCCCATTGTCGGAGCGTAGTTATTACAGATGTTAATGATGCCGGCATTGGTTGGGAATTTAAACACGGCCGATTCGATGGTCACCGGCGCATTGTCGTATACAGTTCCGGAGACATAATAGGTGGTATCCGCACTGTAAACCACCGGCGTGCTCGAGGTACTGACCGTGGCCACATAATCCACCGTGACTCCCTTTGGCAATGCAACCGCCAGCGCGGACGTCTTGGCTCGGAGGATCTTCTCCATGCCTACTTTTTTGATTTCCCGAAGCGATGGCACAGATGCGGCAGCAATCCGTATCTTTTGTGCGCCCGGCGGGTGTTTAAGCGAACTGGTTCTGGTGACCACCGGCGGCAGAGCCTGCAGATCAGCGGCCAACCAACGGTAAGGAATGCTCTCGACCAAAAATGTTCTCCCGGAAGAGGTGACAAACTCCTTAAGAACTCTGGCCCCGCCAGCCTGGCCTTTGGAAGCGGTGGTGTAGGCTTTCCCCGGCCAGAACACATAATTGCCGAAGTCCAGCGCGTAATCAATCAAATCTGGCGATGCCATGCTGGCCCGTATAACCGGATCCTCCTCAATGTAGATCGGATTCGCCACCATTCGGGGCTGTGGCGCGCCATAGAACTCAGTAAAAATCTGTATTTGCAACGTGTTGGTCGAATCGGCGGCAAATCCCCACACAGTGGGGTCAAACCCCTGGTCAAAGCCGACAAAAATCACATCCTGATGAAACGATCCCGTGTCCGGCAGCGAATACACCACACTGGCCGCGAAACCTCCGCCCACAAAAGCCTTGTTGTAAACGACATGCTGCGGGTCCACCAGCACGCCCGTTGTGTTGGTCAAAGCCGCCACAATGACTGATTTTCCAGAGGCTGCGTCGTAAAGTCCGATGGCGATCGGGGTCGAGCGCAAGGTCACATTTTGCGGCGTCAAAACAGTCACGGCGCCCGCGCAGTCCAAATCAGCCGCAAGTTGAGTCGGATCCTGAATTTTAGCGGCCACAAACGCCGTTCCATCCGGGGAAAGCACGAAGGAGGGATCACTGGGAATCCATTCTTGGCCGTTCCAAACGTTCATACCCGTGGCGATCTCGGTCACGCTTTGCCCGGCGGAATTCTGCCAAAGGCGCGAGTGGGGTCCGTTTTGAACAACGGAATAGTCACTGGAATCGGGCGCGTTGGCCGCTGCCGGCGTTTGACCCTGGCAGACGCCGGCGCGGAAAGGGAGAAACACGAGAACAAGAAGCGCCCCACTGATGGTTGTTGATGAAAGGATATTCGTTTTCATAGATGCCTTGCTGGAAACGGCAAGCCGCCGTGAAAGAGGACTGGACAAACACAAAGATACCCTATGGGAGGATTCCCGCCGCCACTGCACCAAATTTCAAACTCCATCTCCATACGCTGGAGACTTTCGTAAGTACAAGTTCTACGCTGAACCCAGCCTCACATCGACGTGAGACGCCTTACTAGGTCGCCAGCTTCGCTCTATTAGATAACATGCGTCAAGGCCTTTTTGACATTATTCTAAATTATTTTCTGAAAATTCCACGTTACATAGCAATCTTCGGCAACCTTAATGCTATGGCAAGATTGTTCTAGCATATCACCTGCCAAAGACCGGAAGAATT
>Ga0326727_10026722_pt1 | contig 10670 bp, 9 predicted proteins | sample MB2enrmetagenome_FD_207643 | JGI IMG/M metagenome (GOLD analysis project Ga0326727, IMG submission 207643) | Lab enriched peat soil microbial communities from McLean, Ithaca, NY, United States - MB29MY | ecosystem: Environmental > Terrestrial > Soil > Wetlands > Peat | place: USA: New York... | reverse complement strand
TCGCGACCCCCGAAGAGGATCTCGGTCATCTTGATCGTGTCGAGGGCGTTCGGGCCCGAGACGACGTTGCCCATGTAGATCTTGTCGGTAAGGGTCTGCAGGGCGAGGATCATGTCGAGGTGGCGTGAGTCGAGCGGCGCGTCGTTCGGTTCACAGATCACGCCCCCTGCCGAGTCGAGCTCGGGGAAGCTCTGGGCCAGCATCGAGAAGTTGCGGAAGTCGGCCATGGTGGCTTCGCGGCGGACGCTGCCCTCCCTCACGAACGGCGGCCCGTACACTCCGCCGAAGACCATGTCGTCCCCCCCGATGTGCACTGAGTTCTCGGGGTTACGCGCCTGTACGTCGAATTCCCGCGGCGCCTTGGCGACCTGTTCGAGCACGAAGTCAGGATCGAGCCGGACAGTCTGGTCGTCGACGCTCTGTCCCGCCTGGCGGAACAGCTCGACCGCCTCGGGCTTGACGAACTGCACGCCGATCTCCGACACGATGCGGCGCCAACCGCGGTCGAGGACCTCGATCGCGTCTGGCGAAAGTAGCTCATAGCGGGCCATCTTGTTGACGAACACCGTCACCTCGTTCCACGCGGAGTCACCGCTCTGTTGACGCTTGTGCATGTGGACTTTAGACTCACATAGTAGAACTATGTCTCGCATTATGGAACAAGTGCAAGCGAGCGCCATCACCAGACAGACTGGGTCGCAGTCCATCGACCGCGCCGCGAGCCTTCTCAGGCAAGTCGTGGATGCGACGGACTCGGTGACCTTCAGCGAGCTCGCGACGTCGACCGGCCTCGCGAAGAGCACGACGTCGCGCATCTTGTTGGCCCTGGAACGCAATGGGCTCGTCCGGCGCGAAGCCAGTGGCGCTTTCAGACCGGGCGAAGCCTTCGTCCGTTACGCACTTAGATCCAACACGGGGACCGATCTCGTCGGCGTCGCCCGCCCGTACCTCGAACGGCTCGGCGAGCTCACCTTGGAGACGATCAATCTCGGCGTGGTCCACAACGGGATGGTGGAGCAGATCTCCCAGGTCGACAGCCGGTACGTGCTGGGCGGCACGAACTGGCTGGGGCGTTCCGTGCCGCTGCACTGCACGGCTATCGGCAAGGTGCTGCTCGCCTTCGGTGCCGCGGTGCTCCCGGCCGGGCGCCTGGCGCGCCTGACGCCGAAGACCATCACGCGGCGGGCCGCGCTCGAAGCGGAGCTGTCCGAGGTTCGTCGTCGCGGCTACGCCCTCACAGACGAGGAGCTGGAGCCCGGGCTCGTTGCCGTGGCTGCGCCGGTGCACCGGGACGGGGCGGCCGTAATCGCGGCCATCTCGGTCTCCGGTCCCTCGAGTCGCTTCGGCCCCTTAAGGGTGGCCGAGGTGGCCGCGCAGTGCATGGCCGAGGCCAACTCCCTGTCCGCGGTGCTCGGCTACCGACCTCAGAGGAAAGGTGCGGCGTGAACCAGGAAGAGTTGCTAAGGCAGATGTACGAGGCCACCTTGGTGGGCAACGCCCCGGTAGTCCTCGAGCTCACCAATGCGGGGCTCGAGATGGGGCTCAATCCCGAGCTGTTGCTGTTCGACGCTCTCATCCCGTCTCTGGAGGAAGTCGGCGCCCGATTCGAACGCGGTGACTTCTTCGTGCCCGAGATGCTCATCGCGGGAAGGGCGATGGCGGGTGCTCTCGACGTGTTGAGGCCGCTTCTGGCCGAGACCGGCGTGGAGCCCGTCGGCACCTTCGTGATGGGCACCGTCAAGGGCGACGTGCACGACATCGGCAAGAACCTTGTCAACATCATGCTCGAGGGCGCCGGGTTCCACGTCATCGACCTCGGTGTCCAGGTCGCTCCCGAGAGATTCGTGGAAGCGGTCCGCGAGCACGAGCCCGACATCGTCGGCTTCTCGGCCTTCCTTACCACGACGATGCCGATGTTCAAGGCCAACATCAACGCGCTCGAAAAGGCCGGCCTACGGGATCAGGTGATCGTCATGGTCGGCGGTGCTCCGGTGACCCAGGAGTACGCCGATGCCGTTGGTGCGGACGGATATGCCTCTGACGCGTCCGCTGCGGTGAACCGGGCCAAGGATCTCATGGCTCGCAAGAGCGCCGTGGCGTCGACCTAGTACGGCAGGAGAGATACCACTATGCACACTGTCCTGCGCTCGGCGAGCAAAGAGGTTGTGATCGGTGACGACCAACCTTTCTGCATCATCGGCGAGCGCATCAACCCCACTGGTCGCAAGCTCTTCCAGGAGCAGCTTCGCTCGGGTGACCTGTCACGGGTCCCGATCGACGTCACGCAACAGGTGGCCGGTGGCGCCATGGTGCTGGACATCAACATGGGAGCCCCCCTCGTAGACGAGGTGGAGCTGATGACTCAGGTCGTCAAGCTCGTGCAAGGCATCACCGACCTGCCTTTATGCATCGACTCGTCGGTGATCGAGGCGCTCGAGGCAGGACTTTCGGCCTACGAGGGAAAGGCGCTCGTCAATTCGGTGACGGCCGAGGACGAGCGGTTGGACGCGATCCTCCCGCTCGTAAAGCGCCACCAAGCCGCGGTCATCGCGCTGCCGAACGACGAGTACGAGATCCCCGAGCAGCCCGAGCGGCGTCTCGAGCTGGCTCGCAAGATCGTGGAGGTGGCGACGGGACGCTACGGCTTAGCCATCGAGGACCTCCTTCTCGACCCGTTGGCGATGCCGATCGGTGCTGACACCTCACTTGTGGTGCGCACGCTCGAGACCATCTCGCTGATCCACGACGAGCTCGGCGTCAACATGACCTGTGGGGCTTCGAACGTGTCGTTCGGGATGCCAGATCGCGGGACCATCGGCGCAACGTTTCTTTCCATGGCGATGAAGGCGGGCCTCACGAGCGCCATCATGGACGCGCGCTCGCCCCAGCTCGTGCGTGCCGTCAAGGCCGGTGATCTCTTGTTGAATCGGGACCCGTGGGGAGCCGCCTGGATCTCCGCGCATCGCTCCCTGCAAGCCTCTGGCGACCCATGACGATCCGTGGTGTGGCACGGGTCGATCGCGACCCCGAGGAGACGACCGAGGCGGGCTCGAGCGAGGACGGTGACCCGGTATGCGACGCCTCCAGCCGCTTCGACCTCGTCTTCGAGCCGGCCGGCCGCAAGGTCAGGGTTCCTCCGGGCGTGATGCTGTTCGACGCGGCGAGCTGGAACGGCATTGCCATCGACTCCACTTGCGGAGGTCACGGCACATGTCGCAAGTGCAAGGTCAAGGTGCTCGAAGCCGCCGCGCCGGTCACTTCCTTGGACACACGGGCCTTCACGACAGACGAGCTCCGGGTGGGGTGGCGCCTGGCTTGCCGGGTCCAGGTCTCGACCGACCTGCGCGTCGAGGTGCCACCCCTCGTGACGCGCCCGAAGGCGGCGACCGTCGGAGTCGGGCGCAAGGTGATTCTCCGACCGGCGGTGCAAAAGCGCTATGTCGAGCTGACCGAGCCGACCCTGTCCGACCAGAGGACCGATCTGGACCGGGTCTTGGCGGCCCTTGACGACCTCGAACTGCGGCCGGATCTGCAGGTAATCAAGTCGATTGGCCAAGTGTTGAGAGCGAGCGACTACAAAGTCACCGCTGTGGTGGTCGACGACGTGCTGATCGACGTGGAACCGGGGGACACGACCGAGCGCATCTTTGCGATCGCGTTCGACCTCGGAACGACGACGGTCGTCGCGACACTGCTCGACTTGTCAACGGGCACGCCCGTGGCCGTGCAGTCGATGCTCAACAAGCAGCAGAGCTTCGGTGCCGATGTGATCACGCGTATCAGCAGGATCATGATGGACCACCGGGAGCTGGGACTGCTCCGCCAGCTCGCACAGGAGTCGCTCAACGAGTTGGCGCAGGCCGTATGCGAATCTGCCGGCGTGAACCCGTCGGATGTCTACGAGATCGCCCTTGCAGGCAACGCGACCATGACCCATATCGTGCTCGGCATCGACCCGGCACCATTGGGCGTGGCGCCTTTCATCATGTCGACGAGGCTGTTCCCCGAAGTCTTGGCGGCAGAGCTCGGTGTGAGTTTGCACGAGCGGGCACGGGCGGTGATCTTTCCTGCTTTCGGCGCCTACGTTGGCGGCGACATCGTCGCCGGCCTCTTGGCTTCGGGAATGGACCGTGACCCGCGAATGCGGCTGTTCTTGGACATCGGGACGAATTGCGAGCTCGTGCTCGGCAACAGCGACCGCCTCCTCGCGACGGCCGCGCCGGCCGGCCCTGCGTTCGAAGGCGCTTCGATCCGCTGCGGAATGCGCGCGAGCCCCGGCGCGATCGAGGTCGTGAGGATGACCCCGCAAGATCTCGAGCTCTCTGTCATAGGGGACGTCGAACCTCAGGGGCTGTGCGGATCGGGCCTCGTGGACGCGGTGGCCGGGCTGGTCGCGCTGAAGCTTGTCGAAGCGTCGGGGAAGTTCGTCTCCGACGAAGAGGCCGTTCGCCTCGCGCCAGGCATCGGTACGAGGCTCACAAAGCTCGGCAAGGAGCGGGTTTTCGTCCTCTACTGGCAGGGTGAGGTGGGCGACGTCGCCCACTCGGTCTACCTGTCGCAACGCGACGTTCGCGAGCTCCAGTTCGCAAAGGCCGCGATCGCCACCGGCTGGCACATCCTGCTCGAGGAGGCCGGGGTGAAGGTCGCAGACATACAGCAGGTACTGCTCGCCGGCTCCTTCGGGAGCTATCTCTCGCCTGCGAGTGCGATCTCATTGGGTCTTGTTCCCAAGCTGCCGGTCCTGCGGGTCGTCAGCGCGGGCAATGTGGCTGGTGAGGGCGCAAAGATGGCCCTGCTCTCGATGAGGGAACGGGCCGGCGCCATGGCACTGCTCGAGGAGGTGAAATATGTCGAGCTCTCCGACCGCGACGACTTCAACGACCGCTTCGTCGATCAGCTGCCCTTCCCGCTCTGAGCGGGTGCCGGGCATTGCGACTCCGCCGGCTCGACCCGTCATGCCGGTCGCTGTGATCGCCTGCGGAGCGCTCGGGGCCTCGGTCCGCCAGATCACAGCCCGCCGTGGGTGGCAGGCGGAGATTCACCTCCTACCGGCATTGCTGCACAACCGTCCCGGAAACATCGCTCCGAGGGTCGAACGGCTCGCACGCCTGTTGCAGTCTCGTGGTCACCACGTAGTCCTCGCCTACGCCGACTGCGGTACCTACGGAGCGCTCGACGACGTCTGTGAGCGCCTCGGAATCAGGCGCCTGCGCGGGCTTCACTGCTACGACGTGTTCGCAGGGGCCGAAGCCGTTCGGGCGCTGTTCGCCGAGGATCCGGGGACTTACGTCCTGACCGACTTCCTGGTGCGCAGCTTTCGCCGGACGGTGCTCAGAGAGCTCGGCCTCGATCGCCACCCGGAGCTGTGGGGCGATTACTTCAGTCATTACAGCCGAATCGTCTGGCTCGCTCAACGCCCGAGCGCCGCCCTCGAAGCAGAGGCCCTCGGCATTGCCGAGCTGTTCGGCCTTCCGCTGAGCGTCCTCGAGGTCGGCGAGAGCGCCCTCGAGCTCGAGCTCGAGGAGCTCTTTTCTGGAGCGCCGGCTGATGCGGCCGCGGGATCGGCCGTGCCGGCCGCGGCCGGCCGATCCCTTCGGGGTCTCGAGAGGAGGTATCGGTGCGCGACGGGTTGAAGGCGGCAGCTCGGTTGCTGTCGCGTCCGCGCTTTGAGGTCATTCCCACCAGCTCCACCGAGGAGGCTGTCTTGAAGTGGGTGCCGCGTGAGGTCACCGTGGCGGTGACCGCGTCTCCGGCCAAGGGCCTCGAAGCGACCCTCAGCCTGGCGGAGCGGTTGAGCAAACACGGTTACCACGTCGTGCCTCACGTCTCGGCGCGCTTGGTCGTCGACACGGCTCACCTTGAGGAGATCGTCGCTCGCCTCGTCTCGTGTGGGATCGACGACGTCTTCATCCCGGCCGGAGACGCCGATCCTCCCGTCGGCAGCTTCGACAGCGCGCTGGCGCTGCTTGTCCAGCTGGACGAGATGGAGCGACCGTTCAAGCACATGGGGATCACCGGCTATCCGGAGAGCCACCCCGCGATCTCCGACGACGTCACGGTGCAGGCCATGTGGGACAAGCGCCGCTACGCGACCTACATCGTGAGCAATATGTGCTTTGACGCCGCTACGGTGCGGCGCTGGATCAAGCGGGTGCGGGCCCGTGGCGTCGAGCTGCCCATCTACTTCGGTCTCGCAGGGCCGGTCGAGCGCACCAAGCTGTTGAACATGGCGACGAAGATCGGTGTGGGGGAGTCGGCCCGATTCCTTTCCGGGCACGTGGGGTGGTTCTTGCGTATGGGAGCGCCCGGCGGTTACGACCCAGCTCGCCTGCTCGATCGCACTGGCGCGGTGCTCGCAGACCCGCTCTCGATCATCGAGGGCATACACCTGTTCACGTTCAATCAGGTCCGTCAGACAGAGGAGTGGCGCCAGTCCCTTCTCGCCTCCCTGGCCAAGGCGGGGGCGAAGCCACAAGAGACCGAGTGAGCGGCGCCCATGGCACGGGGGCGTCACCCTTGTCTCACGACTGCGGCGAATCGTCCGGCAAAGCGCTTCCAGCAACCGAACAGGCGGCTCTCGCATGCACGGACCTCGGCGATGGCAAGCTCCATTTGGTGCAGGCGCTCGGGCGGTAATTCGCGATCTGTCTCGACCCATGCTTCAAGCACCGCGCCGCTGACCTCCGGATGGAACTGGACCCCCCATGCACAGCTGCCAAGCCGGTACGCCTGGACTCTGCAGCGAGGGCTCGAGCCCAACAGGACCGCCCCCGCCGGCAGCTCGGTGATCTCGTCGAGGTGCCACTGCGCAGCCTGCACGGGCGACTGCATCCCGCCAAAGAGCGGGTCGCGCCGGGCCTCGTCGTTAAGGACGATCCTGCCGAGCCCGATCTCCCCGCCCGATTGGCTCGGTTCCACTCGCCCGCCACACGCCGCCGCGAGCATCTGGGCACCGAGGCAGATGCCGAGCACAGGCCGCCCTTGCGCCGTCGCCTCGGCGAGCATTGCCCTGACGTGCGCGAGCCAAGGCGCCTTGTGATCGTCACGCGCGCCCATCGAGCCACCGAGCACCAGCAGGCCGCCGTGATCGACGCGTTCGGGCAGCGCGTCGCCCGCATAGGGCCGGCATACCTCGACCGTCACCCCCGCTGCCGTGAGCCACTGCCGGAACATCTCGGGGCCGGCGTCGTGCTCGTGCTCGATGACGAGCACGCGCTCGCTGGAGGTCATGTTCTGGGCAACCATCGATCAGACACGAGCTTTCAGCCACCGGCGACGACGTCGAAAGGTGTCGCGCCCTGCACGCGCAGCCTTCGGTGGCCACGCCGTGACTTTCATCCTATTTCCGGCGTTGGTGTCGAGCCCGCAGGCTGCGACTGCACGGGAGCGGTTCTCGAGAGACGCCAGTCGTGGCAGGTGGCGTCGCGCCATGAGCCGAAGACGGCGGTAGTTTGACGATGTCACGATCAAGGAGGGGCTCACTGTGGGGGAAGGCGAGTTGGATATCGTCGGGACGACTGACGATCCCCTGGTCGAGGCGCGCCAGCTGATCGAGGGCGCGTCCAAGGCGGGCGTTCCGTTACGACTTCTCGGAGGCTTGGCAGTGCGCGTTCTGTGCCCCGACTTCCCGCCCCGGCTCAGGCGTGATCAGGATATCGACTTCGGCTGTCTCTCCAAGGGTCGCCAGAAGGTCGTCGCCTACCTCGAGGAAGCGGGATGCCAGCCGGACCGGCGGTTCAACTCGCTCAACGGAGACCGCCAGATGTACTTCAACGCTCCGTCCGGACGTCCGATCGACGTCATGGTCGATCGGCTGACGATGTGCCACTCGCTTGACTTCCGGCCTAGGTTCGACGCTCTTCCGCTCACCCTGGACGTCGTCGATCTGCTTCTCTCCAAGCTCCAGATCGTCGAGCTCAACGAGAAGGACGCCCGGGACATCCTGCACCTGCTCTCCGCTTTTCCCGTCGCCGGCGACAGCCCGGGAGAGAACAGGCCCGAGATCGACCGGGAGCGCTTCTGCAAGGTCCTCGGCGCCGAGTGGGGCTGGTGGCGCACCGTCACCGGCAATTTGACCAAGTTGCCCTTGCTCGTAGGCGAGCATCCCGATCTCCTGCCCGCCTCGCCACCGCACGACGCGCTCAGAAACGCCGAGCGTCTTGTCGATCTCGCTGACGCGTCTCCGAAGTCGTTGCAGTGGAAGATGCGGTCGAAACTCGGGGATCGGGTCCGCTGGTACGAGCTGCCGGAGGAGGTCGATCATTGAAAAAGACCTTGACGCTGCTCGTTTAGGGTGATACTGATTGCGCAGCACATAGCGTGCCTAGGCAAGGGGGGCACCGGACCAAGATGATCGGCCGGCCGTACCGTTGGCAGTAGGAGGGGGTAGGCGGCAGTGAAGATCTTCTTTGCGACCGACATTCACGGTTCAGAGGTGTGCTGGAAGAAGTTCCTCAATTCAGCGGCGTTCTACAAGGCCGACCTCGTGATTCTCGGTGGTGACGTCACCGGCAAGATACTCGTGCCGGTGGTCGTCGGCCCCGGCTACTTCGACGTGACACTCGCGGGGGAGACGCATCATGTCGAGACCGAGGAAGAAGTTCGCAACATCGAGGACAAGATCCGCAGCCGCGGGTTCTACCCGACGAGGATCACCCCGGAGGAACTGGCCGACATGAACGAGCAGGACGGCTCGATCGACCGTCGGTTCACGACCGAGATGGTCAACACGCTCGATCGATGGCTCGACATGGCCGACTCCAAACTTCGTGGGGGCGAGATCCCCTGCATCATCAATGGCGGCAACGACGACACCTTTGCGATCGACGATGTCCTCGAGTCCTCACCATGTGTGACCTTCGCCGAGGGAAAGGTCGTGAACCTCGACGGCTTCTACCTGGCATCCATGGGCTACACGAACCCGACCCCGTGGGCCACCTTCCGGGAGGCGCCGGAAGCCGACATAGCCAAGAGGATCGACGACGTCGTGAGCCAGATCCCGGACATGGGGCGGGCGATCTTCAACTTTCACGCCCCGCCCTTCGATTCCGGCCTCGACTCGGCGCCTGCGCTCGACGGGACCTTGCGCCCGATGCACGGAGGTGCCGTCATGAAGCCGGTCGGATCGACAGCGGTCCGCGACGCCATCGCGACTCACCAGCCGATGCTCTCTTTGCATGGCCACATCCACGAGAGTCGCGGGGTCACCAGGATAGGGCGGACCATGACGATCAATCCGGGCAGCGTCTACACCGACGGCGTGCTGCAGGGCCTGGTCATCGATCTCAACGAAAAGAAGGCAAAGGTGACGAGGTACATCCTCGTCAATGGCTGAGTGAGCGATAGCTAACCAAGGAGGGGCACATGGCAACCGTCGAGGAGGCTGCGGGCAGCGTAGGAGGAAGGTCGGCCGGCGCGGAAGCGCCGACGCTGTTCTTGCGCAAGGCGACCGGGCTCGTACGGGGTTGGTCGGTCCGGGACGCGATCATCTACGCCTGCTTGTCGACGAACATCATTACCCTCGGGATCTACGAGTTCTCTTACAATTCGTTCATCCCCAAGGGCCAGCTGCTCACGGCCGTTCTCATTTCTGCCGTGTGGGTGTCCTTCCTAGTCGTCGCCTACACAGGTCTGATCGTGACGATCCCACGGGCAGGCGGAGACTACGTATGGCAGAGCCGGATTCTGGGCGGACCGGTCGGATTCGTCTTCGCGGCTACCGGGTGGTGGTTCATATTGTGGCTGTGGGCACCGATCTACGGCGCCATACTGAACGTCGAGCTGTTCCAGCCGGTGCTGTACACCCTCGGCGCTAAAGGTGCCGCGACGTATTTCGGCACCCACAACGGCACCTTCACCATCTGCGTCATCACGATCCTTCTGGCCGGCCTCCTCGTCTCGCTCGGGATGAGCGGTTATGCCCGGGTCCAGAAGTGGTGCTTCTTCGGGGGCATGGTCGGTTTCCTCACCATCGTCGTGTTGCTCCTGGCCTTCTCGCACGGCAGCTTCGTGAGCGCCGTCAACACCGAGGCTCACAAGATCTTCGGCGTCTCGAACGCGTACGGTGCGACGCAGGCGGCAGCAGCGAAGCTCAGCTACGCAGCCCCCGGCTTCGGCCTCAACGCGTTCGGCGCGAGCATGCTCCTCGTCCCGATGCTGATGTTCTACCTGCTCTGGCCGAACTGGGGCTCGACGTTGTACGGCGAAGTTCGCGGCGCGAGTGACTTCAGGCGAGTGTTCACCGGTATGTTCAGCGGGCTCTGGCTGACGGTGATCTTGTCGGTCGTGTTCCTGCTGCTGATGGACAAGACGGTCGGCTGGGCTTTCTACAACAACGCCAACGCGACGTACTGGGCCGGAAAGGGGGCGATCCCGATCTGGCCGTACCCGGCGATGATGGCAGCCTGGCTCGTGCACAATGAGGCGTTCCAGGTCGTCCTCCTGCTGGTGATGAGCCTGTGGTTCTTCGGTTGGGTGGGCACGCTCTTCCTCTCGTCCACCCGTGTGATCTTCGCTGCAGCCTTCGACCGCGTGCTCCCGGACGCCGCTGCGAGCGTCTCGGAGAAGCGCAAGGTGCCGATGGCCTCCCTCGTGCTGATGCTCCTGCCGGCCGTTGCGCTCAGCGCCGTGTACGCCTACTGGGTGAAGTTCCAGACATACACACTGGATGC
>Ga0326727_10026720_pt1 | contig 10672 bp, 10 predicted proteins | sample MB2enrmetagenome_FD_207643 | JGI IMG/M metagenome (GOLD analysis project Ga0326727, IMG submission 207643) | Lab enriched peat soil microbial communities from McLean, Ithaca, NY, United States - MB29MY | ecosystem: Environmental > Terrestrial > Soil > Wetlands > Peat | place: USA: New York... | reverse complement strand
AGCAGAAGCTACGCTGCGCCGCCTGATGGCGATTCCCGATGACTATGCCGTTCTTTTCTTGCAGGGCGGCGGCAGTATGCAATTCACGATGGTTCCAATGAACCTCTTCGTGCCGGAAAAACCAGTGGACATGCTGCACACAGGAAGCTGGACGGCGAAAGCAATCGGAGAACTCAAAAAGGGCACGCCGTTTCGCCTGGCAGCCTCCACCGAAGCGGACAAATTCACGCGCGTGCCGCGAAACGACGAGATTTCATTCGACCGGAATGCCTCATACGTTTACATGTGCACAAACAACACCATCGAGGGAACTCAATGGCACACTTTGCCGGAAACCGGCGATGTGCCTCTTGTCGCGGACATGTCGTCAGACATTCTTTCAAGGCCAATGGACACGCGGAGGTTTGGCCTGATCTTTGCAGGCGCACAGAAGAATCTCGGGCCGTCCGGCGTCACTCTGGTTATTGTCCGGCGCGACTTGGCGGAACGCGCGGACAAGAATCTTCCGACGCTTCTGCAGTACCGTACTTTCATTAAAGAACGATCGCTCTACAACACGCCTCCAACGTTTGCGGTTTACATTGCCGGGCTCGTCATGGAGTGGATCGAGGCGGAAGGCGGAGCTGCGGCAATTGACAAACGAAATGACGCAAAAGCCAAACTTCTTTACGATGAGATCGACTCGAACGAGTACTACAGTTGCCCCGTCGAAAAATCCTCCCGGTCCAAAATGAACGTGGTTTTTCGCGTCGCGGGCGGAAACGCGGAAATCGAAAAACAATTCGCAAAGGAAGCTACTATTGCAGGTCTCATTGGTATTAAAGGCCATCGCTCCGTTGGAGGCATGCGTGCCTCGATTTACAATGCCGTGACGCTAAAGGACGTTGAAGCCCTAGTTGGCTTTATGCGGGATTTCCAGCGCGTACACGCCTGAGTCTGACTCGTACACGTCGAACGCAGAATTGTAGAGCTGCCACAATAGTGTGGCTTTGACGCAACAGGTGTGTCTTGACATGCGCCAAATGCCTCGTTATCGTGGCCTTCATGGACTCCCAAGGTGAAAAGGCGCCATCCGTACGTCAATCCGCGGGATTTGTGCCTCCGACTAAGCGACGCACACTCCGAGTCACAAGCTACCGCTTCGCCAAGATTCGTGCCAGGCCTACAGGCGTTCCATGGGAATACCTGCAACCCCCTTTAGATGAGTACTTTAACACCCTGTTTACGTCGCTTGGTCCGCAGCATTGGTGGCCAGGCGAGACCCAATTTGAAATCGTCGTTGGTGCGATTCTTACCCAGAATACATCCTGGAAGAACGTAGATCGCGCCATATCGAACTTGAGGGATGCAGCACTGCTTACCCCCGTCGCGCTCGAAAAGGTGTCTCTAAGTCGTCTGGAACGACTTGTCCGGCCTTCCGGCTACTTTCGCCAAAAGGCGAGGAAGTTAAAGGCATTCTGTGACTTCCTACGTTTGGAATATCGAGGCTCGCTGAAAAGGATGTTTGACACCCCAACAATCGTCTTAAGGGAGAAACTTTTGGGTGTTTTTGGAATCGGCCCAGAGACCGCCGATTCCATCCTCCTTTACGCTGGCGAACATGCAGTGTTTGTCGTGGACACGTATACGAAGCGCATCCTTTTACGCCATGGATGGATCAGTGAGAAGGCAAAGTACGAAGAGGTGCGCTGGTTGGTCGAGCGGCAATTCTCCGGAGATGTGCGCCGTCTTAATGAGTTTCATGCGCTTATTGTCAATGCGGGAAAGACCTGGTGTGTGAAGCAGGGACCGCAATGCGACAAATGCCCGCTGGGACGATACCTCGAGGAGAACCGTTGAATATGAAGCGTCGAGAGAGGCAGAGACAGTTCTGGCTGATCACCGGCGGAGTCGTCGTTACGCTCCTCGCCGCTGCCGTCTTCACTCTCGGGTCGTTGAAGATTCCGCTGCGCCCCGAAGAAGGAAACACGTTCGCGATCTTCTTCGCGCTCTCCGTCTTCCTGGTTGCCGCTTTTTTTGTTTTCGTTTTGGTTCTGATCCGCAGTCTGTTGCGCCTTGGGGCCGAGCGTCACAGCGGTCAGATGGGTTCGCGCTTCAAGGTGAAGATGGTGGCAGGCGCAATGGGAATCTCGTTGTTGCCCGTCATATTCCTGTTTCTATCGAGCTATGCACTCGTGAATCGAACGCTGAACATTTGGTTTCCTCGCCCGCTTGAAATCGCGAATGAAGAGTCTCAGGTCCTCCTGACGCATTTCGGGCAATCAGAGCTGAATCGTCTGAACGGTTTGGCGAGCCAGGCCGCATTGCAGAAAGACGCCCACGAAGTTTTCACTGTTCTTAACCGCGCCGCCGATGCTTCCTGGCTTCTGGAATCCGATGGGAAGGTAAGTCAAGGTGTGGATTTCTCTAAAGCGCCGGCTTCAAATACGGCCAACTCGGGAACGAGCTACTTCCCAATCGTTCCCGAACCGGTTCGCACACTTCGAAGTGGAGCGGAGGTTTGGAAGACGCGCGACCAGACATATCTGGCCGGGAGCGCTCCCTTTCATGCAGGCAAACTCTACGTGGCGCGCCATCTCCCCACGGACTTCCTCGATCACTACCAGGAAATCGAACTGCAAACTCGGACTTACGAGAATGAGCGGAAGGACCTCCGTGCTTACAAAAGAAATATAGTCCTGGCGCTTTCGCTGATCACGCTGCTTCTATTGTTTGCTACTACATGGGTGGCGCTTTTCTTGTCGAAGCAAGTGACTGTTCCGATCCAGGCGCTGGCGGAAGCGACACACGAAATCTCCCACGGAAATTTCGACCACCGTATCAGCGTCCAGGCGCAGGATGAACTTGGAATGTTGGTGCGCTCGTTCAACCGCATGACTGCCCAGCTTGGCGAAGGTCGCCGGCAAATCAATGAATTCACGCAGAGCCTGGAACTTGCGATCGAAGAACGCGAGCAAAGAAGAAAATTGATGGAGACGATCCTCGAAAATATTCCCACCGGAGTTGTCTCCTTGGACTCCTCAGGAGAGATTTCCCGGGTCAATAGCGCGGCGATAACCATTCTCGGGGAACACGCTCGCAGCGCGAAAACGGTGCAGGACCTTTTGGGTGAGGAAGCCACGCGATCCGTATTGCATCTGATGCGGCGCTCGCTTCGAATGGGCGCTGCTTCGCGAGAGATCGAAATTGCCACGGGAGGGCGCCTCGTACGGGCCGCCGTGACCGTGAGCTCACTCGGACCTCGACGCTCAAATCCCGGCTACGTTGTCGTAATCGACGACCTCACGGACCTGCTTCGCGCCCAACGCGCTTCTGCGTGGCAGGAGGTTGCGCAACGAATCGCTCACGAGATCAAGAACCCTCTCACACCGATTCAGCTTTCGGCGCAAAGGCTACTGCGCCACCTGGGTCGCTCTTCCGCCGGGGGTTCCGAAACGCCGAGAAGTGAATTCGAGAAGCTCGCCGCCGAATGCGCGGGCCTCATCGAACGCGAGGTGCGGACATTGGAATCGCTCGTCGATGAATTCTCTCAATTCGCTCGCTTCCCTGCCGCGCGCCTCGCGCCTGCGGATGTCAACGACATCGTCGAAAGTGCACTCGATCTTTTTAGCGGACGGCTGGATGGAATCATTCTTCACGCGCATCTGGCGGCATCCTTGCCGCCCGTGAGAGCCGACAAGGAGCTGATGCGGCGCGTCCTGGCGAATATCATCGACAACGCAGCAGAGGCATTGGAGGGCGCGAGCGTCCGCGAATTGACCGTGGCAACCAGGACTGAAAGCGAAGGCGACGCGATCGCCATCGAGATTTCGGATAGCGGGCCCGGCATTTCTCCGACGGACAAGGAAAAACTCTTTCTGCCTCATTTCTCGACCAAGGAGCGCGGCACGGGATTGGGACTCGCTATTGCCAGCCGAATTATTGCCGAGCACAACGGTACGATCCGAGCCGAGGACAATCATCCCTCGGGTACGCGTTTCTTGATTCGCTTTCCAGCGATGGAGATTGCAGCGACGCCCGAGCAAGCTGGCAGTCCGGCGGCACAAGGATAATTACGGCGCGAAAACCTAAACCGAGGGCCATCTCATAAATGCCGGCAACAATCCTTGTCGTAGACGATGAAATTGGAATCCGGGAATCCCTGGGCGCGCTGCTGCGTGATGATGGTCACGAAATTGAGACGGTCGCGTCGGGAGAGCAATGCCTCGAACGCCTCGAATCAAGGGATTTCGATCTCGTCCTACTGGACGTCTGGCTGGAAAGAATGGATGGACTCGAAACGCTCGAGAGAATTCAAGCGATGGATCACGCGCCGATGGTCGTAATGATCTCGGGCCATGGAAACATCGAAACCGCAGTTCGTGCGACGAAGCTGGGAGCATTCGATTTCATCGAAAAGCCGTTATCGCTTGAAAAAATCGTTCTCGTCATACACAACGCGCTCGAATACCTGCGCTTGGAAGAGGAGAATCGCCGGTTAAGATCCGAGATCGAAGAACGGCACCAAATCCTTGGCAATAGCGTTCCAATGAAAGCGCTTCGGCAACAGATCGCACTGACGGCGCCGACAAACGGAAGAGTCTTGATTTACGGCGAGAGCGGAACCGGCAAGGAACTCGTCGCGCGGGCTCTGCACGCCAACAGCCCACGAAACTCGATGCCTTTTGTCGAAGTGAATTGCGCCGCGATACCCGAAGAATTGATTGAATCGGAAATGTTTGGGCACCGAAAAGGCAGCTTCACCGGTGCCAGCGAGGACAAAGTCGGAAAATTTGTGAAGGCCGACAAGGGAACTCTTTTCCTGGATGAAGTCGGCGACATGAGCTTGAAGACGCAATCCAAGGTACTGCGTGTGCTCGAGGAACAACGAGTCGAACCGCTTGGATCCAACCAGCCTGTCAATGTGGACGTGCGCGTGATTGCGGCCACAAACAAAAAACTCGAAGAGGAAATTGCGCGCAACGCATTTCGCGAGGATCTATCTCGGTGAATTCTGTGAAGCGTATGGGAGAAAACAAAAGGAATTTGGCGTCACCGCCATGGAAATGCTGGTGAATTATTCGTGGCCGGGAAATGTCCGGGAACTGAAAAACCTTGTCGAACGGCTCGTGATCATGTGCCCAGCGCAGAGGATTGACCCCCACCACTTGCCGCCCGAGATATTTCGCGGAGCCTCCAAGAGTCCCCAAAAACCTTACGAGAGCCTGCAGGAAGCACGGTCGGCGTATGAACGCGAATTCGTGCTGAGGAAGCTCGAAGAGAACCGCTGGAACATGACCAAGGCCGCGCAAGCCCTGGGTCTCGAGCGGAGCCACCTGTATCGAAAGATGCGTTCGCTCGGAATTGCGCCTTCGAAGGCGTGAGATGTGAGCCAGTTCATTCGATGCCGCAAATCGCCGGTTAAGTGCTCTGCCGGGCTTGTATCTCTCCCAACTCTTCGAGCTGGCGATGCCAATCGAGTTGGCGGACAAGATGGGAATTCTGGCGCCAATTGGGCTGTACTATCACCGTCAACTCAAGAAAAACGTGCGCGCCGAGTACTGACTCGATCTCTTTACGAGCCTGCGTCCCAATCTTCTTGGCAGTCGTCCCATCCTTGCCAATGAGAATTCCCTTCTGCCCCTCCCGCTCAACGTAAATCGTCGCGCGAATATGGACGAGGTCCTTCCTTTCGTCGAATGTATCTGTCAGCACGGCTAGTGAATAGGGCACTTCATCTCGCGTCGCGAGGATTGCCTTTTCGCGCACGATTTCAGCGGCCAGGAACCTTTCGGGTTGGTCCGTAAACTGGTCCGGGGGGAAATGCGGGGGCGCCTCCGGCAATCGGGTAAGCCACCCTTTTGCCAAATCGAAGCAGCCTTCGCCTGTAAGCGCTGAGATCGGATATATCTCGGCGAATTCGAATTCGCGTTGATAGCGGTCGATCAAAGGAAGGAGCAGCGGCTTTTTGACTCGGTCCACCTTGTTCAGAAGAAGAAAAATGGGGCCCCGAAACCGCTTGATCCATTCAAGGGAGTAGCAATCGCCTGCCCCGAACTCCGCGGCAGCATCCACGATAAGAGAAAGAATGTCGATGCCATCAAGCGAGCGATTGAGCTCGTCCATCATCATTCTGCTCAACACGTTTTCAGGCTTATGGATTCCGGGTGTATCGATTAGAACGATCTGCGCATCGTCGCGGTTCATTATTCCCTGAATGCGATTTCGCGTAGTCTGCGGCTTCGGCGAGACGATTGCGACCTTTTGCCCGACGAGTTTGTTGACAAGTGTTGATTTCCCGGCATTGGGACGGCCGACAATCGCGACGAATCCGGACTTGAATGGCATGGACAATTCAATTGTACGCCCAAGCGCCGCGAGGCCGCCAATGCGATGACGGACCGGGCGGCGGCATGAAACAGCAGCAAACAGTGAGCTCGCCCGCTATTTGGGCTCCATGATGAGCGGCAATCCGTTTCGAGAGTTTCCGATGATCACAATCTTGGCATTCGAGCTGTTTGCCAGCCGCTCGGTGGCTTCGATGCCTTTCCACTCAAGCAACTGCTGGCTGATGCCCTGCGACACAGTCTGCTGGAAATCACGAATGCCTTGCGCCTCGATGCGTTTGCGGTCCGCCTCTTGCTTTTCCTTTTGTAGAACAAATGCCATTCGCAAAGAATCCTGCTCGGCTTGCTGCTTGGATTCAATGGAGGTTTTTAGCAAATCTGGCAACTGAATGTCACGAAGCAGTATGCTCTGGACTTCTATTCCCCTACCACTCAGTTGATTCACAAGCTCCTTGAAAATCGTTTGCGCAACTTCCTCTCGCCCGCCCGTGTAAAGGGCGTTGGCGCTGTGCGAAGCCGTCACTGCGCGGATGGTTGAACGGAACGTAGGCTCCACAACCACCGAAATGTAATCGGGCCCGATCTTCTGGAACACGTCCGAGGCTTTTTCGGGGTCCAGCCGAAAAAGCAGCGAGGTGTCCAGAGTCATGACCAACCCTTCATCCGAAGGCACGCTGGCGGTTTCTTTCAGTTCCTGCGTGCGTATCGACAATATATTGTTCGCCTTGAAAGGGTTCACGAAGTGAGTTCCTTCCGGCAGCACATCGCCAGTCACGCGGCCGAACAGAGTGAGCACTCCCACATGACCCGCCGGCACATATGCAAGAGAGGCGTACAGTAGGATCAAGACAAATATTCCAATCAAAAGAACTCCCAACTTCTGAGGCAACAAAGAACGCATCTTTGCCACATACAATTGCGGCGTATCATCACCTGTCCCCTGCCGAAATACGGTCATTTTTATCCTCCCATTGAGAATATCGCGCGGCTTTGCAAACACGCTGTGTGATTCTACACATAATTCACTGTTTTCACTCGAAACCAGCGGAAACAGCAGGTAAACAACGATTACAGCGCAGAGGCGCCCATGGGGGTGTAGGCAATGTATAGCAGCCAGTAGATGACAACTCCCGTGACGGAGACGTAAAGCCACACGGGTAGCGCCCATTGGGCGATGCGTCGATGGCTAGTGAATTTATTGGACAACGCCAGCGAAAGTGCCACGAGAACAAGCGGCAGCGTCGCAACGGCGAGCACCGTGTGCGAAACAAGAAGAGTGAAATATACAGGACGAATCCAGCCCTGGCCGCCAAACCGGATGATTCCAGCATGTATGTGGAAATAAACGTAAAAGACCAGAAACGCAACCGAACATACAAACGCGGTCAACATGCAGATTCTGTGAATGAGTATCCGTCGTCGCCGAATCATGACGTATCCGAGAACAATGAAGAATGTGCACGCCGCATTCAATGACGCGTTGACAGCCGGAAGGGATGAAAGCGCAAGCATTCTCATGGAGGATCGGCCGCCACGTTGCCCTTATCTAACCATCTTGTCGAGGATCATCCAGCCAAGAAGAAGCGGGATGTGCGCGACGGTTGCGTGCATAAGCCACTTCGCTCGGACGTTCGTACGAGACCGGCTTGCCCAAAGGCTTGCTTGCAGCAGGATGACTCCCAAAACGAGCGCTCCGAAAAAATACCGGATTCCGGCCATGCCCACAACAGCCGGCAGGAGGCTCACGGGAACCAATATGGCCGACATCGAAACAATCACGCTGAACGTCGCGTCGCCTTTCGGGTCCACAACCGGAAGCATGCGGATTCCCGCGCGTCCATAATCTTCGCGGTAGATCCAGGCAATCGCCATGAAATGCGGGAATTGCCAGAAGAAAAGAATCGCAAAAAGAATCCACGCCCCCAAGGAAAGCGAGCCGCGCGCCGCTGCCCATCCAATCAGCGGCGGAAGGGCGCCCGGAAATGCACCCACAGCGGTGGCGAGCGGAGTGCGGGTTTTGAGAGGAGTGTAAAGGCCAAGGTACAGAATACTGGTTGCAAGCGCGATCAAGCACGCAAGCGCATTCGTGGCTATCATCAGCCAAGCGGCTCCCGTAACGATCGCGCCTACGCCAAAGACCAACGCTTGGCGTGGCTGCAAAACGCCCGCAGGAATAGGTCGCGCGGCCGTGCGACGCATGGCTGCATCCATCTCACGCTCCACGTACTGGTTCATCGCCGCAGTACCACCCGCGACAAGCAATGTCCCCACGAGCGTGTGGAACAAACGCATCCAATCGATCGCGCCGCGCCCGCCGAGGTAGAAGCCCGCCACCGTCGTAATTACAACTAGAAACGTGACGTCGGGCTTCGTGAGTGCGACATAAGCCCAGGGCTTTTCAGTAGCGGTCAATGCAGCAGTGCGCGGTTCATTCATTTTCTGCTAAGCCCTCGATTCCAACGATGAATTCTCCGCTTGGGCGCTTACCTTTGAAACCTCCGCTGGACGAATTAGTCGCGCACACGAGAGGGTCAAAATGACAGACGCGGCCAGCGTCAGCGCACCTACAGCTACGTGTGCAACCTCGATCAAGACGAAAAGCCCGTTTGGCTGGACTTCGTGCGCTGCTTTTACCACAGCCCAATATGCTGCTATGCCAAGCAGGATTTGCGTGCCGAGGAAAACTTGCAGGTAAATCCCCCAGCGGCGGAGGTCGTGGACCTGGCCGAATCGTCTTCTGACTTCACGGCTCGTCCAAATCGCCAGAAAAAGCACAACGACGGCGCCAACTAGATGCGGCAAGATTCCGAAAGCGTCGTGGCGGAATCCCGCGCCCAAGATTAATTGAACGAAGATCGCGACGGTCGTCCATGCAGCCAAGGAGCGCAGGCGCGGCGATAATACGTCCTGAAGGGACGCGGAATTATGTTGCCACCAGGCACTGGTGAATAGCGACAGGCTTACAATCGCCACGAAGAAAAGTTGAGCGAGAATGGCGTGCGCTGTCGCAACTATCGCCGGGTGATGAAAAAGGACGCGAGCGCCTCCGAGGGCGGCTTGAGCGACGACCAAGCCCAGCGCGGTCCATCCCAGGCGGCGCGCAGCACGGTTGGGTGCGCTGCGAGCAAGCCACGCTGCTAGAAATAAGGTGAGAACTGCCACGATCCCTGCGATGACGCGATGCGCGTACTCGTAACGGATTCCGCCGACCAGCATGGGCGGAACTAGATGACCGTAGGCGAGAGGCCAGTCGGGAACGGAATCTCCCGCGTTGTTGTTCGTGACGAGCGCGCCCGCGACGAGTAGGAGGATCGTCGAACACAACGTCACGATGGAAAAACGATACAGTCCGTTATGATTCGTACTTTCCGCCATTATGGATGCCGCTCCCTTCTCTTCAATCGAGGATATTCACTGTCGAGACTTCGCCTGCGTAGCCGCTCCCAGACCCGTCTTGAAAGTGAATGAGATGGCCTTTGACTCTTTCGGGCCGATTGTAACAGCCTGCTCGAGGGTTCCGTACTTTTCCTGCCACGCCGCAACACTATAAGTCCCTGACGGAAGATTCTCCAGTTCGAATGTTCCCGTGTTCGTAGTGACAGCGAAATACGGATTCTCGAAAACGAAGATGTAGCTCTTCATCCAAGGGTGAACGTTACAGACCAGCGGGATGGCAAGTTCCGCGCGGGAAAATGTTTTTTCAAGTGGCGGCGCGCCTGCCGGCTGCGAGATGTTCCATTCGCCATTCTCCTTCGGCATTGGGTGAACATTGTGCGGAGTCGGGTCGGAGTTCGTGATCTCGAGCGTTTGTCCCACTCGCAGCGCGACGACGTGAGGCTCGTACATGCAGCCCTGCTGATTCAACACGACAGGGTCTTTGGGGAGATCGTACTTGTAATTGCCCAGCCCGCTCTTGACGAAAACCACGACGTTTGCGAGCGCGCCCCTCTCTCCTGTGACGACCTCAGGCAAATAAACTGGAGCCGGATGCGCTTTCAGGCAATTCGGTTCCGCGCTCATGTCGATGGCGATGGGGGCCGGCGCCACTCCATCGAGAACGACTGTGCCCCTGATTGAGCCGACTGTCGCAGGGTCGAGCGTAAGCACAGGACCGGAACTCTCGCTGCCTCCGTCCGATTTCTCAATGTTTTCTTTTTTTCCGCAGCCAACTACCGCGACAGCAAGCACAAGGGCCAGAAACAGGAATGAGATCTTGTTCATGACGTTTGCAAACTTCTCATGGTAATCCCCAGCGTGCGTTGGATATGCAATAGGCAAAAGCGATTCTTCATCCCCGTGTACTGAATCAGCGCAGGCTGAAAGCCATCCTTACATTCGATGTGGCG
>Ga0326727_10026719_pt1 | contig 10673 bp, 8 predicted proteins | sample MB2enrmetagenome_FD_207643 | JGI IMG/M metagenome (GOLD analysis project Ga0326727, IMG submission 207643) | Lab enriched peat soil microbial communities from McLean, Ithaca, NY, United States - MB29MY | ecosystem: Environmental > Terrestrial > Soil > Wetlands > Peat | place: USA: New York... | reverse complement strand
TCTCCGCCCTCCTCGCCACCACGGCGGCGGGGGTGGTGACCGCCCTCGTGGGCATCGTCTTCACTCCCGAGCTGATAAGGCTCTTCAACATCCCCGCCCAGCTCAAGCCTTTCTGCATCCCCCTCATCAGGATTTACTCCGCCGGCCTTCTCTTCGAGTATACGATCATCAACTGCAACGGGGTCTTGAGGTCTTGCGGCAGGATCAAGACCTCCCTCAAGACAATGGCCGTCGTGTGCGCCGTCAATATCGGGCTCAATTTCTTCCTCGTCTTCTGCACCCCCCTCGGATTCAGGGGCATAGCGCTCGCGACCGCTTCGAGCGCCCTCCTCGGCGCCCTCATCAACCTTTTCTGGATGAGAGAGGTCATGACGGGCACCCGGGTCTTTTGCAGGAGCACGGTACGACGGATTCTCCGCATCGGATGGCCCATGGGCGCCCTCCAGGTGCTCTGGCAATTCGGTAGCATCGCCCTCTTCCTTATCTTGAGCGAGCTGCCGAAGGAGAAGGTCGAGACCCTTGCCGCCCTGACGGCCGGGATGCGCATCGAATCCGCCGTCTACCTGCCCGCCTTTGCCTTCAATATGGCCAATGCGGTGATCGTGGGCAACCTCCTGGGTGAGAAGAAACAGGAGGAGGCCTTCAGGAGCGGACTGGTGACCGCCCTCATCGGGGTCTCCGTGGTGGCCTTCATGGCAATCATTGTCGTGCTCAACGCCCGGTGGATCGCCTCGTTCCTCTCGAACAATCCGCTCGTGGTAAGGGAGAGCGTCCGGTACCTCTACATTGCGATGATCAGCGAGCCTTTCATGGCCTGGGGGGCGATTCTGGGAGGAGGATTGAGCGGGGCCGGCGATACGAGAAGCGTCATGGCCCGTGTGGCCCTGGCCATCTGGGTGATCAGGATACCCATGGCCTATCTGTGTGTCGTCATAATAGGTCTCGGAGCGGCCTCGGTCTGGTGGTCCATGAATATTTCCCAGTTCGTCCAGGCCTATCTCCTCTACCGCAGGTACAGAGGACGCCGATGGCTCGGCGTGGAGGCGGGCTGACCGGCGGCACCTCTCGCTACCCGATTACCGGGGACGATCCGGAGAAGGGTGAGGCCGTGCACCGGGACCGACGGGGCGGCGGAACAGGGGGTCTACGGCCGTGTCGTCCCGGCGCGCTGTCCTGCCCTCTTTTGCGTTCATCACGAGAAATGCCACGGCAAAACAACACAGAAGAACGGCCCACGCCACATAGAGTAGTTCCATTCGGTCCTCCTTGCCCGGCGTCCTGCCTTCACCGGCCGCTCCCCCTTCTTCTCCGGGATGCGGCCAGTCTCCTTCCCGAGGGTAAAGGCCCATCTCGCCTCTACGCCTGCCCGACCCACGCCCGAGCCCTCTTAATGTTACCGGACGCATGTGTCGCCATGATGAAAAAAAGGTTAATAGCGCATGAATAGGCTGCGCACTCGTCGGAAGGGGCGCTCGTGGAGACCCCGGTCGCTTCGCCCTTGCCTTATGCTTTTTATCGTGGTAGTTCCTATTAGCTTATTTAGGAGGGGAACATGTACGTGGTAGCCTTTAATGGAAGCGGACGAAAGGACGGGAATACGGCTATCCTTCTCGGGACGGTAATGGAGGAGCTTGCGAAGGAGGATATAGCCGCCGAGCTCGTGCAGCTTGCGGGACACCCTGTGGCCGGGTGCACCGCGTGCCGCCGATGCTCGGAGCGCGTGGACAGGAGGTGCGCGGTGGAAGGGGACATGGTCAATGAGTGCATCGAAAAGATGATACGGGCCGACGGCGTGCTCCTGGGCTCACCTGTCTACTACGCGGACCTGACCGCGGGGATGAAGGCCCTCATCGAGCGGAGCGGCTCCGTGGCGAGGGCCAACGGAGACCTCTTCAGACGGAAAGTGGGGGCGGCGGTCGTCTCGGTGCGCAGGGCCGGCGCCATGCATGCCTTCGACTCGATAAACCATTTCTTCACCATCGCCCAGATGATCATTCCCGGGGCGGACTACTGGAATATCGGGATAGGGAGGGACCCGGGCGAGGTCAGAAACGACGGCGAGGGTCTGCGGACCATGCGGGTCCTCGGCCAGAACATGGCCTGGCTCCTGAAGAGACTGAGGCCGTGATAAGGGCGGGCGCACGAAAAAGTTAGGGGCTGCCCGCGGGCGACCCGTTCGGGACAGCCTATTTCATCATGCTGCTGCCGCCATAGGTGACCGATTTTATCAACTGCTCGGCCCTTTCGACTGCGGCCTTTGAAAGGGGGGCATACTGCAGGGGCTCTGCATATTTCTGTCCCTCGTGGGTCATCCACCACACGAGGTCGACCAGTCTCTTCGCTCTCTCGGCGGGTCGATTCTCGTACTTCTGTTCCTTATAGAGAAGGACCCAGGTGAAACCGCTGATGGGATAGCCTTTGGCGGCGGTCGTGTCGGTGAGGCTCACCTTCATATCTTGAGGGAGGTCGATGTTTGCGGCCATACTGGTTGTCGCGAGTGTGGGCCCTACGAAATTCCCCTTCCTGTTCTGGATCGTGCCATAGGGCATCTTGTTCTGCAGCGCGTAGATAAGCTCGACGTAGCCGACGCTGCCCGGCGTCTGCTTCACCAGTCCCGCCACACCGGGATTTCCCTTTGCCCCCAGCCCTGCCGGCCAGTTGAGCGCGGTGCCCGTCCCCACTCTTTCTTTCCAGTCCGTGCTCACCTTACTCAGATAACTGCTGAATATGTTGGTGGTCCCGCTCCCGTCCGAACGATGCACGACGGTGACAGCCGTCCCCGGGAGGGAGAGGCCCGGGTTCTGGTGGGCAATGCGGGGGTCGTCCCACCTTTTTATCCGCCCGAGGAACATGTCGGCGATCACGTCGGGCGTAAATTTTAGATCGGGGTTGCCGGGCAGGTTATAGGTGATCACCACGGAGCCGGCGCAGGTCGGGATGTGGACGACGGGTGCCCGCGCGGTTGCCTCGTCTTCGTCGGTCATTACCGCATCGGAGCCCCCGAAATCAACCGTCTTGTTGATGAGCTGGCGTATGCCGCCCCCTGATCCTATGGCCTGGTAGTTTACCTTTACTCCATGCTCCTTGCTGTAAACGTCGAACATCTTCGAGTAGAGCGGGTACGGGAAGGTCGCCCCCGCGCCGATCACTTCCTGCTCTGCCGCAAGCACCGAGGCTGCGAGCCCCCAAAGCATCGCGAGGGCAAGGGCCAGCCTGATGAAAGACTTCATTCGACACCCCCTGTGATGTGATTTAATTTCGATCGCCCCCACGCAGGCCGGCCAATCCCTGACGGGCTCCGCGGATGAGGGCGAGGTGATTTCTTCTTTCCGGGGCGCCTGCGAGACCCCTACCCCAATCGTGTCGCGTCACGCTTCCAGCTTGTACCCGATGCCCCGCATATTCTTTATCAGCGGCGAGGCCTTCCCCATCTTTTCCCTCAGGTGCTTGATATGGACGTCGATCGTCCTGTCGAGGACCATCTTGTCGCTCCCCCAGAGGTGGGTCAGGATCCTCTCCCGGGAAAATACCCAGCCGTTTCTCGAGGCGAGAAGCTGGAGGATGCGGAATTCCGTGGTGGTGAGGTCGACTTTTTTTCCCTCCACGGTGACCTCGTACTTCTGGGGGTCGATCCTGAGCATGCCAGCGACCTCGATCGCCTCGGCCTCCGGCTCTTGCTTGAACGTGCGCCTCAAGACCGCCCTTACCCTGGCAGTAAGCTCCCTCACCGAAAAGGGCTTGATCATATAATCATCGGCGCCCAGCTCGAGGCCGAGGATCCTGTCGGTCTCCTCCGAGCGCGCGGTAAGTATGATAATGGGTATGGAAGCATGTTCCGGTTTTGTTTTGAGGTGCCTGCACAGCTCGAAACCGTCCACATCGGGCAGCATCAGGTCGAGGACCACGAGGGACGGCCGCTCCGTCTCGAGGGATCTGAGAAAGCTCGATCCGTTCAAGAATCCCCTTACGCTGAACCGCTCTTTCTTGAGATGGAGGGAGATGAGCTCCATGATGTCCACTTCATCCTCGACCACGGCAATCTGCTTGTTCAACTCGCACACCTCCTGCCCCCAGGACGCCTCGATCGCGGCGGTACGCCATGACTCAGGGCAGAGCATCTTCCATTAATTATAACCGCTATTGGTTAAAGACGTGTGAAGGACTGATGAAGAATAGGTTAATTATTCGCCTCTCCGCGGTTTTCCCCTCCGCGGGCGAGGGTGGACCGGGTGCGGAGGACGTGGCCGGATATCTCCGCCACCACCCAGGAACAGCAGAGGAAGACCAGCACATTCCGCAGCCTCCCGATCGTGCGTGCCGCGCTGAGCAGGGCGCCCTCGAGTCGGACCCTGCCTCCGCCCGTACCCTGGAGGTGCCTCGCGGCATCCCCGATCGATTGGGCAAGACGTGTCGTCGTGGCGAGGGTCAGCCCGGCCAGGCGCTTCGTCCAGTCGGAGACCACGACACCCCCTTTGCCCCCTTCGACGAGGAGCAGGGTCTCCACGGCTATGGCCAAGGCAAGCACGTCGGATGCGCGGGCAAGGGAATCTGCCTCCCCGCCGGATGCATCGGCATCGGCCGCTGCGAGGTCCCTCATACTGTCCACTACGGAAGCCATACGGGAAACCGAGAGATAGAGGTTGCGGAGAGACTCGGCCCCCTTATCCGCCTCCTTGATCCGCCCCGCCGCCTTCGGCAATCCCTCTGACACCTCTCGTCTCATGTCCCCCCCTTATCGTAGAGTGGCTGCTCCGCTGACGATAGCATAGCAGGGCCGTATTAACCGGGAGTTGCGGAACGAAAAATTCTCGGTTAATTTTTTCCTCTCCTCTCCGAGGGGCTCCTCATTAAGGGAGGGGCCGCGAGGCCTCCCGTTTCACGCGTTTTTCACGGTAACCTCATCCGCCCTTAACAGAAGTGCGATAGGCTGTGCACGGACCGCTGACCGGCCAAAGACCGCATCACTTAAGGAGGAGCCTTTGAACAGACCAGATCCCGAAAGTGACAAGATTTTCCGGTTTCCCCTGCCTTTTTCAGGTCCCCCGATGAACAGCCTGGCCCAACTTATGCGGAACGCCATCGAGAGGGTGCTCATGCTCAAGCGGCTCAACAGCGTCTACCGCCGAATCCATAAGGAGCAGCACACCCTGGGCTTCATCGATGAGACCCTGGAGACTTTGAGGGTCTTCTATGAGGTGAGCGAGGCCGATCTCGCATCCGTGCCTCGCTCCGGTCCCTTGCTTGTGGTGGCAAACCATCCTTTCGGCGGCGTGGAGGGGCTGATACTCGGTTCCATTCTGCTCGGGCTGCGCCCTGATACGCGCATAATGGCGAACTATCTTCTCGGCAGGATACCGGAGCTTCGGGAAATGCTTCTCTGCGTCGACCCCTTCGGTGCGAAGGGGGCGCCGGCGAGAAACCTGAAGCCCCTTCGAGACGGCCTCCGCTGGCTCAAGGACGGCCACTGTCTGGCGGCCTTTCCCGCGGGCTCCGTATCCCATCTCGACTTGCGCCTGCGGAAGGTAGTCGATCCCGAGTGGCACCACGCCATTGCGCGCATCGTCCAGAGATCGGGTTCGAACGTGCTCCCCGTCTTTTTTCAGGGCTCCAATGGAGTCCTTTTCCAGCTCGCCGGTATGATGCACCCGAAATTGAGGACGGCGCTCCTGCCTCACGAGCTGCTCAACAAGGGCAAGAAGACCATAAGGGTCAGGATAGGGAACGTGATCCCCTTCGAGAGACTCGATCGGATCGAGAATGATGAGAAGGTGATCTCCTATCTCCGCGTGAGGACCTACGCCCTGAAATACCGCTGCCCCCGGGCAGAGGGGAGGGGGCCGATCATGTTTCCGAAGACGACCGGCAGAAGGACCCTGCGCCCGGTCGAATCGCGCCCCGATCGCGGCGTCCTGGCCGGGGAGGTGGAAGGGCTTCCACGGGAGCAGCTGCTCCTCGAATCTGAAGGGTATGAGGTGTTCTTTGCGAGGAGCGACCAGATACCCCGGCTCCTGCGGGAGATCGGCCGTCTCAGGGAGGTGTGCTTCAGGCAGGTGGGCGAGGGTACGGGTAAGAGCCTCGACCTGGACCGCTTCGACCGCTATTACACGCACCTCTTCCTCTGGAACAGGGAGCAAAAAGAGGTCGTAGGCGCCTACAGGCTCGGACAGGTCGATCTGATCCTGGAGCGGTTCGGCAGGAAAGGCCTCTACACGAGCACTCTCTTCGACTACAGGAGCGGCTTCCTCCACCGTATCGAAAAGGGCATCGAGCTGGGCAGGTCGTTCGTCAGGACCGAGTACCAGAAACTTTACGCGCCGCTCTTTCTCCTCTGGAGGGGTATCGGCCATTTTGTGGCCAGTAATCCCCGCCACACGGTTGTTTTCGGTCCCGTCACCATCAGCGACACTTACTCTGCCGTGTCGAAAGGGCTCATGATTTCTTACCTGACCAATAATCACTACGCCCCGGACCTCGCCCGCTACGTCAGACCCCGCACCCCGGTACGCCGCCGGTCTCTCCAAACTGCCGGCTTCGACGCTACCGCCGACCTGCCCGCCGATATCGATCACCTCTCTTCACTTATCTCCGAGATAGAAGCTGACCGGAAGGGCATACCCGTCCTGCTCAGGCACTACGTGAAGATGGGGGGCAAGCTCATGGGGTTCAATATCGACCCCTCTTTCGGAAACGGCCTCGACGGGCTCATCCTCGTCGACCTGCTCAAGTGCGACTCCAAAATCCTCGAGCGGTACATGGGCAGGGTTGGGGCGGCAAAGTTTCTCGGTTATCCGCACGCCCCCCATCGGGGGAATCTCGCGTCATAGACTTAAAGGAGCGGCCGAAAGGGCCGAGGCGGGGCGCTGCCCCCTCTTTTTCAGGCGGCCATCCCTAGGGGCGGGGGACACAGGGACACCCCGGCCGGCTCGCTCCCGCGCTACCCCGGTCAGTCCGCTCCGGACACCCTTCATGCCTGCCGGAGCACGTCGATCACGGTGCCGTCGCGATATTCCACCACGGCCACGATTTTTTCGCCGAAGGCGTGGGGCGCGGGGCCGGCCGCAAGGTGTTCCGCCAGGGCCTTAAGGGCCTGGATGTCGGTGGTGGCCAGGCCTGCGCTATTCAACCGGCTCCGCAGATCCGCCCTCCGGGGATTGACCGCGACACCGTGCTCGGTGACCAGCGCGTCCACGGTCTCCCCCGGCGTGGTCACGGTGAGCACCCTGTCTCTCACGATCGGCAGGCGGCCTCGCACGAGGCTCGCCACGATCAGGGTCAGGCCGGCTCCGGCCGCCGCGTCGCTGTGGCCGCCCGATCCGCCCAGGATGATGCCGTCCGAGCCGGTCACCGCGTTGACGTTGAAGTCGGTGTCGATCTCGGTCGCTCCGAGGACCGCGCAATCGAGCCTGTTGACCGCACAGCCGCAGTTGAAGGGGTTGGCATAGAAGCTCGACCCGATTTCTACATGATCGGGGTTCGCGGCGAGCGATCGGACCGCCTCAAGGTCGAAGCCCTGTACGTCGAGGATCTTGCCGATGAGTCCCCGCTCCAGCATCGTCACCATTTGGCCGGTGATACCGCCCAGACCGAAGCTGCCGGAGACGCCTGCGCGCTCCATGCGGCCGCTCAGGAAATGGGCGGTCGCCAGGGACGCCCCCCCGGCTCCTGTCTGGAAGGAGAGGCCGTCCCTTATCAGCCCGGCGGCCTCTATGACCTCTGCCGCCGCGCGGGCGATTCTGAGCTGTGCCCCATCCCCGGTGATGCGCGTGGTCCCCGACACGATACCCGACGGGTCCCCCACGGTCTCTACCCTTGCCACCCAGTCCACCCTAGTCTGGGGAATCGAGACCGGCGCGAGGGGATACTCGACAAGGTGGTCGGTCACGGCCACGACGAAGTCGGCATACTCGGCGTCGGGGAAGGCGTAGCCCAGGGAGCCGCACGCGGCCGGGCCTGTCACCCCATTGATGTTGCCGTAATCGTCGGCCGCAGGGGCCGCAATAAAGGCCACATCGACCTTGAGCTCGCCGCATTCGATGGCGCGGGCACGCCCTCCGTGGGTGCGCAGCACCACCGGTCGGGGAAAGAGCCCTGCGGACACGGCCCGGGCCACCGGCCCGGCCATGTAGTTGGTATCGAGGTCGGCCACGACTCCCGTCCTCACGTGATCGATGAGGGGGGCATGGACGGGGAAAAGGGCGCTCGGGGCCACCTTGAGCCCCTTGATCCCCCGCTTGGCCGCGAAGGCCAGCACCATGTTGAGCACCCTGTCTCCGTTGCGGAAGTGGTGGTGAAAGGAGAGGGTCATGCCATGGCTGATCGGTATCCGGTCGAAGAGCGCGTCGAGCCCCTCCACCACTTTGCGCTCACCGGGTCGAACGGATTTGACAGGGGGCGCGTGTCTGCGCGCCGGGACCCTCCCGGAAAAGGCGCCCATGAAAGGGACGGGGCTCCCATAACCTTCCAGGTGTTCAGGCAGCAGCCGTCCGATGGAGTTGATCATCCCTCTCCCCTTGGTCTCCCCCGCATGGCCTCTTTGCCATGGCCTTTGAGAGACCGCGGCTGTCAGCCCCCCGAGGCGGACCGGCTATCCCAGATAGGCTGCCTGCATGAGGGGGTCCGCAAGCAGGGCTTCCCCCGGACCGGAAAGGGTGACGGTCCCCGTTTCCAGGACATACCCGAAAGATGCCGCCCTGAGCGCCATGCGGGCATTCTGCTCCACCAGCAGGATGGTGGTACCCGCCTTGTTGATCTCTCTGAGGACCGAGAAGATCCCCTGAACGAGCACCGGGGCAAGGCCCATTGAAGGCTCGTCGAGGAGCATGGTGCTGCCGCGGCTCATGAGGGCCCTCGCCACGGCGAGCATCTGCTGCTCCCCGCCCGACAGGGTCCCTCCCGACTGTTCTCTCCTGTCGTAGAGCACCGGGAAAAGGGCGAAGACCCGCTCGTAGTCTTTCGCGATCTCCGATTTATCCTTCCGGGACCACGTGGCGAGCTTGAGGTTCTCCTTCACCTTGAGGTTGCCGAAGATGCCCCTGCCTTCGGGCACGTGGGCAATGCCCATCGACGCGATGCGATGGGGAGCGATGCGACCGAGCTCGCGACCCCGGTACAGGATGCTGCCTTCGAAGGGCACCAGGCCGGAGATTGCCCTCAGGATCGAGGATTTCCCCGCGCCGTTGGCGCCGACGAGCGTCACGATCTCCCCTTCCCGCACGTCGAGGGAGATGCCCTTGACCGCCTCGATAGTGCCGTACCGTATGGAGAGACCCTCGAGAGAGAGAAGCGCGTCCCTGCTCACGGCATTGGCTCCTCCCCGAGGTAGGCGGTGAGCACCCGGCGGTCGCCGCGTATCTCCTCCGGTTTGCCCTGGGCGATAGTGGCCCCGAAATCGAGCACCACCAGACGCTCACAGATGTTCATGACCAGCTGCATCTGGTGCTCGATGAGGAGGATCGTCACCTTGAAGGCCTCCCGCACCCAGCCGATCAGCTCCCTGAGCTGCGCCACCTCCCCGGGGTTCATCCCCGCGGCCGGCTCATCGAGGAGCAGCAATTTCGGGCCCGTTGCCAGGGCCCTGGCGATCTCGAGCCGCCGCTGCAGGCCGTAGGGCAGACTCCCGGAGCGCTCTTCCGCATGGCCTTCAAGCTTGAACAGGGTGAGGAGATCCATGGAGCGATCGATGATCTCGGCCTCTTCCCTGCGATACCGGCCGAGCCGGAGCAGGGCGGTGAAAGCGCCATACCCGGCCTGACCGTACTGGGCGGTGCGCACGTTGTCGAGTACCGAGAGGTCCCTGAACAACCGGATATTCTGAAAGGTTCTCGCGATGCCGAGGGCCGTGGTCCGGTGGGGCGCCAGACCGACCAGCTCACAACCCTCGATGGCGATGCTGCCCCCGGTGGGACGGTATACGCCGGTGATCAGGTTAAAGACCGTGGTCTTGCCTGCGCCGTTGGGACCGATGATACCCACCAGCTCCCGCGTGAGGAGGGAGAGATTGAAATCAGAAAGCGCGGTAAGGCCCCCGAAACGGTGGGTGAGAGCGCGTATCTCAAGAAGGGCCATGGACTGCCCCCTTTTTTCTCCTCCACGATACCGCCGCGAAAAGGTCCCTGGCGGGCACGAACCAGGAGAACTCACGCAGCCCCATGATGCCCCTCGGCCGATAGATCATGAGAAGGACGAGCACCAGGGGCATGAGCACCATCCGCCAGATTCCGAGGGGCCTGAGCACCTCCAGGAGGACCGTGTAAAGGGCCGCGCCGATGACCGACCCGGCCAGGGAGCCTACGCCGCCGAGATAGACCATGATGAGGATATCGGTGGACTTGATGATGTCAAAGACCCGAGGGTTGATGAACTGCAGGAGATGAGCGAAGAGGGCGCCTGCGATACCGGCGAAGAACGACGAGACCGCGAAGGCAAGGACCTTCACTCGCCGCGTATCGACGCTCGACAGCTCGGAGGCGATCTCGTCCTCCCGGATGGAGAGGATGCCCCGGCCGAAACGGGAATAAACCAGATTGCGGATGAGCCACACGGAGAGCACGGTCCAGAAGAAGACCCATGGCAGGGTCGTCAGTCGCTCCATGCCGAGGAACCCCCTCGGTCCGCCCAGGGCATCGATGTTCTCAAAGCCCGATTTGACGATCATTCCGAAGGCGAGCGTGACG
>Ga0326727_10026718_pt1 | contig 10673 bp, 8 predicted proteins | sample MB2enrmetagenome_FD_207643 | JGI IMG/M metagenome (GOLD analysis project Ga0326727, IMG submission 207643) | Lab enriched peat soil microbial communities from McLean, Ithaca, NY, United States - MB29MY | ecosystem: Environmental > Terrestrial > Soil > Wetlands > Peat | place: USA: New York... | reverse complement strand
CGCTATTGACGGTGTAGCCGTTGGAGCCGGTTTCATCCATGGTAAAGGCAGACGGGCCAGGGCCTATGGGAATCCCAGATACCATGATCGTATCGCCGGAGTAATCGATGATGCTTACGACGCCGGGCGCTGTGGTTGAAGGGGCTGAAACTGCCACCGCATACGACGACGGCTGGGCCGGTGGGCCACTGGGGTTGACGGGCGTAACCGTAGGCCGGTAGTTTTCTCCGCAACCGGCGATGAGAGCAGCAACCACAAAGGCCGTGCCCGCCTGAATCAACCGCACGCGCGCCTGTCCAAAACTCATCCGAAAAAGCCTCATTCAGTTTTTTCCTGCTTACTTGCTGATTGTAAATCAGGCGACCGGGCGATTGGCGTCGCGGGCTCACAGAAGTCTATCGAAAGGCAGCGGGTTGCCGATCCATCGCGCCGCCGGCCGACCAATGCTCTGGGCAGGTTACGATTGAAACGTGGCTCGGAACAAACTGATCTGGCAATCGAAGCTGGTGCTTCTCCTCGTGCTGCCCTTTGCCGGCGCGAGCGTGGTGCTCCAGGCACACTGGTGGGCGGTGAATTGCTGGCAGGTTGCCGCATCGACGGCGGCCCTGAGCCTGTTGCTCGGGCTGGCGGTTCTCCAACTGCGCGCAGCCACTCCGAGCGGGGCCTTTACCGGGGCCCTGATCACCGCCAGCCTGATGTTTTCCACAGCAACCTTCACTCCCGGCGCGACTTTTCCCTATGCCCCGTGGCACACCGCTCTGTTGCCGGTGCTGGCTGTCTTTCTGCTCACCTGGGCTGCCACGCGGCTGGGCTGGGAAACCAAGGAGTCTCTCGGCACGGCGGAGCGCAGGCAGGGGCGTACGGCGGCGCAGGTGGCAGCCAACCTGGGCGTGGCCGCGCTGCTCTCCGACGGGCTGACGCAGTCATGGCTGGCCGGGAACCTCTGGCTCTCCCATGCGACGCCTGCGCTGCTGTTAGCTGCCGGCCTCGCGGCGCTGGCTGAAGCCGCGGCGGACACGGTTTCTTCGGAGATAGGCCAGGTAATCGGCGGTGAGCCGCGCATGATCACCACCCTGCGCAAGGCCGATCCGGGCACCGATGGCGCCATCAGCCTCGTTGGCACGCTGGCCGGCGTGGCCGCGGCGGTGATTGTGGCCGCTGTCGGAACCATGGCGCTCAACGGCGGCCGCGCAATGTTCTGGATTGGTTCCGCAGGAGGCGTCTTCGGGCTGCTCTTCGACAGCTTGCTGGGAGCAACCCTGGAGCGGCGCGGCTGGCTGAACAACGACGCGGTCAATTTCCTGTCCAGCGGGAGCGCGTCAATCTTTGCGCTGGGGCTGCTGGCTGCACTGCCTCGCATCGGAATGGAGTAGGTTAGCGGGTTCCCGCCCTTTTCACCAAACAACAATAAAGAATGGGCAATGGGTCCGGCTACTCGCCTTCGGGAAGAGTGAGCGCATTGCACCCTTCGGGATCGAAGATGTACTTCAGAAACTGATCCCGCTTCTCCTCGGGCAGTTCCATGACCGCTTTGATGAACTGGGAATGCTTTGCCCGGCAGACTTTTTGCATTTGCATTGCGTAGTCGCTGTGCAGGTCCTGGACCGAGGTGATGGAGTAGGCTACATATTCCGGAATCCTGTCCGGCGCCAGAAGAACGGCCCTTGTCAGATCGCGCGGCAAGCGGCCCATTATCTGACCCAGCGTTTTCATCTCGCTGTAAGACTCCGTGCCGCACAACTGATCGCCAAGAGTTGTCAGCTTGAGATACTCTTCATCGTTCCGGGGGATGAGGTTGAGAAGACGGACAGCCGTGTTGCGGTCCTCCGGATAAAGTTCCGCTAGCTTTACGGCGTAGATCACCTGCGCGCGATAACTGTCTCCGGCCTTTGCTTTTTCAGCGGTCAGTTCCTTTGACGAGATGGCGCGCGACATCTTCGCCATGGCATCGACCTCGCCGCAGTCAGGCTTCTGCGCCGGCAACACCTTGCACAGCGCCGCCAGCAATGCCAGAACAACCACTCGTCTTGCGATCTCATGCGTCTTCATCATTCGAATTCTATCGCCTCGGCCATAACACGGCCTCAGTGCAAATGCATCCGCCATGCCGTGTAGCTCAAAATCTCGTGGACGATGCGCTCGCAATCGCCTGCGGATTCTCCCGTAGCGCCTTCGGTTTCCACGCGGGGTCGCGGAGAGGTGAGCACGTTCAGTCCATCTGCCGCGCAGATTTCATGAATTCTGAACAAATGCGTTCCGTCGCTGACAATCACCAGCCGCCGCAATTCGTTGGCGCGGGCAATGACGGCGATGCGGCGTGCTGACTCCTCCGTGTTGCGGCTCTCTGTTTCCGCGATAATCGCGCTCTCGGAAATGCCCTTCGCCATCAGGTACTCGCGGCCGACTGCGCCTTCGTTGTACTGGTCGCCGCCGTTCCCCCCCAGGGTAATGATGAGCGGGGCGATGCCGCGATGGTAAAGGTCAAGCGCGTGATCAAGGCGGGCGCGGTAAACCGGCGAGGGACGTCCATCGTACTCCGCGGCGCCAAAAACGGCGATGGCGTCGGCCGGAGCGCCCTCGGCAATCTGAGCAGTCTGGTCCTGGCCGGCATAGTGCTCAATCTGCGCATAGACCCAACGGCACCAGCTCAGAGCCGCCACGCACAGCGCGAAAACAAGCAAGAGCGCGGCACAAAACACCCACCGGCGAATCTTCGGGTTTGATATGTGCGGCACGGAGAACCTTCGGCTCACGAAACATTAAACAGTGGACAGCGGTCAGTGGTCAGTGACCACTGTCATCTCTGCAAAACCAAGGCAATCTCATGCGTAGGGATGGCCCCCTCGCGCAGAACCATCCAGCGGCCCTCGCCCAGCGAAAGATCCACGATGGTGGTGGGCCGCGCGCGGCCCGTGGAACCGCCGTCAATAATCAGCGGAATGCGATCGGCAAGCTGGTCGCGAACGCACGCTGCATTGGTGCACTCCGACGCCCCCCAGAGATTGGCCGAGGTAGCCGTGATGGGCAGCCCGAAGCGCTCCACAACCGCGCGGGGAATGGCTGCGTCGGGCAGGCGCAGGGCAACATTGCCGGTATTCGCAGTGGACCGCAGCGGCAGCTTTCCTCCGGCCCTCACAATGATGGTCAGCGGACCGGGCCAGAAGCGGTCGGCCAGCTTGTCAAGCATGGGATCGGTGTCGCGCGCCAATTCATACGCCTGGGCCAGCGACGCAATCAGCAGGGACAATGGTTTCTGCTTCTGGCGGGTCTTGATCTGATAGATCTGTTCCACCGCGGCGAGATTCACCGGGTCCACGGCCAGGCCGTAAAAGGTATCGGTCGGCAAGGCGATTACATCACCCTTGCGGAGACAGGAGACGATATAGTCGATCCGGTCAGGCTGGGGCTCATCGGGATTGACGCGCAAGATCTCCGCGGACAAGACGGTCTACCTCAGTTCCAGGGTATTAGGGCCTTGTTACCACAATAACGAAAACCACCGCACATCCGGACGCGGCGCAATTCCCGGTTCGAAGCTGGAAACCCGCGCGCCGCCCTGCCACTCGTCCGGCAAAACAGCTTAAAATCGGCTAAGCGTCAACAGGTTACGCGCCGATGTCTTATCGCATTGTACAGAGTAAGCAGAATGTGCGCTTGAAGGATTTGCGCCGCGCCCTCGCCCATCCCGGCCGTGACCGTCGCAGCATGGCCGCCGGCGACGGCCCGGCACTCGCTGGAATCGAGGGGCCAAACCTGCTCGAAGAGGCTCTGCGCGCGGGCTTGCGCATCTCTTGTGTCTTTGTGGCCCAGGGCGCGGAGCACTTGATTGAAACGCTGGCTCTGCCGGTGGAGACTGAGGTGCTGCTGGTACCAAGAGAGGTACTGGTTTCAGCACTTTCGACCGAAACGCCCCAACCCGTCGCCGCCCTGATTGAGCAGCCAAACTGGTCCTGGGCCGACGTTCTCGACCGCCGGGCAGATGCCGCCCCGCTCCTCGTCGTGCTGGCCGGCCTGCAGGACCCCGGCAATCTGGGAACGATTCTCCGCTCCGCCGAGGCCTTCGGGGCGCGGGCTATCCTGAGCCTGCCCGGAACCGTCAGCGCATGGAATCCCAAGGCTGTGCGCGCCTCCGCCGGCAGCGTCTTCCGGATTCCGCTGCTGGAAACCAGTGTGGAAGATTGCTTTGCTCGCCTGCGCGCGGCCCGCATAAAGATTTGGACCACCGCCGTCCCCACTGCGGCGAATTGTGCCGAGCCAGCCGACCGCATCAACCTGGCCGGCCCCGTCGCGCTGCTGATTGGCAATGAAGGCAACGGCGTGCCGCAAGCGCTCGTTGAGCAGGCCGATGGAGCGGTGACGATTCCCTGCCCCGGCCCGGTGGAAAGCCTCAACGCCGCGGCAGCGGTCAGCGTTTTGCTCTACGAGGCCTCCCGGCAGCGAAGAGGTGCGCGATGAACCTCTTTGACAACGAGTCCGATTCCCCGATGAACTCGTCCAAAGGTTTGCTCCGCACCGCGCCCCTGGCCGAGCGCATGAGGCCCCGCTCTCTCGAAGAGATGAGCGGTCAGGAGCATCTGGTCGGTCCCGGAAAGCCATTGCGCGTGCAGATCGAGCGCGATGACTCGGGATCGATGATTTTGTGGGGTCCGCCGGGGGTGGGCAAAACCACGCTGGCAAAAATCATCGCCGAAACCACCCGCGCCAGCTTCATCGAGTTCTCCGCCGTGATGAGCGGCATCAAGGAGATCAAGCAGGTGATGGTCGCCGCTGCTCAGGCCTCAAAGATGCACTCGCGGACCATCCTCTTTATTGACGAAATTCACCGCTTCAATAAGGCGCAGCAGGACGCCTTTCTGCCCTACGTCGAGCGCGGCGCAATCCGGCTGATCGGCGCCACCACCGAGAATCCTTCTTTTGAGATTATTTCGGCGCTGCTCTCGCGCTGCCGCGTCTATGTGCTCGAACCGCTCACCGAGGAGCAGATCACGGCCCTGCTGCGCCGCGCCCTCGAAGATAAAGAGCGCGGCCTGGGTGCGCTGGAGCTTACCGCCGATGACGACGCACTGCAACTGATAGCCGGCTATTCCAGCGGAGACTGCCGCAACGCCTACAACACGCTCGAAGTCGCTGCGCAACTGGCCCTGGAGCCGTCCGCAGAAAAACTCCATTCGGCAGGAAGCGGTGGAGATTCGGAGGGAGGCGGGGGTTTCAACCCCCGCATTACGCCCACAGAATTGACGGGGGCTTTAGCCCCGGAAACGCCCCGGAAAGCCCATCACATCGACAAAGCCCTGGCCTCTGAGGCCGTCCAGCAACGCGTTTTAATGTACGACAAATCCGGCGAGGAACATTACAACCTGATCTCTGCGCTGCACAAAAGCGTGCGCAACTCGGACCCCGACGCCGCGCTATATTGGTTAGCCAGGATGTTCGCCGCCGGCGAAGACCCGCTCTATCTTGCCCGGCGCATCGTCCGCATGGCCGTCGAGGACATCGGCCTCGCCGCTCCCGAGGCTCTGAATCTGACTCTTTCAGCCAAGGAAGCCGTCGACTTTCTCGGCTCGCCCGAGGGGGATCTCGCACTGGCCGAGGCTGTGGTTTATCTTTGCCTCGCGCCCAAATCAAACTCGGTTTACACGGCCTACGGAGCTGTGCAGAGCGAGATAGAAGCAACCCGCCAGGAGCCGGTCCCACTGCACCTGCGCAATGCGCCCACAAAGCTGATGAAGGAACTCGACTACGGCAAGGGCTACCGCTACGCCCACAACGAAGAGGGCAAGGTGGCCGACATGGATTGCCTGCCTGACTCGCTCAAAGGCCGCAGCTACTACCACCCCACGCAAGAGGGCCGCGAAAAACTTCTGACGCAAAGGATGGAAGAGATTCGGCGGATTCGCGCAAGCAAGCGCAGCGGGGACTAATACAAATCAGGGGGTCTGCCTCGGCAGCTTCGCCACTGCATCCATCACAATTCCCGGCATCAGCGCCTCCGGCAGCATTTGCGGTTGGCTCTGGCCCGGAGAGTAAAGGGCGTAAGCCGGAACTCCGCTGCGGCCCAGCGCCGTCAGCGCTTGCGTGATGGCTTCGTCGTGGCGGGTCCAGTCAGCCTTCATCAAAACCACGTTCCGGGCCTGAAAAGCCTGCTCCACCTCCGGCGTCCGCAACGCCACGCGCTCGTTGACCTGGCAACTCAGGCACCAGCTTGCTGTGAAGTCCACAAAGACCGGCTGCCCTGCCGCAAGAGAACGGTTTACCGCCTCCGCAGACCACGGCTGCCAGAGCCCATTCATCTCCGGTGGGGGCAGAGTCTCCGATGCGGTGGTCAGTTTTTGCGGAGCGAATACATCGAGAGCGACCACACCGAGCAAGATTAAAGCTGCAACAATGGCCGCCCAGCGCTTAGCGGGCCATCGGCCTATAAACCAGCCCGCGACTGCCAGCAAAAGAAAGCTACCCAACAGGGAGGCGAGCACGCTGGCTCCGTATGCCTGTGCCAAAACCCATGCCAACCAGATTACCGTAGCGAAGATGGGCACGGCGACGGCCTGGCGCAACACTTCCATCCATGCGCCGGGGCGCGGGAGTAAACGAGTCCAGGCCGGTTGCAGGGTGAGCGCAACGTACGGCGCGGCCAGTCCCAGCGCAAGTGCCGTGAAGACGGCAAAGGTAACCGCCGGGGACTGACTCAGTGCGTAGCCGACAGCCGCTCCCATGAAGGGCGCGGTGCAGGGCGTGGCCACCACCACGGCGAGCACGCCGGTGAAAAAGCTGCCTGTGTAGCCCTGCTTCTGCGCCAGCGAACCGCCCGCACTGGTGAGTGTCAGACCAATCTCGAACTGACCGGCCAGCGAGAGGCCGAGGAAGAAGAGCAGTCCGGCCATCAGAGCAAGGAAGACAGGAGATTGGAACTGGAATCCCCAGCCGAGCGTGGCGCCGGCCGCGCGCAAACCAAGCAGCACAGCCACCAGCGCCCAGAAGGAAACCAGAATCCCCGCGGCATAGACCAGCCCATGCATGCGCAGGGCGCGCCGCTCCTCATTGCCGGAGTTGACCAGAGCCAGCCCCTTGAGGAAGAGCACCGGAAAAACGCACGGCATGAGATTCAGGAGCAGCCCGCCGAGAAAAGCCAGGCCGGTGGTCCGCAGCAGCAGCGACAAGGAAAGCGGGGGCGCGGTGATCGGCGCAGGGATGGAAGGCGCTGGTCCGCCGATAGAACCGGGCGAAGGGGTTGAAACAGCCGCAACCGGCGCGGTAGGCTCCGGAATCTGTGCCGGAGCTTCAGCCCTCGGTGGCAGCGCGGCAATCTCATACGCCCGCCCGCCGGAGAGTTCCAGAACTCCTTTTAATTGAGCGGGATTTGCAGCAAGATTCGCGTCTTTCTTTAAGTCGAGAATCAGGCCATTCGCAGTCGGCGTTAACTTTTGCGCGGCTGGATTGTCGAGGATGTCCGGATCTCCCGGAAAGAATGCAGCGGAAAGTTCACGCTGGCCGGTTTCGATAGAAAGACGAAAGCCATCTTTGGTTGGCTGGAAGACGGCTTTGAATTTTGCGGACGGGGATTTCGGAATCAGCCCCAAAAAACGCTTGAAAACCTCTGCGTCGGAAGCAAGTGAAATTGGCTTGGCTGGATGGTCGAAAACACTCCGACTGACTTCCAACTCCGCCTTGCCGGGAATGCAACTCTCGCGGCAGACCAGCCAATCCACTTTGGCGTGAAGCGTAACGGGGCCTGGCTTGACACCCTCGGCGACGTGCAACTGAAGCGGAAACAGTACCTCGTTCTCGTAGCCGTAATCCATCAGCGGACCGAGCGGGAGACGCCTGGGCGCTGGGAACTGTATTGGTCCGGCTGTAATTCCCGCAGGCAGCGTCCACTGAATGTGCGGCGGTTCGCCCGCATCGCCCGGATTCTTCCAGTAGATGTGCCACCCCGGCTCGAGCTTGAAGTAGAGGCCCGCATCGTTCAGCTTGTCGCTTCTATAGAGATCGTCACCGGGAACAAGCAATTCAACGCGCACATGCGGCGCATCTGCGAAACTCGACACTGCACGCGCCGGCAAACCCACGGACAGCAACAAGAGCATCAAAAAGAACAATCGAGGGATACGCGTGGAAGGCAAGCAATAACTCCTCATCCTTGGACTCACCAGTGTAACGGACGATTCAGCCGCTACACATCCAGATCGTCGTCTACTTCAGCGGCGACGGCCGTACCGCGACGCTTGGCCAGCAGATAGCCGCGCAAAAATGGCTCCAAATAGCCGTCCAGCACCTTGTCCACGTCGCCCACCTCGACCTTGGTGCGATGGTCCTTGGCCATGCGGTAAGGCTGCAAGACGTAGGATCGAATCTGCGAACCGAAGTTGATTTCGAGCTTCGAGTCCTCAAGCTTCTTCGAGACGGCGCGCTTCTTGTCGAGCTCGTATTCGTAGAGCCGTGAGCGCAGCATCTTCATCGCCTTGTCGCGGTTCTTGTGCTGCGAGCGCTCGTTCTGGCATTGCACCACGATGCCTGTCGGCAGATGCGTCATGCGCACAGCTGAGTCAGTGGTGTTCACGTGCTGTCCGCCCTTGCCGCCGGAGCGATAGGTGTCAATGCGCAGGTCTTCGAGCTTCAGGTCAACATGGATGGTTTCGTCGATTTCGGGTGAGACGTAGACGCTGGCGAACGAGGTGTGGCGGCGCTTGGCGGAATCGAAGGGCGAGATGCGCACCAGCCGATGAACGCCGCTTTCGCCGGCCAGCTGGCCGAAGGCGTAGTCGCCGATGATGGTGAAGGTGGCGGATTTGATGCCCGCTTCTTCGCCGTCCTGGTAGTCATTCATCTCGGTCTTGAAGCCCTGCTGCTCGGCCCAGCGTAGGTACATGCGCAGCAGCATCTCGGCCCAGTCCTGGCTTTCGGTGCCGCCCGCGCCGGGATGCACGGTCACGATGGCGTTGAGCGGGTCAGCCTCGCCGCTGAGCATGGTGCGCGCTTCGAGTTCCTCTGCAAAGACGGCCAGCGCCTTGATGTCGCGGTCGAGATCGGCGAGCACGTCTTCGCCCTCACGGGCCAGCTCGAAGTAGGCGTCGATGTCCTCGGTGCGGCGCACCAGCGCGTCATCGTCGGCCACAAGCGATTCCAGCCGCTTGCGGTCGCGCATGAGCGGCTTCGATGCGGCGGGATCGTTCCACAGCGCCGGATCGGCAAGTTTAGTTTCAATTGCGGCTAATTCCCTGCGGATTCGAGCAGGGTCAAAGATACTCCCGCAGGTCGCGGACTTGGTCGCGCACGGGAGCATAAGCGAATTCGAGATCATTCAACGACATGGCTTGGCTCTTAAGACCTGACTTTTTTGAACTTATGAGGAAGCTATCAACTTGCGCAGGAGCTTTCTTCCTGCCCAGGCAACAATCCCCAAACTCAGTATGGCACACAGCCACGCAAACAGGTCGCCGTGGGCGGTGTAGAAGGTCACATCGTCGCGGAAAGCGAACTGCGCGGGCAGCGCATCTACGGCGTGGCGGGGAATCGACTGGCGGACGCGGCCGTAGGGGTCGATGACCGCTGTGACGCCGTTGTTCGTGTCCCTCAGAAGCCAGCGGCGATTTTCAATGGCCCTCATGCGCGCCATGTTCAGGTGTTGCCAGGGTGCGCTGGTGTCGCCGTACCATCCGTCGTCGCTGATGTTGACCAGCACCTCTGCGCCCAGTTGCGCAAAGTGGCGCACCTCGTCGGCAAAGACGGATTCATAACAGATGAAGACGCCGTAGCGATGGCCATTGAGCCGGAAGACCTTGCGCTCGTCGCCGCGCGTGAACGATGAAACGCGGCCGGTGAGCTTGTGGGCAAATGTGAGCAGGTTCTGGAAGGGGATGTACTCGCCAAAAGGAACGAGGTGAATTTTGTCATACCGGCCTACGCGCGCGCCGTCCGCACCGATGACAAGCGCGGAGTTGTAGTCGCGCCAGGATTGATCTTCGGCAGAAAAATCCACGCCGATATTGCCCACTACCAGCGGAGCCTGTTCCTGCCGCGCGACAGCCGCCAGCGCCTCTCGGAAACGCGTGCTGTTCTCAACAAACGGCGCGGGCGACTCAGGCCAGACCACCAGATCGGGATGCGTGGCGTAAGGCGGGCAAATAATTTCGCCTTGCGGCGCTCCGGTTTGCGGGATTCCTGCGATGTAGGTTTTGCACTGCTCTCCGGCCAGCCGTTTGAATTCGGCGATATGCTGGTCCCATTCGCCGGGGCCTGACCAGTTGCTTTCGTCGCCTACATCGAGATTGGGTTGAATGAGGACGGCGGAGGCCGTGGGCGCGGGAGCGGGCGGCGGAATCGAAACCCCGGACACGCCAGCGATCATCAGCAGCACTCCAATTACGCGCAACATTATCCTGTCCCTGTGCCCGATATGCGGGCGAGACTCCAGCACCAGCCCGCCGGTCAGGAGCGCATTGACGCCGACCAGCACAAAACTGATGCCGTAAACGCCGGTCCACGGCGCAAGCTGGTTCACGATCCCGTTATCCACTTGCGAGTAGCCAAGCTGATCCCATGGAACAGATGTGATGCGGGAGGCGGCCAGTTCCAATGCAGCCCAGAGAATGGGCGCGAAGGCCAGCGTCAGACGAGCGCTGCCCGTTGCCCGGCGCACCAGCACAACGCCCAAACCGAAAAGACCGAAGTAAAGC
>Ga0326727_10026717_pt1 | contig 10673 bp, 9 predicted proteins | sample MB2enrmetagenome_FD_207643 | JGI IMG/M metagenome (GOLD analysis project Ga0326727, IMG submission 207643) | Lab enriched peat soil microbial communities from McLean, Ithaca, NY, United States - MB29MY | ecosystem: Environmental > Terrestrial > Soil > Wetlands > Peat | place: USA: New York... | reverse complement strand
CGCGAGGTCCATGGATTCGCGAGACACCCGCCGCGCAACATCATGTGCGAGAAGCGATACTGCATCCGGGCCGGTTCACGCCGTGTCGGTTCAGAGCGAGGAGATGCGGTCGCCCGGCACCGAGGGGCCCCGCGGTTCGACACTAATTTACGAGTCGTCGTCGCTGCTCCCCCTTGCTTCGAAGGTCCGGCGCTTTGGGCGCCGGACGCTTCTCCGCTACCCCCACTCTGACGTGAGCCATGGATGGCGCTGTATGCGATCGCACGCAGAACGCCTTGCGTTCTGCGCGTCATGGATGACGAACCCCCACTCGGGCGGTTGCGGTACTGTTATTGCCAGCTTTGGATCTTCTTTGCGAGGCATTGCCGCTTGGCCGAATAGAACTGTTCAAGCTTGCCGTCTATCGGCGTTAGGAGCGCACGATGCCTTGCTTGAAGGCCCTGGCGAGTCGGCTTTGTACCTCTGGCATCCTGGAAGAGTTCGAGCACCGCTTCACGCCGCATTCGCGTCAGTTTCTCATTTTTTAGTCCGAGCCTTGAGATCGTTTCGTTCGCAGCTGCGTCTGATGGACTTGCGGCTTGTATTGTTCCATCTTTTTTATATTCGATTCTTGACTCGCAACTTGGATCGGTCGGCTTGAGGAACATATGTTCCTCGACGAGAGACGGCCATTGATCTTTGAAGCGGGCGCCGAATCCCGGGTCTTCCGCGCCATCAGCCGGGTAGCAAGCTACTATATTAGTATAATTTACAGTCTTCTCGATCAGCCTCGACTGCCTGCAAACCGTCTGCGGCAGCATATGCTCGATGTGGCAGCGAGCTTGCCCTGTTCTGGGATTGTCTCTCTCTATCCGCAGCTCGGTATAAGCGCAGAGACAGAACTGCTCGTCGAGGAGTTTCTTTCTCAGCTCGGTTTTGACACAAGTCGGGATGTTTTCATAGTCAATATTCGATTCGCCCTTATTCTCGGCGATCCATTCGACAAGCGAGGCTGGAGCCATCGTCTTGACTATATGCCTCACGACTGTGCTTCTCCGTTCAAGGCTTCCAGGTTTCCAATCACGGTCTCGAGGCGAACTGTCTCCGGATCGCTCCCCCTCTGCATGGCGCGGATCTCCTCGAGAGCGTTCTTGGCAGCTGCGAGGTCATCGTCTGCAATATTGGAGTATACTTGTGCGAATAGGCCGAGGGACTTGGAGTCCCGTTCCCCTGCGCCCATCACGTCGCGCAATATAGAATTCGAGTCTAGTCCGAGCGCTTGTTCAGGACGAGCTCCTCCGAGGTTGATGATCCTTTCCGGCTCGATCTCGCCGATAACTTGGGGCGAATGGGTAGTGCAAATGAATTGAACTTTAGGGAATACTGCCGATAGATTCTTGAGTATCGAACGTTGCCACTTGGGATGCAGATATAGGTCGACTTCGTCGATGAGCACGACGCCCGGCGTTTCTTCGAGGGCGCTGGCCTCGAGCTGGGGATTGAGCTGAGCCGCCCGCATGGCGAGATCCCCTACCAGGGCTGCGATTCCTCGCTGTCCGTCACTCAGCGCGCTGAAAGGCAATTCCCTGCCATTTTCGAATGAAATTATCATTTCGAGCCGCTTCGGGTCGTAGCCGATATCCTTTGCGCCTTCCATGCAACGGATGATCGCGCCCTTGGTCATCTCGAGCGTTCTCGTGGGTTTCCTTTCCTTGAATAAGATCCATTCCTGCCTCTGAAGCCACTTCATGAGATCGCGCGGGGAGCAGCGAGGATCGAGCGCGAGATAGTAGCCCATGACACGCGATGCGAGGCCCTTGCTCTCGAGGCTCGCTTCTTTTCCGGTGGCCTTCGGCTCGAGCCATAATCTACCATTGCCGTAGTAGCGGAGAAGCGGTAAAACCTTGTATGTCCCAGAGCTAATCTCAGCATCGGCTCGCAGCGCCAAAGTTTTAATTTCCTGAGCGTCTTTCGTGGTTGTCCGGTTTTCCTTGCCAGACAAGGTGCGCGACCAATGAATATTTTCGCCGAAAAGATCGCCTGTCGCATGCACCTCGACCGGGAATTGAGGCTCGAAATTGGTAAGCTCCCCTCCATGAAAGGCCTTCAGGCGAGCATCATCTCTGCGTATCGACAGGGCATCCGTACCGCTTATTCCGAGGAAAAAACCGCCAAGGGCTACAGCTAGCCCCTCCAATACGGTCGTCTTGCCCGAGGCATTAGGACCGATGAGGAGGTTGACGCCGGGGACGAAAGAGAAGGGCTCATTCTCGTAGCCGCGGAAATTGCGTAGTTCCAAAGTATCTATACGCATCCGGTGCCTCCTTCTGTTCAACTTTAGTCTAGCCGACGCCTGCCAGTCCAGCCGCTCGGCAGATCCTTCGATGGCTAACGCAGCCGCAAGGGTCGGCCCGGGGTGAGTCTATACAAACTCAGCCCTTCCGTTTCCCCAGACCCTTCTCCTGCCCAGCGATAGGCAGCAGCGGCAGCCCGAGCTGTTTTAGGAACTCGTTGTGCTTCTCGGTGGCCTCCGCGATTTTATTCTCCGAGGCAACCAGATCAGCATGCACCGCCTTAAGGTTGATTTCTTCTTCCGCAACTGCTGTGCTGATGTAGCCGACCTGGGCCGAGGTCGAACTCTGGTGCAACGCCGTGGCGGCTGAACTCCTCGTTCCTGCCGCTTCAATCAGCTCCGAATATCGCGTCGACGTGCACTTCCCCGACGAGCTTCGCCGGCTCGCGCGACTCTACAAGGTGAGCACACTCGTCCTCATCCGTCGACTATTCGACATCGGCGCCTATGGCTGGGATCGCTATCGCCATGAATACGAAGCGGAGGTAGTACGCCTCGCGGGCATTCCCAAGACGAGCGGCGGCAATTTCTACCTCACCCAGGCTTCCAGACTCAGCAAGCGCTTTGCTCGGGCCCTCGTCGTGAGCACCTTGGAAGGCCGGACGCTGCAGCGCGACGCCTATCGCCTTTTGGGGTTCTCGAAACTCGCCACTTTTCAGGAGCTTGGACGTAGCCTTGGAGTGGTTGCATGAGCTACCTGCTCGCGGGGATACTGTCGTCAGCCACGAGATCGCGTCGAACACGAAGCGGCGAGTGAAAATACCCGATGTCTGCCTAGACCTCGCCATTAGGTGCGTAACGCCCTTCGAGATGCTCAGGGCCGAGCGGGCCAGATTCGTACTTGCTTAGTGAGTGTTTTGTGTTACGCGCAAATAGCTCTTCTAAGTCAGAAGATCGCATGATTCCCTTTCTGCGTCAGTTCTTCCGCGATCAGCTCGGCCTGCTTCAATACGGTCTCGGTCGCGAGGGCTTGCATGTCAGGAGGATAGCCGTATTGCCGCAGGAGGCGCTTGACGGTGACCTTCAGCTTCGCGCGGACGCTTTCCTTGATGGTCCAATCGATGGAGGCGTTCTCCTTCACCCTTTCGTAGAGCACAACTGCGAGTTCGCGCAGTTTGACCTTGTCCATAAGCTCGCGGGCGCTGTCGTTGTCGGCCACGGCCGTGTAGAAGGCGTACTCGTATTCGGAGAGGCCGAGCGCCTTTGACTCCCCGTCCTTGGCCTTGATCTCCTTGGACAGCTCGATGAGCTCCTCGATGACTTCGGCGGCCGTCACGATCTTCGCCTGGTAGCGCTTGATGGAGCTTTCGAGCATCTCCATGAGGGTCTTGCCCTGGACTAGGTTCTTCCTCATGCGCGCTTTTATCTCGTCGTCGAGGAGGCGCTTCAGGACCTCCATCGCGAGGTTCTTGTGCTCCATGTTCTTGACTTCGAGGAGAAAGTCCTCCGAGAGGATGGAGATGTCCGGCTTCTTGATGCCCGCCGCGTCGAAGATGTCGATGACCTTTTCCGTCACCAGGGCCTTGTCGACTATCTGTCGTATGGCTGTCTCCATTCCTTCGTCATTTCTGTCGCTTCCGTTTGCGTCGAATTTGACGAGGCGGGCCTTTACGGCTTGGAAGAAGGCGACCTCGTCCTCGACCTCCATGGCCTTCGCATGGGGGACGGCTATGGCGAATGCCTCCGAGAGGGCGGTCACTTCGTCGATAAAGCGTTTTTTGCCCTCTTCGAGGCCGAGAATGTGCTCTTCCGCCGCGAGAATGAGGGAGAGCTTGCGAGCGGTGTCCGCTGCGAAGTAGGCGCTATAGTTGAAGCCATGGAAGAGCTGTTCCACGATCTCAAGCTTCTCCTGCATGAGACGGACGGCTTCCGCCTGTGCGCTCGCAGGATCGCCCTTGCCTCCCGCATCGGAATAGAAGGAGAGCGCGCGCTTCAAGTCGGAGGCGATGCCAAGGTAATCGACCACGAGACCGCCGCTTTTGTCCCTGTACACGCGGTTCACGCGGGCTATGGCCTGCATGAGATTGTGCCCCTGCATCGGCTTGTCGATGTAGAGAGTGTGCAGGGGTGGGACGTCGAAGCCGGTGAGCCACATGTCGCGGACAATGACGAGTTTGAGCTCATCGTCGGGATCTTTCATCCTGTCGGCGAGGGCTCGGCGCTGCTCCTTGGTCGTATGGTGTTTCGCTATCTCGGGGCCGTCGGAGGAGGCCGAGGTCATGACGACCTTGATCGCGCCCTTATTCAAATCTCCTGAGTGCCACGCGGGCCGGAGGTCGATGATGGCCTTGTAGAGCTCCGCGGCGATACGGCGGGACATGGTCACGATCATGCCCTTGCCGTCCATGACTTCCTGACGATTCTCGAAGTGGGCGACGATATCGGCGGCGACGTGCTTAATACGGTCGGGACTGCCGATGAGGGCCTCGAGCTGCGTCCACTTAGCCTTGGCCTTCTGCGTCTCCGAGAGCTCATCCTCGTCGAAGTCATCGTCGAAGTCTTGAACGAGGGCGCGGCCTTCCTCGGAGAGGGCTACCTTCGCGAGTCGGCTCTCGTAGTAGATGCGGACCGTCGCCCCATCCTGGACCGCTTGGGCGATATCGTAGACGTCCACGTAGTTGCCGAAGACCGCGGGCGTATTGACGTCAGTACCTTCGATCGGCGTGCCCGTGAAGCCGAGGTAGGTCGACTTGGGCAGGGCGTCGCGCAGGTACTTAGCGAAGCCGTAGACGGTCTTCTTGCCGACCACGGCGCCGGATGCGTCCTTATCGTCGATGGTCTTGGCCTTGAAGCCGTACTGCGTGCGGTGCGCCTCGTCCGCGATGACGACGATGTTCTCGCGAGGGGAAAGCTGTTCGTATCTGTTGCCTTCCTCGGGTTGGAACTTCTGGATCGTGCTGAATACCACGCCTCCCGAGGCGACCTTCAAGAGTTCCTTGAGCTGGTCGCGATTTTCTGCCTGTACGGGCTCCTGGCGGAGGAGCTGCCTGCAGGCGGCGAAGGTGTCGAAGAGCTGGTCGTCGAGGTCGTTGCGGTCGGTGATGACGAGGATCGTGGGGTTGTCCATCGCCTGCACGATCTTGCCGGCGTAGAAGACCATGGTGAGCGACTTGCCCGAGCCTTGGGTATGCCAGATGACGCCGCCCTTGCGGTCGCCGACCGGCTGCGCCGCAACACCTTTTAGGCCGTAGCCCTCCGGCGACTGGCGTACCATCGGCGCGTCGGAGGCCGCCGCCTTTTTTGAGGCATAGCCTGAGGCTCGCAGGGTCGACTGCACGGCGCGATTGACGGCGTAGTACTGGTGATAGGCCGCGATCTTCTTTTCAGTCCGAATAGTGATGACGCCCGTAGCCTTGTCTTCCTTCTTCGATTTTTCGAAGACGACGAAGTTGCGCAGGAGGTCGAGGAGGGTTGCCTTGTTCAGCATCCCGTCGATCAGGGTCTCGAGCTGCCCGACGAGCTTCGAGGCTTCGGCTTTGCCGTCGGCGCTCTTCCAGGCCAGGAAACGGCTGAAGGCCGAGGAGATGGTACCGGCCCTCGCCTCGAGTCCGTCCGAGATGACGAGGAGGCCGTTGAAGGCCAAGAGAGACGGAATCATTTCTTTATAAGTCTGCAGTTGCTTGAAGGCGGACAGCGCGGTCGCGCCCTCGTCCGCTGGATTCTTGAGCTCTATTACCATGAGGGGAAGGCCATTGACGAAGAGCACGAGGTCGGGCCTCTTGTTCACGCCGCGTTCGACGACGGTGAACTGGTTCACTACCTCGAAGTCGTTGTTCTCGGGATCGGCCCAGTCGACGAGCCAGACGCGGTCGCCGCGGGCCTGCCCGCCCTTCTGGTAGCTCACCGGCACCCCCTCGGTCAGCATGCGGTGGAAGGCCTCGTTCGCCGCGACGAGCTCGGGCGAGGAGAGGCGCGTCAGCTGCTTTATCGCGTCCTCGCGGGCCTCCGCCGGAACGGTATGGTTGATGCGGGCGACCGCGCGCTCGAGCCTGTCCAGGAGGAGCACATCCGCGAAGGAGGCGCGCGCGGGAGACTCGCCGTCGGGAGCGATATCCGGGCCGCAGCTATAGCGGTAGCCGCGCTTTCCCAGGAGCTCTATGGCGAAGGACTCGATCTCGGACTCGGTTATTTGGGACATTACATTGTTTCTCCACCGTCGGTTATATCATCGTTTTTTCTAGTGCGAAATCGCTCCGCCTAGTGTTTTCATTAATTGGCCTGCTTATCTGATAAACCCTTGATGAAAACGATTGGCGCTACGTCACTATAAAGTCATCAATTCCTGCCACCAGTGTTCCAGATAGAGCGATATTCCCCTTCCCGGCATATAAGCGGGGAACAGTTTCATAAAGTCATTTCGCGCTGCCTGATAGCTCGAAGCGTCGACTGCGCCCTTGCGCGCCATGTACACAAGGCCGATGGCCGGCGATCTCGAGCATCCCTGGTTGCAATGGATGAGGATGGGGCCGGCATCGATCCATGTATCGATGAAGCCCATGGCTGCAGACATGATTGGGTGCGTGTACTTAGGCAGGAATTCTCGATCCATGTCGACGAGGTTTAGGTAGAGATCGTCCCCGGATTCGTAAACGAGATAGTTCGGATGAGAAGACGGGAGGCTGCCGCTATAGCCCAAGGCCTTCTGGTGGCAGGTCTTGCAGGCATGGATCACGCGAGGCAGAGAGCGGGAAGCGCAGTCTCCATCACTGCCGATGGAGAGATTGTGGATTATCTCAAGCGTGGTTTGCCCTCATATCGACCCGCACCTCTCCCGACATGAGCTTGGGAAGTAGGGTGTCGCGGAAAGATGTGAGAGTACGGATCTGTAGTTGGTTGTTCCTTTTTTGATTAAATAACGGGGTTACTTGTTTGTTGAAACTATTGATGAAATTTTCTGGAACAATGGGACATCTGAACGAGAGAATACTGTGAGGATCTATTCTCTGATGACTTCCACTTGTGCCGCCCACACCAGATGCAAGCTCATTGTAGTTTTCCTTGAAGCTCAACCAACAGTAGAGAAAGAATAGATGCTCTGCTTTTCGGGGCAGGATAACCTGGAATTCCGTTGAACAAATGGAATTGTTTTCTATTACGCTAGGCATTAGCCAAATTCGCTTATCGCGATGCGGATTAAGCTTAGAAAAAAGGAGGCAATCTTTTACAACCTTGTATTTGTTGCTTTGAATAGTTCTGCCATACTCAGATGAAGGCCATTCGGCGGCATCAAATGCCGGGATGCTATAATGCTCGAAAAGAGAATCGGGATGTTCTTGTGGCCGCACTGATTCCTTGAGGTGTGTCGCATAATCAGCGATAGACCCTTCATCCCATCCCTCGTCTGCCTCTTCTATAAACCACTGCCTGAACAGCACCTCGGCCATAGCCTCCAGTGTCTTGTCCTGGCGGCGCAGGAGATCGATCTTGTCGTCGAGGCTGGAAAGCACGCCCGCGATGGCCCGCTGCTCGGGGAGGGATGGGAGTGCGATAGGTAGGTTTCGAATGGTTGGCAGATTTAAACGTTCTGCTACACTACCGTCCCTGAAACCTGCTATATGGCCTTTCATAAAGGGACTATTGATCCAATACTTAATGAATCTTGGATCAATGTTGTTTTTAGGACGAATTAAAACCATCCGTTGTCCTAGACAAAGTTTGGTACCCGGAGGAATGACCGCTGCTATTCCAAAATAGGTGCCTTCACGACTCAATAATATATCGTTTGCGTGTGGTTCAGCTCGCTTTACTCGCTCAAGATAAGTTTCCTTAGAAACCATCAGTGCTTTAGATAAATCTAGTGTGCCGGTGATAATATCGGGAGTTCGAACAACAGAGTATCCAGATGAAACGAAACTAGGGGTCGAATGGGGACAATCGAAAATACCATTACTTATCGATTCTAGACTGACAACAGCCCATCCTGATGGCTGAGGGAAATCAGGTGGAACGATGAAATTATTCACGCATCGTCTCCCCGAAATCCACCGCGAGACTAAAAAGCGCGATGCGCGAAACATAGATCATCTTCTGGCGAGGGCGAATCTCTTCCCACTCCTTCTTCGCTATCCCCTCTTCACTATTCACTTTCTTTTTGCTACCTTCAGTCATCTCGCCGCTCCCGCTCGATAATCACCGCTTCGAAAGTGTCCGTATCTTTGTCTTCCGCGTCTTGGAATTGTCCGTCGAAATACATGCTCTCAGGCTCAGCCTTGAGCTTTTTCACAAAGGGTTGGTAAAAGTTCTCGTATCCGCTTTCGTAGCCCGAGGTCACTACGGGCAGGTCCGGGGGAAGGGTTGCGAGAATGTCCATGAGCTCTTTGACGGTGAAGGTGAAGCGCACGTCTTTTACCATGTTCGAAGCCCTATATCGCTTGGCCTGATGAGCGGCATCTCGACAAGAAGATGATGTAGTTTGTCTTCCCATTCGGGTTTTTCTTGAATGACAGTCAGGATATGGCAAAGCATGGGGACGAAGCTGCCAAGTCGGCTTTCATATCCGGGGATGATGGGAAAGGACTTGTCCGCATTCCGCAGTTTCGGGTAATTGACGAAAACCTTATTCCACAGCCGCATGTGGTGCGCGCAGGAGTTCCTCAGTTCGGTGAGCGCTTTCAGCCAGGAGATGTTTCCGAAGGTCAAGACTTCGACCATGACCCAAGCGGGCGGGATCCTTTCCTGGTAGGTGGCCGTATGATGGGCGATAAAGGGTTCGTTCCGATGCTCGGCCATAGCCTTCTCGAGCTTCTCCGTGAAAATCGGGAGGTTGGATGGCTTGCGGAAGATCTCGGGCTGCTCGAAGCAAAATGGCCCGAAGGCTTGCGAGAGCTTTAAGGCGACTGAACAGCGAACTGCCATTTCAACGGTGGACACCGCGCTGAAAACGAGTTCTCGCAGCTGTTGATCGAAGCGACAGAGCGCAACAAGGTCATCGAAGCTCACGGGGCGTGCCAGGCGGTGAGTCCGTGCGGTTCCCTTCACCTCGAAATAGAAGACGTAACCGCTGATCTGGTAGTAATTATGGTACTTGAGATAGCTCTCGGCTGCCGAGCGATCGGATATGGCGATGCCTCGCGACACAAGGAGTTCAACCTGCTCTTTGGGGGTGAGGCTCGACTTCGTATAGGGGATTTTGTCCATCAGCTTTTCTCCAGGTGGCCGGAGAAAAGAACAACCCGCCCTGGTGCGGCATCCGAGGATGTCCCGTGGCGGGTCTTATTACATACAACATACCCCGGAATGGAGCAGCGGTCAATGTACGTCCGCCCAGGGGGGGCCTGGCGCACAGTAGAGAGGGGCGCTATCCATGGCGCCTGAAGCGTGGAGGAGACTCCCCCCCTTGAATACATCTTCATCATAGATCCAAGTCCAGCACAGAGAGCGGCTTGCCGCCGCCGTCCCAGTCGAGGCTGCCCTTGCACTGGTGGCAGTAGTAGATGGTCTTGAGGTATTTCTTCTCGAGAAGCGGCGGGAGAATGTCCGAGAGGGACTTCGCGTCGGGGTACAGCTCATTCATGAAGTGGTAGAGGCCCTTGGTGCCTTTGTGGCCGTTGCAGGTCTTACAGGCCCATATCTGGTTGTGGATACCCTGGATGCGATCGCAAGAGGGGCAGCGCTCGTTGATGGAGATCGACTTGGGCACGATGTGCTCCCACTGGAGCTCCGCGGTTGAGCCGCAGTAGACGCATTTTTTTTCGGCCGCAACGAGCTGCTTGTCCTCGCGGAGGATCTCGGACCACTTCATCTCGTCGTCGCGGAGCTCGCGGAAGGTGGTCTTGATGAAGCCGTAGGCGGATTTCTTCGCGTCGCTTCCCATGGCGCTCTTGGCGATGATCTTCGCGTACTGGTAGTAGATGAGGTCGCGTATGGTGTGGACTTCACGATCGGGCATTGCGGTTTTCCTTCTTGTCTGATGCGTTCAGGCTTTTCCCGCGCTTCGTCAGTCGATACTTCTGCTGGGAACTGCGGGGACTTTCGGGAATAGTCATTTCTATAAAGCCAGATGCGAGGCTTGGCTCGATATAGGCTTCGCGGAAATAATCGGGGTCCTTGAGGCCCAGTTTTTCTTGTAGTTCGCGGCGGGGCATCTCTCCCCGCAAGGCCGATACAAGGCGACGAACTTCCGGGGTGACTTCCGGGGTGACTTCCGGGGTGACTTCCGGGGTGACTTCCGGGGTGACTTCCGGGGTGACTTCCGGGGCAAAGAGGCTGAGGGTGACCCCGAGGCCCGCTTCGCTGCTCCATTTGGGCGGCGGAAGACCTTGAGCCTTGCAGGCTGCCTGAATCAAGAGGCTACCCCTTCCGAGCTTTTCCATCATCTCGGCGAGGAAGAAGACCTGCGCGA
>Ga0326727_10026714_pt1 | contig 10673 bp, 8 predicted proteins | sample MB2enrmetagenome_FD_207643 | JGI IMG/M metagenome (GOLD analysis project Ga0326727, IMG submission 207643) | Lab enriched peat soil microbial communities from McLean, Ithaca, NY, United States - MB29MY | ecosystem: Environmental > Terrestrial > Soil > Wetlands > Peat | place: USA: New York... | reverse complement strand
GCGACGTTACCGCGCAAGACTCAAGGTCAGAATAGAGTCGCTGCTCCTTTTCTGTAGGGCTCTTTCATCCCCTACAACATGCCGGTTTATCCCGGCGCACTCGCATCCCTGCGTTGCCCTATCCTCCCATCGAGCTTTCCTGTTATAAGACAGCTTCGCAAGACAGGCAAGGAAAAAAACATCCATTCTGGCAGAAACATGACGGCCACCAGGTAAAGGAACCCTCCCTGTATCGGAGCGTACGTAATGTCGGTACTCCAGACCTGGTTGGGCCGCTCGATCGAAACGCCCCGCAGTAAGTACGGATAGATCTCGTGGCCTGGCGCCGGACGGCTCCAGTTGGGTTTCGGATAAGAGCTTCGATTCCCAGAATACCCTTCAGCCGCTGCATGCGTTTGCGGTTCACCCCCAGCGTGACCGCCATGCGCCTGCAGAAGGGACATTCCAAATACAGCTCGTCGAGCCGCCGCATCAGACGCCGGTTCTCGGCGCTCTCCGGCCGCGGCTGGTAGTAGTAGGTCGAGCGCGGCAGAGCGAGCAGTTATACATCATAAAGGCAAAGGCCGGCCGAAATGTGCCAGGACGCGGATCGGCTCCGCGATATCCCGGACCGCGCGGAGATTCGACCACTCGCCACGAGCGCGGTCCCTCTGCTCGTCGGAGACGGACATGAAGGCGCACACCCGGTCAAACTTCGCGATGATCTCCTGGCGCGTCATGGGGGTGCTCACATGGACCAGAGTTTCCTTCACCAGCTCGCCACCCGTTTTGGTGCGCACGGTGAGGCGGGCAGCTCCTTGATAGGTGAGGCTGGGGTCCGGCCCGACGGTTATCTTCTCCATGAGCCGCCTCACCGCCCGATCCTGGATGCGTTTGGGCGTGAAGGAATCGAGGTACACATCGCCGTCGATCAGCGCCACGGCGATGACGTAGGGCATACTGTGGTCGGCCGTCTCGCGATTCCGGGGATCCCACTTGGGCGGATCCGCGGTTTCCTGCCACCCGTCGCGAGGCAGTTGAACGTAAATCGATGTGATGTCGTCGGCCCTGGTCCAAGCCCGGATCTGCGGTATGAGTTCGAGGATCGACTGGGTCGAGCCTTCCGAAGGAAAACGTTTGAAACTCATCCTCTCCACGACCATTCGCCCGTCCGGACTGGCAGCCGGCAGATGCAACTCCTTGAATGGACCGATGTGGTCGAACAAACCTTGCCTGCCCTCGAACGGTTGCGCCGGCCCCGTCATTCCCTCGCGCGCCAGCAGGGTGGAGAAGACCGCACAGCGAACGGCCTCCGAACTGTGGCAGCCCTTCCAGTGCGACAGGGCGCCGGCATGGCTGACTTTCATGGGCATATGCGGAACCAGGGTCAAGGAGAGGGCGTTGGCGAGCTGGTCTTCGTTCAACCCCATGAGCTTGCCCGCTGCCATCGCTGTCGCTGGGCCTTCGAAGGGACCGTCCCACCCTTGGTCGCCGTTAGAACAGGCCGCGGTGAGGGCGCCCGCGATTTCATAGCCCAAGGCGACCGCGGCCAGCACTTGTGGGCCTGTCGAGTGAAACGCTTCGCCGACGGCGAGGATTCCCGAGAGGATGTCGCTGACGTGCCCGCCCGGACCCAGGTCGTTGTAATCGGCATGGCGTAACATGCAGCCGTTGGCAAACGCGGCCAGCTCGGGCGAAGTGGTCAGACCATAACCCAAGACGGTGCTCCGGAGAGTGCTTTGGGTGGTCCGCGCCAGGCGCGCACAGATCCGCGCTGGCTCGGATTCGAACCCGGATATGATGCAGGAGACGGCGTCCAACATCGTATCGCCCAAAGCGCCGGCGAGCAGATCTGTCAGATTCGCTTCGGAGAAAGAACTCACATACCGGACAACCCGGCGAGTCGTGTCATCCATCGGTCCGTTGCCCGAGGCCCGGCCAGCATCGTTCTTCCAACCGCTCCGCGTCACGACAGCGGTGCGGGGAGTAGTAGTCTGCGCCGCCCAAGCCTGAGCGTTCCACACGGTCATCGCGGCGCCGACACCCATCTTCATGAGGTTCCGGCGACCGCAGGCATTTACCTGGCTCACAGGCCTGAGTATAATACGCCTGTATCAGCCACACCCCCGAGGAGAGGAAACGGGTTTACCTGGCATCCAGTTTTTGCGCTTGCGGGGTAGGGTGGCTCTGTATTGAAGCGGCAGTGGGGCCTGAAGGCCACTCGGTAGCAGGCAGCGCTATTTTCTCGCGTGCCGGTCGAAAAAGTCGAAGACTCTCGGCTCGATCAGCGCGACTATGGTCTCGTGCGTCGCTCCCGGAACCTCCACATACTCAGGGTTGAGTCCATGCTCCCTGGCATACTTGATAGTGGCGCGGACACCCGCTGCCAGCGGGTCCTTGTCTCCCACCACCACCATCAGCGGCACCTCTTTCAGCCTCTCATACGGGATGACTTCCGGCCTGTTGATCGCGGCCGCGCTGGAGACCACCGCCGCCCACCGCTCGCGGAATTTCTGGCCGAAGTACCACGCGCCCGTGCCTCCCATGGAGTGGCCGAATAAGTAGACGCGCGAGGTGTCGATCGGGTATTCGTTGGTAACCAGGTCGTAAACGTTGAGAGCGTCCTGCTCACTCCATTGTGTCTGGCGTAGCCGGGCTGCGTCCATTTCTCCGCCGCTCATCATGGCGCTGGCGCCCCAGCCACCCGTCGGCCGGTAACCGAAAGGACAAACCACCAGATAACCGTGCTGCTCGGCCAGCTTCGTCAGGATGTGACCGTCGCGGTCGAAGTAAAAGTTGTCGTCGCGGGTGGCGCCGTGCAAAATGAAGACCATCGGCAATTTGGAGCGGCGGTCCCATTTTTCCGGCACATAGACGCGGTAGGGCATCATCTCGCGCGCCGGTTCGAACCAATAATGGCGTTCATGGTCGCCCTTGGCCTGCCATAGCGGATCCTGACCGGCTTCCAGCGCCTTCAGTAATTCCGCCGACTGGCGCACGCCCGCCTGAAAGTCGTACACCACCGGCTGCGGCGTGAATGGAATTCCGAAATCGGCCTGGTTCAGATGGCGGCGGCCGATGTTAACCGTTTCCGCCAACACGTACGGATTTCGGACGCTCGCCTTCGTGCTCTCGTGTCCCGGAATGCGAGCCAAGCGCGCCTCGATGCGTGCGCGGTCAGACAGAATCCCCCGCACCAGATGGATCGGCGATGCCACCGTGGCCATCACTGCGCCGCCATCCAGCAGCTCCACCCTGAGCTGATAGGCGCCCTCGGCGACGCCCTCCAGGCTGGCGTCAAAGCCGAAAGGCTGGTCGATCCAGTCGCGTGTCGAAATCGGGTACACGCCGAGCGGCCGCACCGGCGCATTCCCGGAGCCGGCGTTCACCAGCGAGGCACGCAGTTCGAGGGCGCCGGCAGGCTTGTAAGGGCAGGAGTAGAACTGCGAAAGCCGGGCCATCAGCGGCGACGCAGGCTCGGTAACCACGCGGTCGGGCCGCAGGGCGAGCGACCAGGCGAACTCCTGCGCCGGTCCCCAAGACTGGCCCTGCAAAAGCGTGATCGCGTGGGCGAGCACCCGCCGCATTTCGCCGATCTGCCCGGCGTTCTGGAGCGCGCCGGCTTGATCCATTAACTTGGAGACTTGTGCCTTCAGGGACTCGGCAGCCGGCGAGTTCCGAAGCAGGGTCCGCAACGGCAGAACGATGGCCAGAGTATCCGGCTGCTGATCGGGCGTGGGGAGCTGTGCGCAAACGGTGGCGGCCGCTGCCAGGAACAGCATAGCGCTTCGAAACGTGATCATGAGGATTCCTCCAACCTTCCAGCCGCAATCGGATGTTCCGCAGCACTCTATCATACCCTTTGCCTGTGGGCTGCGGCCCAACAAAAGAGCTACGCACTCCGGGATGCGGTTGGCATCGGGAAACGCAGCACCTGAACTCTGAGTAATGACTGATCCGGGGAGCCAAGTCGGGTTTGTCCAGAACTTCCATTCTGGGCTCCGGGTTCCTGGATCAGTGTACACCCAGCCGCGTCCTCCTTGATACGGGCGACTTCGATCGAGGTGGGATCGAACTCACGCGGTTCCCAAGGCGACAGTACCTCATGGCTGTACGCAACGCCCGCGGGCGAGGCGCTCGATTTCCGTTTAAGCTGGAGAGCATGGAAACCACAATTCGCGTCGCCGTCATCACCGGTGCCAGCCAGGGTATCGGCCGGCGAACGGCTGAGGTGCTCGCCGGCAAGGGGTACGCCCTTGCGTTGAACGACATCCAGTCCACGCAGGGCACGCTGGACGCTGTCCGCCAAATCGGGGCAGAGGCCATCGAAGTCCTGGGAGACGTTTCGAGCGAAACCGATGTCGATCGCATCGCCCAGACCGTGCAGCAGCACTACGGAAGAGTGGACCTGCTCGTCAACAACGCCGGTATCAGTTTTATCCGGCCGGTCGAAGATACCGGCGTGGAAGAGTGGCGCCGTGTCCTGGAAGTGAACCTTACCGGGCCGTTCCTGTTATGCCGCGCCTTCGGCAAACTGATGCTGCAACGGGGGGAGGGTGCCATCGTGAATGTTGCCTCGGTGGCCGGCCTTGCAGGCATCGGCGACCGCGCTGCCTATAACGCGAGCAAGCACGGACTGATCGGGCTCACGCGAACGCTGGCCGCCGAATGGGGAGGTCGCGGCGTGCGCTGCAACGCCGTTTGCCCCGGCTGGGTGAAGACCGAAATGGATGAAGCCGACCAGGCCGGCGGGTACTACAGCGATGCCGATATTGAGAACCGCGTACCCATGGCCCGTTTTGCCAGGTCCTCCGAGATCGCGGAGGCAATCGCTTTTCTGGCCGACCCGAAGCTGAGCGGCTTTGTAAACGGCATGGAACTGCGCGTCGACGGCGGCTGGCTAGCCGATGGCAGCTGGGACCGTTTGAGATTGCACCATCGGAACGTTCCCTGAGCCGTCCGCGAGCGGCTTCCCGGCACCACCGAATCCCGCGATCAAGGAGCCGCTGTGTTTACGGGTGCAATGCCAGATCCCCGGTCATCGGCCATCCGGAGGTTGGGCCTGGATCAGCGCTTTTTCAGGGTTACGCCCATCCCCTCGCCTTGCGTGTAGAAAACCGTATCGAGATCCGCATTCCGAACGACGGCCGCGACGTAGTCGGGAACCATGTTTAGGTTGTGGGCCAGGATCAAACCGCCCGGCCGGACCAGCGGCAGAAGCTGGTTCAGGTAATCGATGTAGCCCTCCTTGTCGGCATCGATGAAGAGAATGTCGATGGGGTCCTTTAACCGCTTGATGTTCTGGTGGGCGTCGCCCTGTACGATGGTGACCAAGCGATCCACTCCGGCCCTCCTAAAATGCGCGGCGGCGGTCGCGGCCCGGCCCGGATCGATCTCGAAGGTGATCAGCCTGCCGCCGGTCTTCTCCAGGGCGAGGCAGAACCACAGACCGGATATCCCCGTGGAGGTTCCCAGTTCGATCACATTCCGGGCGTTCACGGATTCGGCCAGCAACCGCAGCATCCGGCCGTCGGCGGCCGGTACATTGGCATACAACTCGCCCGCCTTCACGGCTTCATCGATGGTCGCGAGGATTCTCTTTTCCGTCTCCGTCTTGGCGACAGGCGGGTACTCGTCGGCGCCGGGCGCCGGACCCATTCCCATGCCTCCACGCGGCCCGCGCCGCTGGCCGAAGCCAGCCAGCATGAACACGAGCGCCATGCCGGCGGCCAGTAAACTTCGCTTCATCGGCGTCTCCTCCCAGTCAGATATTTGATGGTTTCGTCGCCGACGTGCGGTCTCGCGTCGATCGTTTGCGGCAAGATGGAATCGCGGTCTATGGCGGCCTCGCCGATCGGCGTGCGGATGTCGAGTGGCTGTGCAGCCTGGGCGTTGACGCCAGCTTCACGGACGACGTCGGATATGCGAAGGATGCGATCCACCGGTGGGCCTCGAAGAACGTATCTCAGCGCTTAAACACGAACTGCTGTTTTCTGAACCGACCAAGTTCCTCTGGACTTTGCCGGCGCGCGCTCATTGGTAGCGGTAGAGCGTCACCCGCTGAATGCGCTCCGCGCTAGGGCGTAATTGGGGTATGGGCACCACGCCCTTCGGTGGCCAAAGTAGCGCCACGCAATCCCCCTGCGCGGCTTCGTCGCCGGCCAGCCAGCGCCCGGGAACCCAGCGGCCGTTCACAAAGTTGCCTTCCTCCACCGTCGCCAGTCCGGCGAGCGGGGGCCCTGGTGTGTTGGGAGAAAAGGCGACAGTTACGCCGAAGCCAGCCACGATATACTCGTCAGGCCCCGTCGCAATGAAAAGCGCCCCCCCTAGCGTCGGGGTTTCCGCTGCCCCCCAACGCGTTCCTACCGGGCTGCCCAAGAACGCGGCTTGCAGCGTGTAATTCCCCAACTGGATCTGCTTCGGCGGATCCTTCGGTTGCAACAGGACGGCGGACATTGTGCCCTTGCCTTGGTGTTCCAAAATCAGGGGCGTCAATTGCGTGAGTATGTCGTAGCCGATCTGAAAATCGCTGTCGGGCACTCTGTTTGGCCAAAAAGATCCGTCGACACCGAAAGGTGAAAAGCCGATAGCGTCATGGCGTCCGAAGGCGTAGAGTGCCCTGGCCGCGCCTTCCAGCCCAGTGGACGTCTCGGGTACGAAGAGCGGGTTCCCGGATTGGGTGTACCGTGCGCTCGTCGTCAGGAAGTCGAAGCCGTAAGTGTCGGGCCCAAACAGATCGATTCGCGGCGCCCCGGCTCTCCAGACGTCCATCGCGTCGGGCATAGGGCCACCGCTCTGTCCGCCTCTGGGCGCCCTCCCAAATCCGGACTGCGGGCAGTTCGTGAACATCGGTATCGGGTATTCGGCCTTGCCCGCCTCCACCACCCGGCCCACGTAGCGCGAAAAGTACCAGGCCATGAAGATCTCATCCGTCGGCCGGCCCTTGCCGAACACCTCTTCCCAGGTTCCGGACGTCTTGAAACCGGCCGCCTCCCACACCTTGCGAAGCTCCGGAATCAGGGTATCCTTGTGCTGCTGAAGGTAGTCCATCAACTCCTTCGGCACCGGTCCTTCGAAAGCCTTGTTGGCCGCGGGCGACCGGTCACGGGTATCCCCCTGCATTCCGACCTCGTTCTCCACCTGGATTGCAATAACCGTGTTCTGCTGGCCATCCACTTCCTTGATGTGCCGCATCAGGGCCGCAAAGGCGTGAGCATCGGCGTCCCGGCTCGCATCGCCGAAGGGGCTGAGCAGTTCGATGCTCCTGCTCCCTGTGATCTGGACGCGCGGCTGCCCGAATGCGAACACGGGCCAGGTGCCCCCTACGATCTGGGCGCGCGGGAAACGCTGGAAGTCCCTCTTCACCCAGTCAGGCGGGTAGCCGGACAGACCGTTCTTCCAACTGGCGAACCATAGAAACACGAGACGCAGGTTGTGGCTCCTGGCTTCCCGGATCAGGCCGTCCGGTACGCTGAAGTCGAACTTCCCTTCCTGTGGTTCGACCTGAGCCCAATAAACGCCCGCAAGGACCGTGTTGAGTTTTGCCGCCGCGAGCATCGGCCAAATCGGCTTCGTGTACTCGACGCTCGAGGGGCTGCTGTTGCTCAGTTCCCCCGCCAGCGCCAGGAACGGCTGGCCGTCCACGATCAGTTGGGTGGCAGTCCCCTGCTTCCGCAAGTGGGGGATGTCCGAAGCCGAAGGAGCGGAGACCGACCTACCTTGGCTCCTGCCCGCAATGGCGGCGAGAGAGCACATGACAGTGCAGCAAACCAATATTCGAAGTTTCATGATTATCTCCTTAAGATCTGCTCACCGGTACCGGTACAGCGTCACGCGCTGGATGCTCAGGTCCCGCAACAACAGATTCTGCCCCTCAGTGGCGTCACCCGGCCAGCCGAGACTCTTCCAATGACCCCATAAACCCAGAAAATCTCCTTGCCCGGTGTCATCCCCCGCCAGTTGGCGGCCGGGAACCCAACGGCCGTTCACAAAAGTGCCTTCTTCTACCGTGCCCAGTCCGGCGAGCGGGGGCCCCGGCGTGTTGGGAGAAAAGGCGACCCTTACGGCGCTGCCAGCCACGATATACTCGTCAGGCCCCGTCGCTATGAAAATTGCCGCCGCATAGGGCAGGGTTTCCCGCGCTACCGACGACGCACGCGAACCTGGGGGGATCAAAAACGAGGCCTCCAGCGTATAATTTCCCACCTGGACCTTCTGCGGCGGGTCGTTCGGGCCCAGCCGGACGGCGGACATCGTGCCTTTGCCTTGATGTTCCAGAATCAAGGGCGTCAGTCGCGAGAGAAGATCATAGACGCCGGCCAGCTCCAGATCATTCCCCGCCCACCTGTCGATGGCAAACGGCGAGAAGCCGATCGCGTCGTGGCGTCCGAAAGCGTAGAGCGCCCTGGCGGCGTCTCCCCGCCCACCGCTTGTCTCGGGTATGAACAACGGGTTCCCGGATTGCGTGTACTTGGCGCAAAACCCCTCGAAGTCGGCCTCGCTGTAAGCGTCGGGCGAGAGTATATCGATGCGCGGCCCTCCGGCTCTCCAGACATCCATCACGAGGTCCAATGGGCGGCCATTGCTCGGTGTCGGTTGGGGTCCCCTCCCAATTCCGTACAGCGCCGCGTTCACGTACATCGGTATGGGGTATTCGGCTTTGCCAGCCTCAACCACCCGGCCGATGTAGCGCGCGTAGTTCCAGGCCGAGAAGATTCCATCCGTCACCCGGCTCTGACCGAACACCTCTTCCCAGGTGCCTGATGTCTTGAAGCCGGCCGCCTCCCACACCTTGCGGAACTCGGGAATCAGGGTGTCCTTGTGCTGCTGAAGGTAGTTCATCAGTTCCTTGGGCACCGGCCCGGCGAAAGCCTGATTGGCCGCGGGCGAGCGGTCGCGGGAGTCCCCGCGCATTCCCACTTCGTTCTCCACCTGGATCATGATGACCGTGTGCTGCTGGCCATCGACCGCCTTGATGTGCCGCATCAGGGCCGCAAAGGCGCGGGCGTCGGCGTCCCGGTTCGCATCACTAACGGGGCTGAGCAGCTCGATGCTCTTACCCCCTGCGACCTGGGCGCGCGGGAACCGCTCGAAATCCCTCTTCACCCAGTCGGGCACGTAGCTGGATGAATCGTTCTTCCAGCTTCCGAACCACAGAAGCACGAGATGCAGGTTGTGATTCCGTGCTTCCTGGATCACGCCGTCCAGTACCTTGAAGTCGAATTTGCCCTCCTGGGGTTCGATCTGGTTCCAGGAAACGCCCGGTAGGAGGGTGTTGAGTTTGGCCTCGACGAGTTTGGGCCATACCGACTTCATGTACTCGAGGCTGGTGGCGCTGCTGTTGAGCAGTTCTCCCGCGCGCGCCAGGAACGGCTTACCGTCGACCATCATCTGGGTGGCCGTCCCTTGCTTCCGCAAGTGAGGGATTTCCGAAGCAGAGGTGGCTGAGACCGGACTGCTCTTGACCTGCCCCGCAATGAGAGCGAGAGGGCACACCAGAGTTAAGCAAAACGAGATTCGAAGTTTCATGATGATCTCCATTGCATTTTCCACAAGCTGCTTCTTCCTGAGCCGGCCAAACTCTTTCCTTGGACTCCGGCTACCCACGCTCAGCGGTAGCGGTACAGGGTCACGCGCTGGATGCTCAGGTCCCGCAAGAACAGATTCTCCGGCCCGACGTCACCCGGCCAGCCGGCACTTTTCCAATGACCCCATAAACCCACATAGTCCCCCTGTCCGGTGTCGTCTCCCGCCAGTTGGCGGCCGGGAACCCACCGGCCGTTCACGAAAGTGCCTTCTTCCACGGTGCCCAGTCCGGCGAGCGGGGTTCCCGGTGTGTTCGAAGAAAAGGTGACCTTTACGCCGCTGCCGGCGACGAAGTATTCGTCGGGCCCCGTCGCAATGAGAATCGCCGCAGAGGTCGGCGTGGTTTCCCGCGGTGGCAGATTCGCGGGCATAACCGGCGGCGTCAAATATGCGGACTCCAGCGTGTAATTCCCCACCTGGACCACACTGAAGTTGAACTTCCCTTCCTGTGGTTCGACCTGGTTCCAGGAAACGCCTGGCAAGAGGGTATTGAGTATGCCCTCGGCGAGCTTGGACCATACCGACTTCATATACTCGAGGCTGGTGGCGCTGCTGTTGAGCAGTTCTCCCGCCAGCGCCAGGAACGGCTTGCCGTCTACGATCAGTTGGGTGGCCGCACCCTGCTTCCGTAAGTGAGGGATTTCCGAAGCAGAGGTGGCTGAGACCGGTCTGCTGTCGCTCTGACTCGCAGCGAAGGCGAGAGAGCACACGAGAGTGGAGCAAAACAAGACTCGAAGTTTCATGATGATCTTACTGTGCATTTTTCGCAAGCTGCTTTTTTCCGCACCGACCAAGCCCTTCCCTTGGACTCCGGCTACCCACGCTCAGCGGTAGCGGCACAGCGTCACGCGCTGGATGCTCAGGTCCCGCAAAAACACATTTTGCCCCCGGGTGGCGTCGCCCGGCCAGCCGGCGCTATTCCAATGGCCCCGGAATACCGGCGGGAACCGGTTGGTCCCCGCCGGCGAAACCGTGCGAACCTCTAAACCCGAATCCCGAAGTTGAACTGCCGTTATCGGGTAAGGTCTGAGACAACAGAGGGGTGGAGACTCAGACCGCGGACAAATCAGTTCCGCATGAAATCGCCGCTCTGCTGTCCAGCGAGCGGG
>Ga0326727_10026712_pt1 | contig 10675 bp, 12 predicted proteins | sample MB2enrmetagenome_FD_207643 | JGI IMG/M metagenome (GOLD analysis project Ga0326727, IMG submission 207643) | Lab enriched peat soil microbial communities from McLean, Ithaca, NY, United States - MB29MY | ecosystem: Environmental > Terrestrial > Soil > Wetlands > Peat | place: USA: New York... | reverse complement strand
ACAGATAGACGCATTTTCATATTTCTCCTCCCCCTGAACCGGGCTGGCCAGGTTTTCGGGCCGACAGCGGTTCGGGTCGAGTATATACCTACTTTGCCGTCAACGGCGGACTAAAATATGGATTTTGACCGGCGCCGTCATCCCAGGCTCACCGCGGCCGCGCGCGCCACCACTTCGATGGGGGGAAATGGTGTCTGAGACCTTTTCCATCCCCTTGCCAAACAAAATAGAATTTATGCGTTTGCAGTGCAGAGTTATTCGGCCCCTAGCCGGACCACCCTGCGGCCCTCTGCCTTGCGAAAAAATTCCTGAGCGCATTTCTCCCGGCGTCAGGGATGCATCCACTGATCGGGGGCGATGATAACCCTCGCTCCCTGCCTACCAGGGAGGCCGTTTAGAAGTGCCGCAGGGTAATCCGGTTGGGGGGCGGATAACTTTGCGCTAGGAAGCAGCCAATTCTTTGTCGGGATCGAAGAGGTCCTTAATGTGCCCCTTGATCTGATTCTCGCTGAGCGAGAAGAAATTGAACGACTCGAACAGCGGGAGGGTGATCTCGCGGACAGCCTGGATCAACGACCGCTTAATTGAGCTCGCATTCGCGACGGCGTATCGCGCCGTGACACAATCCTGCAAACACCGGTGCTCCTCGTAAAACTCAAAGCCCTTATGGTAAGTCAGGATTCGGCCCTCTAGGCCGGTCCAGGTTACTTTGAGCGTGGCGCCAGAACTAGGTACTTCCATCTGTCGAGCAAAATTTTCTATGTACAACAGGAGCTCAGAGATGCGCCAAAGGACGAGGCTGAAATCCAATGCGTTACCCTCTGTGCGAGTCGGAAAGCCCTTCTCGTCTTCCTGGTATCCACGGAAGAGGGCGAATCGCCCCGAGGGTTCTGCTCGCCAGAAGTCTGAGTGTCCAGGTTCTTTCGAGCCGGCCTCTGCAAGCCAGACCTCAATACCTTCCTTGTATGGGTAGGGCGCGATGCCCTGTCGTGTCGGGACCCAACCGATATCCCAGCCGGTCCTATTGGTTTCTGCTGCCCTCAGCCTTTTCAGGAAATCCTCAAGACCGACGCGCCTTGGCTCAGATAGGAGCACAAATGACGCTTGCCAGAAGCCCTTAGCAAACGGATCTCCGTTTCCCTCTTTGAGCCGCGTCTCCCGCAGATGCTCAAACCTGCCCCGGGCTTCGCGCTCCCACAGTTCCACGTCGGCCGGTGAGCGTGCCTCGATGGCCAACCCTGCTGAGGGAGGCCCGCCTGATCCTTCACCCCCGTACGGACTGCGACCTAGCGGGGGTTTACGTGGGTGGGGTTCGCCGAAGATCGCGCGAAGTAACTCGGCAAGGGATTCGACCCTTTTACCGTCTTCCCGGAAATCAATGGCGTACTTACTCCCGAGATAAGTCGGCAGCGCATTCCGAAAGTCGCCCTTTCTCAGTACAGGAAGGAACTTGGGTCTAAGGTCGCTCGCCTGGAGCAGCTCTGCTGAAATGATGTTCTTCTCGTACCCAACTCCTCCTCGCTGGATATTCGACTTTTGAGCATAGGTAGGGGTGCAGACCAGCACCACGAAATCCGAATCCCTGATCTGGGATTCCATAAAAAAGGTCATGTCTTGACCGGGGTTCATGTCCCATGTATCTAGCGATGCGTCAACACCATTCCTTCTCAGGTCTGCTGCTAGCGCCTCGACCCACAGATCGTGCTCTGTCTCTTCGTGGGAATAGCTTATGAAAACTCGTGGCATGACGCCCCGCTAATCTTTCTAAATGCGAGCAGACGCTATGAGGCGACCGTCTGCACCAGCCCACCGCAACGCGGTCTAACGGCGCTTTCCTACATTAGCTCCGGCGGTCTCGGGAGGCGCACTGACCTTGTTCTCCGGGGAGTCTCAAACTCCGTGAACTTGATTCCAGACCGTTTCTGCATTTGATTAACAAAGTAATCATGATTGAACGACAGGATCTCCAATTTGTCCTCGTAGATCAAATGGAGTTGGTTTTCGTACTGCACGGAGCGCGGAAACACTCGCCAATTGACGGCTTCTCCCGGAATAGTGACCGCCGATCCTTCGCTAGGAATGACGACCACCGCATTTTCGCATTCGACGATGGTCCCAAACAGTGCGATTGCGCCGGACACAACTCCACCCTTCCAAGGAGCCAGAGCAACTGTCCTGTCGTGAGCCCACAGCGCTGTCATGTCAAGTTCCCCCAGGTCTTCGAAGCTATTCTCCAGATCCCCTTGCCATGGCTGGTATCGCCTGATCCGAACCTGCCCGTCGCTCACTTGGCAAATCTTGTCCTGGTTTCCAAAGGAATAGCCCCTACCGTGGAAAATGGTGTCGTCTTGTATCAGTTGGAGGAATTCTCTTTTCCGCACTTCTTGGTCGGGTTCCCTCTCATTTTTGAACGCTGCCAAATAACCCGGCCCCACGTGAGATGACCCGTAGATGCTGTAAAAGGCCCAATTGCAGTCGACACAATTGAGCTTGCCCAATTGAACAAGACCCTCATCTGCGCTGGTATTCCAACCATCGTCTGTTAGGCGAAGCTCAAATAGACCCTCGTCACCGGCTGCCAGGGCAAGGCAATAGTACTTGGCCGCTACAGCTAGTGTCGGACCATCCCACTCCTCCTCCCCGAGTGACTTGACGGGCCTCTTGTTTCGTTTGCTAAGTTTGGCTCGGAATACACCTTTTCGTGAGGCGGTGTACAGGTGGTCTCGGTAGATCGTCGAGTCGGCGTGAGGAAACGGGAACGGAGAATCCTGCCTGCCCACTGTAAACTGTTCGATTCGCTCGGTTGAAATTTGCAGGATTTTTGCTGTAAGGTCTCTAAACTTCGCCTGAACAAGTTCCCTAATTTCTTTGTCTGCGAAGAGGCGCGACCATCTATCTCCGTAGAGGTAGTCGCTGCCACGAAATGCGCAGTCTAGCGCCAGTCTAAGCCGGTCTTCCACCTCCCATTCTTCTATCAGCTTGTCCCAATTGATCGTCCGGATGTCACCATCACGGCCAAACAGATAAAGTCTTCCCTTGTAGATTTGCGAATCCCAATATTTGCCAGGAATGATTAGCCTCAGAGGTTGCACGGCTGGCCCCTCGTCAATTTTCGAATCTTAGCGGCAGTCAGGAGTCCCGAGATCATCCAGTCTCTTAGGACTTCAATGCCAGGGATATCTTGAGGGTTCCTCTGGTGGTCGGCCGGATACCCATGCCAGAGGGCCGGAGCAGCGTTGGCGATAAACTTGGCAACGAAAAGCTGGCGGTTATGGTCTTGGGCGACTCCAAGGACTGACACGACCCCGTTTGGAGTGTGTAATCCCCATCCGCAAGTAACGGATAGCCAGTTTCTGATCCTCGCTTGGTCGAAGGTACTTCTCTCATCTACCTCTGGAATCCGCCACTGAGACTTCCCGTGCATGCCATTCCTGTGGTGGGGATGATGCAGGTAAGTGAAACCGGGAGCAATCTCGTGTGACGCAACAGGCGCACCCATGGGTTTTGCTGTTCCATTCAATTAGGCCGGAATTCCGCCTTTGCTTCCGGGCTAATCGGTAAGATACCCCCAATTAGCCTCACAGGCAACGTGGTAAAGCAAGTATATCGTGGACCTGTCTTGTTGATTCCGCGGCTTTTCGTGCACGCCTGCCCTCCTCGGGTCGATCCACTATTGCCTCCGCGCGGCATCGCGTGTAGATTGACCGCATGTCCAAGTTGAGGCGGCCACCACTCAATGAGCCGACATTCTTGTGACCGTGGACTGTCTTGCAGTTATCCTGGTGATACCAAAGGGAGCTTTCGCCTGGCGCTGTGAAGGATTTCTAAAGCCAAGTTCGCGTAACACGATGAAAGGGGCGTGAAATGTCATGGCTGAGGCGGACTTCTACCAACCTGTCAAACAAAGACTAGAGGAACTGTTCGCGTTGAAGGGGAGACCCTTTTGTTTAGAAATTACCGCAGGGAGGGGTTTGAGCGAGAAACTTAAAGCGAAAATTCCCGACGGCCGGGAGATTGTTTTTACTTTTCTGAAGAAGCGCCCGGACCTTTTCGGTTTTGTTGAGGGTGCGTACTCCTGCGATCTGATCACTGTTGAAATAAAGGAGCGAATCGAAAAGTTGGACGATATCTACCAAGCGAAACTCTATAAGGAGGTTTTTGGCGCCCGATACGGCTTCTTCGTTACTGCGGAGCCCGTCCCGGAGGAAGTAAAACGCCTGTGCAGGATGAGCGTTAATATCTTGTGGTCCGCGGCAGATAGCATCTATGGCTTTTTAGCTCTCGGGCAGTTCGATAGAGGGCAAGGAGATTTTGTGGATTGGTTCGAAAAGAACCCATTCGAGCAAGAGAGCTATTGGAAATAATTCCATGGAAAGCTGGCGCGGAGGTACCCGACCCCTAGACGGATTCCTCCTCGGCTCTTCGTCGTGCTGACTAATAAACGTATGGACATTTTTCGGATTCAGAACCGCGAAGGAGTGTGCTGCGCGCACAACTGCGCGCAACAAGCTGTCCACCACAACAGATGCCGCTAGAACAATGGCATCGAATCGACCTTGCGGCTGGAGCCGTTGGCGCTCGCGACAGCCTGTAACTCGCGGTCAATTCGGGCAAGTGCGGTGGGGTCAAAGCGTTCCAACATCTCAGCCAGTTCACGCGACTGGCGCAGGGTGTAAAAGGAGTTTTCAGGGGCGATATATACGACAACCGGCTTGCCCTCCCGCACGAGGTGGACAATGTTTGTCAGCGTCCCACGGCTCCGGCCGTCCCACAGCATTAACCCGTAGTCTGCTTCGCTGGCCATGGCTCGATCCTTGGTGGAATAATACGCAAAATCTCGCCGCCCTGGGTCAGTAGCCGTGATCGTTCGTGTTGGCCAGTGTCCAATGTTGTTTCGGCAGCCTCCCTCCATGCAAAAGACCACCACGTTGCCGTAGTTCCTGGTCCTGAGGTATTGCTGTACTGCCTTATCGACACCATTCGCGTCACCGACGACCACCGCGAATCCTTTGTCGACGATATTCTCGATCCGCGATCTCACGTCGTCGTTTAGCCGCGAGAGGCGGCGCGATCCGGCAATGAATACTTTCGTCCCGTTCCCTGTTTTTCTCATTTTGTCCGAGTCAAAACGAGCGCGTAGACAGCCCGCGCCCCACCCTCCTCAAGCAGCACCTCGGCAGCGCGCCGGAGCGTCGCTCCCGATTCTATCAAGTCATCAAAAAGCAGAATAGACTTACCTTTCAGATCATCCTTTCCCGATTGGACCGTCTCTGCCAGCACTCTTTGCCGCTCCGCCCAGTCATCAATGTTTTTCATCTGGGGGGTTGCCTTCACCTTGACCACCGCGTTTTCAAATAAGGGAACCTGGAGGCGAGCTGCCAACTCCCGCGCGACCTCGACGGCAGGCTGCGTCTTGCGGGTTAGGGAAGGAGGCGCCGGGACAATGCACTCAACCGGAGGCTTCCACCCTCGGATGAACTGTTCGGCCGTGTCCGCGATGTCGGTGACAGCCGCACTTCCTGCCGCGCGGTATTTGAGTCGGAAAAGCAGTTCTCCAAGCTCTGTGCGCTTTGTATCAAAGCGGTAATAGGGATCCCCGGTCGGTGTGCTGCTGATGGTGTGATAGTCAAGGACATATCCCTCAACCCACGGCGTGGGCGCCAGCTTCATCGGATTGAACTCGACGGCGGCCATGCATCATCCAAAACCAACACTTCAGGTAATATACGTCCGACACGCCCCTCATGCAATGTGGTAGGCGAACGCGGACCTGCTTGCCAAGGTCTGCGGCTTCTCAGGTTTTCAGAAGCGCCCGATGCAACCGGGCGGCTTGTCTTGGTTGGGAGGCTAAGAGCCGGGGAGTCACGGAAAAAAGGCTTAACGCTGGGGGTCAGCGGCGGGGGCGGGAGGCGATTCAAGATAGCAGATTCAAGATTCAAGAGTGGCGATGGAAGATTTCAGAGACGCTGGGGATTGGTGACTGCCGATTGAGGGCTTCAGATTGACGAGCGGGAACTTCGGGCACAATCAACGCAACAGAGCTTGGAAACCAGCCTGGGTGAAGTGCTGATCGTGGGTCAGGGCAGCTTCGATTCCCTCCGCTTCCATGATCAAGAAGCTGGCGCAGTCGGTTAGACTCCAGTCCTTATCGATCCTCAAATTACTTTTGAGGTTCCGTAGAGGTAATGATCGAGGTTCTTGGCGAGGTCCTTCGGGACGCGCTCCCATTCTTCGTCCGGAACGTCTTGGGCCATGGCCGCGAAGGTTTTGTCAAGGGAGGGCGCAGCGGGGCGCAGCACCGCAATCGGACGCGCATCGTTCTCGATGACGACTTCGTCGCCAGCGCGTATATGGTCCAATAACGCGGCAAAATCACTTGCCGCTTCCGCGGCCGAGATGTGGATCACACGGTTTCCCATACCGTGATTATACACTGACTGGCCATAGAAGGTAGATACAAAGCACGGACCTGCTCGCCGAGGTCTGCGGCCTCTCAGGTTTTCAGCAGCGCCCCGATGCATCGGGGTGGCTTGTCTTGGTTGGGAGGGGGCGAAGGCGATTGGAGATAGCAGATTCAAGATTCAAGATGGGGAAGCGGAAGGGGATTGGAGATAGTAGATTTAAGATTCAAGATGAGGAAGCGGAAGGCGATTGGAGATAGCAGATTCAAGATTCAAGATGAGGAACTGGCCCAGAAAAAAAGCTTAACGCTGGGGATCAGCGGCGGGGGCGGAAGGCGATTGGAGATAGCACATTTAAGATTCAAGATGGGGAAGCGGAAGGCGATTGGAGATAGCAGATTCAAGATTCAAGATGGGGAACTGGCACAGAAAAAAAGCCTAATGCTGGGGGTCAGCGGCGGGGGCTGGCCGCCCGCCCACTCGACGGCCTTTTCAGGCGGCGGGTGGTCTCGGATATTCGCAGCAGAGATCGGAGGGCCTGACTAACCGGCGCTGAGTTGCGGAACACCTTGGCCACGTCCTGCTCCAGGACCGCAACGTTGGCGTCTTTTCGCGTGATTGCGAACAAAAGATTCACCACAGAGGGCACTGAGAGCACAGAGAAGGCACTTCTAATCGCGCGGGTGGAGATCAGGCTTCTCTGTTTGTTGACCCACAGTCTTCCCTCCGCCTGCTCTCCGTGAACTCTGTGGCCTCCGTGGTGAATTCCTCTCTGGGTTTCGGCTCGGCATGGGCTTCTGCTTGTGGCCAGTGGCGCAAAGGCGGGCTAATTTTCTGATTTTTCCGCGGGAATTTCCTGGAGTTCGGTGGGCTGCTGGCAGCAGACGCAGTTGCCGGGCTCGAGGGCGACGATGTTGCACGTGGCGCAGAAATAGCGCACGCGAAAGAGTTTGCCATTGTGGATTGTGTACAGCCAATGAACCTCGAAGGAGCCGTCGGGCTGCGGGACTCCTTCCAGGCGCACGTCGCGGCCGTCCAGGCGCTTGTCCTGCATCGTGTGGAGAAGGTGGGGAGTATCGGCGGAAAGCGCCTGCTCCCGGCCGTTGATCTTCAGCAAGGGACAGTCGCCTTCGGTGGCCTCCAGTTTACCTTCGAGCACGGCCAGAGGCTTGCCTTGAGCGGCCCATACGCCCGAGGCGAGAAGGGAAGCAAGCGCGAGAACCCAGGCCGCACGCCGTGGCCATTGATTGTCTGCCAATGATTTCATGCTTTTCCTTGTTCGACCCGAAATCGAAATTCGAAAATCGAAACTCGAAAATCCGGAAGAGCAAAAGCCTTTCTTCCGTCAGCCGACGGACAAAGTCGCGAAGGGCGCAAAGAAAACCAAGGGAGTGTTAATTGTGAACCTTTGCGGCTTGGTCCGTCGGCTGACGGATGAGTTTGTCTATTTTGCCCCGCAAAATCGAAGCGCGAAAATCGAAACTCGAAAATCGAAACTCGAAAATCGGGGAAGAACAAAAGCCTTTCTTCCGTCAGCCGACGGACAAAGTCGCGAAGGGCGCAAAGAAAACCAAGCGAGTGTCAACTGTAGACCTTTGCGGCTTGGCGCCTTTGCGTGAAACTGTTTATTCTTGCCGAAATCACAAATCGCAAATCACAAATCGCAAATCCCCAATCGGCAATCGAAAATCGGCAATCCAAAATCGGCAATCGAAAATTCTCTTACCCCTGCCAATGGCCTACGACCGTGAACGCCAGGGGCAGGTCACCGCTTTTCCCGTGTCCCTTGATTTGCAGATTCCAGTTGCCCGCATCATCCTTGGCGACGGAGGGAAAGGTGTCGCCGCTGGGCGGCGCTCCCACCAGAAATCCGGGATGGGGCGTGCCGGAAGCCTGCCGGCTTAACTTCACCACATCATCGAATGACAGGGTCTTGTCCGGATCCTGGTCGGCGGAAACGGGCGCCAGCACGAAGGCGTCGCGCGAAGGGTTCACGCCCATATGATTTCCGTCCTGGGGGATGAGCTCGTAGCGCAGGGTGTAGAAGCCGGCTTTGATGGTTTGATTGCGAAAATCCGTAGCGGCATTGGGAAAGTGCAAAACGCCCACGAAACCTCCCTCGGGCAAAACCCCAAACATGACGTCTGATGCGGTGTTGGGGCTGGAACTCGCGGGAAGAGTCTTCCGCAACCATACTTCGCAGAGGGTCGCGCCCTGAGCGCTCAAGACGCGAACTCCCTGGGCATCGAGGGCGCCTTGGAGGGGGGCGGGAATGTCCGCCGGCGCAGCTCCAATGGCTTCAGCCTTGTAACTGCCCTGGCCGAAGGCGCTTAAGACCGCACAGAATTGAATCGCCAGAACCAGTCCGAGTATGCGGTGCAGTTTCATTGAGAGTGTCTCCTTACCCATAATTACTGTTGTGTTCGAAAAGGGCGATCACATATAGCGCTGACCTTCAGATCGGCACATGCCAGGCTAAACTCAGGCTAGTCCAAATTATGCTGTAGATGGACCGGCATTACCTTCGGCTCCGCCGCTTGCTCTGCGGAAAGGCTACGAAGCTGTGAAATTAATGTCATTCCGCAGCGATTTTGCACGACCGGGAGTTGGTGCACATTGAATTGCTGGAACGATCCAATGTTTGATCCTTTTCGCGCGGTTTTTATCAGTCGTGTCTCCGGCCCTCGGCGGTACGCCCCAGGACCTCGCCTCCTAGGCGGCGACCGGCCGGCGGACTTTCCACACCAGCCGGATCCAGATCGCCACGTTGCAACTCAGGCAGGCCCATGCCGTTTCGGCTCGAACCTTGGCCAAGCCGCGGCGCAGGAACTTTCGCAAGCGGCGTTTCTCTTTCAGGCAGGCGTTGGAAAATTCTGCCACCGGCCCCCGCTGGCGATAAATCTCGCGATACTCAGCGCGCTGCATCTTTTGCCGAAACGCCGCCACTTTCGGGTCTTCTTCAGTCCGAATCACCAGCCGACCCTGCTTCGCCTGCGGGCAACACTGCGCACGGAACGGACAGGTCTGGCAGTCGCTCGGCGGGGCGCGATAGTGCTTCTCGGTAGCGCCCACCAACTTCTTGCGGCCTTGGTAAGCCAGAAACTTTCCCGCCGGACAGGTGTAGCGGTTGAGCGCGGCATCGAAAACGAAGCGCTCGGGGAAAAACTCCGGCCTCACTCCGCCCCGCCTCAGCTTGTTCTTCGAGCGGTCCTCGCCCAGCGAGCCGATCAACTCCGGCGCGCCTTCCGCCGTATCCAGGATGTTCTGCCGGGTGGTGTAGCCGCCATCGACCAGCATCTGCTTCGGCAGGCGTCCCGTGTTCTTCTCGATTCGCTGCAGTGCCGGCTGCAATTCATGACTGTCTTCGCAGGCTTGGCTTACCGCGTGGGCAACGATCACGCCGTGGCGACCATCCGTCGAGACCTGCGGGTTATAGCGGGGCGCGAACCCGCCATCGGCGTGGCGCATCTTGCGCGCCTCCGGGTCGGTGACACCCACCCGCACGGGCTCCTGCTCGGTCGGCGCCTTCTGCGCTGCTTGCTGCTGCAGTTCCTGCTCGGCCCGGAGCACCCGCGCGAAACGTTCCCGTGCGGCGCGCTGCTGGGCTTTACGGTGGGCGACGCTCAACCCTCCCTCCGGCTGTTCCTGCAGGGCCGCCAGATGTTCCTCCGCCCAGCGGCGACACTCGGCCAGACGTTCCTTCCGCTTGAAGCTCTCGCTGGCCGCCGCGCGAATCTTGGTGCCATCGTGGGCCACCCGCTCCAGATCCACCAGCCCCTCGTTCATGAGCACGTGTACCAGTTGCACGAACAGTTCATCCAGCGCCGCTCCGTGCGCGGTGACGAAATCCGACAGCGTGTGGTAGTTGATGCGTCCGAGTCCCAGCAACCATTGGCAGCCCGGTTCGTACTGCGCCCACTCATCCAAGGCGCGCGCCTCTCGCACCCCCCGGCTGAGCGCGTACAACCACAGCGCCACCAGCACGCGCGGGTCGGAGCAGTCACGGCCGGGCTGGCCCTCGACCGCCTTAATCCCGGTGTAGAAACGACTCAAATCCAGCCGCCCCAGCAAATCCCAGAGGGCGCGCGCGGGATGATCTTCGCCGACCAATCGCTCCGGGTCGATGGCCCGCAGACAAATCTGCTGGCGATCGACCGGCTTCAAACGCAGCTTACGCTCGCTCGGCGGGGCGCTGGGAGAGGGCGCCGCCGACCGCTCCTGCAACTTGACCAACCCCGGTTGCTCAGCGCTCATGCGGCCTCGCTTCCCGGCGC
>Ga0326727_10026711_pt1 | contig 10676 bp, 11 predicted proteins | sample MB2enrmetagenome_FD_207643 | JGI IMG/M metagenome (GOLD analysis project Ga0326727, IMG submission 207643) | Lab enriched peat soil microbial communities from McLean, Ithaca, NY, United States - MB29MY | ecosystem: Environmental > Terrestrial > Soil > Wetlands > Peat | place: USA: New York... | reverse complement strand
ACCGCAACATTCGTTTCATCACGCGGCTCGCCTGGATGCTTTTAGCCGGAGTCATCGCCGCGCTGGCGGGCGTCATCGCCTCCGGCTTCAAAATCGCCGCCGCCACCGGCGGCTGGCACATGCCCGCGGCGCCCGCGCTGCCCGCTGCGCTCTCGCTGGCGGGAGTTCTGGGCGGCCTTGCCCAGGCCACCCTCCTCGCCACCTACTGCTATTGGGGCTACTACAACATCTGCTTCCTCGGTGCTGAAGTCCGTCGCCCCGAGCGCACCATCCCCCGTTCCATTCTGCTCTCCGTGCTCTTCGTCTCAGCGGCTTATTTCGCCATGAACCTGGCCGTGCTGCCGTCCTTGCGCGGCGCCGCTTCGCACGCCGCCCAATCCGCTGCACTCCCCTTGCAGCTTGTGGCCGATGTCGCCCAATCCGCCTTTGGCCGCTGGGCCGGCTACACCATCGCCGCTCTCATTGTCTGGACCGCCTTCTCTTGCGTCTTCTCGCTGCTCCTCGGTTACTCCCGCGTTCCCTACGCCGCCGCCCGCGACGGCAACTACTTCCGCTTTCTCGCCGCGGTCCACCCCAGGCACGGCATTCCCCACCGCTCGCTCGTCGCCCTCGGCCTCGTGGGAGCTGTCTTCTGCTTCTTCTCGCTCACACAAGTCATCACCATGCTCGTCGTCACCCGCATCCTGCTCCAGTTTCTTCTCCAACAAGTGGGCGTCATCGTTCTTCGCGTCCAGCGCCCCGATCTGCCCCGCCCCTTCCGCATTCCGCTCTACCCGCTGCCGCCGCTCGCCGCCATGGCGGGCTTCGCATTCATCCTCTTCAACCGCGCCCACGCCCTCAAGGAACTCCTGGTCGCCGCCGCTATCGCTGCCTCCGGCTCGCTCCTTTATTTCATCCGCGCCCACCACCTGCGGCAGTGGCCGTTCGCTGCCGGGCCCGCCGCAGCCGACTGAGCTAAGATCCCACCCAACAGAGTGCTGTCATCCTGAGCGCAGTCCCGCTTCAGCGGGACGAAGTCGAAGGATCTGCGGCTGCTTTTTCGCGATCGATAGATTCGGCACTTTAGTCTTCAACTTGGTATTCAACATTCAACTGTTCAATGCGGCGAACGAGAGCCTCGCGGTCCTTTCCGGGTGGAAGCCTGTCTGCTGCGGTGCAGAGAGCATCGATTTCGCTGAGTGCCTTGTTTTTCGCAAGTTGATGGCGCTGAAGTAGCACCTTAGGATGCAGCTAATTTTTCTTGTCTTTCGAACTCATCGAATGAATCCTCCTACCCCCTAATACTGGGTTTTCGGGAAAATCTGAGTCCTGGGACGGTTTTTTCGGCTGACGCTCAGGCCTCGCGCATCCGATTCTTGTAACTCCCACCCCCTTCTCGGTATCTAATAAGTGCAGCGGCCCTCCACCAGGCGAGGTCACACATGCTCATCGGCAAACCGCCCGACATTCCCTCTTCCGAGATCACCTCACGCGACGCCTACTTCCGTTACCTCACGCGTCGCCGCTTCCTCAAAGGTGCGGCCGCAGCGGGAGCAGCGGCCCTCGCCGCCGATCGCTTCGCCCGCCTCGTCTCGCCGCGCACCGTCCTCGCCGGAACCAAGCTCCAGACCGTTTATTCCCCCCTCACCACCACCGGCGAGCAGCTCACCACCTACGAAGACATCACCCACTACAACAACTTTTACGAGTTTGGAGTCGACAAGAGCGACCCTGCCAAAAACGCCGGCGGCCTGCCCACGCGTCCCTGGACCGTCAAGGTCGAAGGCCAAGTCGCCAAGCCTCTCACCTTCTCCATCGACGACCTGCTCAAACTGCGTCCCCTCGAAGACCGCGTCTACCGCCTTCGCTGCGTCGAGGCCTGGAGCATGGTCATTCCCTGGGTAGGCTACTCGCTCTCCGAGTTCATCAAGCAGTGCCAGCCCCTTTCCTCGGCCAAGTACGTCCAATTCCTCTCCTACTACGACCGGCACGTCGAGAAGTGGTCCGGCGAAAGCACCATTGACTGGCCTTACTCCGAGGGCCTGCGCATGGACGAGGCCATGAACCCGCTCACCCTGCTCACCTTTGGCCTCTATGGCGAGACTCTGCCCAACCAGGACGGCGCCCCCGTCCGCATCGTTGTTCCCTGGAAGTACGGATTCAAGTCCGCCAAGTCCATCGTCACCGTGCGCTTCGTCGACAAGCAGCCGCCCACCACGTGGAATGAACAGGCCCCCAACGAATACGGCTTCTACTCCAACGTGAACCCCAACGTCGACCATCCCCGCTGGAGCCAGAAGACCGAGCGCCGCATCGGCCTGCCCTTCTATGCGCAGCGCCGCACCACGCTCATGTTCAACGGCTACACCGACCAGGTGGCTTCGATGTACAACGGCATGAACCTGCGAAAGTTTTATTGAAGCTGAGTGAGTGGAGTCAGCGGAGTTAGCGATGTTAGCGGAGCTAGTGCACGCACTCCATCAAAAGACGCGCTGTCATCCTGAGCGGAGGTCGCCGCAGCGGCCGGAGTCGAAGGATCTGCGGTTGCTTTTCAACGGACTTCAGATTCACCACAAGAATGAGGCTTCCATACGCACGACTCATCCAATCAGGACAATCGTCGCCGTCGTTCCAGCGCCGCTAACTCCGCTAACACCGCCGGGTGCCCCACCCTCGCCGGGTCTTTGTTTTTCCGGCTAGGGTGGGACCTGGCCTAACTCGCTAGCTTGCTCCCTATGAACCGTCCGACCCTCATCTCCCTCAAAGTCGCCGTCTGGCTCGCCTGCCTTGCGCCGGTCTGTTGGCTCGTATGGGGCGCCGTCACCAACAATCTCGGTCCCGACCCCACCGCCGCCATCGCCTTTGCCACCGGCCTGGCCACGTTGCGCCTGCTCACCATCACCCTCGCCATTACGCCCCTTCGCCGTCTAGGCGCGATGCTCGTCCCGCCTGTCGCCCCGCATCTCAACTGGCTTATCAGGTTCCGCCGCTTGCTCGGCCTCTTCGCCTTTTTCTACGCCACTCTTCACATGCTCACCTGGGTTGCGCTCTATAACAATTTCGATCTCCATGCCATGTTCATCGACGTCACCCGCCGCCGCTTCATCATGGCGGGCATGGCCGCCTACCTGCTGCTTTTGCCCCTCGCGCTCACGTCTACCACGTGGGCCATTCGCAAGCTCGGCGGCAAGCGCTGGAACCGCCTGCACATGCTCATCTACTTCGCCGCAGTTTGTGGAGTGATTCACTACTGGTGGCAGGTCAAGCCCGGCGTGCTTACGCCCACCACCATCACCGTCATCCTCGCCGTACTTCTGCTCGCTCGCCCCGCCCAGGCATTTCTCCAGCGCCGCAAAGCCCGCGCCGCCGCCTCCGTTTGAGCGCCGCGCCTTCTCAAGCAGTCACTGCGGGAGATCTTCGCAATCCACCGGAACTGGGCTTTGCCTGGTTACCCCTGCCTGGCGTGCTCGGGCGGTTTGGCTCCGCATCAACCACGGCAATGTCGCCGTGGCCCACATCGCGTGTGCCTTGCGCGAGCTTCCACTGCTTCAGCAAAGTGCAACTTTTGTGTCAGTAAGAGCCGGGTAAAGGTGATTGAAACCATACTGAACGCGGACCTACAGTGAGTTTATTCAATGGGATACTCACCAGCCGAAGGGCCAGATAAGAAAGAACTGACCTGAGTTGGAGTTTTCGGTGCAGTCAGGAAGAGGCCGGGCCGGATGCTCAATGGAGAATCTCTAAATGTCCAATATCATGACCGCGTTGCGAGAGATCGAACTGGAACAGCGGGAGAGCACCACTCAATCCAGGATGCATCTCCTGGCATCTGTCCCGGCGGCAGACGATTTCTCGGCCCTCAAGGAATTTACAGCGCCCACCGCGCTGCAAGTCGAAAATCGCGAGCAGCAGGCAGTCGCGCATAAGCCGCAGCCCGGGCCTGAGGCTTTGATCCTCTTTGCAAACGATTACTCTGCCCTCGTGGAACGCGTGATTCGAGTGATTGAAACGGCGGAGCGGGAGCGGCAAGCCTGTTTGGCTGCCGAGCAGCGCGCTCTGCACGCTGAATCGGAAACCACCCGGCAGGCGCTGCGCATGGATGGGCTCGAACGGAAGGTGCGTGATCTTGAGAGCGAGAGCGACCGCTGGCGTCAGTACGTCGAGCAGATGATCTCTTTACTCGAATCGCTCCAGCCTTCAAATGCCAGGTAGCAACGGACTACTCGGCCAAACCCGCCCATTTCCGGAAAAGACTAAGTTCGTCGCAAATCCTGCGCCGCCGCTTCAGTCTGAAACCTCGCTCTTCCCGCAAACCTGCCAACATGCGCGAACCGCACGCGAACTCGCTGACACGCGTGCACCGCGGCCAACTCGCTAACTTGCGAACACATCCGCGGAGCGGACGGCCAACTTACCAACTCGCGAACATGTCCGCGCAGCGGACCGCGAACTCGCTTCCTCGCTCCCTCGTCCCCTGCTCCCTTGCTCCCTGCTTCACCCAAACTCCAGCATCCTCTGCGCCACCGGCTCATAGCTCCTCCGGTGGAGCGGCGTCGGACCCAGCCGCCGCAGCGCCTCCATATGTTCCGGGCAGCAGTAGCCCTTGTGCCGCGCCAGCCCGTATCCCGGATACACCGCATCCAGCTCCACCAGCAGCCGGTCGCGATCGACCTTAGCCAGCACGCTCGCCGCGGCAATCGAAATGCTTCGCGCATCGCCTCCCACCACCGCCTGTTGCGGGCAGGGCCAGTCGATCGTGTCCCGCCCGTCAATGAGCAGATAGTCGGGCAGCAGATCATCCGGCGCCACCGCCAACTTCTCCACGGCCATCCGCATCGCCAGCAGCGACGCCCGCCGGATATTGATGCGGTCGATCGTCTCCACGTCCACCGCCGCAATCGCCCACGCCACTGCCTCGGCGCGAATCGCCGCGTCAAATTCGTTTCTCTGCTTTTCCGTGAGTTGCTTCGAATCCGTCAGGCCCGGCAACCGGCAGCCTCTCGGAAGGATCACCGCAGCAGCAACCACCGGCCCGAACATCGGTCCGCGCCCCACTTCATCGAGGCCGGCAATGCGCACCGCCCCCCGCCGCCGCGCGGCATTCTCCAGCGCCCATCCGCACACCGGAGCCCCCGAAGCTCTCGGAACCATCCGAGCCGCGATCATGCACCCAGTATAAGAATTCCCCGCGGAATCATCGCGTGGAAAAGCCGGCCCCCAATCGTTCACTTCCGGCCAAACCCGTAATCGCGCTCCACTCGGCACACACGCACCTTGAAATCCTCATACCACGTATCGCGGCCCCGCGCCTGCGCCACCAGGTGCCGCGAGTCCTGCTTCCACGCCGCAATCGACTCCAAACTCTCCCAATAAGACACCGTGATTCCCAGGCCGTCCCGCGCCGACTCGATGCCCAGAAATCCCGCTTGCTCCGAGGCAAGTTTCTCCATCGCTTCGGCCATCTTCCCGTAGCCGTTGTCTCCCTCGGTGCGCAGGGAAGTAAAGATCACCGCATAATAAGGAGTCGCCGGTGTCGCTGCAATCGCCATGCGAGCCTCCATGCCTTGCCAGTCCCATCAGGGAAATGTCAGCATATCACGCAGCAAACCTGTCAGCCGGCGCTCTCTGCCCCTGGCCCATACTCTTTGCAGCCTGTCTTCTTACTCCCTTACTCCCTCGCTTTCTCGCTCCCTTGCTCCCCGTCTTTCCACAAACAAAAACCCCAGCCGAAGCCGGGGCTCTTTTTGCGTTGCAAATCGTCCTTCACTTTCCACGAACCGGGATCAACTTACCACTGTTCACTGACCACTGCCTTCTAGGTCCCTTGCTCCCTCGCTCCCTGTCTTTACGCCCGCACCTTGCCGCTCTCGCGATCCACTTCCTTCAGCCGCGCCGCCTTGCCGCGCAGCCCGCGCAGATAAAACAGCTTCGCCCGCCGCACCTTGTAGCTGCGCACGATCTCCACCTTATCCACCACCTTGGAGTTGAAGGGGAAAATGCGCTCTACCCCCTGCCCAAAGCTCATCTTGCGCACGGTAAACGTCGCCTGCGGGCCCTTGTTGACGGCGATCACCAGGCCCTCAAAGGCCTGCAGCCGCTCCTTATCGCCTTCCTTGATCTTCACTTGAACGCGAATCTGGTCACCCGGCACAAACGCCGGCAAATCGGTGCGCTTCAGCTTCTCAGCCAGGCGCTGCATTACGGGATGGATTGACATGGGTTGTTCCTGCGCTTGAACTTTCTCTTTGATTTCCTGCGGTTGAACTCAGAACTCTAAGTTTATCAAAGATTCCCACGCAACGCCTATAGCGGTCTCGGATAGAACGTATCCGCATTCGGGTCAGTCAAGTCGTCACGACCCTAAGGCCGAAGTCCCCACGGACAGGTCTCGGTCCGTGGGGTGGAAGGAGCGACGACCCTGAATGCCGCCTTGACCGGACACAGAATTTCCGAAACAGCCGTAGTCGCGTGTCGCTCCTCGATTTTGCACTCCGCCCCGCGATGGACCGTGCGCTATCCTTCCGCCATGGACGAAAAACGAGAGCTTCTTCGCCTCACCCTGGCCACATTGGCTTATCGCACCACACGCGCCTTGGAAAACGCCCCCGATACCTTCGCCAACTTCTCCAGCGCCGGCCGCCGCCCCGTGCAGATCCTCGCCCACATGGGCGACCTGCTCCACTGGGCGCTCTCCATGGCCCAGGGCAATCCCGCCTGGCACAGCGCCGGGCCCCTCGCCTGGCCGCAGGAGCAGCAACGCTTCTTCGCCGCTCTTGCCGCATTGGATGCATTCCTCGCCTCCTCCGTGCCCGTCCAGGCGCCCACCGAGCGCCTGATGCAGGGCCCCATCGCCGACGCGCTCACCCACGTCGGCCAGCTCGCCATGCTCCGCCGCCTCGCCGGCGCTCCCACTCGCGGCGAAAACTTCTACGTCGCCGCCATCGCGATCGGCCAGGTTGGCCCCGTCCAGCCCGAACCCGTCAAGCCTTTCTAGTTTCACGGCCACACCATTCCACAATCGTGCGACCAGTACCGCCGGTTTCCTCGGGCTGCGGAAAAACTCCCTCGGAGTGGAGTTTTGTATCAGGGCACGAGTTTACTCGTGCCGCAAGCATCGCAGAATCAACCGGGCCTTTAGGCCCTGAGGGACGCTTTTCATCCATCTCGTCCGCAACCCGGCCTTTTTCTGCAATCTGTCCAGACCGGCTGTCGTGCGGGTCTCCTGACCCGCACTCCAAGTCCTCGACGTGGCTTTCCCTCTTCCCGTTTCAGCGGCCCATATCACGAGCTGCTGTGCCCTGTGGAAAACTGCTAGCCATTGAAATATTCCAGTAACATTGTGCCCTAGATAGAAAAGTAAGTTGTTGACAATAAATGATCATCAGATTGTCCTTGACAATCGTCTATTGTTCGTTAGAAAATAATGACGGTGACTATCGTCGCCATGGAGGTAATATATGCGCCGTATACTCGCAGCCAGTCTTCTCTTCCCCTCGCTGTTCCTCCCCGCAGCGGTCAAAGCCAGCACGCCTGTGGACGACGCCTCTGCCCCAACCCCCATTCGAGTCAGCACCGGAGTCACTGAGCCGGTTCTCCTTGATTCCGCCTCCCTCGCGCTTCCTGAGGGCTATTCCATCGACGCCATCCCCAATGATGCCCAGGTCGGCCTCTCCCTCACCGTCGACGAGAAGGGCCAGCCTGAAAACATCCAGGTCACCAAGTCCTACAGCTCCTTCTGGGACGCCCGCGTCATCGAAACCGTCCGCCAGTTCCGCTTCAAGCCCGCAACCGTGAGCAACCAGCCCGTCTCCGTCGACATGAACCTCGTCGTCAACATCGCCAAGTAATCCCTCAACCCGTCGGGATGCTGCGCCCGAAAGCTCAGTGATCGAGCCAATCCGGCTCGTCATCAGGAAATCTGCGCCTTCAGCATGGCATCCCTGCGGCATCAAATCTTCTCGCCGCTACGAATCGCGTCCAGCAAGCGCCGGTCCTCCGCACTCAGCTCCGCCCGTTCCAGCAACTCCGGCCGGTTCTTCAGCGTCTTGCGCAGTTGCTGCTCGCGCCGCCATTGCCTGATCTCCGCGTGATCGCCGTTCATCAGCACCTCCGGCGCGCGCAGTCCGCCAAACTCCGCCGGCCGCGTGTACTGCGGATAATCTACGAGCCCTCCGGCTCCGTGCTGCGATCGCGGAACCCCCTCCACGTCCACATCGATCTCCGCATCCGCCGCGCCAAAGCTCTCAAACTCGCCTGAAGCCTCGTTGCCCAGCACGCCGGGAATCAGCCGCATCGTCGCATCCACCACGACCGCCGCCGCCAGCTCGCCGCCGCTCAGCACGTAGTCGCCGATCGAAAGCTCCATGTCGCAATAAATCTCATTGATCCGCTCGTCCACGCCCTCGTACCGCCCGCAAATCAGCACCACGCGCTCCAGCCCCGCCAGCTCCCGCGCCACCTGCTGCGTAAACAACCGCCCCTGCGCCGACAGCAGAATCACCCGCGTCCCACTCGCAGCCTTGTCATCCTGAGCGACCGGAGCGGAGCGGAGGGAGTCGAAGGATCTGCGGTTCGTTCCCCGCTCCCTTGCTGCCTCGCTCCCTTGTTCCCATCCCGCGCCGCGCTCGGCTTTTGCGCAAACTCCAATTCCCTCCAGCGCCTCGGCCAGCGGCTCCGGCTTCAGCACCATCCCTTCGCCGCCGCCAAACGGACGATCGTCCACCGTGCGGTGACGGTCGTGCGCGTACTCCCGCAGATCGTGCAGCCCGATCTCGATCAGTCCCTCGGCCTGCGCCCGGCGCACGATGCCGTGCGCAAAGACGCCCTCAAAGAACCCCGGAAAGATGGTCACAATGTCGAACCGCATATTCCTGATGATAGAAGCCCCACCGCGCCGTCGCGAAGATCGTCCGCGCGCAGCGCCAGCCAGCATATATCAACGGACCCCCTACTCCCTATTCCCTACTGGCTAATCCCTGTTTTTTTCACCCACAGCCGCGCCGTCGCCACTCCAAAAATGAACCCGCCCACATGCGCCAGGTACGCCACTCCGCCCGTCTGCACCGTCGCCACCGACCCCACTACGCTCAGCAGTTGAATCAAAAACCATATGCCGATCAGCAGTACCGCCGGAATATACGTCACCCGGATGAAGATCAAGATCCACACCACTGTTCGAATCCGGTCCCGCGGATACAACATAATGAACGCGCCCATCACCGCCGCAATCGCCCCGCTCGCGCCCAGGCAGGGAATCCCCGAACCCGGGCTTCCCGCCACCTGCGCCAGCATCGCCAGCACGCCGCCCATCAGATAGAACATCAGGTAGCGGAACCGCCCCATCGCGTCCTCAATTGCCGGCCCGAACGCCCACAGGAAAACCATGTTCCCCAAAATATGCAGCCAGCCCGCGTGCATGAACATCGCGGTAAGGATCGTGATCCAGTGGTGGCCGTGCTCAATCCGCACGGGAATCACCGCCCACCGCTTCACAAACGCCTCACCCTCCACCAGCTCGCGCAGGAATACATAACCGTTCGCCGCGATAATCAGCGCCGTCATCCACGCAAATCCGCGCGTCCGTCGCGATGCATCCCCCAGCGGTATCACTGTCCCCACGTTCGTTCTCCCAGTTTCCCCAGACCCCTGAGTCCCTGCGTTCCTCAGTTCAGCAAGAATAAACTGCCCCCTGGTCGCTGCTCTCTGATCGCTCCGTCTCGCCCAGGCCCCCGCCGCCTCTTAACCGCAATACAAGTCTCTTACGGGAGCGCGCCGCCTACGGATTTCAAAGGTGCCCGCTACCGACCGAAGGTGTATTGACATCTGATTTCGAAAGCGAGATGATGCCCGCAAATGTCCAAGCTCGTTCTCGATGGCAGTAATAGGGTGCAAGGGAGCGACGCCCTCCGCGGTTTTGTGCGGGCAGGCGGCGCGTAGGGCGCTGATCCTGTTGCTCAGGCAGTGTGCGCGGAGTGCAGTTGGAACACTCAGATTGAGGTGAAAGGATGAACGCAAAAAAAGTCATCGCAGGGTTCGCTCCCATCCTGGTGATGTTCGTCATCGCGGCAAAAGTGGTTGGGCAAGCAGAGCTGAGTTCGATTCCTCTCGACCCAAACGCGAAGATTCTGCAACAGGGAAAGGCCGTCGTTCCCGCCAACGCAGGGTCGAGCGCGGTGGTCGCGGTTCCAGGCAGAGGCATCTTCTCCATCGACTTCGCCGTGCAGCCGGGGAACCAGCTCTTGCTCATGCTTTTGACCGACGCGCAGTACAAGGCGATTCTCGCCGGGCAGCAGCCGCAAGGCAATCCGCTTATCCGGCAATACATCAACGGGGTTGCCTCGGTGAATTACACGCTGGATCCGGGAGTGTACGATATCTTCTTTCTCAGCAGCTCTCCAACCGACATTCAGGTCACGTATCGAGGGACCTGGCGGCCGTTGTAATAAGCCAGATCGTGATAGCTGCATCGCGAATGTGAGCCGCGGCGAGCGAATGCGTTGGTGCCCGCGGCTTCTCCATCCTTCGCTTCTTTCCGGCGAACGGTGGAATAGCGCGAATCCCAGCCACATTTGTTGCCCCATCACTCCCGCTGTCATTCTGAGCGTAGTTCGGCGCGCAATCGGCCACGATTGCGCGCCGGGCGGAGCCGAAGAATCTGCGGTTGCTTTTCTTAGGGAAGCAGTGGGATACCACGCGCA
>Ga0326727_10026709_pt1 | contig 10676 bp, 10 predicted proteins | sample MB2enrmetagenome_FD_207643 | JGI IMG/M metagenome (GOLD analysis project Ga0326727, IMG submission 207643) | Lab enriched peat soil microbial communities from McLean, Ithaca, NY, United States - MB29MY | ecosystem: Environmental > Terrestrial > Soil > Wetlands > Peat | place: USA: New York... | reverse complement strand
CGATGATCGCCGCCCACGGCGTCGAACTCGCCACGCTCGCCGAATCGAACGGCGCGGCGCTCGCCTTCGAAGCGGCGGTCGCCGGCGGCATCCCGATCATCAAGACCTTGCGCGAGGGCCTGGCCGGAAACGCCGTGCGCCGCGTCTCCGGCATCCTCAACGGCACCTGCAACTATATTCTGTCGCGGATGGAGAGCGACGGCCTGCCCTTCGACGCCTGTCTCGCCGAAGCGCAGAGGCTCGGCTACGCCGAAGCCAACCCGACTTTCGACGTCGGCGGCTTCGACACCGCGCACAAGATCGCCATCCTCGCTTCGCTCGCCTTCGGGACCAAGATCGACGCCGGCGCCGTTTCGATCGAGGGCATCGAGTCGATTACGCTTGCCGACCTCGCCGCCGCCGACGAACTCGGCTACCGCATCAAGCTGCTCGGCGTCGCCGAGCGCACCGCCAAGGGCGTCGAGCAGCGCGTCCACCCGACCATGGTCGCCAAGTCCGAGCCGCTCGCTCAGACGATGGGCGTCCTCAACGCAGTGACGATCGACGGCGACGCGATCGGCGCGCTGACGCTGGTCGGCCCGGGGGCGGGCGGCGACGCCACCGCCTCGGCGGTCGCCGCCGACATCTGCGACATCGCGCGGGGCGACATCGCGCCGGGGTTCGGCCGGCCGGTGGCGACGCTCGGCGACGCGGATCGGGTGCCGATGCAGCGCCACGAGGGCGGCTACTACGTGCGCATGTCGGTCGTCGACCGACCCGGTTCGGTGGCGGTGTTCGCCAAGCGAATGGGCGAGCGGAGCATCTCGCTCGAAGCGATCATGCAGAAGCGCCTGGACCTGGGCGCGCCGGCGAGCGAATTCGTCCCGGTGGTGGTGATCACCAAAGCCACCACCGAGGCCTCGATCCGCGAAGCGCTGGAGCTGGCGATCGCCGACGGCGTGGTGCGCGAGAAGCCGCAGGTGATCCGCATCGAGCGGGTCTGAGCGGGCGCGCCGCGGGGGCCGGCGGCAGTTCTGATGTTCCGTAGCCGCCGCGGCGCCGTCAAGCGCGGCGCGTCAAGCGGCGTCAAGTTTCGTCAAGTTTTGTCAAGCGGCGTCAAGCGCGGCGCTTGACGAAATTGCAGATTATCGAACAAATTCAACGTCATTCTCGGTGTCAAGGCCGGCCTGTCGTCCGAACGCCGTCGCGGACCGCCGCCGCTCGCTCGCCATGCCAGGCGCGAAAGACAATCTAACACGATTTCCGATTATCGGAAAGATTTCGCCGCTTCGCCGCGGCGGCGCGGCGATTGTCTCGCGTCGCTTCCGGGGCTTGCGCATTCCCGCATCGCCAGATGGCTTGAAGCGCGCCGCGAGGCGGCGCAGCCGGCGCCCGCTGTGGGAGACGTGAGAATCGGCAAGGCGCGCGGCGCCGGCGGCCCGATCAAATGGGGAAATATGCAGCTGTCACCATAACCCAATCCCCGGAACCGCGGCGCGTCCCGGGATCGGCGCGGCGAGGCCACCGCTGGTCAGTACCCGTAGAACGCCTCGGAACGCATGTCCTGTTCTGTGACGCCGATCTTCGTGAGAACGTCGCGCATCGCATTGGTCATCGCCGGCGGGCCGGCGAAATAGTAGATCGGCGCGCGGACGTCCGGCACATGGCGCCGCAACATCTCCTCGTTGATGGCGCCGATCTCTCCCGACCAGGGTTGCGCCGGATCGGGCTGCTCGGTGATCGTGGCGACCAGGCGGAAGTTCGGGTTGGTCTGCTCCAGACGGCGCAGCTCATCGAGGAACGCGGCGTCTTGCGGTCGGCGGTTGGAATAAAAGAGAGTGACGCGGTGCGGCAGTTTCGCGCGCGTCGCGTCCCGGACCATCGCCAGAAACGGCGTGATCCCGATCCCGCCGGCGAGAAAGACGGCCGGGCGCGCCGGGTCGGCGTGCAGCGTCAAATCGCCGCTCGGTCCCGCTATGCGCGCCGTGCTCCCGACTGGCAGCGTGTCGAGCGCGCGCTTGAACGCCGAGCCGCTGAGCCGCGTCGCCACCATCAGCTCGCGTTCGTCGGGCGCGCTGGCGAGCGTCAGCGTCCGCGAGCGACCCTTGGCGTCGGGCTCGGATAGGCTGGGCAGGGTGAGCGAGACGTTCTGTCCGGCGACATGCGTGAAGCCAGCGGGCTTGGCGAAGCGAAACGCCACCGTGCCGTCCGCGACGACGTCGCGACCCGTCAGCCGCAGGTCGTAGCCGCCCGCTCGCCGGAGCCGGCCCGTCAACTTCAGGCCGTCGCGCATGTTGAGTCCGAGCAGGGAGAGGTTCGTCGCGCCTGCGATCAGCTCGACCGCCTGCGCCGCGTAAAAGATCGAGTCGAACTCGCCGGCCTTCGCCTTCGCGGCGAGGAACAACGCGGCGGGGATCAGGATCAGGACGCCGTTGCCGGCGATGAACGGCATGCGCTTGGCCTTGGCGCCGACACGTCCGCTCTTCGCCCCCTTGGCCAACGAAAACCCGGAGCCGCCGGCCAGCGCCAGCGCCGGGATCAGCAACAGGAAACCCCAGGGTATCGTCGTCTTCACGCTCGTAACGAGCGCATGGGAGCCGAACAGCTCGCTGAGGACTGTGGACAGCCAGAAGGTCGCAATCGTCAAAAGTCCGATCGCGCCGGCTATGGGATGGATCGCCTTGGTCATTTGTTCTCGCCTTCCGCTCCGAGGCCCTAGACGCCGCAGACGCATAAGGTCCCGTTCCCCGGAAAGGCCGCTCCGGAGCTGAGGACACGACAGCTGAGGTCAATTAGGGTATATAATGTCGCATTGGACGGTACGAAATTACCGCATTGACATCATATTGTCAATAGGGGTTTAATGAGTCTCATGAGCAGCATGGAGCTGACCAAACCCGGCATGGCGCTGACCGACGTCGTTCTCGATCTCTTCCGCGTCAACAGCCTGCTGCTCATGCGAGGAGACAGGCTGGTCGCCGGCCTCGGGCTGACGAGCGCGCGCTGGCAGGTTCTCGGCGCGATCGTCTATGCGCAGCGCCCGGAGCCTGTCGCATGGCTCGCCCGCGACCTCGGCAGCAATCGCCAGAACGTGCAGCGGATCGTCAACGACCTGCACAAGGAAGGATTCGTCGAGTTTCAACCGAATCCGCATCACCGCCGCGCCCAGCTCGTCGTTCTGACCGACAAGGGAAGGGCGGCCTACGATGACGCAATGCGGCTATGGACGCCGTGGGCGAACAGCCTTGCCGACGGCCATTCCCTCAAGGATATCGGGACGATGGCGGCAGTGGTGAAAGCTTTGCGGCGGAAGCTCGAGAACAGTCACGACGCTGACGAGGAGTGACGTTCCGGGATGGCCGCCCAGCGTCTGATTCCGACGACCGCCGACGAGCCGCCTAACTCGGGTCGAGCAGCCCGAAGACGCTGACCAGCGCGACGACCATCGCGCCGAGGACGACTTCGGCGACGCAGCTCCGCGCCAGCGCGCGCTGCGCCGCGGCGTCCGCCGCCAGCCGCGGCGCGAGGACGTAGCGGTTGACCAGCGCCAGCGCGACCAGCGTCGCGACGAGCGCGAGCTTGACGGCGAGCAGGATGCGGTAGGGCGTCGGCGCGAGCGAACCGAAGCCGCTGGTCAGCGCGACATTGCCGACGCCAGTCAGGACGACCAGCGCGACGTCGAACTGGCCCCAGAACGAGAACCGCCGCATCGCCGTCACGGCGTCCGCGCCGAGGCGCGGGTCGCGATAGGCGTCGAGGCAGAGCGCGAACATCGGCAACCCGCCGAGCCACGCCGCCGTCGCCATGAGATGCGCCGCGTCGTTGGCGCGATGGAGCGCGCCGACCGCGCCGGTCTGCATCGCCGCGTGGTCGACCAGGCCGAGGCTGGCGAGCAGCAGCGCCGCGCCGACGACGAACGCCAACGTCGGGCCGGCGCGGCCAAGCGCCAGGGCGCCGACCAGCGCGGCGACGACGACGAGGCGCCACAGCCAGACGGCGCCGAAGGCGGTGTCGGTCAGGACCGCGCCGATCGACTGAGGATCGATGAGCGCGCTCCAGTCGTCGGCCATCGACGCCGACTCGAGCGCGAGCCAGACGAGCGCGCTCAGCGCGGCGACCGGGATCGCCGCCGCCGCGATTGCGCGCGTCGCCGGTCGAAGCGCTCGCGCGAGATCGGGCGGCGCGAGCGCGGCGACGAACACCATTGCGCCGAACAGCGTCATCGCCGCGGCGAAATGGGCGAAGCGGCAGAGGGCGAGCGCGGCCTCCACGGCGCGCGCTAGCTTGCGGCGGCGGCGCCGCTCACGTTCACATCCCCTTCATGCCCTTCATGTCCATGCCCTTCATGTCGGCGCCGGACGCGCCGACGCCGACGACCGAGAAATCGACCGGGACCGCGCCGGCGCGTTCGAAGGTCAGCGTCACCTTCGCGGTCTCGCCTTTGACCAGAGGATGTTTGAGGCCGGTGAGCATGACGTGATAGCCGCCCGGCGTCAGCTTGACGTCGCCATGGGCGGGGATCGCCAGGCCGTCCTTCAGTTCGCGCATCTTCATCACGGCGCCCTGCATCGTCATCTCGTGGATCTCGACGTTGGCGAAATCGGCCGTGCCGCCGGTCAGCCGGTCGGCTTCACCGCCGGCGTTGCGGATCTCGAGATAGGCGGCGCCGACGTCGGCGCCTTTCGGCGTCGCGCGCGCCCACGGCTTTTCGATCGTCAAATCGCCCGCTTTGATCTCCTGGGCGAGCGCGGGGGCGGCGACGAGCGCCAGCGCGCAGGCCGCTGCGATGGCGTGAATGCGAGTCATGATTGCATCCTTTCTCTGCTGCGGATTAACGGCGCTTGGCTCACGGCTTCACCGTGAACTGGAAGTCGCCCTGGGTGTGATGGGTGTCGACCGACACGGCGTGCCAATTCACGGTGTAGACGCCGGGCGGCAGCGTCTTGCCGACCTTGACGATCAGCACGCTGTTGTCGGCGGGATCGACGCTGGGCTTGCCGAGCGGCACGGCCGCGCCGCCCTCCGCGCTCAGCGCGACGCCGGAAAAGCGCGGCTCGACGCCCTCGCTGAACTTCAGTCGAATCTCGGCGGGCGACGTGACCACGCCGCCGACCGCGGGCGTGGCCTTTTCGAGTTGGGCGTGCGCGAACGCGGCGGTGGCGGCGAGGGCGAACGCGAGCGAGGCGGCGATTTTGACGATCGAATGACGAATCATGGCTGACCCCACTGCGAGATTGGTTTGCCGAGCGTGTCGGGGAAAATGTCGTCGAAGAAGAAGTGCAGCTCGCCGACGACGCCGACGCCATGGCCGCTCGCGCCATTGACGGGAATGATCGCTTCGAGCGCGAATTGCCACTTGTCAGCCATATAGATCGCGCCCGGCTGAATTGTGCCGGTCGTCACGTCGCTTCCCGGCGCGTAGTTCGAAATCGGCCTCGAGAAGGCGAATTCGGTGATCGGGATCACGTGCTTGAAGAAGTCGTTGTCGATTTCGGCGACGTGCGAATTGTAGAAGGGCAGGCTGTATTGAATGGTGAAGCCCCAATTGAGATTGGTCGAGTTCTGGTTTCCATTGGTCCAGGCTTGGCTCGGCACGCTCTCGCTGAGTTCGGCCGTCACCGCGATCGGGCGCAGGAAATTCAGGCTCGTCGGCAAGCCGCCGAAGCCCAGGCCGACGTCGAGAACCGGCGTATAGGTGTTGTAAGGCGTGTACTGCGTTAAGGTTCCGGTTCGGCCCCAGTCGACGTCAAATCCGACCGAAGCCATGAGTTCGAGCTGGGGGACGCAGAAGAGCTTGTACTTCAGCTCGGTGTCGAGGCTCTCCCAGCCGTATCCGCCTGGGTGTTGCCAGGTTGGGCCGTCGGTAAAAGAGAGACCAAGACCGGGCAGAATGGTCTTGGTCCAGCTCGCGGTCGCGTCGAACTCCTGCGATCCGTCGGAGTTCCGCGGCAGGTAGGTCAGGGTCGGCAGCGCCAGTTCGTCGCCGACGCCGGGGTCGTCGATCGCCAGCGTTGCGGGAAAGATGCGGTCGCCGCACACGGCGTGGGCAAACGCGGGGGATAGCCAGAGAACCGTCGCGACGCCGAACACGGCGGCGGCGGCGCTTCGCCAAGTCACGGAAAGCATGGAGATTCGCCTTGAAGTCGTGAGAAGCGTTTCGCGCGCCGCTCGGGACGGCGCGCAGCGGATTCCACGTCAGGCGAAGAAGGGCGGCGCTCTCGGCTGGGCAAAACGGATGGCGCGCGCGCGCGGGCGGAGAAAATCGGCGCGCGCCGGCGGCGGGCCGTCGGCGATCGCCAGCCGCTCGGGCAAGGTGGGCGGCGGGGCGTCGAGCAGGACCGCGTGCGAAGCGAACTGGCACAGCGGGCAGCCGGCGCCGCAATCGCCCTGGCGCCGGTCCGGAGCGGACGGCGACGAGTCGTCGCCCTGAGTGCAAAGCACCACGGCGGCGCCGAACGTCGTCTTGAGCTCCGCCGCGACGGCGGCGAGGTCGCGGCGCGCCGACGGGTGGTGATAGGGCAGGGCGACGAGCTGGGCGAAGACGGCGAGCGCGGCGAGCAGCGTGGCGAGGCGCGGCAAGATCCGCGCCGCCCGCGCGCCGCGTCTTCCCGCCTTTCGTTCTCCCGTTTTCGCCACCGGAAATCCCCGCGGCGCGGCCAAAGCCGAGCCGATCCGTCGAGTTAGAGGCGACGCCGGGGCGCCTGTCAATCGGACTTCATACGGATTTGCGCGTGCGGCCACGCGCGTCTATGGCTGGGGCGTAATGACTCCAACCGGGGGCACGCGCGGCTGCGTCGCCGACGACGCGGCGCGCCGCAAACGCACCGCGTGAATGTAAGATCGCAGCCTCTTCAGGCGGCGCGACCGGTTGCGGCGCGACCAGCGAGGACCGGACATGCGCCGCGTGACATGCGGCTGCTCGCCGTCTTGCTGATGTGCGCAGCGACAGTGTGTTTTTCCGGCATCGACTCTTCGGCCAAATGGCTCGGCATGCGCCTGCCGGAGGGCGAAGTCGTCTGGGCGCGCTACGTCGGCGCGGCGATCTTCAGCCTCATGGTCGCGCGGCCGCTGTCGCGGCCGGGAACGTTGCGCGCCAAACAGCCGTGGCTGCAACTCATCCGATCGGCGCTGCTGCTCGGCTCGACCTACTTCAACTTCCTCGCCCTGACCAAGCTGCAACTCGCGGAAACCTCGACGATCTCGTTCCTGTCGCCGCTGTTCGTGGCGCTGCTGGCGGGGCCGTGGCTCGACGAGCGGGTCGGCGGCGCCCGCATGGCGGCGATCGCGGTCGGCTTCCTCGGCGTGGTCATCGCCACCCGGCCCGGCGCCGCCGCGTTCCAGCCGATCGTCTTCGCGGCGATCGCCGGGGTCGTCTGCAACGCCTTCTACGGTCTCACCACCCGCATGCTCGCCGGGCGCGACACGTCGGAAACGACGCTGGTGTGGACGTCGATCGTCGGCGTGGTCGCGGTGACGCCGTTCCTGCCGTGGTTCTGGGCGACGCCGCAGAGCCCGCTGGTCTGGGCGGTCATGGCGTTGATGGGCGCGAGCGGCGCGTTCGGCCACTGGCTGATGATTCTCGCGCACCATCGCGCGCCGGCCTCGGCGATGGCGCCGTTCGGCTACACCCAACTGCTGTGGATGATCGTCATCGGCTGGCTGGTGTTCGGCGACACGCCGCCCGGGGCGACGTTGATCGGGGCCGGCATTGTCATCGCCTGCGGCGTTTTTCTCGCCTGGCGCGAGCGGCGTGGCTAAAGTCGGAGCCGCCGGCGCCGGCGCGGCGAGCGCTTGTGAGCGCGGCGCGCCCGCCAATATGATGACTGTAGTCGACCAGACGACGACGAAGGAGCGGATGACGGCGGTCGCGACCGACCCCAGCGGCGCAGCGGCGGCGCCTGTTACGACGCTCAGCGCCGAGCCGGCCGAGCGCCGGGAATGGACGCGCGCGCCGTCCTCGCTTTCCGGCGTCAACCGCTGGATCGCGCTCGGCGCCGCGGCTTTCCTGCATCTGGCGATTCTCGGCCCGGTTTGGCTCCAATTCGATTGGCAGCCAAGCGCGGCGCCGCCGAGCGAGGAAATTCCGGTCGAGATCGTCGTCGAACAACCGAAACCGCCGCCCCAGCCGCAGCCGCAGCCGTCGGACGCGGCGCTGCCCAAGCCGCCGATTGATCTCTCGCCGGCCTACGACGCGCCGCGGGGCCAAGCCAGCGACGCCAAAACGCCGCGCTACGGCGCCGTTGCTGCGAAGGCCGCCGAGAAGCAGGCCCCGCCCGACCAGCCGCAGACCGGCGACAAAGCGGCGTCGAACGCCGCCGCCAAATCCGTCGAGCCGACTTCGGACCATCAGGCGGAAGCCAAGGACGACGGCGGCCCGCAGAAGGCAAACAGCGACGCGTTCTCGGTAGCCGAGCCGCCGGCGACGATAGCGGCGCCGGATTCCCAGGCCAAAGTCGCCAGCATGATCGGCCAGCCGCTGCCAACCTGGTCGAAAGGCAACCAATTCTCGACTTTCGAACCGGTGCCCGACGCACAGTTTGCCGGCGACGCGGCGAGCCCGGTCGGCGGCGGGACCGCGAACACGACGTACACGTCGGTCATCGACGGGATGCTCAAGAAACACCTGCGAATGACCGACGCCGTACGGGCGGAATACGATCGGGTCGTGGGAGAGATCACGTTCGGCGTCGACCCCCACGGCAATCTCCTGCAGCCCAGCGTCACGCGTCCGAGCGGCTCGAATTCCGTCGATGCGGCGGCGCTCGAGGCGGTGCGCGAGGCCGCCCCCTTTCCGCCGTCGCCGTTTGGCGTGCCGATTGGGCTGACGTGGGTCTACGGCGGCAAAGCAGGGGGTTGAGGCGGGCGCGCCGTCTTGCCATAAGGTCCGCCCATGGCGAAGCCGAAATTCAAACCTCGCAAACAAGTGGCGGCTCTCGCCATACGCCACGACCCCGCCGAGGGGCTGAGGGTCATGCTCGTCACCTCGCGCGGCACCAAACGCTACGTTACGCCCAAGGGCTGGCGGATGAAGGGCCGGCAGGACCACGACGCGGCGCAGATCGAGGCGATGCAGGAAGCGGGCGTCGTCGGCCGCATCCGCAAGAAGCCGATCGGCTTCTACGAATACTGGAAGCGGCTGAGCGACCATTTCGAGCTTTGTCGGGTCAAGGTGTTCCTGCTCGATGTCGAACGTCAGCTCGCCGACTGGAAGGAGCGCGGCCAAAGGCAAGTCGCGTGGTTCGATCCCGACGAGGCGGCCGACCTCGTCGACGAACCGGGCATGAGCGCGATCCTCCGCAATCTGCCGGAACGGTTGAAGGCGGCGCGTTAGACCCGGCGGACCGGCGCTTGCCGCTCGCGCCGGTTTGCGGGATCATCGCCGGAGTCGCGGTCGGCGCCTTGGCGCGCGGGCGCTGGTCATCGTGCTCAGCGATCATCGGAGGCGCCGGCGATGGACCTCTCTTTGACGTTTCTCAATCTCGCCGGCAGCGTGGCGCTGCTGCTGTGGGGCGTGCATATGGCGCGCACAGGCGTGCAGCGCGCCTTCGGCGCCAAGCTGCGCAACGCACTCGGCGCGGCTCTGCGCAACCGTCTCGCCGCCTTCGCCGCCGGCCTCGGCGTGACCGCAGTGTTGCAGAGCAGCACCGCCACCGGCCTGATGGTCACGAGCTTCGCCGCCGGCGGCCTCGTCGATCTGACCGCGGCGCTGGCGGTGATGCTGGGCGCCAACGTCGGCACGACGCTGATCGTCCAGGCTATGTCCTTCGACGTCGCCGAGATTGCGCCGGCGCTGATCCTGATCGGCGTGATCCTGTTCCGTCGCGCCGCGGCGGCGACGCGCGACCTCGGGCGAGCGGCGATCGGCCTCGGGCTGATGCTGATGGCGCTGCACCAGCTGCTCGGCCTGCTGACGCCCTATGAGGACGTGCCGAGCCTCAGGCTGCTGCTCGGCGCCATCGACACCGAGCCGGTCCTCGACGTCATTCTGGCCGCCGGGCTGACCTGGGCGACGCATTCGAGCGCGGCGGTGGTGCTGGTCGTCATGTCGCTCGCCGCCAAGGGGACCGCGCCGCCTCTCGCCGCGCTCGCCATGGCGCTCGGCGCCAATCTCGGCGCGGCGCTCAATCCGTGGTTCGAAGGCGCCAGCGACGCCGATCCCACCGCCAGGCGTGTGCCGCTCGGCAACCTCCTCAATCGCATCGTCGGCGTCGCGGTCGCGCTCGCTTTTCTGCCGGCGATCTCGCGTTGGCTCGTCACTGTCGAATCGGACAATGCGCGGCTGGTCGCCGATTTCCACACCGTGTTCAATCTCGTGCTGGCGCTGATCTTCATGCCGCTGCTGACGCCGTTCGCCGCGCTGCTCAAGCGGCTGCTGCCGGCCCGCGTCGACCCCGCCGACCCCTCGCAGCCGCTCTATCTCGATCCCGCCGCGGCGGCGGCGCCGGCGATCGCGCTCGGCGGCGCGGCGCGCGAGGCGTTGCGGCTCGCCGACACGCTGGAAGCGATGCTCGCCGGCATGCGCGACGCGCTCGCCCATCCCGACCGCCGCCAGATCGGCGAGACGAAAAGGCTCGACGACGTGCTCGACAAACTCAACGGCGCGATCAAGGCCTATCTGACCGGCCTCGATCCCGAAGCGCTGAACGAGGCCGATCACCGTCGCTTGCGCGACATCCTCACCTTTTCGACCAATTTCG
>Ga0326727_10026708_pt1 | contig 10677 bp, 5 predicted proteins | sample MB2enrmetagenome_FD_207643 | JGI IMG/M metagenome (GOLD analysis project Ga0326727, IMG submission 207643) | Lab enriched peat soil microbial communities from McLean, Ithaca, NY, United States - MB29MY | ecosystem: Environmental > Terrestrial > Soil > Wetlands > Peat | place: USA: New York... | reverse complement strand
ACGTAATCATGGGCAGAAATTCAGGCGTCAGGCCGACTGCCAGTGCAACGGCAAACAGCAGCGATTGAAGCGGATCGCGGTGACGCGCAACACTGACGACGAGCAGGAAGAGAACTAGGAAAAACACCGTTCGTGCAAGGAGCTGGCTGAACTTCCGCAGTCCTTGATCGAAAGCCGTCTCCTCGGGACGCGCGCCGAGGCGGGCCGCAATATCGCCAAAGGAGGTCCGTGGGCCTGTCGCTACAACCTCCGCGGTTGCCGATCCGCTGACGACCGATGTGCCGAGGAAGACCATGTTGGGTGCATCCGCGCTGGTCGATACGGCCTCCCCGGTGGCCTGTTTTTCGGCGGGAAGCGACTCGCCCGTCAGCGCTGCCTGTAGCACAAAGAGATCGCGTGCGGTCAAAAGGCGCGCATCTGCAGGCACCAGGTCTCCGGCGGAAAGGCGGACAATGTCCCCTGCCGCCACGTCCCGCCGTCGAAGTTCTTTCCACTCCCCGTCGCGCAGGACGGTTGCCGTCGGGGCGACTTCCGCGCGCAGTCTTTCGATGGCCTGCTGAGAACGATAACTCTGGGTCAAATCAATCGCAGTGCTCAACAGAACAATAATGCCGATGATCGCCGCGTCCACCCGATCGCCCGTAAATGCCGATACGGTTGCCGCAATCATCAGGATCAACACCAGCGGGTTGGCAAATGCGTGCCGCAGATCGGAGACGATGGAATGCTGCTGCGTCGCTGCAGGCTCATTCGGTCCGAACTGGATAAGCCGTGCCTGGGCTTCCTGCGTCGTCAAGCCCGCAGCCGCGGCACTGGTTTCATCGACGTTGGTCGGCATTGGTCGGTCTTCCTTTCGAGTTGAGCGGAACCAGAGTAACAGTGCCCAAACGGAGAGCATAGAGGGTTGCTTTTACTTCCACCCCAGCGACGAAGACCTGTCGCTGGGGACCCCGTTGAGGAAAAAGCAACTCGGAGGGATTGCCCCCTGGGTGACCCTGCTCTGGTTCCGTTATGGGCCCTCTCAACCGTCTGGAGCAAGGGTTGTGGCCCACACGCTAGTTTGCGCCGGGTTCGGCGAATTCGCTACCTGAAAGCGGCTTGCAGAATGTCGAGCGTCTGGCATGAGCGGTTCGATCCGTCCCAGAGGTTGGGTGGCATCTCGCTCATACTACGATCTCTTCATTACGGATGGAGGTGCTTGCATCTTCGCGTTATTCTCCATAGGCTGGAAACATCACCTGTCATCTGATGCTTGCATTTGTCCTGGCTGGCGGTCCCGAACCAGCGTAACAAATCGGCGCGTCAGAGATCATCCGGCGTTCCGCGAAGCCAACCGGGGTGATCGGGCTGCTCTCCGGCTTCGCCCCAAAGAAAGGGAATATTGAAATGCACAAAATCGTCCTGCTTCGCCATGGAGAGAGCATATGGAACAAGGAAAACCTGTTTACCGGCTGGACGGATGTCGACCTTTCCGAAAGGGGCAGGCAAGAGGCCAGGGAGGCAGGCCTTCTGCTGAAGGAGCAAGGCTTTCACATCGACCTCGCCTTCACATCGCTGTTGAAACGGGCAATCCGGACCCTGTGGATCGTGTTGGACGAGATGGACCGCATGTGGATTCCCGTGCAACGCGACTGGAGGCTTAATGAACGGCATTATGGGGCGTTGCAAGGCCTCAACAAAGCCGAAACGGCAGCCAAGTACGGTGCAGATCAGGTGAAGCTCTGGCGCCGCAGTTACGATATACGCCCGCCCGCGCTGGACGAAACTGACCCGCGTTATCCCGGCAAGGACCCGCGCTATCAAGACCTCACCAAACAGCAACTCCCTCTCACCGAATGCCTTAAAGACACCGTGGCGCGCGTTTTGCCCTGCTGGCATGATCTGCTTGCACCCAGCATCCGCGCGGGGAAGCAGGTGTTGATTGCGGCCCATGGCAACAGCCTACGCGCCCTGGTGATGTACCTGGAGAACATTCCGGAACAGGAGATTGTCGATCTCAACATTCCCACCGGCGTGCCGCTGGTGCTGGAACTGGATGACGGCCTCAAGTTCCTTCGTCAGTATTATCTAGGAGATCCTGCACGAATCCAGCAGGCGATTGCCGGAGCGGCAGGCACGGGAGGAGTCAAGGCTTAGGGCGGGACCAGAGTTCCCGCGACCTTAAGCGAAGAGTATGCGAGGCGGTTGTTCTTGAGAGCAAACCGCGCAGAATTCTTTCACCCCACTCTACACCAACTGTGAAAATGTTCTATCGCTTGAGATGGAGTTGCGTTAGCTTATGCGAAACAGACGTCGTCGCAGGGTTCCAGGACCTGCGGCGCTTCGCATCCGCTCAGCAGTTGCGCGATGACATCCGCTGCGCTGTAATCGGTCCACTGCGGTTGCAGAAAGCGCGCGATGGTGACGAGATCGTCGCCCGCCGTGACCAGGCCAGCCTCCTCGCGCTTGCCGTTGCGCACCTGCTGGTAGCCGATGTTGGCCAGCAGCCCATTGCAGATGCATTTTCTTCCCACGGTGTCTTCCAGCTTGCCGCCCTTGGCAACGAATAGACTGACCGGTTCGGAGGCACAACGATAGCCGATGCCGCCCTCCGCGGTGCGGTATGGTTCCCTCAGGAAACCCAGATCGCAGATGCGCGGTCTCTCGGATACAACCTCGGCGTCCGAACAGGTACCCTCCAACTGCGCGACCTTGAACGGAAATCCGGTGGGCGAGGCCAGTGGATCGGTGAAGACGCGCGCCTCTCCGGCGATGGCCTTGGCCATCAACCTTCTCTTGTAGTCCGCGCGCAAGCCGGACTCATTGGTAAACTCGAACGCGGTGCCAACCTGCACACCCGCGGCGCCCTGCGCCAGCGCCTCGCGCAGCATCTCCGGGTTGCCATAGCCTCCAGCCAGCCAGAATGGCACGCCCAGATCGCGCAGCTTTGCAATATCGATTGCGTCGCGCTCGCCATAGACCGGCTCGCCGATCTCGGAGAAGAGCGGCCTACCACGCGGCGGAGCGTTGTGGCCGCCGGCCGTTCGTGTCTCGATCACCAGACCGTCCACGCGCCCGTTCGCTTTCTTCAGCATCGTAGTGGCCAGGGTGATGGAGGAGACGATGGGCAGGAACTTCGGCCGCATTAGCCGGCCAAGCTCCACCTCCATGAACTCGCGAGGATCGAAGCGCATGGTGACGTCGTCGCCCTCCTGCGAGCCATGCACATGGATGGCGTATTCCGCCGGCTCGTGGTTGACATAGCAGTCCAGCACGCCGGGAATCTTTAGCGGGATTCCCGCGCCCATGACGACGTAACCCACCCCGGCCATCATCGCCCCATAGATGCAGGGCAGATGGGCCATCTGAATCTTCTCCAGATAGTTGATGCCCACCGGATTCGAGTGTCCCTGGCGCGCCAGATATACCTCGACGAAGTTGGCGACGATGCACAACTCGCTCAGTTCGCGAGGATTGTCTTTCTCCAGTTGCGGAACAGAGAGGTATGGTGTTCTTTCGGCCTTGCCCCCTGCGATGTAGTATTTCTGCCACACTCGCTCGGCCATCGCGGGGAAAGGAAACGCATCCAGGCCCCGGCGCATGTGTCCTCCCGGATCGCCATCCTGCAGCCGCCGCGCCAGAATCGGGTCCAGTGCCGTGCCGGAGACCAGCCCCAACTGGCCGGTACGCGAGACCGCCTGCGCCAGACGCCAGTTCGATACGCCAGCTCCCATCCCACCCTGGATGATGACTGGGTCGCTGGTCGTGGGCCCGCTGGTTGCCGCTGCACTCATACCTGCTTAAGTATTTCATCCGGCAGAACTCCTCAATCGTATTAGTTTTGTAACTACTCAGTGCCGCGCCTACCCGGATCGCACTGATTGAAAGCAAGTAAAAGTGTCTTCAACTGTTCACTGGCGGTGTGAAACAGAGGTCATCGCTGAGCGCCAACCATCTAATTTGCTTGATAATGGGTATAGCCTCCTCCCGCCAACTGCGGGAAATAACGGCGTGTGTTGAGGAAGGACTGCGGAGGGAAATGTTGATTCGATTCAGGATGGCCCGATGACGAGGACAGTCATCCTCGGCGGTGGCATCAGTGGACTGGCGACCGCGTTCGCCCTGCGGGAGTGCGGCTCGACGGACTGGATACTGATCGAGCGCTCGCCCCGGTGGGGCGGGAAGATCGAATCTGTCCACCAGAACGGATTCACCATCGAAGGGGGGCCCGATTCGTTCATCACAACAAAGGCTTCGGCTATGGAGCTATGCAAAAGGCTTGGACTAGGCGACCAACTGACCGGCTCGAACACTGGCAAGAGTGCGACAACCTATATCTGGAGCGGCGGACGGCTACACCCCATGCCGGAGGGCATGATGCTGATGGCCCCGACGATGATCGTTCCGTTTCTGCGCACGCCGCTGATCTCATGGCCGGGAAAGCTGCGCATGGGGATGGAGATTCTTGTCCCGCGAGCGCATGGCGACCAGGACGAGAGCCTGGCCGGCTTTGTGCGCCGGCGGCTGGGCAACGAGTTGCTGAACAAAATTGCTGGCCCGCTGATGGGGGGCATTTATGCAGCGGACCCGGAGCGGATGAGCCTGAAGAGTACCTTTCCCATCTTTCTGGAGATGGAGAAAAAGTACGGCAGCCTTCTGCGCGGCATGATGAAGCGCACCAGGCTGCGCGCGGCGCATGGGGCGAAGAGGCCGTCGATGTTCATGTCCCTGCGTGGCGGCCTGCAGCAGCTCTCCGATGCGTTGGTGGCGCAGTTGCCGGGAACGAATCTGCGGACCGGATGCCGCGCTCTCTCCGTCAGTCGCTATGCGGGCCGCTACAGGATCGACCTCAGCGATGGTTCTTCCCTGCTGGCGGACGATGTGGTCTTCGCCACTCCATCGTTTGTGACTGCCGATCTGCTGCAGCAGCTTGATTCCGCGCTGGCCGACCGGCTCCGCGCGATCCGCTATGTTTCCACCGCGACCGTCTCGCTGGGATTCAGGCGCAGCGAAGTCGCGCATCCGCTGCAGGGAGCGGGATTCATTGTGCCAGCGAGCGAGGGGCGAAGGATTACCGCGTGCTCCTGGTCTTCGGTGAAGTTCAACCATCGCGCACCGGCGGACTGCGTTCTGCTGCGCGTTTTTATCGGTGGTGCGCTGGCCGAGGAACTCGCCGAGCAGGAGGAGGCCGCACTGGTGCAACTGGCTCGCGAAGAGTTGCAGGCGGTCCTGGGAATCGCCGCGACTCCCGTTGTGGCCAAGGCCTATCGTTGGTCGAAGGCCAATCCGCAGTACGACCTCGGACACGAAGAGCGGGTCATGGAGATCGAACGGTCCCTCTCCCGTCATCCCGGTCTGCATCTGGCCGGCGCCGCTTATCATGGACCCGGCATTCCAGACTGCATTCAGAGCGGAACAAAGGCTGCACACACGATTGCGGCGAGGCAGGCGCATGCCGAGAGTGCTGTGAGAAGCGAATCGTTGCCCGTCGTCATCCAATCTTAGGAGAACCAGTCAATGCCTTCCAGCAAAATCGGAGCAAATACCACAGCAACTGCGCCTGCCGCGCACCCTCACGCACACGCGCACCATGGCGCTGCGCACGACTACTCGCGGAACCCGATGAATATCTACTGGGAGATGACGCAGGCCTGCGGACTGGCCTGCCGCCACTGCCGCGCCGAGGCCATCTCCACGCCGCATCCCGAGGAGCTGAACACCATCGAGAGCATGGGACTGCTGCGCCAGATTGCATCGTTCGGCGATCCTCTGCCGCACCTGATCCTGACTGGCGGCGATCCTCTGCGGCGTGCCGACCTGTACGACCTGATCGACGAAGCGCATCGCCTCGGCCTCACCATCTCCGTCACGCCCAGCGCCACCAGCGACCTCACCTACGGAGTACTGGCCAAGCTGAAGGCGCATGGAGTGGAGAGCCTGGGGTTGAGCCTGGACGGCTCGACGGCTGCGCGGCACGAGGCTGTGCGCGGCGTGGAGGGATGCTTCGAGTGGACGATTCGCGCGGCCCAAAATGCGGCCAAGCTGGGAATCCCGATCCAGGTGAATACCCTGGTGGCGCAGGAGACGGAGGAAGATCTGCCCGCCATCTATGAGCTGCTAAAGACTGTCCACGTCATGCGCTGGAGCCTCTTCTTCCTGATCGCGGTGGGCCGGGGCAAGCTGCTGAAGCCGGTCTCGCCCAAGCGCGGCGAAGAGATTATGCGCTGGGCCTTCGACCTGACCCAAGTTGCGCCGTTTATCGTGGCCACCACCGAGGCGCCCTCCTATCGCCGCGTCGCGTTGGAACGGATGCGCGAGAAGGGCATGACCGGCGCGCAGATTGCGCAGGCCCCAGTCTCGCGCGGCTTCGAGATCCGCGATGGTAATGGAATCATGTTTGTCTCCAACACGGGCGACCTCTGCCCCGCGGGCTTCCTGCCGCTGACCACCGGCAATGTGCGCCGGGATTCAATGGTGGAGGTCTATCGCAACTCGCCGGTCTTCCGCGATCTGCACACACCCAGCCACTTCAAGGGCAAGTGCGGCGTCTGCGAGTATCGCACCCTCTGCGGCGGCTCGCGCGCGCGCGCCTTCGCCTATACCGGCGACCCACTGGAGAGCGATCCCTTCTGCGCGTATGAGCCGAAGGCCGAGGCGGCGGCTCATTCAGCGCGATAAGGCGGCGATAAATTGGGCACCTCGCGATCCGGAAGGAGTAGTATTTCGGCGAGGATTCTGCTCGTGATTGCGAAGATGCTGGTTGTTGGGTTTGTATGCACGGGGATGGCGCTAGGACAGTCGGTGACTGTTCCGGACACCGGCGGCGCTAAGTTGCCGGAGTACGACGTCACCTCCGTGAAACAACATCCATCGGTCGAAAACTCGATGGGAAGCAAGTACCGACCGGATGGCTTCATCTGCAGCAACTTAACTCTGCTAAATCTGATCTTCATCGCCTATGACACCAAGCAGGATCGGATTTCAGGCGGACCCAGTTGGCTAGACTCTATCGGATTCGACGTGGAAGCGAAGGTTGCCGGTTCTGATGTGGAGGCCTTCAAGAAGCTCAGCCCCGAGCAGCGCAACGACCTACTTAAGAACCTGCTTGCGGATCGCTTCAAGCTGAAGGTCCATTTTGTGACAAAGGGATCGCCAATGTACGACATGGTTGTTGCCAAGGGTGGGCCTAAATTCAAACTCCCAGCACCGACCAAAGAATCCACAGAGATAGGGAAGGATCCGGAAGCAGCCAAGCCTCGCAGTGTTGAGGCCGGTCCGGGTATGTTCAAAGGGCGGCGCGTTTCAATGGACATGCTGGCAAGCCAGCTCTCCTCCACGCTTCACTCTTCGGTGGTGGACAAGACGGGTCTTACGGGACTTTACAATGTGGACCTGAAGTGGAGACCCGAAGATGCCAGACCATCGAACGAGGACGCGGACGCCGAGTCGAGTCCCTCAATCTTTACCGCTATCCAGGAGCAACTCGGACTGAAGCTCATTCCGACAAAGGGCCAGACTGAGACCCTTGTCATCGATCACGTCGAGAAGCCGTCGGAGAATTAGAAGTTAGCACGACGGCGGGTGGATTGGTGGACGCGGTCGTGCTGCGCACGATGCCCACTCATGCGATGAGACCGCATGAATGGGGCACCCAAATACACCCATGTCTCAGAAGCGAGACATGGGGCACCCAAAGTACGACTCTGTGTAATGCGCTACGCGACTTCGCGGCGCTCTCGTGCGGCCTCGCGGCGGGTGAGGTTGACGCTGACGATCTTGGAGACGCCAGGCTCCTGCATGGTGACGCCGTAGATGACGTCGGCCATCTGCATGGTGCGCTTGGAGTGGGTCATCACCAGGAACTGGGTGGCGGAGGCCAGCTCCGTGATGAGTTCGGCAAAGCGGCCGATGTTGGCCTCGTCCAGCGGGGCGTCCACTTCGTCCAGCACGCAGAAGGGAGCGGGCTGGAACTGGAAGATGCCGACCAGCAGAGCAAGCGCGGTGAGGGCCTTTTCGCCGCCGGAGAGGAGCATGATGTTCTGCAATTTTTTGCCCGGCGGCGAGGCAACGATGTCGATGCCGGACTCGACGGCGTCTTCCACGTCGTTGAGGCGCATAAAGGCCTGGCCTCCGCCGAAGAGCTTGGCGAACGCAGCGCCGAAGTTGCGGTTGATGACCTCGAAAGCGGCGTCGAACTTGACGCGCGAGACCTGGTCGATCTCGCGAATGGAGGACTGGGTGTTCTCGATGGATTCCAGCAGGTCGCGGCGCTGGGTCTCCAGGAAGCCGTGGCGCGCGGCGGTCTCGTTGTACTCCTCCAGCGCCATCATGTTGACCGGTCCCATGGCTTCCAGGCGCTGCTTGAGGGTGCGGGCGTCGTTCTCGGCGGCCAGCAGCGCGTCGCCTTCCATGCGTGCGATGGCATGATCGGCGCGCAGCAGGGAGGCCTCGACGGCGAGCTCGTTGAGGCAGGTGGCGTCAATGTGCTCGATGTCGGAGGCGAGTTTGGCGGCGCATGCGGTGAGGTTGGCGCGTTGCTCGCGCAGCTCCTCGGTGTGGTGGCGCAGGGAGCGGAGTTTGGCGTCCAGTTCCGCCATGCGCGCGCGCAGTTCGGCGGCCTCGGCGGTGAGGCGCGCCCCATCGGCCACTGCGCTGGCGCGGGTTTCAACCAGGGATTCGTGCTGCGCGGCAAGCTCGGCGGTCTCCTGCTCGCGCAGAACTTTTTCCGCGCCGGCGGCCTGAAGTTGCTGTTCGATCTGGGCGATACGCGCGGTCTGCGCGTCGGCCATGCGATGCGTTTGCTCGAAGGCTGCGGCAGCGTTGCGGCGGCGTTCCTCCAGCCCGGCGAGCGCGGCTGCGGCCTCCGCGGCTGCCTGCTGCTCGGCTTCGCGCTGCTGGCGCAGGCCATCGAGCTGTTGTTGCAGCTCGTCCGACTGTGATTCAAGCGTGGCGCGCTCGGCCTCGAACGTCGCCGCCTCCTGCTGATGCAGGGCGATGGCGGCCTGCTTCTGCGCGCGGGCCTCGCGGTTGCGATCGGCGGCCAGCGCCCACTCCTGCAGGCGGCGCTCGATGCGCGCCGTCTCCTGCTCCATCTGGCGCAGCGCCGCGCCGGAGTTTGCCGACTCACGCTCCGCGTCGCGGCACTCCTGGGTCTTGTCGTCGAGCGAGGTAGTGAGTTCGCGCAACTCGCATTCAAGGGTTGTAGCCTGCTGCTCGGCCTGTGCCAGCTCTGATTGGGTGGCGTCGAGCTTGTGCTGCACCTCGTTCAGTTCGCGCTTCAAGGCAAGCGGCCCCTGGGCGCGCATGTGGCCACCGGTGACGGTGGCGTTGTGGAAGACCTCTCCGGAAGGGCACAGGAAGAAGCCGCGCGGATGCTGCTCCGCCAGCCTGCGCGCGGAGGCCGCATCGGGCGCGATAAATCCGTCGCCCAGCTTGGGCAGAAGGGATTCCAGGGCGGTGCCGAATCCGTTGAGAACACGTACGCAGTCCTTGAGCGCGACGACGCCCGCAGGAGCCTGCAGACTGTTGGCAAGTCCCAGTTGCCGGTTCGTTTCCTCCTCCCCATGCACCAGGAATGTGGCGCGGCCGGCGACATCGGATGCAAGCAGGCGCACGCCCGCGTCTGCCGCGTCCCAACTCTTCACCACGACGTAGTTCAGCTCCTCGCGCAAGAACTCATCGACAATGGCTTCGTACTGGCCATCGACTTCGAGAAAGTCGGCCAACGTACCCATCGGCGAGAGCGGGTTGGCCGCGAGGCCCACTGATTTGGCCTTGAAGATGTTCTTCACCGTGTCGGTGGAGTAGCTGTGCTCGCGGATCAATCCCTCGAGCGAGATGCGACGGCCTTCGAGCTCCGCACACTCCGAGCGCAACTGGTCGCCGCGCCGCCGGACCGCCGACTCGGCTTCGCGGGCCACGTCGATCCTGCGTTGCAAGCCTGCGATCTCCGCCTCCAGCGCCTTCAGGCGCTCGGTCACATTGCCGAAGATCATGGCCACCTGTCCGCGCTCAAATCCCAGCTCGGCCAGCTCGCGGCGCGCGCCGTCGGATTCCGCGACCAGCCGCTCGGATTCGCGATCAAGACCGGCGAGAGCCACCTCGGCCTGCGCCAGCTGGTTGCGGCTCTGGCTGGCGCGCTCCAGCAACTGGAATCCGGTGCGGCGATTCTGCTCGGTCTGCTGCTCGCCGGCCGTGACCGCGCAGACCGCTTCCTGCGCGCGCCGCTGCTGCGCCTGCGCGGCTTCGCGCGAGATGGTAGCCTCCGCTGTAGCGTTTTCCAGGAAGCTGCGCTGCGCCTCCAGTTCGCCGGCCAGAATGCGAAGCTGCTCGCGCGCCTGATCCAAGTCCTTGCCGCCGGAGGAGATGCGTGCCGTCAGCTCGGCCACACGGTCTGTGTTGGCGGCCATGCGCGCGGTGATCCGCTCCAACTCGACGGCGGAGTGGTTTGCCTTGGCGCCGGCCTCGCGAATCTGCTGGTCGAATTGATAGCCCCGCTCGACCCCGGAGGTGTGTTCGGCGTCCATCGCTTCCACGGCAGCTGACTGCTCGGCGATCTGCGCGGTCAGGACCGCGATCTGGGATGCGACGGCCGATTGCTCAGCGTCAAGCTGGCTCATGCGGCTGGCCAGCACCACGCGCAGACGGGCGCGCAGGTCGTCGCGCAGCAGGCTGTAACGCTCCGCCTTGGAGGCCTGG
>Ga0326727_10026707_pt1 | contig 10677 bp, 6 predicted proteins | sample MB2enrmetagenome_FD_207643 | JGI IMG/M metagenome (GOLD analysis project Ga0326727, IMG submission 207643) | Lab enriched peat soil microbial communities from McLean, Ithaca, NY, United States - MB29MY | ecosystem: Environmental > Terrestrial > Soil > Wetlands > Peat | place: USA: New York... | reverse complement strand
TGACCCACTGGCTGGGCAGGGCTTCGGTTAGGACAGGCCTGAAGCGCCTGTCTTTGCCAGGTCAGGTGGGGACGCCTGACCCGCTGAGAATGTTCAGGCCAGTGGGGCAGGCCTAACTGCGGTGGACGGACAACCCTTTGCAGGCGACCTCGAGTGATCGCCCGGGTGAGTAGTTTCCGAGTCTCACGCCGCCGTTGCAGCGGCGGCTAACATTACTCACATTCGCAAAATGGATTTTGGCTGCGGTGGGACTTTCCCTTCCTTCAATGCTGCAATCAACGACAATCCGCTGCGGGTTCGTAACCACGGGGACGAGCGATGAAACGATCCCGAGCCAGTCCTGTGATCATGGCCTTATTGCTGGCGGGGTGTTCGTTGGCGCCTGAGCATGTACGGCCAGTGATGCCGGTGCCGGAAGCATGGGCGTTGCCCGACCAGGGCGCCGTGGATGCGGCACGGCCGGCCAGATGGCAGCAGTTCTTTCTTGCACCCGCGCTGGGAGCCCTGATTGGAACGGCGCTCGACAATAACCGCGACCTGCGGATCGCGATCCAGCGGGTCGAGACAGCACGGAGCCAGTATCACATTCAGCGTGCAGACTTGTTTCCACAGTTGAACGTCGGCACCGACCTTTCGCGGTCACGGACTCCGGCAGACCTTTCCTATACCGGAAAGACCCTCATCGCCAACGACTTCAGCGCGTCCGTAAGCGCAAGTTGGGAAATCGACCTGTGGGGGCGCATCCGCAACCTCGACGCCGCCGCGCTCGAAAGTTGGCTCGCCACCGACGAGGCTCGCCGGGCGGTCGCCTTGAGCCTGATCGCCGATGTCGCCAACACATGGTTGGTCGGCCGTGAATTGGACGAACGGATCGCGCTTGCCGGCCGGACCATCGACAGTCGTCGGGAGTCCGCCCGGATTGCCCGCCGGCGTTATGAAGTGGGCGCCGCGCCCCGCCTCGACATGACACAAGCGGATGCCCTGGTGGGCCAAGCCGAAAGCGCCTTGATCACCCTGGAACAGCAGCGCGAGCAGACGCGAAATGCGCTGGCGCTGCTGGTCGGCGCGCCTGTCGGGACGCAAGTGATGGCGCTGTCCTCGGTCGAGGACGTGGTGGTGCGTGATCTGCCGCCCGGCCTGCCGTCGGACCTGCTGGTGGACCGGCCCGACATTCGCGGCGCCGAGGATCGTTTGCGGGCAGCGGAGGCCAATATTGGCGCGGCACGCGCGGCATTTTTTCCGCGCATCGCGCTGACCGGCAACTATGGTACCGCCAGCGAGGCGCTCGACGGCCTGTTTGCCGCCGGCAGCAGCGCCTGGACGATTGCCTCCAGCATATCCGCGCCGTTGTTCGACGGCGGGCGCCTGCGGGGCGATCTGGCCGCGGCTCAAGCGCAGCGCGCCGGTGCCGTTGCCGACTATGAACGGGCGGTGCAAGCGGCCTTTCGCGATGTCGCCGATGCCCTGGCGGCGCGACGTTGGCTTGGACAGCAAGTAGAGGCGCAGCGGCGAACGCTTGCCGCCTTGAGCGCGCGCGCCCGGCTCTCCGATCTTCGATACCTTAACGGAGCCTCGACCTATCTCGAAGTGCTTGATGCCCAGCGCGATCTCTTCGCCACCGAGCAGGCACTGGTCGAGACGCGACGTGCCCGGCTGGAAAGCGAGGTCAATCTCTATACGGCGTTGGGCGGTGGTCATGACGATCCTTCCGCCGCCGCCTCGGTCGCCAGCCAGGAACCCGACGGGGAGGCACAATGAATGACCGAGACTGAAGGCACGGCTAACAGCAAGCCTGGTAGCAAGCCGGGAACCAAACCTGAAGCCAAGGCCAACAAAAGGAAGTGGATTGTCGGTGGCGGGATCCTCGTCGTGCTGGCAGCCCTCGGCCTTCTGGCATGGTGGGTACTGAAACCGGAAGAGTTGGGAGCCGGCTTTGCCAGCGGCAATGGCCGCATCGAAGCGACCGAGATCGACGTGGCCGCGAAAACGCCGGGCCGGCTGGCCGATATTCTTGTCATGGAAGGGGATTTCGTCCAGCGCGGGCAGATCGTGGCGCAGATGGACACCCAGGTGCTCGACGCTCAGCGCGCCGAAGCCGTAGCCGAACTCGGTAAGGCCGAGAGCGCGATCGCCGTCGCGGAAAGTCAGGTGGCGCAGCGCCAGAGCGAGCGCGATGCGGCACAGGCATTGGTGGTACAACGAAAGGCCGAGCTGAATGTGGCCGGCAAACGGCTGGCGCGGTCGCAAACTCTGGCCAGCGAAGGTGCCGCGGCGGTTCAGGAATATGACGATGACTTGGCGCGCCAGCAGGGCAGTGCCGCGGCCGTCGCCGCTGCTTTGGCGCAGGTAACGGCGGCCGATGCCGCAATCGTCACCGCCCGCGCGCAGGTGGTCGGGGCTCGTTCCAGTGCGGATGCCGCTCGCGCCACCATCGCGCGGGTTCAGGCTGATATTGAGGACTGCGCGTTGAAGTCGCCGCGCGATGGCCGCGTGCAGTACCGGGTTGCGCAGCCGGCGGAAGTGATTGCGGCGGGCGGCAAGGTGCTCAATCTCGTCGATCTGGCGGACGTGTACATGACATTTTTTCTGCCTGACGCCGCCGTTGGCAAGGTCGCGCTGGGCAGCGAGGTGCGCCTGGTGCTTGACGCCGCGCCGCAATGGGTCATTCCCGCCAGCGTGTCGTTCGTCGCCGATGTCGCTCAGTTCACCCCCAAGGCCGTCGAAACGGCAAGCGAACGACAAAAGCTGATGTTCCGTGTCCGAGGAAGACTGGATCCGGAGCTTCTCAAGAAATTCAGCCGGGATGTGAAGACGGGGCTGCCCGGCATGGCCTATGTCCGCCTCGACGCAATGCAGGCTTGGCCGGATCGCCTTGCCCTTCACCTGCCGAACTAAAGCATGTCCCCTCCCAATCATGACGCGATGGTCATCCGGCTTGACGCGGTCAATCTGCGCTATGGCAAGACGCTGGCGCTGGACGCGATCACCCTGGACTTGCCGGCGGGGCGGATCATCGGCCTGATCGGGCCGGACGGTGTTGGCAAATCGAGCCTGTTCAGTCTTATCGCGGGGGCGCGGGCGCTACAGGACGGCAATATCGAGGTGCTGGGCGGCGACATGGCCGATGCCCGGCATCGGACCGCGGCCTGCTCGCGCATCGCCTACATGCCGCAAGGTTTGGGCCGCAACCTCTATGCCACCCTCTCGGTCGTGGAGAACCTTGAATTTTTCGGGCGGCTTTTCGGCCAGGCCAAGGCCGAGCGGGATCTGCGGATCGATGATCTGCTTGGCAGCACCGGTCTGCTGACGTTTCGCGATCGGTCAGCGGGCAAGCTGTCCGGTGGGATGAAACAGAAACTGGGACTGTGTTGCGCCCTGATTCATGACCCGGATCTGTTGATCCTCGACGAGCCCACGACGGGTGTCGATCCGCTGTCGCGGGTTCAGTTCTGGGATCTGATCGATCGAATCCGCGTGTCGCGACCGGGCATGAGCGTCATCGTCGCGACCGCCTACATGGAGGAGGCGGCGCGCTTCGATTCGTTGGTCGCGATGAACGCGGGGCAGGTGATCGCGGTTGGTACTCCGCAGGAACTTCTTGATCGGTCCGGCGCCGACACTCTCGAGGACGCCTTTATCGCCCTCATGCCGGAGGAGCAGCGCCGTCGCCACAAGACAGTAACGATCCCACCGCGGCAGGCTCAGTCAGCGGACGATGTGGTGATCGAGGCGCGCGGTCTCACCATTCATTTCGGTGACTTTACCGCCGTCGATCATGTCGACTTCCGGATCGAGCGCGGCGAGATATTTGGCTTCCTGGGCTCCAACGGCTGCGGCAAGACCACCACCATGAAGATGCTGACCGGGCTGCTTTCGGCCAGCGCGGGCGAGGCCTGGTTGTTCGGTCAGCGCGTCGCCGCCGTCGATATGAACATGCGGCGACGGGTCGGATACATGACTCAGGGCTTTTCTCTCTATTCAGAGTTGACCGTCGCGCAGAATCTTAAGCTGCACGCCCAACTTTTTGGCGTGCCGGCGGCCGATGTGCCAGGCCGGGTCGCCGAAATGGTCGAACGCTTCGAGCTTGCCGCGGTGATCGATGCACTTCCGGACAGCCTGCCTCTTGGTGTGCGCCAGCGTCTGTCGCTGGCCGTGGCGATGGTCCACAAGCCCGAACTTCTGATCCTGGACGAACCGACGTCCGGCGTTGATCCGATTGCACGCGACATGTTCTGGCAGATGATGGCCGATCTCTCGCGGCAAGACCGGGTCACGATCTTCATTTCGACCCATTTCATGAACGAGGCCGAGCGCTGCGACCGTATTTCCCTGATGCATGCCGGCCGCGTCCTGGTTTGCGACACGCCGGCGGGCGTGATCGCCGGCCGGGGAGAAAAGACCCTCGAGGCCGCCTTCATCGACTATCTTGAGGATGCGGGAGGAAGCGAAAGCGCGCCTGCTACGACGCAGGCCGCCGTTGCGGCTCCAGAGGCGAGAAAGCCGCCGGTGTGGGGAGGCTTCAGTCTCCTACGCGTTTGGAGCTATACGCTTCGCGAGGCCCTCGAACTGCGCCGGGATCCCATTCGCGGAACGCTGGCCCTGTTTGGCACCGTCATCCTGATGTTCATCATGGGTTATGGCATCAGCCTGGATGTCGAGAACATCCCCTTCGCCGTGCTCGACAATGACGGCACGACGCTCAGCCGCGACTATACCCTCAATCTCGCGGGCTCGCCCTATTTTGTCGAACAGGCACCGATCACCGACTATGCGAATCTCGATCATCGCATGCAAAACGGCGGGCTTGGTCTTGCCGTCGAGTTGCCGCCCGGCTTCGGACGCGATATTGACCGCGGCACGCCGGTCGAGGTCGGCATGTGGATCGACGGCGCCATGCCGCAGCGTGGCGAGACGATCCAATCCTACGCACAAGCCCTGCATATTGGTTGGCTTTCGGAAACGGCCTTGCGCCGGTCGGGCACATTGCCTTCGATCAGCCCGGTCAATGTGGAAATCCGCTTCCGCTACAATCCCGACGTCGTCAGCATCGTTGCCATCGTGCCGGGGATGATCCCGATCCTGCTGCTGATGATACCTGCCATGCTGACCTCGCTCAGCGTGGTACGGGAAAAGGAACTGGGCTCGATCGTCAATCTCTACGTGACACCGGTGAGGCGCAGCGAATTCCTGATCGGCAAGCAGATCCCCTACGTCATGTTGGGGATGGTGAACTTCATCCTGCTCACCCTGCTGGTGACGACGGTATTCGGCGTGCCCCTGACGGGCAGCTTTGCGCTGCTTACCACCGCGGCATTCATGTTCGTCCTGTCTGCGACAGCCATCGGGCTGCTCATGTCGACCTTCATGCGAAGCCAGATCGCCGCAATTCTGGGCACCACGATCGGCACGATCGTCCCCGCCATCGAATATGCCGGGCTGACCAATCCGGTGTCCTCGCTGGAAGGTGCGGGGGCCGCCATCGGTCGAATTTTCCCGGCCACCTATTTCCTTGTCATCGCTCGGGGCGCCTTTTCCAAGGCGCTCGGTTTCGCCGATCTTTGGCCTTCGCTGGTCCCCATCGCCGCAAGTGTTGTCGTGCTGATGACCCTTTGCATCGTTCTCCTCAGAAAACAGGAGAAATGAAGTCATGCACATTGCGAACATCGCTTGGCTCGGCGTCAAGGAATTGCGCAGCTTGGCGACCGACAGGATCATGTTGGTGCTTATCGCCTACGTCTTCAGCCTGGGCGTCTACGTGGCAGCGACCGCCATACCAGAAACACTGTACAACGCTCCCATCGCGATCATTGACGAGGATGCGTCACAGCTTTCCTCACGCATCGTGACGGCTTTCTACCCACCGCATTTTCAACGTCCCGAGATCATCTCCCAGACCCAGCTCGATCCCGGTCTGGACAAAGCGATCTATACCTTCGTTCTCGATATCCCGCCGGATTTCCAACGCGATCTGCTGGCAGGGAGACGGCCCAACGTTCAGCTCAACGTCGACGCCAACATGATCAGCCAGGCTTTCACCGGTAGTGGCTACATCCAGTCGATGGTTGGTCAGGAGGTGACGAGGTTCCTGCAGCATGATCGCCCAGACGCACCGGTCCCCGTCGGTCTGGCGCTGCGTGCCCGTTTCAATCCAACGCTGACCCAGTCCTGGTTCGGCGCGGTGATGGAGATCATCAACGATGTGACGATGCTCTCCATAATTCTTACCGGTGCCGCGCTGATCCGCGAGCGCGAGCGCGGTACCATCGAGCATCTCCTGGCGATGCCGGTTTCGCCGTTCGAAATCATGACCGCCAAGATCTGGTCGATGGGCCTCGTGGTGCTGGTCGCCGCCACCTGCTCGCTGCTCCTCATGGCGCATGGCGTGTTGAGCATTCCGATCGCGGGTTCGGTCCCCCTGTTTCTCGTCGGCGCCGCGCTCAACGTTTTCGCAACCACCGCATTGGGCATTCTGATGGGCACGATCGCGCGTTCGATGCAGCAATTCGGGATCATGATGATTCTTGTTCTGATTCCGCTTCAGGTTCTTTCCGGCGGCATAACGGCCCGCGAGAGCATGCCGCAGATCGTCCAGGACATCATGACGATCGCACCGACCACCCATTTCGTTATCCTGGCCCAAGCCATCCTCTATCGTGGCGCCGGTTTCGATGTCGTATGGCCGCAGTTCCTTGCCTTGATTGTCATCGGCGGCGGATTCTTTAGCGCAACCTTATGGTATTTCCGCAAGGCGATGACGAATATGGCCTGAATTCGCGCCAAGCTGCGGAATTGAGCCATTTCGGCTTCGCCGAATGACAGGCGCTTCAGGCCTGTCCCACTGCCCTGAGATTTCACTCCGCCAGCTGCTTGCGGATCGCTGCCAACTCGTCGCGGCGCTTCTCGTCCGTCTTCGGATAGCTCATCTTGAGGGCGTCAAGTGTGTCAATGACGATGCGGGAAACAATCAATCGGGCGTTCTCCTTGTCGTCGGCCGGAACAATATACCATGGCGAATCGGTTGTGCTGGTTGCACCGATGCATTTTTCGTAGGCCGTCATGTAGTCTTTCCAATATTTTCTCTCTTCGATATCGGCGACGCTGAATTTCCAATTTTTGTCGGCGTTATCGATGCGTTCCAGGAACCGTGTTTTCTGTTCTTCTTTTGAAAGGTGGAGAAAGAATTTTACAATGCGAGTGCCGTTTGCGTGCAGATGCCTTTCCAGATCGCAGATCGAACGGTAACGTTCGTGCCATAGGGATTTCTCGTCGGACGGGCAGTCCGCCAGGCCCTCGCCCCGGAGAATTCCAGGGTGGACGCGCACGATCAGGACCTCTTCATAATAGGACCGGTTGAAAATACCGATCCTCCCGCGTTCCGGAAGGTCCCGGGTGGTCCGCCAGAGAAAATCGTGTTGCAGTTCCATGGGGCTGGGGTGCTTGAAACTGTAGACTTGGCAACCCTGTGGGTTGACGCCCGACATCACATGCTTGATCGTCCCGTCCTTTCCGGCGGCATCCATCGCCTGGAAAATCAACAAAAGCGCATGACGATTGGCGGCATAGAGAAGTTGTTGAAGCGCGCTCAGCCGTTCGACGTGATCATTCAAAAACGTGGAATACTGCTCTTTTGAGTTGTATGCAGGAGTGACTTTTGTCGGCCATTTGGTAAGATCGACGTCACTGTCTTCCTTTACGAGAAAATCCTTTAAATTTATTTTCATGGCACTTCCCCGTGACGAAGGACTCTTGTTTCAGGCAATGCCCAGCCGGTGGAATGCCACTCCCTTGATGGCATCCAGCACGAAAGCGTAGATGGCGGCCGCTGCCAGGGTCCCGGCAACCAGCCAGACGGGCAGGGGCGCCATGGCAATGCCGGCGATCGACAAAGTTGCGGCGATGGAAAGATCGGCGACCGAGGACAGCAGGAGCAGACCGCTGGGACGTGAGGACCACAGATGGCGCCGTTCGCGATTGGTGTAGGTCGTCGCCTGTTTGACGAACACGATGGCGATAAAGGCCAGTGTTCTCAGCATCTCGATGTTGAACCCCATTCGATAAAGCCCAAAAGCGAGGACCGACGTACAAAAAGCCAGCGAAGCGACGCCCATGATCACTCCGGCCAACGTCAGATCGCCGATGTGCCATGTATTGGGCATCGGCGTAGGTCTCACGTTGTCGGTGGTCAATGACATGCCGAGGAAGTCGCCGATGATCATGATCAGGACCATCAGCAACGGCGTGAGAACCGCGTGGCCGGTCATGATCAATCCGACCGTCAGGATGAAGATCTGCAGGATCTTGCTGGTGATGGAGTTCAATGTGTAAGTCTCGATGCGCTGGAAGGTGACACGGCCTTCCTTCACGGCGGCCACGATGCCGCCCAGGCCCGGGGCGGTCAGGACCATGCCGGCGGCCGATTTAGCCACATCGGTGGCGGTCGAGACGGCTATCCCGATCTGCGCCTGGCGGAGCGCCGGCGCGTCGTTGGCGCCATCGCCGCACATGCCGACCGTTTGGCCGCCTAGCTGGAATGCCTTGACCAGTTTGTATTTGTCCTCCGGAGACACGCCGGCGAACACGGAAAACAGCTGGGGAGTGACGCTGGCAGGGATCGGTCCTGGCGGACAGACGGCGCCCTTAAGCCCGATTTCGCGCGCCACGATGGCCGCTGTTTCCGGGGCGTCACCGCTCACCATCACGGTGTTGACGCCCAACCCTTTCAACTCGGCAATGAACGCGGCGGAGTCCGCACGCGGCGGGTCGCCGAGCGCGATCAGTCCGACCAGTACCAAGGCGGCGGGAGGGCCGGCGGCCACGGCCAATACCCGGAATCCCTTATCCTCCAGGTCTTTCGCCGCTGTTGCCGCCGTCGTCGACGGTTGCGCCATGGCGACCACCGCGGCAAAGGCTCCCTTGACGATCCGTTGGGTGGCGCCCTTGGCATCGACGACCGTCGCTTCAGCCGTTTTTGTCGCCGGATCGAACGGAAGAAACGAAACCAGTTTTGGCGGCTGGACTGCCGACTTGGCGGCCGCGGCGCGAATGGCGCCGTCCACCGGATCCTGCCCGCCATCGGAACTGGCCTGCACGGCCAAAGCCAGGACCTGCGCCGCGTCATATCCGTCCATCGGCTGCACGGCGGCCACGGTCAGGTTGTTGCACGTCAATGTGCCGGTTTTGTCGGCGCACAAGACCGCCATCGATGCCGCTTCATCGACGGCGGAAAGGCGGGTCGGCAAGACTCCCTGTCGGGCCAAGGCACGGGCGGCGATGGCCGCGGCCAGGGTGAAGGTGGCGGGCAGGGCCACCGGTATGGACGCCAGGACGGCGGTCAGGACCAGGGGGACGATCTCACCGAGCGGCATCTTGAGAAAATAGGCATAGCCGACCAGCAACAGGATGATGACGCCGTTGAACCCGGCGAGGTTGCGCACGACGCGCAGGACCGCCTTTTGCTGCGAACTGACCACATGGGCGGTGCGGATGAGTTCGGCGGTGCGGCCGAACTTGGTGTGGGGGCCGGTTGCCGTGACTTCGGCGACGGCTTCGCCGCGGCGCACCAAGGCGCCGGCATAGGTCTCGACGCCGGCGCCGGCTTCGATGGGAACCGATTCGCCGGTAAGCATGGATTGGTCGAGCAGGATTTCTCCATCGGTGAGGCGGACATCGGCCGCGACCACTCCGCCCAGGGACAGCTTGACCACATCGCCGGGGACCAGGTCGGCGGCGGGTACCGTTGTCCAGGCGCCGTCCCGGCGCACCGAGGCGTTCAACGCGAGGCGGGACTTCAGTGCCGTGAGGGTCGCCTGGGCGCGGCCTTCCTGGAACAGTCCCAGTCCCGCATTGAAAGCCAAAAGGACCGCGATGATGGCGGCTTCGACATATTTGCCCAGCAGGAGTTGCAGAACGATCGCCGCTTCCAGCATCCAGGGCACGGGCGTCGAGAATTTTTCGAGAGCCCGGCGCAACGGGTGCACGCTGACATCGGGCATCGCGTTTGGACCGAAGGTTATCAAGCGATTGCGGACCTCGGTTTCCGTCAGGCCGGAGGGAGGCTTGTCAAAAGGCAACAGGCAGCTCCTTCGCCAGAGGAGGGCGAATCGCACCGTTGGCAGGCACCTTGACCGCCTTGTCCATCAGGTCCAGGAACGGCTTGATGATGTCGATGGGCATCGGGAAGACGATGGTGGAGTTCTGTTCGGCACCGATTTCCGCCAGTGTTTGCAGGTAGCGTAGCTGCATGGCGGCCGGCAGGCTGCCAAGGATCTGGGCGGCGTTGACAAGGGTCTGCGAAGCCTGGAACTCGGCTTCCGCATGGATGATCTTGGCCCGGCGATCCCGTTCCGCCTCCGCCTGCTTGGCAATGGCGCGAACCATATTTTCGGTGAGTTCGACGGTGCGAATTTCGACGTTGCTGACCTTGATGCCCCAAAGTTCCGTTTGATTGTCCAGAATGCTCTGGACATCGGTACTGAGCTTCTTCCGTTCCGACAGCATTTCGTCCAGATCGTGCTGCCCCAGGACTGCGCGGAGTGTCGTCTGAGCCAGCAGATTGGTGGCGGGAAGATAGGATTGAACCTGAATGATGGCCCGCTCGGGATTGACGACGTTGAAGTAAAGCACCGCGTCAACCTTCATCGAGACGTTGTCGTGGGAAATCACGTCCTGACTGGGGAT
>Ga0326727_10026706_pt1 | contig 10677 bp, 8 predicted proteins | sample MB2enrmetagenome_FD_207643 | JGI IMG/M metagenome (GOLD analysis project Ga0326727, IMG submission 207643) | Lab enriched peat soil microbial communities from McLean, Ithaca, NY, United States - MB29MY | ecosystem: Environmental > Terrestrial > Soil > Wetlands > Peat | place: USA: New York... | reverse complement strand
CGCTATGCCCACCTATGCCCCAGATCAGGATTTGGCAATCTCCAGCGCCGACGTAATCATGCCCTTTTCCGCCTGCACCGCAGCGCCGTTCAATCCGTATGCACGAGTCGCCCCCATCAAATCCACCATCTCTGTGAGGGGGTTAATGTCGGGATAGGAGACGTAGCCATCCGGTCCCGCGTCGGGATGCCCCGGATCGTAGCGCTTGAGGGGCGGCGAAGGATCCTCAACGACCGCCGAGATGCGCACCCCGGGCGCCACGGCCGCCTGGCCTGGGAGCGCGGGCTTATTGATCCCCGGAGAGGTTGAAAGCGGGCTTGCCCCCGAGGCTTCCGTCATCGAGTCCAGAAAGTTTGGATCGCCCCGATTGGCGGCGAAGACCACTTCCTGGCGGTGGTAGGGTCCGCCATTCGCCGTACGCGTCGTTTCGGCGTTGGCCATATTGGCGGCTACGACTTCGGCGCGCATGCGCTCGGCCTCCATGGCGCCGCCCGATGTATCCATCATGCCGAATAGGTTCATTGTCTTCGCTCCAGTCTTGCGTCGTGGATCGTGGTGCGTGGACCGTGCACTGTGAAGGTCAAGCGCAACGAACGACGAGCCGCGATTCGCGGTTTACTTATCCGCGTGGATGGCATCCATGACGCGCTGGTACTCCTCGCGGAGCAAAGCCACGCCGGTGCGGAATCTGAGTTGCGCTTCGGCCAGATTGAGGCTTTCGCGGTCCACCGAGACATTGTTCCCGTCGGGCCGTGCAATGAGCCCGTCGACTTCGGTGACGCGCACCTTGCGCGGCCCGCGGCCTCGATCCACATCGTCGAGGGCTCCGCGCATCTCGGCCTCGAAATCCAATCCCATCGTGCGGTAGCCCGGCGTGTCCACGTTGGCCATGTTCGCGGCCGTCAGTTTGGCCTCCGCAGTGGACAGGTCGAGATAACGCGCGATCTGGTCGCTCAATTCGGTTGCGATCTGCATGCTCATTTGCGCCTCCCCGGAAGCCTCTTTCCCTTCCCCTCCCCGCGACGCTCTCCGCGTCCGGCCCAGGCCTGGTTCAATTCACCAGGAGGCCAAAGTCGATTTCGCGCGCAGTCAGCACGGGGTTATCTCCGGCCAGAATCGCGCCGCGCTCCAGCACGTGTTCGAGTTCGCGGACGTTCCCCGGCCAGTTGTGCGACGCCAACTTGCCCAGAGCGCCGGAATCCAGACGTTTAACCGGTATGTCCCGGCCCAACCGTTCGAGGAAGTGCTCGACCAGCAGGGGCAGATCCTGGGCATGTTCTGCCAGGGACGGCGTGCGGATGAGAAATACTGCCAGACGGTAGTAAAGATCGGAGCGGAAGCTGCCGGTCTGAGCATGCTCGGCGAGCGGGCGATGGGTGGCGGCAATGATGCGCACGTCCACCCTGACGGGCTCGTTGTCGCCGACGCGCTGCAGCTCTCCGCACTCCACAAAACGCAGGAGCTTGGCCTGCAGACTCAGCGGCATCTCGCCGATTTCGTCCAGGAACAGAGTGCCTCCATCGGCCGCCTCGATGCGCCCCACGCGGCCCTGCACCGCGCCGGTGAAGGCGCCGCGGGTGTGGCCGAAGAGCTCGGCCTCGAGCAAGGCTTCGGGGATGGCCGCGCAATTGATGGCCACGAAGGGCTTGCGGCTGCGCGTCGAAAGCCGATGCAGCGCCTCGGCCACAATCTCTTTGCCCGAGCCCGTGGGTCCCTCGATCAACACCGGAGTCGTGCGCGGCGCCACCAAGCGCACGCGGCGGCTGATCTCGATCATGCAGGCCGCATTGCCGATCAGCTCAGGCAGCCGCTCGACGGAATTCGGTTCAACAGTTTGCGGAGGCCGTCCAGACTGGATGGAGATGGTCTTGCCGGTGCCCGGCAGAGGATGGATCGGCGAAACGGAGATCGTGCCCGGTGTCTCGACCGGCAACGCCGTCTGCGATTGCGCCGGCTCGGGCGCGGGTGCAGGAGCCTGGAAAGCAGGAGGCACGTTCCATGCCGCCGTATCGGTCTCCTGCGCGCCGCGGAGGGCATAAAGCAACTCCTGGCGATAGGGGCCGCGAGGGCTTTCGGCAGCCATATCGCCTGCGGCCGTCACCAGATCGACTTCCGGGAAGCGCTGTTTGAATTCGCTCAGAAATTCGCGCATGTCCAGATCCGGCAGCCAGGAATCGACGATGACCGCATCGGGCGCCGCGGTCTCGGCCTGGCTCCAGGCCTGGGCGCCGCTTTCGGCTTCTCTTACCTGCCAGCGCAGGCCGGCTAGTTGGTGTGCAAGGCGTTGGCGAAAACTCGAATCGGCGCTGGCGACCAATGCGGTCCGCGGCCGCGCGCGAAGGTTGAGAGGAGGAATCGAAAACAGTTGCATGAGCGGTGTCCCCTGGAGTGACGCAAAGTGTGGAATAAATCGATGAATCTGTTAACAGGCAGCAACGGACGGCGGCGTCACCTGCGCAGGCGGAGGCACGGCGACCGGCACGGGAAGCGCAAGCTCGGCTTCGGAAGGCACCGTGTATCCATGCCCGCGCACCGTGCGAATCAGGCGGCCCGGCGGCGGATCCTCGAGCTTGCGGCGCAGATAATTCACATAGACATCGACGATGTTGGTGGTTTGCGCCGGCTCCATATTCCACACGGAATCGAGCAGCTCGACCCGCGAGACGCACTGGCCGCGGTTCAAGAGCAGGTGCTCGAGAAGCGCAAATTCCTTGTTGGTGAGAACAATCAAACGGCCTGCGCGGTGCGCCGTGTGATCCATACGGTCCAGCTCAAGATCCCCGGCGCGCAGTTGCAGCCGGGTCTCGCGCTTGCGCCGTAGAAGCGCCCGGCAGCGGGCACGCAACTCGTGCAGGCTGAAGGGCTTGGTCATCAGGTCGTCGGCGCCACGATCGAGACAGCGCACCCGCGTATCCACCTCCTGCCGGCCGGTAAGCACCAGTACCGGAAGGTCGGCATCGAGCATGCGCAGCTCTTCCAGCACCTGCTCTCCGTCCTTAACAGGCAAGTTCAGATCGAGAATGGTTAGATCGGGCATCTCGGTGCGAAATGCCTCTACGGCCGCGGCGCCGTCATAGGCGACATGGACACGGTGACCGTCGGCCTCGAGCCCACGGGTCAAGAACAACCCCAACGCTTTGTCATCTTCGGCAATCAGTAGCCTCATGCGGGCCTTCCCTTTGTGCTCTTTCATCGCAACCGCGCCCGGTAGTCGATTTCGGCGGGTCGAGCATGTATCGCACTTCCACCTTCCCGCGAGTGGAAGGGGAACTCAAGGCTTGCATGAGAGAAAGTGAAGGAACGATTGCAAGAATGGAACGGAAAGAAACATGTGCCAAAACGGTGCAGCGGGAAGTCCTTTCAATTAGCTCATTCCTCGCGTCCAAATCCTCGCCTTCGGCAGGCTGTCCGGCCCTCTGGCTTTTTTTCGCAGCGCGATAACCTTAGATGAACTGCCGGGTTCGCATCTCCTAATGGAATCCCAACCGAGAATCGCGGCCTCTCGATCGAAGGGAAGAGTGGTTCGCTGCGATTGCGCGTCTCAGGCGGCCTTGCTTCGCGCCGTGGCCTTCTGCTCGTACATCGCTGCATCTGCCCGCGCCAGCAGGTCTTTCATGGTCTCGCCGGCAACGTGGTCCGCCAGCCCGATGGAGGCGCTGACGCTCAGTTTGAGTGAGCCCTCCTTCCCGGTGAGTTCGTAGTTGCCGCAGACCCACTTGCGCAAGCGCTCGGTCTGCGCCTGGGCCTCGTCGAGCGGCGCATCGAAGAGCAGGAGAAACTCGTCGCCGCCCCAGCGCCCAATGATGTCCGTGGAGCGGCACGCGGATCGCAGCTCTCCGGCAAATTGCTTGAGCAACTCGTCGCCGGTCAGGTGGCCGTGCTGATCGTTGACTTTCTTAAAGCTGTCGATGTCCACAATGGCCACGCAGAATACAGCCTTGGATTCGACGCGCTTCTCGATCTGGCCCTCCACGTAGACGCGGCTGCTGGCGCCGGTGAGCACATCGCGCGAGGCAATCTTCTCGGCCTCTTCCAGCTTGACCTGGTAGTCTTCCACCTGTTTCCGCAGGTGATCGATAACTTTCTTTCCTTCTTCGGCCATGCGTTCAACCGAGGCCTTCAACTCCGCCGCGCTTTCGTTAATCGAGGTGCGGATCTGGGTGAGGTCGTCGAGAGTGGCGATGTTCTTGAGCCTCTGGGTAACGGCGTTCATCTGCCCCGCGCAGCGTTGATCGCGCGCGCTCACGGATTCGGCCGTGTGCGCCATGTTGAGGAGCATCTCCCTGACCTCGCGCGCCTTGGCCTGGTAGTGACGCGCCGCCTCACGGCCCCAGCCGCGCAACTGTTCCCGCGCCTGTTCGCCGGTGGCGGTGAGTCTCTCATTGCTTATGGCCGGAGTGAGTTCCGCTTTCACTTGCGCCAGGCCCTGTTTCAGACTGTCGCCGGTTCCCGGGCATGCATCCAGACTGCAATTGCCCATTTCGACCAAAGCGGAGCCGTAGACGTCGAGAGCTACGGAGAAGGCGTCCTGCGCAGGGGTTTCGCCCGGCTTGCCGGATTCCGGCGAGCTGGATTCAAGATATCGCTTGATTGAGATCATCTCAGCCTCAGAAAACCCACATGGTGGGAGCTCTCGCGCAGCGCGCGACTTCGAAGCTATCGGCCAAGCCCGCTTTCTTCATGAGAAGTGTCCTGAAACGCGGCAGCCAGTTCCAGGCTCTGCGCAAAACGGATGGTGACGCCTCGGTGATTTGGGACAGCGCCAGTTAGAGCGCGGCTTGCGTAGTCGTTTGCGGATTCGCAAGCTGGGCTTTTATCGCGGAAACCGGTGCGATTGCTGGCCATGAGACCCAGCAAGTTACGTAAGTGTGTACGAGGGCCGGCTCAAAGTCCTATAAAGGACGTATTGTGGTCTTGGGAACTGCCGATTCTTTAAGTGGTGATCTGTAGCTGAGGTGTGTGTGGTGGACTGGAGCAAATTTCCCGACGTCGCGGTCCTTGCCCTGCTCTCACTGGCATTCTTCTCGGTTGCGCGCAACAGCCGGAACGCATCTTCCCGCGTTTGGCTGGTCGGCTGGATAATGATTGTCCTGCACTTCGGCGCGTTCATGTTTCTGCCCGCTCCGGACATTTTTGGCACGGCGAGCCTTCTTCTCGGAACCTCCGCATTGGTGTGGGCAGGCATTCTTTTCATGTGGGCGTCGGTTCCCTATCGCAGCCGGGTGTCCAGCCGTTGGATGCTGGCCGCGCTTATGTCCGCCAACACGTTTTACATCGTCGTTCTATGTCTCGCGCCTCCCGGACATTGGCTGCTCAAACCTGCAGCCCTTCTCATGGGCGTATTGCCGTTGGCGGTTTCGCTAGGAAGTATCCGCACGCTGAGCCATCCCCTTCGCTGGCTGACCGTGATTCTTTATTGCGCGCTTTCCATCTTCCTACTGACGGTCCAGAATCGACCCGGCACCGGCCCTGCCCTGGCCATGAATGCAGTGCTTTTTACCGTGTACTTTGGCTGCTGCATTCATTTCTGGTATGCGTACCGGCGCGCTACGGCAGGAGCTCTCATCACCGTTCTGGGATTCCTGGGCTGGGCTAATGTCTTTACGGTTGGGCCGGCCGTGCAAGCCTTCTTCCCTAGTGTCCATTTCGAGAGCGAGGTTTGGAATCTCCCCAAGTTCGTGGTGGCCGTGGGCATGATTCTGCTCCTGCTCGAAGAGCAGATTGAGCACAACAAATTCCTCGCGCTGCACGACGAGCTTACCGGGCTGGCGAATCGCAGGCTGTTTGAGGATCGCCTGGGGAACACGCTGGAGCGGGCGCGGCGTACTGGTTCGCAGGCAGCCTTGCTGTTGATCGACCTGGACCAGTTCAAACAGGTCAACGACTCGTTGGGGCATCACATCGGCGACGAATTACTGAAGCACGTCGCCGCGCTCTTTGTGGGCAGAGTGCGACGCACCGACACTGTGGCACGAACCGGCGGCGATGAGTTCTCTGTGATTCTGGAAGAGCCCGCTAGCCGTGGCGACGCGCTGCGCGTGGCCCGGATGCTGACGCGTCTGCTGGAAGATCCGATCGTGCTCGGAGGCAACACGGTGCGCATCGGCGCCAGCGTGGGCATTGCGGTCTATCCCGAAGATGCCGGCGACGCAGAGGCGCTGTGCATTGCTGCTGACTTGCGCATGTACTCGAGCAAGCGCGCGGCGGGCGAGCAGGGAGACTTCGGCGCGCCTGCGCCACCGCTGATGAAACCTCTCCGGTCAACCAACCCAGCCTCAGAGTTGCGATGAGCAGGATGGAAACCAGGGTCTGAGCACACTGGGATGGCAAGAAAATGGAAGGCCCGGGCAAAATGCCCGGGCCCTCTGGTATTCGACGATTCTTTCTTATCCCTGCCCGCCACCTGGACGAGGACCGCCGCGACGGCGACGGCGACGCCGGTTTGCGATGCCGCCGGGCCGCCCTGCCCCACCGGCCTGCTGGCCGACAGCTACGGGCGCACCTTCCACGCGGTTGAAGTTGGGCTCGTTCTCTTCATCGATCTCCACGCCGTCGCCTTCGAAATCGTCGCCGCCTTCGATCAGAATGGTGCTCTGATTCGAGCTGGGCTGGCGATCGTCGAATTCGTGCCGCGGGCGAGGCGGTGCTTGCGGTGCGGGCGCAGCAGCCGCCACCGGCACAAACTCTTCCGATTCAGCCGGAGCGGAGTGCGCCAATTTCGCCTTCTGCTCTTTGATCAGCGCCTTGCGGCTAAGCTTGATGCGGTTGCCCTCGATGGCCAGAACCTTGACCATCACCTGATCGCCTTCACGCAGCTCGTCCTTGACTTCCTTAACGCGATGCTCGGCAATCTCGGAGATGTGCAGCAGGCCGTCGGTGCCCGGAAAGAGCTCGACAAACGCGCCGAACTCGGCGAGGCGCACGACTTTCCCAAGGTAGGTCTTGCCAATCTCGGGAACCGCGGTGAGGTTGTTGATGATTTCGAGAGCTTTCTTGAGGCCCTCGGCATCGCTCGACGCCACACTGACTTTGCCCGTGTCGTCGACGTCGATCTTGGCGCCCGTTTGCTCCACGATGCCGCGAATGGTCGCGCCGCCCTTGCCTATCAGGTCGCGGATCTTGTCGGTGGGAATCATCACGGTTTCGATGCGCGGTGCGTACTTCGAGCGCTCCACGCGCGCGCCTTCGAGTGCAGCGTCCATCTTGTCGAGAAGGAAGAGCCGGCCGCGGCGCGCCTGCTCCATGGCCTGCTTGAGGATCTCGCGGGACAGTCCGCCGATCTTGATGTCCATCTGCAGAGCCGTAATTCCATTGCGCGTTCCGGCCACCTTGAAGTCCATGTCCCCGTAGTGATCTTCTGCACCGGCAATGTCGGTGAGGATGGCGTAGTCGTCGCCTTCCTTCACCAGGCCCATGGCCACGCCGGCCACTGCGCCCTTCAAAGTAATGCCGGCATCGAAGAGCGCCAGGCTGGCTCCGCACACCGTAGCCATCGACGACGAGCCGTTCGACTCCAGAATGTCGGAGACGATGCGGATCGAATACGGTGACTCATCGGCGCTCGGCAGCACGGCGGTAATGGCGCGCTCCGCCAATGCCCCGTGGCCCACTTCGCGGCGGCCTACGCCGGTCATGCGGCCGGTTTCGCCCACGCTGAAGGGCGGGAAGTTGTAGTGGAGCATGAAGCTCTTTCTTTGCTCGCCCTCGTAGGACTCGAGACGCTGACTGTCGTCCATGGTGCCCAGCGTCGCGGTTACGAGCGCCTGGGTCTCGCCGCGCGTAAACAGCGCCGATCCGTGGGTGCGCGGAAGAACGCCGGTCTCGATGGTGATGGGACGAATCTCGTCGAAGGCGCGCCGGTCGGGCCGGATGCGCTCCTTGGTCACCTGCTCGCGGAAGATGCGCTCGCGCAGCTGTTCGTAATAATGCGCCAGCTTCTTCTTCGCCACCGCGTCCTCGGCGGGAATCTCGGCTGCCAGCTCATCCTTGATCTGCTTGATCAGCGCATAGCTCTCGGTCTTGCCGTGTGTCTTGGTATCGAGGGCATCCTTCAGCCGGGTGCCGATCTTCGCCTTCAACGCCTCGTAATAGGCTTCGTCGAACTCGGGCGCAGTGAATGCCCGCTTGGCTTTGCCACCCTTGGCTACCAGCTCGTCAATGGCGGCAACGATCTTCTTGATCTCCACGTGGGCGAATTCAATGGCAGCGAGGATGACCTCTTCGGTCTCCTCTTTCGCACCCGACTCAATCATCACAATGCCGTCTTTGTGGCCCACGACCATGATGTTGACCGTGGTTGCGGCGCGCTCGGCGTAGGTGGGGTTCACTACGAACTCACCGTTGACACGGCCTACGCGCACGGCGCCCACCGTGGCGCCGAAGGGAATGTCGGAGAGAGCCACGGCCGCGGCGGCCGCATTGATGCCGATCACGTCGGGATCGTTCTCCTTATCCGCGGAGAGCACCAGCGCAATTAGCTGCGTTTCATTGCGAAATCCATCCGGAAAGAGCGGACGCAGCGGGCGATCGATCTGGCGGCAGGTGAGAATCTCTTTCTCGCTGGGCCGGCCTTCGCGCTTGATAAAGCCGCCGGGAATGCGCCCGCCAGCATAGGTGTATTCGCGGTAATCCACCGTGAGCGGAAAGAAATCGATTCCCTCCCTGGGATCGGGAGAGGCCACAGCGGTGGCAAGAACCACGGTTTCGCCCGTGGTCACCAGTGCGGCGCCAGAGGCCTGCTTGGCCATGCGCCCGGTCTCAAAGACCAGGCGTTTGCCGCCGGCAAGCTCGACGGCTACTTCATGTTTCGTAGACATAGAGTCCTCGTTTCATTTTGTTCGCTTGGGAAACTTGTGTGGGGAACGCGCGATGCGCGCACGGGACACCGCTGCGCAAGGCCACGCACTGCATGCGCACGGCCGATTGCGAGTTGGTCCGGGGTTCCGTATCTGATGGGGACCGGGACCAATGTCCGGTCTGGGGGCTTCCGGTTCAACGTTTGCTTTCTGATTACTTGCGGATTCCCAGTTTGCCGATTACATCGCGATAGCGATCGGAATCGTGCGTCTTCAGGTAATCCAGCAGGCGGCGGCGCTTGCTGACCAGCATCAGGAGCCCACGCCGTGAAGCGTGATCTTTTTTGTGGGCTTTGAAGTGCTCGGTCAGGTCGCTGATGCGCTCGCTCAGAATCGCGATTTGGACTTCCGGCGATCCGGTGTCCGTATCGTGGGTGCGGAAGCGCTTGATCAGGTCGGTCTTTTTTTGAGTCGCCAGCACGGCGTCAGTTACTCCTCTTTTTCTCTCAGGTCCACTCTTCAGTGTCTATTGTGAGAGTAACATGAACGCGCGGCTCGATGGAACCCTTGCCGTGTGAGGAACCACATTTCCAACTCTTTAGCGCGCGGTTCGCACTTCGGCGCTTGGCCCTGTTTCACGCAGGTCTCCGCGCCATCGTCGCGGCATGGCAACGCTACGGCTGCGGGTCGAGCCAGTAATTGGCCCGCGCCACGATCCGCGCGCCGTAGTCCTGGGTTGTGCGCACGCGAATGCTATGCAAGCCGGGCGTGAGATCGGTGGGGTGGAAGGTGATCAAATAGCGGTTACGGGCGTCTTTGGCTGCCAACAACACGCGCGCCTCAAAGTGCTTGTCGCCCACGAAGGTGGTGTATTCGCCGCCGCTCTCCTGGGCCAGTTCTTTGGCGACATTCTTCTTGAAGGCATTGATGGCCATCACCAGAGTAGACATCAGGCTCATGGTGCGATCGTCGACCTCGGGGTCCTTGGCGTCGTGGCTCAGCTCGGCCAGCGCCGGCGAAAACGATATGCTCAGCACTAGCACATCGGACTCGCCGATCCGCTGAATCAATTGCGCAGGCTTGGTGTGCTTGCTGCCGTGGTCGCGCTCCTCGCTGATTAAGAGTAGAACGCGGCGAAACTCCCTGGGCTCAGTTTCAAGCAGCGCCACGGCGTAATTCACCGTGTCCAGGATCGCCGCCCCGCCGTCGCCCGGCTGCAGACTCTCAAGATCGGCGTCGATCCGGTCGCCATTGTGCGTGTAGTCCTCAAGCAAATGCGGCTTGGAGTCGAAGCCCACCAGCGCCGCCTGGCTGCGCGGGTCTGTAAGGAAGACATCGAGCAGCGGTCCCAGTTTTGCGAGCTTGTCGAATTCGAGAACACTGACGCCGCCCAGTTCCACGGCGACGACCAGAGCCACGGGCGCGGTGTCCATCTCTTCCTGCACGCGGATTTTTTGCGGCACGCCGTTGTCCTCAAGCGCAAAGTCGCCGGCCTTGAGGCCGTAGAGAATGCCTCCGCCATGTTTCTCCACGAGCGTCGGCACAAGCACCTCGGTGGTTGAGACGCGCAGATTCGCCCCTTCGCCTTGCGGGACGGGCATAGGCTGCGGAGGCTCGACTGGAGGCAATTGCTGCGCAGATACCGGGTCGCCCCTGAGAAGAAAGGCCAGGGAGACAAGGAAAATTAACCTGAAACAGGCGATGCTCACGCGGGATACGGCTCCAGTTCCGATGATAAGGGATGCCAAATCTGCGGGAGCGTAGGGGCATTGAAAGCGTACAGAGTGAGGATTAGATAATTTTGTGGCCAGATTGCGTGCGGTTCCCTTTAGAAAGGAATATTTCCTGATTCTTGAATCTATCTCTCCGTTTGCTTCTTCCG
>Ga0326727_10026705_pt1 | contig 10677 bp, 9 predicted proteins | sample MB2enrmetagenome_FD_207643 | JGI IMG/M metagenome (GOLD analysis project Ga0326727, IMG submission 207643) | Lab enriched peat soil microbial communities from McLean, Ithaca, NY, United States - MB29MY | ecosystem: Environmental > Terrestrial > Soil > Wetlands > Peat | place: USA: New York... | reverse complement strand
GCAACAGAGGAAGCACGCGCAAAGTGGGTTCTTGCGGCTTCGTCCAGCGAAATGACAATTCGATCACCCGAGAGCGAAGCCTCGATGAGATGGATGTCCTTGAGCATCTTGGTCACCGGCCATTGGAGCGGTGCAAGATTCGCGATTGTTTGGCGCAGTTGGGCGTCCTCACAATTTCTTGCGAACAGGAATTTTCTCTTGGACACCATTGAGACAAGCCATCCTCTGGCAAAAATGGATTGGTGCCTTTTCCATTCCGCCCGAATATCAGGCGTCATCACTACCCGGTGGCAAACTTCCAACGCTTTGAGCATGAAATCCCGGCAACGTGCCGGGCATGGCTTTGCGGCGTCAAGGCCTCCCGATGCGCGGGCGACTGAAGCGTCAATAACAAGTTTTCGTGAAATCTTCGACTTCATCCCTTCTCCTGCAGCGCCGATTCGGCGGCATCCAGGTAGCGCGCCTCGGCTTTGAGGGAAACCTCGTCAAAATCCTCCGGCCAATCGCCGAAAGCCCCGGCTTTGTCGAAATGGCCCTCCACCACTTCCGTCATGCCGTCCTGTTCGCTGCGCTTGAACCAGTTCAAACTCACTTTGTCGGGGGACAGTTTGCCTTCCGCCACAATCGCCTGAATGCCTCGCAGGAGAATCGAGCTGTGTGTTTCGGCGACGACAAGGACCCCGCGGTTTGCCGCGTCCCCAAGAATTTCCGCCAGAGCGAACTGAGCGCGCGGATGAAGATGAATCTCCGGCTGCTCCAGGAAAACCATCTGCCCAAGTTCCGCTACGTGCAGGGCCACTAAAACTGGCAAAGTTTGGGAAACGCCCAATCCCACATCTGCGATGCTCACCAGGTCGTGTGCTCCTCCTCTGGCCGGATGCGGCAAACGTCCGACCTGCAACTCCACCTCGGTATCGTTTTGGCGGACTGCGGAAACCTTCCACGTTAAGCCGAGGCGTTCCATGTCCTTTCCGAGGGCCTGCAATTGCTGCTGACCGTTTTCATTCTGCCAGGATGCGATAATACTCGCGGTATATGCCTGGAATGTTCCCTGGTAAGTTTCCCCCACGGCTGTGACCGGATAGGTTCGTTCAGGATTGCCTCGCAGCCCTGGCAGATGAATGATTTTCCGGATAATGGAGGCAAGCCCGCGCCCAAGGGGTATGCGGGACGCGATGTCTTTTGCGATGCCGAAGACGTAATTGACCTGAAGGAAACAACGGTCGCGGGCGATAGACACCTTCAGACCTATCTCCGCGCTGTCCTCTATCAATGGAAAGGGTGGAATAAACTTCTTGACCTTATCTTCGAGTTCCGCCGAGGTCATGCTGGGATTGAATGATGTCTCAATTCCCTTGGAACATCTAATCATCTCAAAAAGTTCGAATGCCTTTTGTGATTTCCAACTAAATTTGCATGTCCAGACCTCATCGCCGACACCGATGCCGATGCTAAACCCGCGCGGCTCCCCGCTCGGGCCGCACTTGCAGAGAAGTTGTTCCCCTGATGAGAATCGGACATGCGGCCCGGCCAGCAACAAGGGGCCTGGATCGTAGCCGGCTTCCAGCGTCTGCTTAAGAAGCAGAAGCGGTTGGATGATGCTGGATTTTCCAGAACTGTTCGCGCCCGCCAAAACCGTCAAAGGCTTTATGTTGACGGAACATTCTTTGCCGATGGATTTGTAGCCTGAGACCACAATTCGATTTATTGCACGCGGACTGCTTTCAGCAGCCTGGCTTCCTGTCTTTTTTTTCATAAGCTTGGCATGTATCTATACACAGCGCCATAATTCTTTGCGGATGACGGCGGGCAGAGGACTGCCCGCCCTACCACAGAACAAGGCAGGGCGCGCACTCCGTGCGCGCCGAATGCGCAATTATTTATGACGCTGTGTATAACAGCGGTTGAGAATTGCGGGGACGATCCTCGCAACGCCGATTTTTTTCGGCGGGCAAAATGTCTCCCCCGGGGATTATTCATGAGCCGACACTGGCCAGCTCCTCGTTGGTGGCCACGTTGACAATTTTGAATTGCTCGGCGTGGAAGGCGGGCTCGGGACGGAAGGACAGTTTGCCGAAATAGCGCTTCTCCATTTCGATGATCAGTTTCTCGTCCTCGGTGCGCAGCCGCTCCAGCACGGTGGGATGGACGGCGATGCGAAGCTGGAAATCCGATTCGTCGCGCGAACGCTTCTTGAGGATTTCGTTGAGCTTGCGCTGGATTTCCACGCTCATGGTGACGGAGCTTTTGACCTTGCCCCGGCCTTTGCAATAGGGGCAGTCGTCGTAAACGGCGCTGCGCACGCTTTCGGAATGGCGCTGGCGCGTCATTTCCAACAGGCCGAGCTGGGAGATGGGCAGCACATGCGTTTTGGCCCGGTCGCGCCGCAATCCGTCCTTGATGCGCTGATAGACCTGCTGCTGGTCGCGCCGCGATTTCATGTCAATAAAATCCAGCACGATCAGCCCGCCCATGTTGCGCAGGCGCAGTTGGCGGCAGATTTCGTCGGCCGCCTCCAGGTTGACCTTGAGGATGGTGGATTCCTGGTCCCGGCCGCCCTTGTGCCGGCCGGTGTTGACGTCAATGGCCACCAGCGCCTCGGCCTCGTCAATCACCAGATAGCCGCCGCTCTTCAAATGCACCTGGCGGGAAAAGGCGTTCTCCAGTTGCCGGGTGATGTTGCAGCGGTCGAAGATGGGCTGGTGCTCCTTGTAGAGATGAATTTTGTCCGCCGCGCTTTTGAACATGCCGCCGGTGGAGATGCGCGAAATGATGGCCCGCATCCGCTCGTAGGCCGCCTCGTTGTCCACCACCACCTCTTCCACGTCCTCCGTCAGAAAATCGCGCACGGAGCGCTCGATCAGGTCGGGTTCCTGGAAGACGCAGGTCGCCGGCGGCTGGTTTTTGATCTTTTCCTGGATTTCAGCCCAGCTCTCCAGCAGCAAGGCCAGATCGCTGATGAAATAGGCCTTCCTTTGGCCCTCGCCCGCCGTGCGCATGATCACTCCCATGTCCTCGGGAATTTCCAGTTCCCGCAGGATGCTCTTGAGGCGCTGGCGTTCTTCCTGGTTTTCGATTTTCCGCGAAATGCCGCTCTGGTCCGAGTGCGGCAGGAGGATGAGATAGCGCCCCGGCAGGACCAAATTGGTGGTGACCCGCGGCCCCTTGGTGCCGATAGGCCCTTTGGTCACCTGCACGATGATCTCGCTCCCCGGCGGATAGTAGCGCGGGATGTCCTTCTGGGTGATGCGGGGACGCTCGCGCCGCTTGGTCGCGCGCTCCACCACTTCCACCTCGCTGTCGAAGGTGGGAACGATGTCCCAATAATGGAGAAAGGCGTTCTTCTCAAAGCCGATGTCCACAAAGGCCGCCTTCAAGTCGTCCTGCAAATTGCGCACCTTGCCCTTGAAAACGCTCCCCACCAGGCGCTCCTCCGTGGTGCGCTCGATGGTGAATTCCTCCAGGCGCCCCTGCTCGACGACGGCCACGCGGGTTTCGAGCGATTCGGCGTTGATGATGATGTGCTTGTCGGTCCTGGCCTCGGGCTTGATCAGGCGCTGCACCTTCTTGACGACCTTGGTGACCCGGGCCTTGAGGTTCTCCACCAGGCCCTTGGGCGGCGGCTCGGCGAAGGGCACCATTTCAAATTTCTCCTCCTCCACCTGGGCCGGCGTGTCCAGATGAGGCTGGCGGAACTCCCGTCTCCGGCCGGCCGGCTCCTGCTCCGGCGGGGCCTTTTCCGCCGCGCCCTCCGGGGGAAGGCCGGCGGCCAGGTTTTCCGCCCGCTCGATTTCCTGTTGATGCCGGGCGCGCTCGAAGGGCGCTTCCGGCGCTTTCTCCCCCACCGCTTCGGCGCGGGCTTCCTGGGCCGACCGGTCGGGTTTGTTGCCGAATCCGCCGGCGGGGCGGAAACGCATGCCGCCGCGGCGGCGCCTGCCAAAACTTCTCTCACTCATAACCTAATAAGACTTTCTGTAAATGTGAACGTTGTGCAAAACGCCGATGGCGGCCAGCGAGCAAACCACCGAAGACCCGCCGTAACTCAAGAGCGGCAGTGGGATGCCCGTCACGGGCATTAAGCGAATATTCATTCCAATGTTGATGAAGACGTGGCTGAACAGCAGCGTCACCACGCCCACGGCCAGCAGTTGTCCCAGGCGGTCGCGCGCCTGGCTGGCCACTTTGATCCCGCTGAAAAGGAGCACCGAATAGAGCGTCAGGATCACGACGCTTCCGACAAAGCCTTCCTCCTCGGCGATGACCGAGAAGATGAAATCATTGTGTGCTCCCAGCTTCGGCAAAAAACCCAGCTCATGCTGCGTCCCCTGCCGCCAGCCCTTCCCCAAAAACCCGCCCGAGCCTACTGAAATCAGCGACTGCCTCACATTGTAGCTGCTTTGGCCCAAACCCGAATAGGAGGTCAGCCGCGCCCTGACTACTTTCTGGTAGGACTCCGCCACCTGAAGTTTTGGCGGCGCAAAAATGATCACCGCCACCGCCAGCGCCACCAACGGACCAACCCATCCCGCCAGCCGTCTCAGGAATCGGTTGGGCACACCGGCCACAAACAACATGGCCAGACTGATGCACCCGAAAACCAGCGCCGAACCAATGTTCGGTTCCGCCAGGATCAAGACACACGGCAGCGCCGTGTATCCCAGCGCCGCAAAAAACACCCGCGGCTGGCGCAATTCCTCCTCCGGTCTGCTCAAGAATTCGGCCATCACGAGGATAAAGGCTATTTTGGCAAACTCCGACGGCTGGAGGCTCTGCCCGCCTATAGTGACCCACCGTCGCGATCCATTAATCGGTTTGCCCACCGCCAGCACCACAGCCAGCGAAGCGATTGCCCCCCAATAAATCACCCGTGACCACCGCGCCAGCTTCCCGTAATCCACTAGGCAGACCGCCGCCGCCGCCCCAAGCCCCGCCCCAAACCAGATCATTTGCAGAAAAAACATCTGCTTGTACCAGGGCTGCGCCTGCGCCCCCTCCCCGGTCGCGCTGAAAATAAACAAGACCCCAACCACCCCCAGCGCCACCGTGGCCAGCAGCAGCGGCCAGTCAAAATCCTTTTTCCATTCGTTGAGATGCGCCTGGTGCATTTTCAATTTCGGGTCAGCGCCCGTTGCGATGGGGCGGATTTTTCCATCTTCACTATCGCCTCGTAAATCTTCTCCGCAACCGGGCCGCAGGTCCCGCCGCCCGATCCCCCGTCCACGATCATGACCACCACCGCGTAGCGCGGGTCGTCGTAGGGGCCGTAGGAATCAAACCAAGTGACACGCTTGTAATCCAGCGCCGGAGAATTCACCTGGGCCGTGCCGGTCTTGCCGGCGACATGGAAATCGGGCAGCTTCGCGCGGCCCCCCGCATCATGGAAGGCGCCATAGGCGTTGGCCGTCGGATGTTCGCCCGGATGTTCGGTATCCTGGAGCATGGCGTGCCGGAGAATCTGGAGATGCTGCGGATCCAGCAGTACCTTGTCCCGCACCCGGCCCTCTGGGAAGCTCTCTTCCGCCACGTCCGCCCCGGGCGCGCGTATCTCCTTCACCACCCGCGGCCGGAAAATCGTGCCCCCGTTGGCGATGGCCGCCACCAACACCGTCATCTGCAACGGCGTCACCGTGATTTCCTGGCCGATGGAGACATACGGCGCTTTGTTCAGCGGCCAGGCCTTATCCCCGGCCAGCTCGGGCCTGGGCACGATCCCCGCCACTTCCTCATGGGTGGCAAAGTCGGTCTTCTCGCCAAGATGAAATCGTCTGGCCACCTCCAGCAATTTGCGCAACCCCGCCTTCAGGCCGAAATGACAGAAATAGGTGTTGCTGGAATTATAGAACGCCTTCTCAAAATCGTAATCGCCGGGCGGCGCGGTGTCCTTGATTTGATAACCCTGTTCCTTGAAAACTCCGTGGGCGGGATCCCGCTCATCGGGAGGGACATGGTAAATCTCGTTGACATCAATCACCCCGCTCTCCAGGCCGGCCAGGGTGGTGATCATCTTGAAAGTGGACCCGGGTGGATAGGCGTCGTAGGTCGCCCGGTTCAACTGCTGCCGCAGCCGGGGATCATTGAGCTGCTCCAGCCGCGCCGGGGAAACGCCCGCGACAAATTCGTTCGGATCAAACGTTGGCGCGGAAGCCATCGCCAGAATGTCCCCCGTGCGCGTATCCATCACCACTGCAGCCCCTCGCGTCATTGAACCCAGCGCCGCTTCCGCCGCCAGTTGCAGGGGCAGGCTGATCGTCAAGTAGATGTCTTTGCCCGCCTGTTTGGGCGCCAGCGTTTCCTCATGCTGGCGGTAGCCCTCGTTGTTGACCAGCACCAGGTTGGTCCCCGGCTCTCCCGTCAGCTTGTCGTCCAAGGCCGCTTCCAACCCGGTGTTCCCCTTGTAACCCGGCGCCTGGAACCTCCTTTCCCCGCCCGTCCGCACCACATAACCCAGCAGATGCGCCGCCGCCGTCTTGTGCGGATAGCTCACCACCGGCTGCCTCTCCAGGTCCAGCCCCGGCTCGTTGGACAATTGTTCGGAAAAAACCGCCACCTGTTTGGCGTTCAAGTCCGCCAGAATTTGCAGCGGCATGAAGATGGATTCGTGCAAAAAGGCCCGAAACCGCTTCGGATCCAGCGTCATCGGCTGCTGCAACACCGCCGCCACCCGACAGCTCAGGTTGCTCACCACCCGGTAATCCGCTTCCAGGTGGAGCGGGTCGGCCACCTTGGACGGCAGCTTGGCGGCGGCGGGCAGGCCGTGCTCCCGCGCATATTCCTTGGCCATTTGGCTGTATTCGCTGGCGAACTGGCTGCGCAAATCCTCCAAATAAACCACCACGTTGTACTGCGGACGGTTCTCCACCAGCGCATTCGTGTGGCGGTCAAAAATGTTTCCCCGCTCCGCCGGCACCTGCGGCCTGCGGAAGGACTGTCTTTCCAGCCTTCCCTGCATCTGTTTGCCCGAGACGATCTGCACAAACCACAGCCCGGCCAGCAGGGCCAGCATGCCCGCAGCCATGACCACGCTGACCGTGCGCAGCCGCCGCGCCTCCGGCTTGAATATGTCAAATATAAACATGCTATTGCCGCCCCCTCTTGATTTCCCGGTCCTCCCGGAAACTGGATTGCTTCATCGCCGGATACTCGAACGCCCGCCGCAGCCGGCCAAACAGCCGGAAAAGCAGCGGCGTCAACACCCCTCCCGTCAGCGTCCCCGCCACCCATTGCCACAGCCACATCCAGCCCAGCAGCGGACCCCGGCCCAGATTGAACAGCAGGAAAAGAGTTGCCAGCGGAAACACCGCCCCCGCCGCCAGCCCCAGCGCCATCTGCGCGAAGGGATGTTCCCGCAACAGCAAATCCCGCTTCCACAAAATGATGAATCCCATGAAAAACAGCGGCAGGATGCTCACACCCAGCGGGTTCTCCGAGGGCGAATCCCGCAACAGCCCGCCGCAAACCGCCAGCAGCGCCACCGTCCCGATCCCCGACGTCAGGCTCGTATAAACCATCAGCGCCGGCAGCAGCGTGATCTGCGCTCCCAGCCAATTCCGGAACAAGGCAAACGGCCCCTCCAGGAAAGCCCCTGCATAGGCCAGCGCCAGGATAAGAATAGTGTTCAACCAGTTCATGGCACAATCATCACCCACACATTCTCCAGCGCGTCCAGGTTGGCCGAAAGCCGCACCCGCGCTTCGGTCGTCGCCCCGTAATCTTTCTGCGGCACATCCACCACTTTGCCCACCGGAATCCCGGCCGGGAACACCCCCCCCTCGCCCCACGTCACCACCTGGTCGCCGGGCCGGACTGTCCGCTCCGCGCTCTCCCCGAACAGATTTTCAATATCCAGCAGGTTATTTTCCCGCGCCCCGGCCGATCCCGCCCGCAGCGTCGCGTTCAGCCGGTTTGGCCCCACCAACACCGCCACCCGCAGGCCCGGATCGCCCAGCAGAACCACCCGCGACCGCGTCTCCCCCACGCTGACCACCTTGCCCGCCAGCCCTTCGTCCGTCAGCACCGCCAGATTGGTCCGCATCCCGGGCGTCCGGCTGCCGAGGTCAATCCACACGCTCCGCCACCACGTCTCCGGATCGCGGGCGAAGACATGGGCCGGCAGGAGATTCCAGCGCGGATTTTGCCGGCGGAAATTGAGCCTCTGGCGGAGTTGCTCGTTTTCGGTCAAGGCGTTCGAGACCTGTTCATATTGGAAAGTGAGCCATTGAATGTTCGTGCGAAGCGCCGCGTTTTCCCGGAGCAATTCCTCCCTGGAGGTGAGGGAGTCGCCCGACTTGGCCGTCGCCTCGTGGGTCGAGGCCGCCAAACCGATCAACGGCAGGAACAGTCCGCTGATGGCCAGCTTCAACCTGTCCGCCGTCCGGCTGGGCAGGCTCAAAAGAACCGCCACCAACAAAACCACCAAAACCAAAGTTATATAATGCTGCTTGTTTAACATCTCGCCCGTCAGGCCCCGGCTCCTGCAAGCCGGGCCGTCTTTTGCCAGCCGCCTTCCCGGGAAGGCGCGGCCCATTTATTTGGGCGAACAGCGTTCCAGTCAACCCTTCCCCGAAGTCAACCGCGTCAGAAATTCGATGTTTTGAAGAACCTGTCCCGTCCCTTCCGCCACCGCGCTCATCGGGTCCTCCGCCACATGGACCGGCAGGCCCGTTTCCTTGGCCACCATCCGGTCTATTCCCCTCAGCAGCGCCCCGCCCCCGGCCATGACGATCCCCCGGTCCACCAAATCGGCGGACAGCTCGGGCGGACATCGCTCCAGGGTAATGCGGACGCTCTCCAAAATGCTGCTCAGAGGCTCTTGCAGCGCCTCTCGAATTTCCTCCGAACGAATGGATAAAGTCTTTGGCAGACCGGCGCCTAAATCGCGCCCTTTCACTTCCATCGTCAACTCCTGTTCCATGGGGAAGGCGGATCCGATTCGGATCTTGATCTCTTCCGCCGTCCGTTCGCCAATCATCAGGTTATAGGCTCGTTTCATGTGCGCCACGATGGTCTCGTCGAACTCATCGCCGCCTACGCGCAAACTCCGGCTGAACACGATGCCGGCCAGCGATATGATCGCGATCTCGCATGTCCCTCCCCCAATGTCCACGATCATATTTCCCGCCGGCTCATGCACCGGCAGCCCCACCCCGATGGCCGACGCCATCGGTTGCGGGATCAGATGCACGTCCCGCGCCCCCGCGTGCGTGGCGGAATCTTTCACCGCCCGCTTCTCCACCTCCGTGATGCCCGAGGGCACCGCCACCAGCACCCGCGGCGCGATCAATTTGCGATGATGCACCCGCTGGATGAAATGCCGCAGCATCGCCTCCGTGATCTCAAAATCCGCGATCACTCCGTCCTTCATCGGCCGGATGGCGATGATATTGCCGGGGGTCCGTCCCAACATTCGTTTGGCCTCCTCGCCCACCGCCAGCACATTGGTCGTGCCGGCCTCGATGGCCACCACCGACGGCTCTCGCAGCACGATCCCCTTGTCCCGGACATAAACGAGGCAATTGGCCGTGCCCAAGTCAATGCCGATATCGTTGGAAAACAGGCTTTTGAGTTTCGCAAACATGAATTTCGCCTAGCAATCGCCCAAAGGTTACGGGCCGGTGCCGCCCCCGGTCAAGCTAATTACGATCAAAAATTCCCTCGCGTGAAACCCCCGAAACGGCTGCATATCTGGATCGCAACCGCAAAATTCCTTGTTTCTCAGTCCTTCGTCCAGACAGGCGTTCCATCTCAACGACGAACTGAAGATTATTTGCGATGGATTGGAAGTCTCAACACTTCCACCATTTTTCGAGCGATCAAATGCCGCCGCTCTTCAGTGACGCTGCCCTTTCTCTCATGGAACTGTGTTTTCGGCAGCAAATAAATTCTGTCGCAACGAACCATGGTTTTCCAATCCAGTCCGTCCGCCTCGTCCAAAACTTCCTCCGTCAGCTTCGGGATTCGGTTCACTTTCGCCGATGTGCGAAGCAATGCGTTGACTTCCTCAATATCCACATTCTCGCATGTCTCGTCATTGGAGATGATAACGGCCGGATGCCGCTTTTCCCGGCTGAGCGGGAACATGAAAATATCCCATTGCCTCATGCTCGCTTTCCGGTCATTCGAGGTCCGCCGGAGGGCGGATTACGGACGCCTTGGCGAGCCGGTTCTGCTCCTGGATTTCTTCCTTGCCATAGCAGTTGGCGAAGAAGCCCGCTGGCCGGATGGGAATGGGGTCAACGGAGGGGACCGCCTGGCCGTGGTTCAGCGCATAATCCTCTGGCAGATGCGGACGGGGTTTGGCCAGTCTCTCCACCAATGCCCCAGGAGAGTCGTCCTGGGAGACGGCTTCCATCGTCTCGATCCTCACTGCCGCGCCTTCGGGCATTTTTATCCCGGGTGGCAGAACCACCAATCCGTTGACAATTCTTCCGGTAATGCTCATGGTCAATCCTTACTCCCAATCCGGGCCAAAATCAAGCGGGTGGATTGCCGGTGTCCATTTTGTTTCCACCCAGCTCCTCCGGGAATCCGTGGCGAAGCCCGAAAAGTGCTTGGTTCAAAGCAGATGCGTCTCTATGATGCCCCCATGGTCCATGTTGGAATCGGTTACGATGTTCATCGCCTGGTCGAAGGCCGCCCTTTGATCCTGGGCGGCGTCGCCATCCCCCACACCAAGGGGCT